>Ga0105048_10018394_pt1 | contig 10758 bp, 7 predicted proteins | sample MAT05_FD_78382 | JGI IMG/M metagenome (GOLD analysis project Ga0105048, IMG submission 78382) | Freshwater microbial communities from Lake Fryxell liftoff mats and glacier meltwater in Antarctica - MAT-05 | ecosystem: Environmental > Aquatic > Freshwater > Ice > Liftoff microbial mat | place...
ACCTTTAACCGGATCGTTATGTTGTTAAGCCATTCTTCGGGTGCACTTTGGCGCAATTTGCGCAGCAATTGTTCGCGCTCTCTAGGGTCTTCGTAAAAATTTCGGATATTGATTCCCGACAAATCAGATGTTTGTGGTATGCCAAAGAACTCCCGTGCCGACTTGTTGGCCAAGAATATCGAACCGTCAAAAAGAGTGGCATGTACCGGGAAAGGCAGCCCACTTATTTGCTCATAAGCAGCGCTTACCTGTTCCAAAAGGGCGAGGGATAAGGCGGGATTCATTGTTTTCCGTGCTGTTTAAAGGATGTACGAAAAAGCATTTCGTCGTTCCAAAAGTATGAAGGTTTTTTAATCTGTTCGAGTCGTTTTTCAAGAAACCTTCATGTTACCCCTACCTTCGCCCATTCAAACGCTCAAGCATGAACACCCATCAACAAAAAATAGACGCTTTTGGTCGCCTGCTCACCATCATGGACGAGCTCCGGGATCAATGCCCCTGGGATCGCAAACAAACCATTGAAACCCTGCGAAACCTGACCATAGAAGAAACCTACGAACTTGCCGACGCCATCCTCTCCGCCGATCTCACCGGGGTCAAAGAAGAAATTGGCGACATCATGCTACACATGGTTTTTTATGCCCGAATTGCTTCGGAACAAGGCGCCTGGGATATCGCAGATGCACTTCACGCCATCTGCGACAAACTCGTGGCACGCCACCCCCATATCTACGGAGACATAAAAGTGGCGGACGAAGCGGAAGTGAAACGCAACTGGGAACAACTTAAACTGAAAGAAGGCAAAAAATCAATCCTGGAAGGCGTACCCGCCGGTTTGCCTGCCATGGTAAAAGCCTATCGGATGCAGGAAAAAACCAAACAGGTCGGGTTCGAGTGGGAAAACACGGAGCAAGTATGGGCTAAAGTGGAAGAAGAAATCGGCGAATTGCAGGAGAATATTCAAAACAAGGCACCGCAAGCCGACATCGAAGATGAGTTTGGCGATGTGCTTTTTTCGCTCGTAAATTATGCCCGGTTCATCGGCGTAGACCCCGAAACCGCCCTTGAACGTGTGAACCGAAAATTCAAATCGCGCTTCGAGCACATTGAACGCAACGCACCTAAGCCCTTGAAAGACATGACTTTGGCCGAAATGGATGTGCTCTGGGAAGAGGCAAAAACACTTTAGACACTACGGTTTTTCCTAAACACGCCACTCAAATTCCAGTAAAACAACAGCGCAGCCAGCCCCAGCCAAATGTACATCCACACCTGCGCGGAGAACAGCCCCACCACTTTTTCGTACATGGCCAAATCACTGCTTGGCCCAACGTTAAAATCTTGAATGATGTACAAAACTGCCGCCAAGCCCAGGAACATTAAAACGTCCTGATCCGCGCGGGTTTTCAGCGCGATTATTGCTAAGGAGAGCGCAAAAACCCACAAAATCACGGTACTCTCAAACGATTCAAACCATAGGATACCAGCCAAACTCATAAATCCTGCCATCACCAACAATGTCGCTTGGGCGAGGTGGTGATGGCGCGCTCCGATGCGGAAAAGAATGTTTCCCAGCACCGCGCTGCCCAAATACCCGCCCATCAGAACTACCGCTGGGCTGCCACCTCTCGTGGTAGTGTAACCACTTCCATCGGAATTAACCTGAAGCCCTTCTACAGAACCGCCCGTAAGTATGGCGCCCATCGCATGGCCAAATTCGTGTAGAAACGTGACCAGCATCGTCACCGGGTAAAGTAATAATGTGCCAAAAGAACCGCCCATGAACTTGAGCACTCCGTAGACCAAAAGGATCGCAAAAACGCGAAAGTGAAGTTGAGTTTGCATAAAAAGTCACGTTTTAAGAAGGCTGCTTTTCAAAAAAAAGGGCACTTATTTAATTCAAATTTCCAACCCATTTTCCCGCACCACTTTTTCATAAAATTCACCTGCTTGGGTCATCTCACGGTCCATTGTTTCAAAGTTCACCCGAACGAGACCAAAGCGGAAGCTCGGCCCCAGGTGCCATTCAAAATTGTCCCAAGTGCTCCAATGGATGTAGCCTTGCAGGTCAATACCATCTTGTATTGCCTTATGACAAACTACCAGGTAGTCCTTTATCCCTTCAATACGCTGTTGGATGTTGTCCGTGCAGAGGCCGTTTTCAGTAATTATGATTGGTTTTGCATACTTTTTGTGAAACCGACGAATCTCCTCGCCCAATCCTTCCGGCCGATAACCCCACATTTTGTCGTGCGGGATGCCGAGCTTTTCCAAATCTTTTTTTCTTGAAATCGCATCCATCGGAAATGGGTCAAAAATCATGTAGGCGTAATAACTAATACCCCAAAAATCGCAACGCTCAAAAGGCCGGGCTGCCCGGGTCATAAACCACCAGCGCACAAAAGCGGCTACCATTTTACCCAAAATGCCACGACCTTCAAAACAGGCCGTGTTCAACGAAATTCCCACTGGAGCATCCGTCTTGTCGTGCAGCATGGTCACGGCTATATCATGTGCTTTCCCCATATTTTCGAGCACCTTGTTGGCGGTGAAGTACTTGCCTTTTTTTCTGGGTGGGAAATTGCCCAAAATGTAGGCATTCATCGCATACACATTGGGTTCGTTGAATGTGTTCCACGCCTTCACATATTCGCCAAAATGCTTGATGCACTGCCGCACAAAATCCAAAAAAAATGGAATGTTGTCTTCCGCTGTCCAAGCACCTTTTTGCTCAAACCAGTTGGGGTGGGCAAAATGGTGCAATACGAACATCAATCCGACACCACGCGAGCGCAAATCATCAAAAAACCGACGATATTCTTCCACGACCCCTTTGTTAAACTTCGCAAAAGGCTCCGGCTGCAAGCGGCTCCAATCTACTCCACACCGATAGATTGAACCAAACTTCGCAATGATTTTTGCATCCTCCTCGCGACGCAATTCATGGTCTGTCGTTCGCTCAAAAACATACCCATCCAGCGATCGGAGCCCGCGCCAAGGGTGCTCGCCCGCCGTTTCCACCTGCGCTGCCGCAGTGGAAGTACCCCATAAAAAGTTATCAGGAAAAACGAGTTGCATGGCTAGGTTCAACGTTTGTTGTAGGGCGCAATTTTCGGGAGCACAATTGAAACTTCGGATTATTTTTTTGTAGAAACAAAAAGACCCGCCGAAGCGGGCCTCTTTGCGGGGGGTAGGAAGATGATCGAAAACCCCGATTAAAACGGGAAAACCGAAAGGCCAAGGGCCAGTGTTCAATTCGATTTCTTATCGGTCGGGAGTTTTCTTAGGTCTTTTTGAGCAGTATGTCGAAAGCCAACTTGGGCATTTTTTGAAAAAAAGCCCCTCACCGCGAGCCTAACCGGAAGGGGCAACCATGAGATTATAATTGATACAAAATATGGACAAATGGCCGAAGCCGCCAAAGCGACAAAAGCCCAGACCACAAAATGTAACCTTACGGTCGTAGTGGTAGTGATTAAAAAGTAGCTACTTTAAAATCAGAAAAATATCGGTTGGGAGGCAAAATTTGACAGGATGCCGGGGATTAAAAGAAAAGGTTGATGCAAAGATAGCGTGGCTAGCGCAAGCATCAACCTTTTCCAAATATTTTTTACTGTACTAGTACAAAATTACCAGGCGCTTTAATACCCCAAAGTAGGTATTTTTAAAACCTATCTTTTGAAAACCAAACGATTGGCATCATTACGGCGGGTGCAAAAAGGCAATCTAAAACTTAAAGCCCAGCGTCATAAGGAAGTCGTTAGTTACTACCTCGGTGGTTGCAAGGGGCGCATTTTCGTAAGGACGCACTGCACCTTTGCCTAGACCACGCCGCCACCCAAAGTCGAGGAAGAATGATTTCCCCCGAACCCCGGCACCCGCACTGAAGCCTGTATTAAAACTTGTTGCGCCTTCCTCCGGTTTGCCCAAAAGGTTGACCCCGGCGCGCAGGCGAAATTCATCCAGAGCGAGTTCGCCGCCAACACGCACATTCATAGCTTGTTGGTAGCTGCGCTTGATGTCTGAGTTCACTTCGCGTTCATACTGCTGATTATCTTGGCTGGCTACGTCAGCTGTAAAGTTGTAGCGGTTGGCCGCATAGTCCACCCATTCAAGATCAGCGCTTAAGAAGCCATATTTTTTCACAACCAAAGCCGCACTTGCACTCGCCCGCCACGGCGTACGGAGTTTGTAATCAAAAGTGCCATCCGGAGAATTTTGTATCTCGCCTATTGATATGCCATTGCCATCCGTGAAATCATAGGAAAAAGTGTTGCTGTAAGCATCCGTTATGCTCATGGCTGTAGGGGTATGAAACGCTGCGCCCAATCGAAAGGCTTGGCTTACTTTGTAGATCACACCCAACTTGAGGTTTATACCAACACCCGATGAACGCAGATATTCTGTGTAAGTCAGCTTGTCGAAATACTCAATTGTTTCGGTTGGGTCGCTCTCAATATATTCACCTTCAATGCGATAATTGACGAATGGAACACCAATCGTGGCGCCTACCATCAATTTTTCGTCGTAGTTACCTGCAAAAGCAATGGCCATCTCGTTCATACGCCCAAAGGTGGTGATTGCATGCGAGCGGTTCACTGTTGCATTTTCATTCCCTGCAAAATCATAGGTCAGGTTTCCATCTACGTCTTCATAGAATGCATTGGCATTAGATGCCAATTCAGAACCAAATGGATCGAGATTTCCGGAATTTGCGTCAGAAAAAAAACCGTTCATGATGGTTCCAGGTGCATTGCCCTCATAATAAATGGCGCGGTTGAAATCTGCTTGGCGATTATATCCAATACCAAAATTGAATGCTTTCCAATGCTTGCCACCCGGATTGGTGCTGAACACAAGCCCTATATTGTCAAAGCCGAATTTGCTTTTGTCATCCTTGTAAGCTGTTCCTCTCTCAAACTTTGCTTCTGTATTCGCAAAGTGAAGCGACGGGGTCAGCGTAAGTTCATTGCTGCGGAAGAGGGCAAGACCCGCTGGATTTTGGCTAATTGCTCCAAATTCTGCCCCCAACGCGCCAAATGCGCCACCAGCACCCATATACCTGGCCGTGCCGCCAGGTTGCAAATATGAATAACGGATTGCATCGCTGGCATTTTGGGAATATGTCTGGCTCGCGCACAGGATCAACAAGGTCATTATAGCTATCTTATTCATGGCTCAATTTTGTTTTAAATAAATATTGGAATGCAGGTTTTGGGCAAAAAAGAGGCGGAAAAAGGCGACATGCACCGATTTCCGCCCTCTTTTCAAATTTTAATGACGGTATTAATTACGACCACCACGGCCGCTACTTTTGCCGCTGTTGTTACTGCCGCTAGAGCTTTTGCTGCTTCCAGAATCGCTGCCGCGGGTGCTGCTACCGCCGCTGGAACGGTTGCTGCCACTATCAGACGAACGACTTGGTCGGCTTTCTTGCGACCTGCCTTCACGGCCACTATTATCGTTTGATCGGCTCGGACGCTCAGAACGCTCTTCCGTGCGGCGAGCAGGTCGGCTGTCTTCGCTGCGCGAAGGGCTACGCTCCGAACGACGAGGAGTGATGGTACCACCATCTTTGTCATTGCGGCGTCTCGGAGTTTCAGTACGCTGTGGTCGTGCGGGGGTTTCTTCCGAACGCCGCGGTTTGTAACCTTCGTCCTTGCCAGGGGCCGACTTTTCAACGCCACGACCCGATGGGGCAGTTTCAGGCGTGCTGCGGGTACGACCTGCGGGCTCAGTTGTAGAACTTTCCGGGCGACGGCCACCTGTAGTGGATGTAGCGTTGCGATCAGAAGCATCTTTCCCAAGTGCTACCGCCGGTTTGGCTTCGATATCGCTGCCCGTCCTTCCGGGGCGAGCAGCCGTTCTTTCAAGTATAGGCACATTGGCCTGTGCGGTGGTCAAACGGCCTTTGTTGTCGGGAATCCGGGCATACCCAGGGTTTACGGTTGAACCACTTCTACGTGGACCAGTGTAGGTTTGGGGAGAATAGCCACCTCCATCGTTACCATTGCCATTGCCATTGTTGTTATTATGGTAATAGTGGTTATTTGCCCAGCCATTGCCATAAAATTGGTTTTGGAAATAGGGATTATACCCATTACAGGTCCAGTAAGGATCGTAGTAGAAGTTATTGACTACCCAAGGATTGTACCATGTGCTGTTGAAGGAATAGGCGCTATTCCAGCAACAAGAGATCCAGCCACCGCCACTGCCCCAGCCACCGCCACCTCCCCAACCACCGCCACCGCCCCAACCACCGCCCCAGCCGCCGCCGGAGTTCCAGCTGTTCCAACGGTTCCAGCGCTGCCAACGGCGGTACGACCAGAAATCATTGTAGTTGTAAACATAGATGGAAGCACCTGGAGAATAGAAAGGATCGTAGTTGTAGAGGTCTACGAAGACGGGGTCATAATAGTCCGCTGCAACCGAACGACTTTGAAAGCGTCGAATACGCGAGGAGTATTCATAAGCGTAGTCATCATCTTCGTAATATTCGTCATCGTCGTTGTAGCGCCGGGTGACGTTATTGTTTTCGTCGTACTCCTCAGTGTATGTGGCTGGCGAGGAGGCAGGAGCATCCGTAGCCGGGTCGTAATAGAGGTCGTCTTGAGCGTTGACAGTTGGGTTGAAAGCCAGCGCAAACAGGCCGACGATTGCCCAGAGCAGTGAATTATTTACTTTTTTCATGGCGTAAAAGTGATTGAATATTTGCGCAATTTCCGGTGCGCATATTTTCTGGGTCAAAAATAGGTTCTTGTGCCTCGTGTTTTTGGTTAATGCAGCATTAAACTCGGTTTGATGGTAGGTTAAAGTTGGTTAAAAGAGATTTGGCAGGGCTTGTTTTTGTTAAAATAATAATATGATCGCTTCGACTTGTTTTCAAAATACGATTTTGCGAGACACAACAAAGGGCCAAATCCTTACTTTTGCTCTTTCCAGATTAGAACTCCCTCGAAACATTGGAGGCAAAACCACAAAATGAAAGAAACAAAATTCATAGAGCAGAACCGAGAAAAATGGGCCAGTTTTGAGCAGATGCTCCGCGAAGACCGCCGCGATCCAGACAAACTCAACGACTTGTTCATCCAGGTTACTGATGACCTGTCGTATGCCCGAACCTTTTACCCCAACCGCTCGGTACGGGTTTTCCTTAATTCCTTGGCGCAACGGGTTTTCCACAACATTTACCGAGGGCGTCGTTTCCCGGTGGGGCGGCTGCGCTTGTTTTGGGCCGACGAGCTGCCCCGCATTATGTGGGAATCGCGCAAGGCGCTTCTGCTGTCATTTGCCCTGTTTGTGCTGTCCTTTGGCATCGGCGTGGTGTCGAGTATGATAAACCCCGATTTTGCACGCATCATTTTGGGGGACCAATATGTAGACATGACCTTGGCAAACATTGAAAACGGCGACCCGATGGCCGTGTACAAAGATTCTGGGCCGCTCGGCTCAACAGCAGGTATTACAGCGAACAATCTTTTTGTCGCATTACGCACTGCCATTTTTGGGGTTTTGGCTTCTATCGGCACGGTATTTATTATGCTTTTCAACGGTGTGATGGTAGGCGCGTTCCAATATTTTTTTGTAGAACAAGGCGTATTTTGGGAATCATTCCTGACCATTTGGATTCACGGCACCTTGGAAATCAGTGCCATCATCATTGCAGGAGCTGCAGGCTTGGTGGCAGGCTCAGGACTGTTATTCCCTGGCACTTACCGGCGCACGCAGGCTTTTCAGCTTACGATGCGGCGTGGCCTGAAAATCTTTATTGGAATTGTCCCTATCATCATTTTGGCTGGTTTTTTCGAAGGTTTCTTCACGCGCTACACCGAAACGCCTGACTTTATTCGCGCTTCGTTTATTTTCACATCCTTGTTTTTTGTGCTGTGGTATTTTGTGTGGCTGCCTTGGCATAAGGCCCGCACAGGCAGCTTCCGTACAAGGTCTTTGGACAAAGAATTGCCACCTACTCGTGAACAAGCCATTGATTTTCGAGGGATAAAAACCGTGGGTGAAATACTCTCGGATGTTTTCACCGCCCTGTCGCGTCATCCGCGTACCACACTGCTGGGGCTTTTTGCTACTACGGCAGCTTTTGCGGTATGGGCTTTTAGTTTTTCAGAAAAAACAGCGGCTGAAACCTTTGCTTATCCCGATGTTCCGTATTGGCCACTAGACATACTCGGCGGTTTGAGCGGTTTTTTTGGCAATGAAGCGACCTCGGGGCTTTTTATTTTTCAAATTTTCCTGCTCGCTGGTTTGACAATAGCGGCCTTCCGTGCTTTGGAGCAAGAGATGGATACAGAGCAACACCCACCTTTCGAGCCGCGGCGCGCCTTGCTCGCAGGGCTTCCGCTTTTGCTCTTGATGCCAGGTTTTGCTTTTGGGTTGGAGTCATTGTCGGGCTATTTTGGGATAATGCTTTCTTGGGCGGCCTTCCCATTTCTTGCGTTGTGGGCAGCAGTGATTTATTTTGAAACGCTCAACCCATTTGTTGCACTAAGCCGGGCTTGGCAATTGATGCGCTGGGGTCCAGCTATGGGCCTCGGGTTACTGACGGGGGCCCTTAACTTGTTGTTTTTCATGTTTTTAGAATCGCCGATTTGGGAAATGGCGATTGAGTTGTTCTCTTGGTTCGTGCCGCCCACAGCGGGCGCGATGGCAGCCTACAGTACCATTGCAACAACTTGTGCTGCGGGTGTGCTAATGTATTTTTTCTTTCTGATCACGATACTGAGCGGAGGATTGCAATATTTTTCTTTTCGAGAAGTCGGCGATGCTTCAAGCCTCCGGGAGGAACTTGAATTGGTGGGGCAGACTCGAAAAATAAGGGGATTGGCCAGGGAATAAATGTGATAAATAGGGTCAATGTGATAAGTACAACCATCACTCAACCACAAACGATTTAATGAAATACATCCTCTTTTTCTTGCTTTTCCCCTTCACGCTCTCGGCACAGGTTGAGGAGATGCTGGAGGATTCTTTGCAAGCAGTGGAAATCACTGCTGACACGGCATACTTCGAAGAGGAGATGGAGGAGGAAGAATATGTGCACGCGCCCTATACGGCCCCACCACTTGCGCCCATCGCACTCCGCGAAGTGCCTGCCAATGAATGGGATAAGGCCGCAAAGGGGATGGATTATAGCAAGGACGTGCCCAAACCACCCAAAGAGCGCAAAAAACGAGAACCCAACCAACCCGAGCCATCCTTCGACTGGACGGGGCTTACGCAAGGGTTGGGCAGTTTTCTACAAGTGCTGGCCGTCATTTTTGCGCTTTGCATCATCGCCTACGGTATCTATTGGATGTTGCAGGCCCCGCGCAACCGCACGGTCTCCCGAGACGGCACGGAAATCACGCTCGCCAACCTGGACGAGTACATTCATGAAACCGACCTCGCTCGCTTCCTGCGCGAAGCGCTTGCGGCATCCAATTGGCCCTTGGCCGTGCGGCTCTATTTCTTGCAGACGATCAAGCGGTTGTCTGAAAAAGAAGCCATCGTTTGGTCCAAAGAAAAAACCAACCGCGATTATCTGCGCGAGATGCGCGGACATCGTTTAGGCACGCAGTTCCGCGACGTCACGCGACAATACGAGCGGGTTTGGTACGGGAATCAGTCGCTTACCGTAGAGGAGTTTGCAAGGTTGGAGCCAGAGTTTAAGGCAATACTTGAAAAGATTTGAGTCCGTGATGTCAGAAAACTTCAGCGCAGGACCACTACTTTTTTTGCTGCAATGCCATCGCCGGGAAAGGTGAGTAAATAAATTCCGGAGCTTAGTCCCTCTAAGTTTATGTCGAACGTAGGTTCGGATGAAACTCCCTGTTGGACCCATTCCCCAGAAATACGCCGCAACTGCCAATGGATTGGACTGCTTTGTCTATTTAACACAATAACTTTTGTCAAGTCTTTCGCCGGATTCGGGATCACCACGGCCTGTGTGGCAGGGGGCAAGTGCTCTGGGCTAGTGGTGGGCACATTACCCTGGGAGTCAGTATGTACAAGTACACATTGAAGATCGTAAAGTGGTGGCCGTCTCTGATTGAAGCCCCAAAGCATTATCTCATTGGTATTTGTAACTAGTAAGTCTTCGGCCCATTCGGTGTTTCGTGCGCCGTAGTGCCGCCACCAAAGTGTGTCTGCATTTTCGTCAATTTTGAGCAGCATTAGGTCGCTAAAATGGTCTAGGGTGTCAGCGTAAACCTCCCCACCAACAAAATACCCTCCTGCGGGATCGGCCTTGACACAGTATGGCCAAGCAACGCCGAAAGGCCCAACAACCGGCCTCTTTTCCCATTCATACAAGCCTTGGGCATCGAATTTGACAAAACTAGGCGTGATCACATAATTGATGCTGTCGGGTGCCCATTGGGAAAAACCCACCACTAAAAAGCCTCCATCAGCCGCCGTGGTTGCCGAACTAAAGTAATGGTAGTTTTGAGCATTGTGCCCTTGGGCCCATAGCTTGGTACCATTTGCATCTATTTTTTCAAGATAAATGCCGAAATCCAGCACCGTGCTTTCATTGGTTCCCGCAAATACAAAGCCTCCGTCAAAGGTGGCCAATGCTTTTATAGGTCCAAAAGCAGAACCTTCAATGGATTCAGTGGTAGACCATAACAAGTCACCATCGGCGGTTATTTTTTGATAATATTGATCGGAACCAAACGCACTTTCGGAATTTCCAAATACAAGAGCGCCGTCATCCTGTGTAGCGATCATTCCACTCACCCAAGCTCCGTATTGGTTGCCATAGGG
>Ga0105048_10018396_pt1 | contig 10757 bp, 7 predicted proteins | sample MAT05_FD_78382 | JGI IMG/M metagenome (GOLD analysis project Ga0105048, IMG submission 78382) | Freshwater microbial communities from Lake Fryxell liftoff mats and glacier meltwater in Antarctica - MAT-05 | ecosystem: Environmental > Aquatic > Freshwater > Ice > Liftoff microbial mat | place...
ACCCCACCCATGCCCGCTACCACCTAGCTCGGTCGTCCCCCTCGTCATCCCATGACCCTGCACCACAACCGGTTGTGCTCGTTCTGGGTGCAGCCCACAACCGGCTGTTGCTAGGCAGTTACAGTGGAAGGGCAAAATCCTGGTGCGTAGCTCGGCGCACCCCTACAACCAGTCGCTCGTCGGCTCGCTGATCGAGGCGAACGGCCTGGACGCGACGCAGGCGTGGGCGCGCGGCATGTCGGCTAATCTCGCGCGGTCCCCGCAGGGAGGCGACACTGACCAGTTGCTTGCCGTCGTCGCTGGCACTGGCGACCTTGCCATTTCGAACACGTATTACGTGGCCCGCCTCCGCAACTCGGCCAAGCCGGAGGAGCAGGCGGCCGGCGAGGCCATCGGCGTCTTCTTCCCGAACCAGGGTGCCGGCGACCGTGGCACCCACGTCAACGTCAGCGGCGGCGGCGTCACCAAGAACGCGCCGAACCGCGAGAACGCCCTCGCGTTCCTGGAGTACCTGACGAGCGACACGGCACAGCAGGCGCTGGCGAACGCGAGCTTCGAGTTCCCGGCCGTCGAGAGCGTGCCGCCGCACCCGATCCTTGCCGTGATGGGCGAGTTCCGCCGCGACACGCTGAACGCCCGCACGTTCGGCTCGAACAACCAGTTGGCGATGCTCATCATGAACCGGGCGGGCTGGCGCTAACCGCGCCGCCGACCCCTCATCCACGACGACATCCCCTTGCCTGCTTCGCCGACGCCCCACGCGCTCTCCGGACGACGCGCCCGCGCCGCCGGTTCCGGGCGCTGGGGCGTGTCTCTGCCCCAGCCGTTGGCCCTGCTCGGGCTGGTGCTGGCGGCCGTTGTCTCCATCCCCGTGCTGACGGTGCTGGGCAGCCTGACCCAGCCGACGCAGGGCTTGTGGCTCGAGTTGGTCGCGCTCACCCTGCCGCGCTACCTGATGAATACGGTCGGGCTGCTGCTAGGCGTCGGGGTGGGCACGGTCATCGTCGGCATCAGCGCGGCGTGGCTCGTCACCGTCTGCCGATTCCCCGGTAGTCAGGCGCTGGCCTGGGCGCTGATCCTGCCGATGGCGATGCCGGCGTACCTGCTGGCCTACACCTACGGCGATTTGTTGCAGTACCCCGGCCCGGTCCAGACGGCGCTGCGGGGCTGGCTGGGGCTGCCGCGCGGCGCGACGTACTGGTTCCCAGAGGTTCGCTCGCTGGGCGGGGCCATCGTCGTGATGACAGCCGTGCTCTACCCGTACGTCTACCTCCTGGCCCGCGCTGCCTTCTTTGAGCAGTCGGTAGGGGCGCTGGAGGCGAGCCGGAGCCTCGGGCGCGGCCCGTGGCGCTCGTTTCTGACGGTCGCGCTGCCGCTGGTGCGCCCGGCGATCATGGCTGGGCTGGCACTGGTGATGATGGAGGCGCTGGCCGACTTCGGCACGGTCAAGCACTTCGAAGTCGATACGTTCACGACCGGCATCTACCTGAGTTGGTTCGCGATGGGGTCGCCGGTCGGCGCGGCCAAGCTGGCAGCCGGCCTGCTGGTGTGCGTGCTGGCGATCATCGGCTTCGAGCGCCTGTCGCGGGGGCCGCGCCGCTACCACCAGACGACGGCGCGCGCGCAGCCGATCACGCCGTTCCGCCTGCGCGGCTGGCGGGCAGTGGGGGCCATCGTCGTGTGCGCCCTGCCGATCACGGTCGGGTTCCTGGTGCCGGCTGGCCGCCTGTTACAGCTTGCGGTGACGGCGGGCGATCAGCGGTTCGGCCCGGCGTTCGTGCAGTTGGCGACGAACAGCCTGCTGCTGGCGGTCGGGGCCAGCGCCGTCGCCGTGGTGCTGGCGGTGACGGTGGCGTACGGCCTGCGCCTCGTGCCGTCGCGGCTGATGCACGTGACGGCCTGGGTCGCCACGCTGGGCTACACGGTCCCTGGCTCGGTCATCGCGGTCGGCATCCTGGTGCCGTTCGGGGCGTTCGACAACGGCCTGGACGCCTGGATGCGCGCCACGTTCGGCGTCTCGACGGGCCTGCTGCTGAGCGGGACGGTCTTCGCGCTGCTGTTCGCGTACGTGGTGCGGTTCCTGGCGCTCTCGTTCAACAGCACGGAGGCGGGGCTGGGGCGCATCACGCCGAACATGGACGGCGTGGCGCGGTCGTTGGGCTGCCGGCCGCTGGGGGTGTTGGTGCGGGTGCACCTGCCGCTGCTGCGCGGCAGCCTGCTGACGGGCGCGCTGCTGGTGTTCGTGGACACGCTCAAGGAACTGCCGGCGACGCTGATTATCCGCCCGTTCAACTTTGACACGCTGGCCGTGCGGGTCTATCTGCTGGCCTCCGACGAGCGGCTGGCCGAGGCTGCGACAGCGGCCCTGACGATTGTGGCGGTCGGCATTGTGCCGGTGGTGGCGCTGAGCCTGGCGATTGCGCGCGGGCGGCCGGGGCGAGCCGCGTAGCAGGCAACTGGTGACAGGTGCAGCGCCCTGGTCCCGCGCCAACGTCGTGGACCAACCCTCGGCCCCGGTACGCACGGCCCGAAACGTGCATCTGCGGGGTACAACGGGGTGCCTGACGCGCCCCTGACGGGAGCGCGAGGCTGTGCGGTACGTCATCCGGGAGCAACTGTTTCGGCTGGGCGAAGATTCAGCGATCACCGACGAGTCTGGGAACATGGTATTCCAGGTGGACGGCAAGGTGCTGACGCTGCGGGACCGGCTGATCCTGCGGGACCAGTCAGGGCAGGAGGTCGCAACAGTCCACCGGCGGCTGATGGCGCTGCGCCCGACCTACGAAATCAGCGTGCACGGCCAGCCGGCGGCGCAGGTTCGCAAGCACTTCTTCACGCCGTTCCGCGACAAGTTCACCATTGACGTGCCCGGCCCGGACGACCTGGAGATGACGGGCAGCCTGCTTGACCACAACTTCACGATCAAGCGGCACAACGACACGGTGGCGACGGTCTCGAAGCAGTGGCTGACGTTCCGCGACACATACGGGGTGGAGATCGCGCCGGGCGAGGATGACGCGCTGATTCTGGCGAGCGTGCTGGCGCTGGATCTTGCGAACGACCGCGAGGACCGCCAGCGCGAATAGGCCTGTGCGTGGTGCCATCCGGCATGCGCCCTGTACGTGGGCTGCCACGCCTGCGTGGCAGCGTGCCGAGTCCTAAACCGAATCCACAGGGATATACAGGCCATCTTGCCATCTTGCGTCATCTTCTCATGTCATCCCGACCGAAGTGAGCTTGCGAACGAAGTGGAGGGATCTCGGCAGGAGCGATACCGAGCTTGAGATCCCTCGATTCCACTCGCAAGCTCACTCCACTCGGGATGACGGAAACGTATGCTGAGCGCCTGCGCTGACGCAGGTCCAGGAAGTCCGCTCACCGTACGCTGTCTGCGTGTTTCACCCTCGCTTTGGTTTAGTGGTGCTGGCGGCGGCGCGGCACCCACAGCACCGGGATCAGCACCAGCAGCGAGATGATGGCGTAGATCATGAAGCAGTCGTCGTAGGCGCGGACGCTGGCGGCGATCTTCGTGCGGTCGTTCAACTGGCCCAGCGCCAGCATGCCAGCCGTGCCCGCTGCGACGCCCTGCTCTAGCAGCCGCATTGTCAGGGTCGCCAGGGAGCTTGCCACCGCCGGCGCGTCCGGTGTGACCGTCTGCACCAGCGTCGCCTGGTGGTGTTGCTGCCGCACCAGCAGGATGCTGGCCGCCGACGCCGCTCCGAACGCCCCAGCAATCTGGCGAATCACCGTCGCGAGGACCGTCGCGCGGCTCATGCGGGCCGGCATGATGCGATCCATCGCCACGGTCATCAGCGGCAGCATCATCATCCCTTGCGACGCGCCGCGCAGCGCGAGTACCGCCGCGATGGTCGTGTCGGACGTGTTCGGGTCGATGCCCGAAAGCTGCCAGTAGGCGAACGACAGCCCGATCAGGCCGGGGATCGCCAGCGGGCGCGGGCCGATCTTGTCGAGCAGCCGACCGGCGATCGGCATCATGATGGCGGTGGCAACGGCTTCCGGGGCCATCAGCAAGCCCGTGGCGAACGGCGTCAGGCCGCGCACGTTCTGGAGGAACAGCGGCAGCAGCAACTGCGACCCGAACATCATCACCATCAGCACGCAGACGACGATGTTCGCCGTCAGGTAGGTGCGGTCGGTCAGCACGCGCAGGTCGAGCAGCGGGTGGTGATCCGTCAACTCGATGACGACCCAGCAGCCGAGCGCCCCGGCCGCCACGAGCCACAGCGCGATCAGGTGCGGCGCGAACCAGCCGTCAGCCGGGGCGCGCGACAGGGCCGCCAGCGCCGCCGAGAACCCGATGCCACCCAGCAGGAAGCCGGCCCAATCGAAGCGCGTGTCGCTCTTGCGCGGCGACTCCCGGAGGATCGCCATGCCGTACAGCAGCGCAGCCACCCCGACCGGCATCCCCAGCAGGAAGATCGGCCGCCAGCCAACGGTATCCACGAGGTAGCCGCCCAGCACTGGCCCGGTCATCGGGGCGACCAGCACCGGCAACCCGAACATACCCATCACCGCGCCGCGCTCGCGGGGTGGGGCTGTCTGGAAGATGATCGCCATGCCCAGCGGCATGATCAGCGCGCCGCCAAGCCCCTGAAGCACGCGGAAGACGATCAGCACGTCGATGGTGGGCGCGAGGCCGCACAGGGCGGTGAAGATGGTGAACAGCGCCACCGAACCGAGATAGGCGCGCTTGATGCCGACGCGGTCGCTGATGAAGCCGGTGGCCGGCATGAAGACCGCCAGCGCCAGCATGTAGGCGGTGAGTACCAGTTGGCCCTGATCCACGGTGGCCTGGAAGACCTGAATGATGCGCGGCAGGGCCACATTGACAATCGTCTGGTTCAGGATGACGACGAACGTGCCGAGGACGACGGCGATGAGCGCCTGCCAGTGGTAGGCCAGGCTGATGCGGAGCAGCGGGCGGCGGACAACGGCTGCCCCGCCACGGCCTCCGAGGGTGATGTCGCCGGCAGCCATCGGTCAGCCCCGCCGCACAGCCGGCGCGCGAACCGGTGTGCCCTCACCCCCTAGCCCCCTCTCCCGCAAGCGGGAGAGGGGGGACGGGAGATGCGCCGCCCGATGCACGCGCAAACGGGGGAGGGGGGACGGGAGATGCGCCGCCGGATGCACGCGCAAACGGGGGAGGAGGGACAGGAGGGGCATCGCCGGGTGCACGGCAACGGCGGCGGACGTGCGTGCAGGGGCATTTCTTGTGGAGCCCGTCCGGCGAGCACGGGACGTGCCGCCATCCGTCCGTTCTCGCCGACCTCGTTCGAGTCGTGACAATCTGGAAAGCCTGTTGCTCCCCTCTCCCGCTTGCGGGAGAGGGGTCGGGGGTGAGGGCCGACCGGCGGGAGTTGGGGGTGAGGGCATCCGGGGGGTCGGGGGTGAGGGCCGACCGGCGGGGGTTCCCTGGCCAGGCGGCCAGGGGACGCTTACGGGTTCCACGGGACGCCGCCGTCTGGCTCGCGGACCTTGATGCGGACGGTCGCGGATGTCCCGAGCGGCAGAACCTGGCCGGCCGGGTCCACCAGGATCTTCACCGGCACCAGTTGCGTCACCTTGACGAAGTTCCCGGAGGCGTTTTGACTGGGAAGCAATGAAAAGGTGGCCGCGCTGGCCGGGGTGATGGCTGAGACGCGTCCGCTGATGCCGTGCCCGAGCGCATCCACGTGCACCTCGACTTCCTGGCCGGCTCGGAGGCGCGCAAGCTTTGTCTCCTCAATGTTCGCCTTGATCCAGACGCGGTTCGGGTCCACCACCGAGTAGATCGGCTGGCCGGCAGCCACGGTGCCACCGACATGGCTCAGGCGGGCCACGACGACCCCGGAGAACGGCGCACGCACGGCTGCCAGCCGGTCGCCCGCGCTCGGCTCCTCCAGCACCATCGTGCCGCCCATCGGCATGCTTAATTCCTGGGGGATGCGGATGACGGCCATCTCCTGGCCCGCCTGGACGGCCTGCCCGACCTCGAAGCGGGCGGCGACGATGCGCCCGGCGTTGAGCGAGCCGACTTGGACCAGATCCCCGGTGACCTGGGCGTTGTCGGTGACGACGAAATATGCGCCTTCGTACCAGAAGTGGTAGCCCACCACGCCGCCAATACTTCCGACAACCAGCAACACGGCCAGCAGCGCGATGACGCGCGTCCAGCCGCGCTTGCGGGGGGCCGGCGGCAGCTCGTCAATCGGGTGCGGCTGGCGACGTGGGGCGGCGGCTGGCGGGGCGGCGGGATTGGGATTGGGATTGGTAGCGGGCGTCGTGGGTGCGGCGTGGCCTGCTGCACCGGGGCCGCTCCCTGCTGTGTCTGGCGTCGCGGCAGGGCCGTGCGCGCCGACGGTGCCCGCCAGGGTGGGCGCGGCGGCGGGCGCTGACTCCGGGCCGGAGCTCTGGCCCTGGTCCGCACGTCCGGGTGTCGGTACTCGGGTGGGGGCAGTCGTGGCGTGTCTCCGGAGGCCGGCCCTGTCCGGCGAGGGTGCCGCCACAACCGCGTGGCGTGCGTGAGTCTTCACGATGCAGCCAATCGACACCGGCTGTATAGCACATCAACCGGTGGCGGCGTGCGGCGCAGGCCACCGGCACGAGCGGCAGGCGGGACGTCAAACGGTGCTGAGCATGGCGCAGGTGTCGCGCGCAGTGCCGCGATGACGGTCGGGTTGAGCGCACACCCGACCGCCGCCTACACTACCGACGCCGCCAGCCAGCCCAGTGTGGGCGACCGTCGATGCGCGACACCAACCGGGCGGGCTGTGCCTGTTTCCTGCACGGGGCTCGTGGCGGCCGGTTCCCGCGCTCGGCCGTCCCGCTTGTCGCGGCGGTGCCCTTGCCGGTCAGGCTGTTCGGATGCCGTCATCGGCGGTGGCTCGACCCTCGACTACCTTCAGCTTGGGGAGCACGCCTTGACCCAGCAGCCAACGGACACGTTCCAGGGCACTATCGGCCGCACCCGCGAAGAGTCCACGCCGTGGTGGCCTGAGCGTGCCGGCGCACCGGCCGGCACGCCGAACGTCGTCATCATCTACATGGACGACATGGGATTCTCTGATCCGGGCTGCTTCGGCTCGGAGATCGAGACGCCGAACATTGATGCCCTGGCCGGACGCGGGCTGCGCTTCAACCAGTACACCACCCACCCGATCTGCTCACCGGCGCGGGCGGCCCTGTTGACCGGCATCAATGCCCACGCGGTGAATACCGGCTGGCTCGCGAACGCCAATCCGGGCTATCCGGGGTACACCGGCGAGATTCCGCTCGATGCCCCGACCATCGCAGAGACGCTGCGGGCGCGCGGCTACGAGACGATCATGGTCGGCAAGTGGCACAACACGCCGACGCTCGACGCGGTGCCATCCGGCCCGAAGCACAACTGGCCGGCCCAGCGCGGCTTCGTCACGTTCTACGGCTTCATGGAGGGGGAGACGCATTTCTTCTTCCCCACGGCCCTGCGGCTGAACAACCAGACGCTGCCGATTGACGAGTACCCGCCCGGCTACTACTCGACCGACGATTGGACCGACCGCGGCGTCCAGTACATCAAGGAACTGCGGGCGTCTTCGGCCACCAAGCCGTTCTTCTTGTACATCGCCAACAACGCCGTGCATGCGCCGCTCCAGGCCAAGCCCGAAGACCTAGCGAAGTACCGTGGGCGTTACGATGCTGGCTGGACGGCGATCCGCGAGGCACGCCACCGCCGGCAGATCGAGCTGGGGGTGATCCCCGCCGACGCGAAGCTCGCGCCGTCTGCCCCGAATGTGCCGGACTGGGACGATACCGACCCGGAGAACCGGCTCCTGTTCGCCCGCCACATGGAAGCGTACGCGGCGATGCTCGATTGCGTGGATCAGAATGTCGGTAAGCTCGTCACGTTTCTCGAATCGATTGGCGAGCTTGACAACACGATTATCGTCTTCACGTCTGACAATGGCGCGACTGATGCCGGCGGTCCGATCGGCATGATCAACAACAACCGGCGCTACAGCGGGCTGCCCGATAAGCCTATTGAAGAGGAGCGCGCCCACGTGGACGAACTGGGCGGCCCCCGCAGCGTCTCGCTCTACCCAGCAGGCTGGGGGCAGGTCTGCAATACGCCGTTCCCGTGGGCCAAGACCTACACTGGCGGTGGTGGTCGCCGGGTGTCCTTCGTCATCTCCTGGCCGGCCCAGATCGGCGATCACGGGGCTATCCGCCCGCAGTTCACCCACGTGACGGACGTGATGCCGACGTTGCTCGACCTGGCGGGCGTCGAGCCGCTGGCGACGATCAACGGCAAGCCGACGCGCCCGATGACCGGCGCGAGCTTTGCGCCGGTGCTGGTAGCTGCTGACGCCCCGTCGCCGCGCAACGAACAGTACTACGAATGCTGGGCGAATCGGGCGTACTACCGCGATGGCTGGCTGGCGCGGTCAATCCAGCGGCGCGGCGCGGCCATCGACATGGACAACTGGACGCTGCACAATCTCGCGAAGGATTTCTCCGAGAGCGTGGACTTGCGCGCCCAGCACCCCGAGAAGCTGGCCGAGCTGGTGGCGGCGTTCGACGAGGCGGCCTGGGCGAACAACGTCTATCCGCTGGACAACCGCAACCGGGCGCAGAAGTTCTTTGACACCCCGGCCTCCGCGCGGGCGCTCGCGGACCAGTCGCACACGTATCTTCCTGGCATGCAGACGGTCCAACGGGCGGACATATTGCCGAAGATTGGCGACCGGTCGTTCCAGATCAGCGTGCGGTTCAACTGGCGGACGACCGACGCGGGCATCCTCTGGGCCATCGGTGACCCGATTGGCGGGCTGGTGACGTGGATCGAGGATGGGAGCCTGTTCTTCCGCTACAACGGCTTCAGTGACGCGGTGACGCTGCCGGGCGTCCCAATGGCCGCAGGCGACCACGAAGTGGTTATTGACTACGAGGCGATGGGCAACCGCGAGGGGCGCGGCCGGCTGCTGATCGATGGTACGGAGCGGGTCGGCTGGACGGTGATGTCGCCAACGTTGAGCTTCGGTGTGTTCGAGGGGCTGGACGTGGGGCTAGATCGGCGCGGGCCGGTCTTCCCGGACCTGTTCGGCCGGCACGGCTCGTTCCCCTACAGCGGCTCGATCCGTGACGTGCGCATTGAGCCGGGGACGCGGGCACCGCGCGACTAACCCGCACCCGCTGGTCGAACCTCACGCTCTCATGCGGGCGGGCCTGCCACTGATGCGCAGGCCCACCTTTGTGTTTGTGCCTGCCCGGTTGGCTGAGACGCGCGACCGACGGCGCTGCTGTGCGCTCCGGACCCGCGAACGCTGTGACAACATGCCCAGGGTTGACGAAAGACGAGGTACTACCCAATACGGCAAGTCGCAACTCAGGTCGATGCACTCAAGACGGGGCAGCGGTAAATAGACTCAGCGGGGAGTCTTTGCTAGGCAGGCTTGCCGCATTGCCTGATTGCGTACCGGCGCTCGTGAGAACTCAGCCGAATGATTCGAAAGAGGGGCAAGCGGCGTCCATCTTCTAAACACAACGATAGTCCCGACACTGACCCAGTTCGGGGCAGATCTCCCTCTAGGACGGAGACTTCCCCGTCAATTGACTCAGCCGATGTTGCTACGGGAATCTCGGCGCTCTCTCCTCCGGGGAACTGCACGATGACGGCTTCCTGTCGGACTGCAATCTCATACTGGACTTTGGCTACGGCGCGCTCGTGATTGACGATGATCCCAACGCCGTGGGACCGCTGGACAACGTGAAAGTGGCTTCGCATAGCTGCTCCTCGCGCCTGATCATTGATCAGGTAGTCCATCTAACGCAGGCTTGGGTTTCCTGTGTGTCAACTCTAGCATGGGACGCAGACATCAACTATGCCGTCTTCATCACAGAGGCACAACATATTGGGGTTATGATTGCCTATATACACAACATGTTGATTTTATCACAATATGTCAACTTGCTAAGAATTATCAATTGAACGCATAAATATACGTTTTATGCGAATCTATGTGGATGGAGGGGACTGGGTAGGTATGACGCGGTCACTGCGTTGTGACTGTTGTTCACTAGTACGGTCTGCAACGTGTGAGTCGATTTCTGCCGCTCAATCACGCCATTGAGACCCGAAGATGGTCTATGAACTCAAGGTTGGCCGCATAGTGCCAGTTAGTGCATGCAGTAACACGCACAAAGGCGACAAAATCTACATTCCACGTGGTCTTAATGCAACAAAGCCGGTTGAGACATTGACTATTAGTCAATACTCCGGTCGCATTTTTACTAAGGCAGAGTTATTGTCGAACAGTGTCACAAAGTCCAAAAAATGGGCATATATCGAGCTTAAAACACAAGATGTTGTGATACAGTCGTGACATACCACAAGCGGTTGTGTTGCGGGCGCAACGTGCCCGTACTGCCCCTGGGACACGTGAGACGCTTTCGAGTCGCCCCCGAACTCTATTGTGGAACCTGTCCCATTGACCATCGTCATTACGCCCGACGTAAGCTCGCCAAACTGGATTGGACTCCATCTGAGCGACTGAGGGGAGGGCGAACGAAGGTTATTGAGGGGTTGACTGCTTCTGAGAGGGACCTATGGCAGGAGAGGCGCATGATGCACAGACGAGTGTCGTTTATAGTGGACAGTTGCCTTCGTTACCAGAACCATCAGATCATGCGACGAGTTCCAATGGGTATGGGGGTAATGGACATGGCCATCATCCGATAGAGGAAGTGGTGCCCCCGGTGACCATCCAGAAGCGCGATGG
>Ga0105048_10018401_pt1 | contig 10753 bp, 9 predicted proteins | sample MAT05_FD_78382 | JGI IMG/M metagenome (GOLD analysis project Ga0105048, IMG submission 78382) | Freshwater microbial communities from Lake Fryxell liftoff mats and glacier meltwater in Antarctica - MAT-05 | ecosystem: Environmental > Aquatic > Freshwater > Ice > Liftoff microbial mat | place...
GGAGTTTCTGTAGCCGCACGCCTGCGGAGTCGTACCAGATCGCGCGGCCGCGGCCGGACTGTTTGTGGTGGATATACGAGGCGTGAGGCTGACGGAGGCGGGGCATAGTGCGGTTCCTCGGGGTGTTCTGTGGAATCGTTCCACAGAACACCCCGTTCGGAAGCCGCGCCCCGCGATGGCGGGGGTAAGCAGAAGCTGCTTCGGCAAAGGGGTTTGTAGCCACTACACCCGACTGGAGTCGAACCAGTAACCTTCGGTTCCGTAGACCGATGCTCTATCCAATTGAGCTACGGGTGCGCTAGACAAATATTACGGCGGAACCGGGCGGTTGTCAACGCGGCCACAACCGAATGCAGGGGATGGTGATTTGGGCAAGGTATGCCGGTTGTTTTGCGGCCGGCGGCGAAGCGAGTGGCACGAATGCCCGTCCCGACTGTTCCGGTTGACCCGTTTGGATCGAAGGAACAGGTAGTGAACGAGAGCCGTCCCGACTCTCGACGAGTCCCCGGTTCATGGAGGAACGGACTGTGAAAGTACGAACGATCGGCACCATGGTCGCCGCGTTGAGTGTTTGGGCCGGGTCGAGCGCGACCGCCCAAGAACCATCGAAACTGAAACTCCCCACCGTCTCGGCGACTCCGGCAGTCACCGGTAATGAAGCGCTCGCCGATGCCTGCGCCGCCAAGCTCGTGAAGACCGGCTCGTCGATGGACGCCGACATCAAGATCACCTCGAACACGGGGACGATCACGATCACCGGTATTTGCAAGGACGACGCCCAGAAGAAGGCGATCCTCGAAGATGTCCGCGTGGTCTCAGGCGTCAAGCTCGTCCGCGACGGCCTAAAGGTTACGAAAGTGACCCAGACCCAAGCCATCGGTGGCCCGCTGGCCCAACCGGTACCGTCGGCACTCCCGCCGATGGCCCGCGGCCCGATCGGCGACCCGATCGTCGATCCGATCCCGGTCGGCCCCGGCGGCGGCTTCGAAATGGGCGCCCCGCCCCTGCCGAACCACGCGTGGCCGACCTACGCCCCGTACAACAACGTCTCCCGCGTGGCTTACCCGACGGCCTACCCGCACAGCGCGTTCCCGTTCATCGGGCCGTACTACCCCTTCCCGAAGGTTCCGCTCGGTTGGCGGAAAGTGACCCTCGAATGGGAAGACGGCCATTGGTGGTTGGGCCGCAAGCAAGCCCCGGTCGATTACTGGCGTGTCCGCTTCGGTTACTAAATTGAACAGCGAAATGCGGAGTGGAAGAAGGGTGGCCTTCTTCCACTCCGCATTTTCTTTCCCTGTCACCTGGTCCGTTCCATCACTTCCCCCGACTCGTCAATTCGGCCAACCGCTTTTCGGCTTCTTTCAACCGGGCCGGTTCCGTGTCGTTGGCGATCTCTTCGCGGTACAATTCGATGGCTTTGGTGCGCTCGTTCAGCAAGCGATCGTAGATATACGCGGCCCGCATGACGGCGTCGGTGCGGCCCCCTTTGCGCCATTGGTACGAACGTTCGAAATAGGCCGCGGCGCGGTCGTATTGCTTGAAGGCTTTGCTTTCGTAGAGGTCGCCGAGTTGATACGCGACGTCCGCGATTTTGTCGCTCGCCGGGTACTTCTGCAAGATTTCTTGGAAGAGGATTTCGGCCCGCCTCTGGTTGAGCGTGTAATCGGTACCGGTGCCTTTGTCCTTGTATTTCAGGGCTTCGACGTACAGCAGGTTGGCCTCTTTAATGTTCGTCTTGGCTTCGAGCGTGGCCGGGGGCACGTCGTTGATGTCGAGCCGATACGAAGGCTTCATGATCAGGTGGAAATTTTTGAGTTCGTCTTCGACCCACTTCATGCGGCCTTTGTCGCCGGTCTTCTCGTAGTGCTGGTACAGCGCGACCAGAGACGCTTGGTATTCTTTGCGTGCGGCCAGCACGCGCTCCACAGACTCCGAGTCGTTTGGCGTGCCGGGTTTGGGAATCGTCTTCGGCAAGGCAGTGTCGGCTGCAAGTCCGAGCCCGCTGAACACGGCGAGTGAGGCCAAGGTGAACAATCGGATTCGCATGGAGATTCTCCGGGTGGATTCGGAAGAATTCACCACGGAGTCGGGGGTGGTGAACCCTTCACGAGACTTTCGGTTGTTCCGGCGGGGTCTCTTTGCTGCCCGCGGGCGGCGTTGCATTGTGCAGGCCGCTTTGGCCCACGGGCACGTACGATCCGGACAGCCGCTGTTCCGGCCGGCCGAAGATCATGCGCCCGGCGGGCGTTTGCAGCACGCTCGTGACGACGATGGACGTCTCTTGGCCGACGAGGTTGCGGCCCTGTTCGATCACGACCATGGTGCCGTCTTCGAGGTAGCCGACGCCTTGGCCGAATTGATCCCCGACTTTCACGATCTTCAAGTTCAAGTATTCCCCCGGAAGCGCGACCGTCTTCAAAGAATTGGCGACTTCGTTCAAATTGATGACGTCCACGCCCTGCAATTGCGCAATCTTGTTCAAATTGAAATCGTTCGTGACGACCCGCCCACCCACCGCTTTCGTGAATAAGACGAGGCGCTCATCGACGCGCATTTTTTCGCCCGGTTTCAATTCCCCGGCATTGCCGTCGTGCATCAACAGGTCGAGATTTTGGTTCGTTTGCAGCTTCTTCAAAATGTCCAAGCCGCGCCGGCCGCGGTTGCGTTTGAGTTTGTCTGAACTGTCCGCGATCCCCTGCAATTCTTGGAGCACGAACCGCGGCACAATGATTTTGGTATCGACGAGGCGGGTGTCGCAGAGGTCGGCGATGCGGCCGTCGATGATGACGCTGGTATCGAGAACCAGCGGCCGGCCGCCCTTCACTTGCTTGCTGAATTCGACGTATGGGATGATGAAGCGGAAATCGTCCCGCGTTTGAATCAAGATCGAGACCGAAACATAACTCGTGATCAGCGTAATCAGCGCCCGCGACAGAACCGTCACTTTTTGCAATTGCATCGCATCCAATTGCATCGCGCCGGAAAAAGTCTGGAGCACGGCTTCGATGCCCATGCCGAAGAGCCAGCCCAACAGCAGTCCGAAGAGCAGCCCGAAGTAGATCGACGAGATCGTGGCGATGTGCTTTTCGGTCTCGCGCAGGTCGGTGTAGATGATGGCCGCGCCGACGGCGACGACGACGAAAGCCGCGACGATTCCGCCCGCCAGCATTTGGAAATCGGCGTAGAGGATCTCGAAGGCAAACACGGCTACGCCGAGCATCAACGCGGCAAAGCACCCGCGCAACAACCAGAGCAACATGGCGAACCTCGGGAGAAATCATCCGGCCGGCGTCGGTGGGCGAGTCTGATTGCGAATTCGCATTTTACGGCGCGAGTCGACTCCGGAACAGGCAAAGGATTTGAGCGAGCTTCGAAATTCGTAACGGCCGGAATCATCACGGAGCGGGAAGCGCTAGCTCCCAGCCCCGGCCCCTTGAGTCGTTGGGATGCCGCCGATCGCCGCCGGAATCCTTCAGTTATCCCGTGAGCACGGGTCGATGGAATGATTTTCACCACCGAGTCGCAGAGTGCACAGAGAACGATGGAAATAATGGTGGTGATACGAAGTTTTTACACTCAATCTCAACACTTTACCTTCGCTGTGCCCTTCGTGACTCGGTGATGCAAATTCTTATACCCGATCCAAGATCGGCGGCATCGCAATGCGCCAATCGGAGCGGGAAGCGCGAGCGCCCCGGCCAAACCCCATGAGCTAAGGGGCCGGGGCGCTCGCGCTTCCCGCTCAGGTTTGACTCACAGTCGGCTCGCCGGGAGATTCTTCTTAGAACCGCACCCCGAGCATGAAGAGTAGGTTCACGTCTTGGATGTCGCCGTTGAGCGGCGGGATTCCGTTCATCCAGTTGTAGCCGTATTCGGCCCGGAACCCGGCGAGTAGAATCCAGCCGCCGAAGCTCTTTTCCCAATCGATGTGGGCACCGACGGTGACCGCGTGGAATACGCTCTGGCGACGGCGGTAGCCGCCCGGATCGCCCAGTGGTTCGAAGCCGACGCTGGACGTACCCCAACGGCCGCCGACGTCAGCTCCGAAACGCCAGTTGCTGTCCGCGGCGTGGGCCACATCGCCGGGGCCATTTAAGAACCAATCGCGGCCGAGGGCGAAGTTCAGGCTCGTCCGCTTGAGGGCGCGAACCCCGAGCGGGATCGCGACGCCATTGGCCGGGTCGCTTCCCTTCAACGCGTTCGCCGAAACATTCAGCTGGCTATTCAGACCGTCGCCTTTGTTAAAGGTATAGCCCAAACCGATGTCCAAGGTCCACGCGGCGTCGCCGGCCGTGTTGAACAGCAGCGTCCGCATACCGCCTTGGATGACGTAACCCGTGCGCAGCGCGCCGCCGTAATCGCCGGTATCGGCGAGAACCGAGACCCCGTTTCGCAAATAGCTTTCGTAGGTCACCGGACCGTTGCCGCCGATGCTGTCGCCTATCCACGGGCTGTAAACGGCGCCGGGAACCGATTGCGCCGGCAGGCCCGTGGCCGGGGCCGTGAGCATTTCCGTCGGTTGGTGGGCTTGTCCGCCGGCGGGCATCAGTGTCGACATGGCCGGCAGTTGGCCCGCCATCGTCGGTGCCGCTTGGGTCGGTTTCGTGCTGAAAAGCGGCGATTGAGCCGACGCACCGGCCGACCCGCACGCTACGCCCAAGCCCGCGAGGAGAATCCGAAACGCTCTCATGCCGTGCCTCGTCTGCTCGTGACCACCGCGCGCACCGAAAACCCCGTGGCACGCGCTCGACGCTCTTTCATCGACCGAAAGCTGGGTCAACCTTAACGGTTTTTCCGACCGCTCCGGTTATGCCGCGTTCGGGCCAATCTCCCCGGTCATATAATAGCGGCATGGAAACGGTCGAACTCCGCGATGCCGCAACCGCGCGGGATTACCTTCTTCAGGGGCTGTGGTTCCAGCGCGTCTCGAAACCGAGTGCCGCGTCGGTGAAGCCGGCTTTGGAATGGGCGCTCGAAGTGGCGTCCTCCGGGCAACCACTCCAGCCGCTCGGCTTCCTCGCCGACCTCGGCTCCATTGCTTTCGGCACCGAGTCCGGTCGCCAAGCCAAGGACATCGCCACGACCCCCGGTTGGCCGGTGGCATCGGCCCGCGCTTATGAAGACTTCCTGCTCGGTAAAATCTACGCCGATTGGACTTTCGAGCGCGCGGCCGACGCCTTGCGCCGCTATGCCGTGACGGACCGTGCCAAGGGGTTGGCGTACGTAGCGAAGCAATTCCGCGATCGCGCGAAACTCGGTGGCGTCGAACTCTCCCCCGGCGTCATCCGGGGTTTGCTCAGTCGTTCCGCCGAAGACAACCTCCGCGACGGTTACGAATCGCTCGAGCGGGACGGGCCTTCGGCGCTGCTGCTCAGTCAATACGAGGAACTCGCGCGGGCCGCGCGGCGCATCGGCGACATCCTCGGCGGCGAAGATGTCATCGCGCTGGAACAGCGTACGGCCTTGGCCGACATGGGCACTTATGTCGCCCACCGGCAGATTCTGCAAATGGCCGCGCTGTTCGAATCGCGCTTGCCGGCGAGGCCGGTCCGCCCGTGGTCCGGCCGCAAAGAAGTGCCGACGCGCGTCCTCGACGAAGACCAATACCCCGTCGGCGGGTACTCGTCGATTTCCAACCGGGGCTCCATCGAAAGCCTGCTGCATTCGCAACTGGCGTACATGGAGACCGATGAATCGCCAGACCTGTTCGACGTGAAGTTCGTGCGCGACGAACTTTTTTTTTACTCGCGAGACGAGAACCAATTCCGTCGGCGGCGGCGCGTGTTCGTCTTCGTTTGGAACCCGTCGCTGACGGAGGCTCGGTTTAAAGATTCGTCGCTGCCGTGCCAGCGGATCGTGCTGGTCCAAGCACTGGCGCTGACGCTGATCCGCCGCCTGTCGGACTGGCTGAGCCACGACGCCCTGCGCTTCGTACTGTTGTTTCCCAAAGCCCAAGGGGCGTGGCCGCTGCTCGACGAAGCCGAGCTCATGGAAATTTTGCTGATCGAACAGCGCGGGCGTGGATTGGCGACCGTGGCCTACCCGACCGGGCCGGAGCTGAGGGCCCACGCCCTCGCCGGGATGCTCGAAACCCCGGCGGCCATCGCGACGTATTGCGGGCAATTGTCGCGCACGAGCCAAGTCCATGTGCTCGAACTCGGCGCGGTCGCCATTCAGCCGATCGTCGAAGGACCGGTGTTGCACCGATTGCTGGTGACCGCCGCGCGACCGCAATTGCTAGGCGGCGACGGCGAATTGCACGTATGGCCCGCGGACGAACCGCTGGATGATTGGGTCGAAGCCGCGATGCGGATCTTGCAACTTTGGGTGTGAACGACGGACGGGAATCCCCTTGCGATGTCGCCCCTACCCCCACCCAACCGCGGGCATAAGTTAGCGGGGTTGTTTCTCCCGCGAGGTTCCGCAGATGATCCCGATCAATTTGGCCGGCAAGGTCGCCCTCGTCACGGGCGTCGGCGACAACGAGAGCTTCGCGTGGCACATCAGCAAGCACCTCGCCGCTGCCGGGGCGCGAATCGTGTTGGCGTGCCACCCGCGCGTCGTCGGCATCGTCGAAAGCTTCCTCACGCGCGACCTCGATCGCGAATCGCGCGAACTGCCTTTCGTGGGCGGAGAATTGAAGGTCGAAAAAGTTTTCGCCTGCGACGCCAGCTACGACACCATGGACGACGTGCCGCCCGAAGTGAAGAACGATCGCCGCTACGCGAAGTTCGCCGATTACAGCATCCAAGGCACCGTGGATGCCGTCGGCAAGGAGTTCGGCGGGATCGACATTTTGATCCACTCGATCGCTTTCAGCCGGGAGATTACGAAATCGGCGAAGGACACCAGCCGGAAGGGGTACATGGAGGCGCTGGGCATCTCGGCGTACTCGCTGACGAGCCTGCTGCGGGCCGCGGAGCCGTACATGACCGGACGCGAAGGCGGGGCCTGCGCCGTCGGCCTGACCTACTTGGGTGGCGAGCGAATCGTGCCGTACTACGGCGGCGGGATGAGCACGGCGAAGGCCGCTCTGCAGATCGACGCCAAGCAATTGGCCAGCAACTTGGGCGGGAAGAACATCCGCGTGAACCTGATCTCGGCGGGGCCGTATTTGTCCCGGGCGATGCGGAGCATTCGGCCGGGCGAAGGGGAGAAGACCGTCGAATATGCCGCGAGCCGGTCGCCGCTCCCGAGGCCGATCGAACCGGAGGAAGTGGCCGCCGCGACGGTGTTCTTGTGCAGCCCGATGGCCAGCGCCGTCACGGCTCAAGTGCTCTATGTCGATTGCGGGTACAACGCGATGGGAGTATGAATTCAGCGAGCCGCCGGAGTTCCCGAGCAAGACTCCGGCGGCTCACGCCAGCCGACTCGCCGATTCAAACTATTTCTTCAAAGCGGCCGTGCCACTGCCCTCGACTTTGCCTTCGAATTTTAAGGCGACGTCGTCGTCGCCCATTTTGATCGTGCCGTCGATCTTCATCGTCCCCGTGATTTTGCTCTTCACTTCGATGCCGGTTTTCAAACTTCGCCAGCCGGTCGAAACGATGGTCATTTCGAGGTCCGGTGCGCCGTCTTCTTTCATCTTCCCTTTGATGGTACCGCTGATTTCGATCACGGCGCACTCCTCACCATCGACCTTCTCGACCTTGAGGAACTTCAGTTTCATTTCGCCGCTGGCTTCGGCAATGGTTCCGCCGGTCAGGCTATTGATCTTGGCGGCATCGACTTTCCACGCGTGCCCGACCTTCACTTTGGCTTCGGGGTAGATCTCGTCGTCGCTGCCGGGTCCCTCGCGCTTGTCGAGTTCCTTCTTCTGTTCGTCGGTCGGCTTGCCATCCTCGAGCGAGTTCTTCCATTTGCCATCTTTGCCTTTCACCGCGAGGATCCGCTCGCCCTGCAGCACGCTGGTCTTGTCTTCCTTCATGTCGTTGCCGTTGATGCTGGAAGTCGTGTCGACCGATTCCTTGGTGATGGTCGTCTTGTACTTCAGGATCTCGCGGCCCTTGACTTCCAAAACTTCGTCTTCCTCTTCGCCGACGATGTCGAGGTTCTGCTTGAGGTCGATCTTCATGCCCATGACCGTCACGGTGACGTCGGCATCTTTGATCGTCATCTTCGATTTACGGACGACGGCCATCCCTTTGGTCGGGGCCGGGCCACGCAAATCGTAGGTGTCATCGGCGGCGATGCCGGGGCCTGCGATGGCCAACAGGGCGAACAGGGCGAAATTACGCATTCGAATCTCCTCGGGATGTGTTGACTTCAAGGCATTCGTTCCGCAGGCTCGATTATTTCTTGACGCTGCGCAAAGTCCCTATGATTTCGCGCGGCTCGCCGTTCGTGAGCACTTTCGCGAAGCCCTTGGCGTGGGCGAGGTCGCCGATGTGGGTGCGATCTTTTCCGTCGAGCACGAACACGGTGACGTAGTAACTCTTGCCCGGCTTGAGCTTCGCTTTCGCCCCGAGTTCGATCGTTTCGACCGTCTCTTTGCCCTCGGTGTGGCTGAAATTCTTGACTTCGAGCTTATCGACGAGGTCGGCGGCCTTATCCGCGATGCGCGGATCGTACTCGTAAAGAAGCACTTCCAAGACGAGTTTTTCGAACGATTTCAGATCCTTCGGCGCCGCGACGGTACCGGTGATCCTGGCGGAATCGTCGTCCGCAGCAAAGACGGGTAATGCCGAGGCGATCATGGCGAGTGCAACGAGAATGCGCATGGAAGGCTCTTTGTAGTTGTCACCTCGTATCGCTGGGCAGAATTAAGATACGGGATACCCGACTTCCGGTACAGCGCAGGACTCGGCTCACCAGACGAAAACACCGGGTCGGAGTTTCCTCCGACCCGGTGAGGGGTTCCGCTCGTTCGATCCGCGGAATCAATAGCGGACGATAAAACCGAAGTTCAAACCGTGGACGAAGAAGTCGTCTTGGCGGTTGATGAGCGCCGGGCTGCCGCTCGAGACGCCGCCGAAATTGCTGGAAGCGGGAACCACGGAGCCGTCCACTTGGCCGTTGAACAAGTTGCCGGGGCGGGACACCGAGCTCAGGTGCACGAAGTTGTAGCCCACCGTGCCGACCAACCAAGGAGTGATTTGCAAACCGAGGGTCGTGTTTAGGTCGGTGACGATCCCGAACTCGTCGTTGCGGGTCGTGCCGATGTTAGAGGCGTTGGCCAAGAGCCCGCCCCGGCTGCTCGAATTGGACTGCGTGAAGACGTTGAGCGCGCTGGTGGTGCCTTGCACATCGATGTCTTGGTGGATGATGCCGGCGCCCACTTTACCCGTGACGCCGAAGAACCAGCGGCCGGAGTTGAGCTGGCTCTGCAGCCCGACTTGCCCGCCGTAGAAGAAGTTGCGGGTGCTGAACCGATCCCGCACTTCCACCGAGGTCGGCGACGAAATCGTGGTGCCGTTATACGTCGCGGTGTTGCCGGGCAGCAGTTGGCCCCGCGTCGTGGCTTCGAGGGTTTCGGCGAGTTGGTTGAACCGGAAACCCGCGACGAAGTTGAGCACCCAGTGGCGGCTATCACCCTCGGCGGTGCGGTAGAGGTTGACCAGCGCGTTGGCTTCCAAGCCCCAGAACTTGGTTTCGGCCCGCGTGAGGGCCGAACCGAATGAGAACGTCGGGAAAGAAGCGAGCAAGCTGCTGCCACCCGCACCGGTGTCAGTGAACGGCCGGGCGATCACGGGGACGCCGTTGCTGGTCGAGTTCGAACTGACGAAGAGGTTGTTCGAAACCGGGGAGAGGTAGGTGCCCACGAATTCGGCGCCGATGCGCATGTCGGACGGGCGGAAGTAGCCGGTGCTAATTCGGAAACCGCTAGCGGTTCCGAGATCGAGGTTAGATCCGCCGCTCAGGACGCTCGTCGTCGGCCGACCGACGACACCGGCATCGGCGGGCGAACTCGTCGTCAGCAGCGGAAAGCCGACGGGCTGCGAGTTCGGGAACATCAACAAGTATTGGGCGTCGATCCAGAACGACGGGCTACCATGACGACCGGCTCCGAACAGGCCGCCGCCCTTGTGCAAAGCCGGGCTTTCAAACGGAGCTTGGCCGTACGGGCCGCCGTTCGGGTACGTCGGCAGACCGCCCGGCGGCAGGCCGTTCGGCGCGAATGCGTTCGGATCGACGTTGCCCGCCGGCATTTCGCCGAGGCTCACGCCCGGCGGCGGAATTGTCGGATTGGTGAACGGAGCCGGCATGGGCCCTTGGGCCAGCGCTCCCCCTGCGCTCACGGCCAGCGCCGCCAGTGTTCCTAAGACCTTCTTCCGCATGGCAGACTCCTGAACCTGCTCGGCGAACCGGATGGCTGTCCCGGGCCGACGAGGCGAGCGGTTGATGCACCGACAGCGTGTTACCCCCTAACACCCCGTCGCTCGGAAGCATCGAGCTTCCTGCTACCTCCCTCAATCGACATCCGAGAATCCGAACATGAGGCAGAATCCCGAAAGTCGCGTCGAGCCGCACATTCGCGAGAATACGGACAGATTGCCAAGGGGCTGTGGCAACGATTCTTCGAGTTTATTTGCGATGAGCCGCTCTCGTAGGTCACGTTACGTAAGTAGCGTGACCTACAAAACCTCCAAGAATCGTTGCCGTACCCTTTGTGCCAACTTTAGCTTTTAGCTTTCGGTCATTCTGCACACCCCCCCTGCCGAAAGCAGCGAAAGCAGCGAAAGCAGCGAAAGCAGCGAAAGCAGCGAAAGCAGCGAAAGCAGCGAAAGCAGCGAAAGCAGCGAAAGCAGCGAAA
>Ga0105048_10018403_pt1 | contig 10753 bp, 11 predicted proteins | sample MAT05_FD_78382 | JGI IMG/M metagenome (GOLD analysis project Ga0105048, IMG submission 78382) | Freshwater microbial communities from Lake Fryxell liftoff mats and glacier meltwater in Antarctica - MAT-05 | ecosystem: Environmental > Aquatic > Freshwater > Ice > Liftoff microbial mat | place...
ATTTCGTTCTTTCGACCGATAACCGGGTCGAGCGTTCCTTCTTTGGCGAGCTCTGTGAGATCTCGGCCGAAACTGTCGAGCGCGGGCGTTTTGCTCTTGCCCTTCTTACCAGTGGCGCTGCTGGAACTGCCACCCTCGCCGCCACCGCCCGCAGCGGCTCCTGCGGTGTTTTCCTCGCTCTCCTGGCCTGCACCAAGAAGGTTTAGAACTTCTTCGCGAACCTCTTCGAGCTTGAGCGAAAGGTTCATGAGCACCTGAGCGGCGACGCCGTCATGCTCACGCAGCAGGCCGAGCAGCAAGTGCTCGGTGCCGACGTAATTATGGTTGAGGTTTCGTGCCTCTTCGATGCCATATTCAATAACTTTTTTGGCGCGAGGGGTCTGGGGCAGTTTGCCCATGGTGACCATCTCGGGGCCCGATTTGACTAATTTTTCGACTTCGAGTCGAACTTTTCGGAGGTCGACGTCGAGGTTTTTCAGAACATTGGCACCGACGCCCGAACCTTCTTTTACCAGGCCGAGCAGGATGTGTTCTGTGCCGATGTATTCGTGGTTAAACCGCTGTGCTTCCTGGTTGGCCAGGGCCATGACTTTTCGAGCACGATCTGTGAAACGTTCGAACATGATTCGATCTCCTTAGAGTTCCCGGCGAAGAGGGCCTTTACAGTTCTGGCTCTATTCGATGGGGAGTAATGGGTCGTACGAAGATTTCTATTCTGCCGTGATCTGTCGTCCCGATGCGTCGGGCGGTCTTGTTACTATCGGCCGGATCGGCAGTCTTCTGCTATAGGTAAGCAAATCATAGGCCGTTGATTCGCAGGGGCAAGGAAACTGAAGGGGATAGGCAGATCACATGAAGATTCTAGTTGCGAAAGGTGATCTGAGAATAGGGGCAGATTCGGTCTCGGTGAAGATAGCGTCGATACCCTATTGCCGCCTGGCCATCGCCTGTGCCGAAAAACCTTACCCCACAAAAAACATGGTGAAAAACATGACCAGCCAGACGATATCGAGGAAGTGCCAGTACATGGCCGCGTGTTTGACGGGTGCGTAATACTCATAGTCGTAGTGATTGAGGATCGCGCCGCGCGTGACGATGAGCAGATGAACCAGTCCGCCCAGCACGTGAGCGGCATGGACGACGATGAGCACGAGCACCAGGCCATAGACGGGTGTAAATCGATCCTGGTTGGGCATGTCGCGTTGTTGGATCACGACTTGTGAAAGTGAGGCGCCGGCGAGTGCCTCAGTTTTGCGCGATGCGTGTTGCCAGTGCTCAGTCCACAGGCTTGCCAGGGCGGGAAGCTGAATGAGGCAAAAGGCGGTGCCGAGAATGACTGTCAGGAAGACCAGGAACTTGAACTTTTGAAGTTTCCTGCTGCGTACGGCATTGACCGCCATCTGGATCGTGACGCTTGCCGCCAGAACGACGGCCGTGCTGACCCAAAGGGTCCAGGGCAATGTCACTGAGCCGATGCTCGGGCTGAATGCGCCGGTGAAGCGGATAATGACATACGCCAGCATCGTGGCGGCGAAGAGCATCGTGAGGCTCGCCAGGAAAATCCACATCCCAACCGTCGCGGTTTTCGGCGGAATCGGATAGTCGCTGCGATTGAAGTTCAGCAGAGTATGGCCTGAAGTCGGGGAGGAGGGCATCGGCTAATAGTAGCCTGTCTACCCTTGGCTTGCTCTTTAGATGAATCATTCAGCACAAATGAAACACAGTGAAACTAAAGTCGGACGTTCTGATGATTGCATTCCTGGTCGTATCCCGACGTTTCTTTAAAGCGCGTGGTCCCAACCGCGCTGGGCAAGCGACACGGTCTGCCCGTCGATCGTGATGCGCACGCCGGGGTTTTGATCAATCGTGCCGATGCAGGTGACGCGTGGGTCATCGCACGAAGGGGCGACGAAGAGGAGTTCGTAATCTTCGCCGTCGTGCAGTGCGTGATCGAGTGGGAGTCTGGGTGAGTTGAGCTTGCTGACGTCGTCATGAATCGGCACGGCCGCAGCGTTGATCGTCGCACCGACGCCCGACATGTCGCAGATTCGAGGCAAGTCTTGCGACAAGCCATCGGAGAGATCGAGCATCGCGTGAATGTCGAAGTGTCGGGCAAGTTCTCGAGCGAGTGTGATGCGCGGGGTGAAGCTAAAGTGACGACCCAAGATACTTCCGCCGAGAGGGCCGGTGACAAAAAGTTTGTCGCCGGGCTTTGCGCCCGATCGTCTGACGGGCGTGATGCCTCTCGATGCGCCGATGATCGCGACGGAAATCGCCAGCGGCCCGGCCCACGACCCCGTATCGCCGCCGACGATGACACAGTCGTACTCGCTGGCGACTTGGGTCATGGCGTCGAAGATCATTCGCGGATTCAGCGGCGGAGACGATGCAGGAAGTGCGAGACTCGCGACGCACGCGACGGGCAAGCAAGCCATGGCCGCGCAGTCGCTGATATTTCGCAGCACGGCCTTACGGCTGATTTGCTCGAGTGTGTGCTGTCGGAGGTCGAAGTGGACGCGGTCGAGGACCTGATCGATACCGACGAGGACGAGGTCGGTTGATTCAAATTGAAGTGCCGCCAGATCGTCGCCGATGTGAATGGGCACGCGCGAGTCCGGGCGTGTTGCAAGTCTGATGTCGGATAAAAATTCTGATTCTCGCATGCCTGCTGACATCATAGTGCGGCGGGGATAGGATGGCCTCATGCGAAATTGCACGCTTGTCACTGCCGGTCTTTTTTCACTCGCGTTGGCGATGCCGCTCGCGCTGGGTTTGCAAAGTGAGGCCGCGCCATCGACGCAGCCTTCAGGCGGTAGCAATGTTGCAGATAGCGCAGCGGGCTGGCTCGCGTTCGGGCAGGCACTGACGATGGACGAGAGCAAGACGGTGACGGTGGAAGCGGTTCTGGCGGATCCGGCCGCGTTCGCGGGTAAGGCCGTCCGACTGAGCGGAGCGATCAGTAAAGTGTGCAAACCAAAGGGCTGCTGGATGCAATTCACCGCACCTGCTACTGAAAAGGGCAAGGGAATTCCTGTCTTCGTCAAGTTCACCTGCCCGATCGATGGGCGACTGATTCCGCTGGATGCCGTGGGCAAGCAGGCGATCGTGGAAGGCACGCTTGATGTGGTTGAAATCAGTGAGGTCGAGGCGCGTCACTACCTGGAAGATGAAGGTGCGTCGGCCCAGGAGATCGCAAAAATCGTCGGGCCTCAAAAGCAGGTTCGAGTGCAAGGCCCGGGCGCATTGGTGAAGCAATGAGCACTTTGGCGGCAGAACAAAAAGATTCGATGACGATTGCGTTAGTGCGACTTCCCGAGCCGCGTCGTACGGTCTATCGCTACGTTTTTCTCATCGCGGCGATTTACAACCTCATCTGGGGCATCGCGGTGATCCTGTTCCCACGCCCGCCGTTCGAACTCGTCGGCATTCCGCTCGATCAACTCGGCCCGATCGGCATTCTCTTGTGGCAGTGCATCGGCATGTTCGTGATGGTGTTTGCGATCGGCTATTTCGTTTGCTGGCGCGAGCCCGAACGGTATGCGGCGTTCATCCTCATCGGCACGCTGGGAAAAGTTTTCGGGCCGATCGGGTTCTTGTACGGCTGGCTTTATCTGGGCGTCATGCCCGCACAAGTGGGTCTGACGATCATCACGAATGACCTGGTGTGGTGGCCGGTATTTTTCGCGTTCGTGTGGGATATTTATCTTCGCAAACCGCAACCGGTAATCGCATGAACGCCGCAAAGTTTATCCTCTATTGGCTGGCGTGCGGATTATTAGTGGTGGTGATTGCCGGATTAATTTGCCTGCACTATCTGCCCGGCTGGACGGACGTACTGCCGGCACGGATGCGGTAGCATCCTGGCAAGATAGTCCGCTGGTCATCCCCGTTGAAATTCTGAAATGTATCACGCGATTTCAAGAGGCCGGCGTATTGACCGTGACCTTCACCTTGCGGTCTCGCGTCACCACACTCACGCCCGGCGGGGTGATGTATTCGACCGGGCGTTCGACGCCTTGCAGCGCAGTGTCGGCGGCATCTAGCTGAAGGAAAGCCTTGATCACAAAGCCCAGCTCGCCGCGGGTCACGCGGTCGAGCAACGCTGTTGGCCCTTCGATTTCAATGTTGGGCAACGTGGTGGTGACGGGTCGATCGTTGATGGAAACCGCGACGGTCGAGCGGCGCTGAACCAGGGCCGAGTGGGTCATCACGTAGAACGGCACGGCATTGAGCGTGCGCGTTTCGTTTCTTGTCTCGGGCGGCCTGATGATTGCACGGCACGTGAGGTCGTTGACGATCTGCAATCGTGAGCCCGGGGCCGACAGCCCGACGTCTTCAAGTTCGAGTAAAGTCTTGCCGGCTTGACTGAGTGGTGCGAGCTGCTGCTGTGTGAGTTTGGCGATTACTTTGAGCGCGCCGGCGGATTCGAGTTCGTCGAGCTCGCGCGACGGGCCGCGAACGGTGACGGTGTCGGGCACGAAGGTGATTTGGAAATCGCCCGATAGTTGCGGTGGCGGAATGATTTGGACCGTGCGCGATTCGAGCTTGTCGACGCGGAACTCGAAAAACTGCGGCTCGATGCGTTTGATCGAAAGGCCGCGATCAGCGAGTTCGGGCAGTTCGCTGAGTCTCGCGGCGAGGTCGATTCGCGTTTCGCGTCCGATTTCGAGGTCGCGCGAAACCGAAAGGAGAATTTTGGGGTCGATTCGCAAAGCACGCGAAAGGTCGTCGGCGCGCAGATTGGGCCCGCTGACGAAAAGCTCATTAACGGAGATGCGGTCGCTAAACTTGCTTTCCACGGCCATCACCGTACCCGCGGTCGATTGCGAGCGAATCGCGGTGATGACGCGGTCCTGAGTATCTGATTCCAGTACCAACGCGAAGGGCGGCATCCGCTTTTCTCCAACGATCTGCTCGCGCTCGGCCCAGACCCAGATCAACACGGTAAGGAACACCACCAAAGCCAGAGTGCCCAGCAGGTCTTTAAGGTTCTGCCTGGCGAGCCATCGCCTTACTCGCCGAATGGATGAGTGCCAGGTCGTGGTCGTGGTGTTTTGAGCGGCGGGAGAGGGCATTGAATAGTTTACACCAGAAAAAGCCTGCACCAGGAAACCTAAACCAGATCCTTTGACGAAAGCGCTGTCAAAACTTCCGGCGATGTCGTACTGCCACCCAGAAGTTCGCCCAGCATTTGTCGAGTCGATTCCAAGGTGAGCCGCCGATATAGCAGCCCGCGCTCTGCGATCGACACGTCACCTGTTTCTTCGGAAACGATCAGCACGACGGCGTCGGATTCCTGGCTCAGGCCGACCGCAGCGCGGTGCCGACTGCCCAGGTCGTTCTCCAAATCTCCCGCCTCGGCCAGCGGAAACTGAACCCCCGCGAACATGATTCTGCCGCTGCTGATCACCACGCCCAGATCGTGCAGTGGACTGTTGGGATAGAAAATTGAATTGAGAAGATCGGCCGAAATGTCGGCGTTGATGCGGGTCGAGTCATCGGTCAGCCCGCCCAGGCCTGCCTCACGCTCGATTGCGATCAGCGCACCGATTTTCCGCTGGCTGCAAAATCGAGCGGACTTGATCAGTTCGTCGATTTCGCGGTCGATCTGGCTCGCGGTCCCGCGAAAGAGTCTCGCCTCACCCACACGCATCAGCGCCCGGCGAATCTCGGGTTGAAACACGACGACGATCGCGACCGACGCAAACACCAGCATACGCTCATAGAGGAAGACAATGATTTCCAGATCGAAGACGTTGCGCAGCAGCGTGAACGAAAAGTACGGAATCAGAAGGACAAGAAAGATGCCCTTGAGCAGACGATAGCCACGTGTGCCCTGCAAAAATCGCACGAGCCAGAACACGACGACGCCGATCAGCAGAAGTTGGAGCGCAACGCTCCAGAGCGAATAGCTTTGCAGCGTTCGCCAGAAACTATCGAGGTTGGACCAGAACCCGCTTTGCATCGTTCGCCCATCAGATCAACTGAAATTCGCCGCCAGCTGAAATATATCGTCGGATGCGATACAGAGCCATAACGTCCAGCGGAGGTTACCCTGATGTTCGCCGAAATTCTTCGACAATTCATTCGTGTTAATCATCAGAAACAGCGGCTTGCTCGCGTGTAAAGACAAGTGTAAATGCTCAAAGACGAGTATGCGTTACATTGCGGGGGTGGATATTCCGGTGCGAGCCAGGTAATGCTGAATCGTCAACTGTAGGCCCGTTTCCAGTGAAAAATTGGGACGCCAGCCGATCAAGCGGAAAGTTGATTCGACATCGGCAATTCGCTCCTCTTCGGCCGGGCGATCGGCCAACGCTCCGAACGAAATCGGTAAATTGTACTCTAACAATCTGGCGATGAGTGTTACGATCTCTCGGACACTAAGGAGTTTGCCGCTGCCGATTTCGACTTCCTGAGCGTCCAATCCTTTGGATAAGGCAAGCGTGATAAATCCGCGGGCGACGTCTTCAACGTAGACCCAGTCCACAAGTCGGCCGCCGCTGGAGAGCTTGACGTTTTCGCGTTTGATCATCTGCGTGATGACATAGGGGACGAGCTTTAGCTCGTCCTTCTGGCCCGGGCCAAACACCATGAAGGTCCGCGCGATGGAAACGGGGAGTCGATAAACCTTATGAAACATGCGGGCGTACACTACCATGGCGGCCTTGCTCGCGGCATATGCGGAGGATGGAGCGTCGCCCGTCGCGTTGGTTTCGAGCGAACCCGCCAGCACGATTCGCTCCACAGGATATTGAACCGCAGCACGCATTAAGGAGATGGAGGTGAGCAGGTTGCTGTCGAGCGTCGGCCCGACCGCATCGAGGTGCCTTGAGGCGCTTGGAAATCCGGCGAGATGGAAAATGAGACTCGGATGATGTTTGGCAAGCAATTCCTCGGTGGCGGCCTGATTGGTGAGGTCGGCCTGTTCCCACTCGACGCCGGGCGTGAACGCCGCGGGTGCCACAGACTCTCTGCTTACTCCAACGACGTGAGCGCCCGCCAGAACACATTGTTTTACAAGGTGCGATCCGATGAATCCGCCCGCCCCTGTGATTAGAACTCTACGACCATTCAGTTCAGTTTTAACAAGCCTGTTGCCGTCAAATGCGTTGGCGGAGGGTGCGTTTTGAATATGGTTCTCATTCCTGGTCGGCATCCGCGTTTCTTCTTCCTTAAAAGATATCCGCTGACGGAAATTTTTGCTGGCATTCGCGGCGACAGATAGAGAAGGTTATTGATGAAATGACACGTTACACACTTTTTTGTTGCCTTGTGCGTGTCCGGTGGGGTAAACTATACCATCTGTCGATTGAGTGGGATGTCCTGAGAGTTAGAATGCTCTATCCGGTCTGTCAAATCCGACAGAAATGTTTCCGACGTTCACTCAATTGTTCACTCTATTATTTTCGCGGAGTTTTCCAGATATCGTTCACCCATGAAGCGTCGTATGCAGAAAAACATCGTTGAACTCCTCGAATCGCGATCCTTGATGACGGGAGAACCGTGGGGTGCCATTCCCAGTCTAATCGGGCTTGACGCGATTTCGGACCGCTTTCCAGCGGTCACAGGTGCTGGAAGTGTTGTAGCCGTGATTGACACTGGCATTGACTATCGGCATCCGGCCCTTGGAGGCGGTTTTGGGACGTCAAACCCGAATTTTAAAGTGATAGCGGGCTATGATTTTGTAGACAACGACGCAGACCCATTGGACACGTTTGGACACGGAACGCAGGTCGCGGGCACAATCGCCGCTGACCCATTCATTGCTGCAGGGCGCAGGTACCAGGGAATCGCACCCGATGCAAAGCTCATCGCGTTGCGGATCGGAGCGACGACTGAATCTGTTCCACTCGACCGAATCAAACGTGCCTTGGATTGGGTCTTGACGAATTTAGACGAGTATGGCATCGACGCCGTCAACATCAGCTTTGGTTTTGGACGATTCAACGAAGCACATACCGAAAATCAGCTCGGCCCCGAACTGCGTCAGCTCGCAGATCGGGGTGTAATTGTTACGGCATCTTCGGGCAACGACGGGATTAGTGCGGGCCCGGGAATTGACTACCCCGCCGCCAGTCCGTTCGTGATAGGCGTGGGCGCGGTTGATGAAGAGGGGACGATTGCCGACTTCTCGCAGCGTGGTAATCCGCTCACGTTTCTCGCACCAGGCGTGGACGTACCGACGACGACCATAAACCTCGGCTTCGTGCGTTCGACGGGCACGAGTTTTGCGGCTCCCATGCTCGCAGGTGCGGTAGCACTCATCAAACAGATCTCGAGCGAATTTTCCGCTGCCGACATTCGGTCCATGCTCAGCAGTGCTAGTGCCACGACTCGCGACGGCGAAGATGTGCCGTTCGTATCGACGGGCAAATACTTTAACCGGCTTGATCTCGCCACGTTGATTCCCCAGGCGATTAGTCGTGCGCCAATCGATGACGCCGATCTGCCATTAGTGGGCAGGGGGACTGTCAACTCAATCGCAGTGGACGAATTTGGTGTGAAGCACCTCGTGTTTTTCGATTCCGTCGATCAGACTCTTAAATACACCACTCAGCTCGTCCGCGATAACGGCGACGCCGGAAGCTGGTCCTCGCCTGTCGTTGTTGATGCCTCGGCTCCCGATGGAGGGCGCGGCGTGGGCACGAACGTCTCGCTGAAGATCGACAGCTTGGGCCGGCCGCATGTCGCTTATTACGACAGCGTTCGCGGTGATCTGAAGTATGCCTTCAGCGATGGCGACGATTTCCAGATAAGCACCCTCGACAGTGCGGGTAACACGGGCGAGATGCCGGCGCTGCTGCTCGATTCGAGTGACACGCCTTTCGTCGCCTACTACAGGCGAAGCAGCAGCGAGCTTCGTCTTGCTGAGAAAAATAGTGCGGGCAACTGGATCATTACTACCGTTGATTCTCCCGGCAACGTCGGTAAATTTCCCTCCATCACCCTTGATGGAAATAACCGCATTAGCTTGGCATACGACGATTCGAGCAAGGACGACCTAAAGTTCGCTCAGCGTCAACCAAACGGGAGATGGATTCGAAGCGTCGTCGATGATCGCCCGAAGACGGGCGTCGCGCATACTTCGATTTCTTACGACCAAAACAACCGGGCCTACATCGCTTATCAAGACCTTTCATCCAAAGACCTGAAATTCGCCGTCAGCGGTAAGAGCCGATGGAGCGTCTACGCCCCGGCGACCATCGGAGAGACAGGCTTTAATAATTCCATCATCTACGATAACGATTTGCCCACCATCGTTTCCTACGATCGAACGCGAGACACCATCTTTAAGTCGCGTTTCAACGGCGGAACCGCTTTCCAAAATACAATCCTGCGTCAAGATCGCGGCGGCGACCTGTCGATCGTCGCCTCTAATCAAAGCGGAAAATTCCTTGGAGTGTTCCGCGACGGATCCAGCCGACTCGCAGTCGAATTGCTAATTGGATCGTAATAGTCGTTCAGGATCAATTTCACGAATATCGTGAATTATACCCAAAAAATCGGACTTCGTGCGTTATGATAGCCATATTAGCGGCGTCATTATTCGAGTCCGAACAACAACAGACATGCCCAGCAATATCATGAACCGATCTCTAAAAGCCGCCAAACATTTACTTAACCGTTCTTCGCAAAAATTCTCCCGCATCGTCATGGAGCATGTCGAATCACGACGAATGCTGCACAGCGGAACAGTCACCGTCGTTAACGGACTCTTCAGCTACGTCGGTGACAACGCGGTTGATAACATCCAGTTCCTCGGACCCGGGCAAAATGGCCGTACGCAATACGAACTGCGTTTTGCTGACGGCGACGTTGAAAATTTTGACGCAGACACCATCAACCGCGTCTCGATCGTGACCAACGGCGGAAACGACCGCATCATCGTGGATGATTCTGTCACTGTCCCCACCACCATTAGTGCGGGTGACGGAAATGATACCATCGAGGGTGGATCCGGCGTCGACAGCATTCTGGGCGGCGCGGGTGCCGACGACATAAGGGGCTTCGGCGGAAACGATATCATCTTCGGCGGCGCGGACCGCGACACCATCGAAGGCAACGGTGGAAACGATTCCATCCTGGGCGATGCGGGCGATGACCTCCTCTTCGGTGGCAGTGGAAACGATACACTTTCGGGTGGTCTTGGTAATGACTACGTCGAAGGTCAGGAAGACAACGACTCGCTCTTTGGAGACGCAGGACGCGACTCGCTGTACGGCGGGAGTCTCGCCAACGATAATCTTCCGATTTCGAACCAACTCTCCGACGGGGCCGATTACATCAACGGCGGCAGCGACCCGGATTCTATTACAGGTGGATCTGCCAACGACACACTCACCGGATCAGGCGGTGCGGATTCGATCTTCGGAGGCACCGGTAATGATCGCATCAACGGCGGTGCTGGAACCGACTTAATCCGCGGCGACGACGGCAACGACCGCCTCTTCGGGGATGATTCGAACGACACGCTATTCGGCGGTAACGGGACCGACCGCTTGTGGGGCGGCAATGGCAACGACCAGCTCTTTGGAGAGTCCTCAAACGACTCACTCTACGGCGAGGCCGGGAATGACATCCTCAGCAGCGGGCGAGGTACGTTCCACATCCTCGACGGCGGAGCAGGTACCGACCGCGCCAACAACAGCCCCGGTGCAACCCGAATCAGCATCGAAGTGCTGGCGTAATTATTTTGGACGCATTGCCGTTGCAGATTGACTCGAAATAAGGAACGCCCACGCAAATCTTC
>Ga0105048_10018406_pt1 | contig 10752 bp, 8 predicted proteins | sample MAT05_FD_78382 | JGI IMG/M metagenome (GOLD analysis project Ga0105048, IMG submission 78382) | Freshwater microbial communities from Lake Fryxell liftoff mats and glacier meltwater in Antarctica - MAT-05 | ecosystem: Environmental > Aquatic > Freshwater > Ice > Liftoff microbial mat | place...
ATCGTGTTGATCGGAATCACGCGCGCTCCCGCCTCCGGGACCTGCGCACCGCAATGACATGTCCCGGCATGCAGGCAATGCTCGCCAGCAGCCATACCGGCGGGCAGGCCTAATGTTGCCAGCATCAGATAGCGTTCGTTGGCTTCATCGGACCAGCGCACGGCCACACCATCGGCCCGCGCCGCCCGGCCAATGCTCGAGGCAAAGCCACCTGCGAGTTCGTTCAATGTCGTGGCCTTGGCGACCAGCCGCGTGACGTCGTACAGCGCCTCCAATCGCTCGCGCTTCTCCTCCAGTTGCGATGTCTTTTCCGCTACCTTGGCCTCGAGGTCGCGGTACATTGACTGCAGGTGCTCCGCCATGCCATTGAAGCCCTCGGCCAGTGTGCCGAACTCGTCACTGGTCACACGATCCACGCGAGCCGCGAAGTCGCCGCGCTGAATGCGTTCGATGCCCTGCTTCAGTTGCCCGACCGGCTCCAGAACGAACATGTAGCCCGTGTAGAGCAGCAGGGCGGCGGCGAGAACCGCAAAGGCCATCATCGCCATCTGCAACAGATGCAGCAATGTGGTCCAGCGCGACATGTGATGTTCGATGGCGGTGACCAGCGCGTCGATGTCCGCTACGAACGCAGCGGGGTCGCCAATGGGTCCGGATACCACACCCGCTCCAACACGTGTTAATTGCGCGCGAAACTGGGCCCAGTCGCGCTCGACGCTCGCAAACCGGGCACGCACGGCGTCGTCCCAAGGGACGAAGAGCGGCCGCTCGAGGTCGCCATGCCGCAGGACATCGAGACTGCGTTCGAACTCGGAAATTAGCGGCGGCAACGCCGTTTCCTCGCCAGTTCCCACCGCCAGCGCCATCCGGTAAGTCTGCATGCGCATCCGGCCCGCCTCGTTGACTGCCGCGGCGCCACCATCGAGCTGCCAGGACACCCACAACGTCAGGGCGATCGCCATCAGCGCCAGCAGCAGGAACGGCGTGCCCACCAGCATCAGCTTGGCACCCAGACTCCATTGCTTGGGATTGCTCATCGGCGCAAGTTTAGGCGGGATGGACCCACCAATCGTTGACGCGGGTCAATGGTCGGTCACCAACTCTGCCGGGTCTGCGCCACGGGCGCCTCGGCCCCGTTAGCGATTGCCGTGAAGCTGGCGCAGGGTCGCCGCAACAGCGCTGAACAGCCGTGGTACCTGGCGCGCCGCCAATGCAAAGTCGCGCTCCTGCGGCGCACCCTTCGCGCGCATCATGGCCGTCAGTACGCCAAGCTCAGGCGCGCTCCAGTCACACAGGTCGCGCACGCTGGCGACCAGGGGCGCCAAAAGCGCGAAGCCCCGCCGTTCCGCTGCCGACCAGCGCGCGAGGTCGGCAATACCGAGGTCGTTGGCCACGCGGGCGACGACACGCCGCTCCGCTGCAATGCGCGATGTCACCGGCTGTTGCGCCAACTGCGCCGCAGACAGTGCCCCAACGTACGGCAGCAGCGCCTCATCGAAGGCATCACGGGCACCGAATCCGGGCAAGTCGAGATACAAATCGCCGGTCGCCAACGTGCGCAACGTCTTGGTGGAGCTGCGATACCCGCGATCCACCGCCATGCGCGCCGCTTCGCGCGCGGCAAGGGTGCGAATTCGCGGTACGCCGGGCCGAAATCCAAGTCGGTAATAGAACCAGAATGCACCACTTTGAATCGCCTCGGCGTTGCCGGCACCAATCTGGTAGGCGTTGATCACGAAACGGTCGCACCCGAAAAGCGTGTGAAACGCACGGAGCATTTGTGTCCACAGAAAGGCCGCCTCACTGCCGCGATACGGATCGAATATATTGATGCCGGTGTTGGCCTGACGAAACAGCGGGGTGACCCCGCCATAACCGATCGGAACGCCATTGGCGAACAGGGCGTAGCCGGTATTGGTTTCGAGCGTCAATCGCTGGTTGGGTGTAATGCCGAGCACGGCCACCGCCGTACCTTCGCCGAGATCGCACCAGTAGACCTCGTCGACATTCGGCGACGTCATGGCATTCACTTCGCGACATCGTACGGCCAGTGCGGCACGCGCGGCGGCGATCACGCGCCGAGCCTGCGGACGCGCCAGCCGCTCGATCGCGGGCAGTGGTCGCGCGATGTCGGCCACTGTATCGGCGGCGGGCCGTCGCATCCCGCGGCGAACCACGACCGGTGGGCCGGCGACGACATTGTGGGTGGCCGACCAGCGCGACTCGCCCAGTCTCCACGTCAACGGCACCTCCGCGGCGTCCCATTCACGTTCGATCTGGAGCGCCAACGCGGCGTTGCCGGACCCTGCCGTCAGCAGCCACGCGAGGTCCGTGGGCGACTGCACACTGCGCGCCCGCCGAATCCAGTCGCGCGTGGCAAATTCGCCGCTGTCGAAGCCCTCGCGCTCTGCATCGCGCAGCAGCAGTCCCAACAGCGTATCGAGTTGCCATGGTTCGTCGAACGTACGCCAGTCGATCTCGACAGCGGAGGATGCCGACAACGCAAGCCACCGCGCAATCGGGTACGGAAACACGTGCCGGGTCGACGAACCTGCCATGCCGCTGTCGTCGGCGGTGCCGCGTGTTGACCGTGGCAGAAGCTTTAGACGCGTTGCCGTGTCGCCAAGCATGCGCCGCGCGAGTTGCAGCGTTGATCGCGCACCAGGGAACGCGCAGATGAACAGCAGATCCTCGTGCAACGCGGCAAGTTGCGCGTAGGTTGTCAGGTCGGCCACGCGCAATGCACGCAGCAGCATCCTCTTGTCGCGTTCAGCGGCGTCGCCATACTGGTGGCGAAGCGCCCGCAGTCGCGGCAAGAATGATTTTGGCGTTAACATGGGTAGCGGCTTGAAGTCGAAGTGATCGCGTCGCAGTTGACCATGCTCAATTCAGCTGGCGCGGCACCCGCCTAGAATACATCTCGAATCCATGTCCGACGACAGCCCACCGCCTTCGTATCAAGCCCACCGGCGTCCATCAGCGGGTCCTGCTGCGCGTCTCGTGGCCAAACCGGTGGCCTTGAATACGTTTCGCGAGAACGTCGTCATTCTCGCCCGCGACGGTACTGCATTCCGGCCCGAACGTCTCGCCGGCCTCCGTACCGTGGAAGTTCGTGCCAATGGCCGCAGTCTGCTGGCGTCGCCGATGATTTGCGATGATCCATCGCTGGTGGCTGCCGGCGAGGTCGGTCTTCCCGAGCCGATGTTTCATCGCCTTGGCGTTGCCGCCGGCACGTTGGTGGAAGTCGCGCCGGCTCGTCCGCCACGGACACTCGACCGGGTGCGCGCCAAGGTGGCCGGCGAGACATTGAGCGCCGCGGATTACCTCGACGTTGCCCGCGACCTGGCCGACCATCGCTGGTCCGACATGGAGGTGGCGGCGTTCCTCATCGCGTGCGCCAGCTTCATGACGCCGGAAGAGACGTTGAGTCTGACGCGGGCGATGATTACGGTGGGCAACCGCCTCACGTGGAATCGCGATCCGGTCGTCGACAAGCATTGCATCGGGGGCATCCCCGGCAATCGCACCTCGCTGTTGGTGGTGCCGATCGTGGCTGCGCATGGGTTATGGATTCCCAAGACGTCGTCGCGTGCGATCACCTCCCCCGCGGGCACCGCCGACACGATGGAAGTGCTGGCGCGTGTGGACCTCGACGAGTCGGAAATGCGCAACGTCGTACAGACCTGCGGTGGCTGCGTGGTGTGGGGCGGGCGCGTCAACCTTTCGCCTGCGGACGATGTGTTGATCTCTGTCGAGCGGCCGCTGTCAATCGATACACCCGAACAGATGGTGGCGTCGATCCTGTCCAAGAAGGTGGCCGCCGGATCCACGCATCTGGTCCTCGACGTCCCCGTCGGCCCTACGGCCAAGATTCGCGATCGACGCTCGGCGTTGCGTCTGCGCAAGTTGTTCGAGTACGTCGCCGGGCACCTCGGCCTCACCATGGAGGTGATCATCACCGACGGTTCGCAGCCCATCGGTCGCGGTATCGGGCCGGTGCTGGAAGCGCGGGATGTCATGGACGTTCTGGCCAATCGTCCGCAGGCCCCCGGCGACCTACGCGAAAAGTCAATCCAGCTTGCGGGTCGCGTGCTCGAGGCCGACCCGGCACTGACCGGGGGACGCGGCGAAGCGCGCGCCCGTGAACTGCTGGACAGTGGCGCCGCCGCGCGCACGATGGGCGCGATCATCACCGCCCAAGGGCCGTCGCCGATTCGCGAGGGCGTCGGAGACCTTGTCCATGAGGTGTGCGCGCGAGTGTCCGGTACGCTCACGGCCGTCGACTGCCTGCAGATTGCATCCATCGCCCGCCTGGCAGGTGCCCCGACCAATCCCGGTGCGGGCCTCGACCTGCTGCACAAGGTAGGCGATCGCCTTCGTGCCGGCGAACCGCTGTATCGGATTCACGGCTCGGAACCGTCCGACTTTCATTTCGCTGTCGAGGCCGCAGGCGAAGACGATGGCATGCGAGTACATTTGTGACATCGAACCATCCTGGGCCCACATCCGACATGACCCCAACGATCACCTTTCACGGCGCCGCCGGATGCGTCACCGGATTCTGCGTACGTCTGCAGACCGACCGCGCTTCGATCCTGATCGACTGCGGAATGTTTCAAGGCTCCAAGACGCTCAAGGCGCTGAACTACGAACCCTTCCCATTCGATGCCTCTGCGCTGGACGCGGTCGTGCTCACGCATGCGCATATCGATCATTCGGGCCTGCTGCCCAAGCTGATGAAAGCGGGCTATGCGGGGCCGATTTTCGCAACGGGCCCGACGAGAGAGCTATGCGCAATCATGCTGGCCGATGCTGGCGGCATTCAGGAAAACGAGGTCGAGTACCTCAATCGCCGCAATCAGCGCCGCGGCAGACCGCCGGTAGAGCCTATTTACCGCGAGGCTGACGCCGAGCGGACGATGAAACTCTTCCGAACCGTGAAACTGGGCGACGTCGTTGCCGTCGCCCCCGGGATCACTGCGCGCTATTGGGAGGCCGGCCATATTCTCGGCTCCGCGTCCATCGAGGTGATCGTCGAATCAACCGATGGGCCGCTGCATATCCTGTTCTCCGGTGATCTGGGGCCGGGCGGCCGCGACTATTCACCCGATCCCGCAGGGCCGGCGGGGGTCGACCACCTGGTCATCGAATCCACGTACGGCAACCGCGAGCGCATTGAAATCGATCCTGTAACGCGCCGCCGCATGCTTGCGGACGAACTTCGCGAGGCGCAGGCGGCCGGTGGTCCGATGCTGATTCCGGCGTTCGCCGTCGAGCGCACGCAAGAGCTGCTGGCCGACCTGCTGACAATGATGGACGATGGCAGCGTACCGGAGACCTTCATCATTCTGGATTCGCCCCTCGCCATCGAAGCCTGCGAGGTGTTTCAGAAGAACGGCTGGAACCGCACCAGCCGGCGCAATCCCTTCGAAAACGTACGTGCCTCGGCGCGACTCAAGTTCATGAGCAAGGCAGCCGACAGCAAGGGGATCGAGCGTTTGCGCGGCTGGCACATCATCATGGCCGGCAGCGGCATGTGCGACGCGGGCCGCATCCGGGGTCACTTGAAGCGCCTTCTGTGGCGCAGCGAAACCACCGTATTGCTGGCGGGCTTTCAGGCGGTCGGCACGCTGGGGCGCCTGCTGCAGGACGGCGCCAAGCGAGTCCGTATCCAGGGCGAGGAAATCAACGTCAAGGCACGCATTCGCGCCCTTGACGTCTATTCGGGTCATGCCGATGCCACGGGCCTCACCGCATGGGCGCAGGCACGCCGACCCGTGGCGGGAAACGTGTTTCTCGCCCATGGCGAACCGGACGCGCTACAGGGCCTGCGCGAACGGTTGACCACCGTCGGCTTCGCGGCGGACGCCATCACGATTCCAGCCATTGACGCGAGCTACGCTCTGCGCAAGTCGGGTATCGATACCATCGCGTCCGACAGCACCCGAATTGCCCCAGCTGCGGCCGCAACACTTGATTGGCACAATGATCGCGCAAGCTTTCTGCTGCATCTCGACGAAATGCTGGAGCACGCACCTGACGCCGCAACGCGGCGCACGCTGTTGACGCGATTGACCCGCGCACTAGCCGCCAACGCCTAGCGATCACGCCCGCCCCCATGCCCGCTCTCCGCATTTCCCGCCCCATACTTGCAGTCATCGCGGTGGGCGCCGTTGCTGTCGCGGCGATTGCCTACCTCCTCTGGCCTGCCCCTGCCGTCGATATCGTCCGGGTCGAAAGCACGCGCCTCACGCAATCAGTCGTGGTCAGCGGACGCGTTCTGGCACCGGCCAAATCCGACATCGGCGCCACCATCACCGGCCGGGTGCAACGTGTCGCCGTCGACGAAGGTGCGCATGTCATTGCCGGTGCACTGCTGATCGAACTCGAGCCATCCGAACTCGCGGCCGCGCTCGCGCAGGCGCATGCCACCGAGGCGGCGGCGCAGACGCGGATCCAGCAGTTGCGCGACGTCGGGGCACCCAACGCGCAACAGCTGCAGGCCCAGGCCGAAGCCAACTTCCGCGTCGCCGAACGCGACGCCGGGCGCCAGGAACAATTGTTCAAGCAGGGCTTCATCGGCGAAGCCCGCGTCGACGAGTCGCGTCGCGCCGTCGCCGTGGCCCGAAGTCAGCTTGAAGCGGCGAAGTCCACCGCGATCGGCAACAGCGCCACGGGTACTGAGCGCCGCTTGCTCGAGAACCAGTTGATGCAGGCGCGCGCCGCCCGCGATGCCGCCGCGGCCAAACTCGCGCAGACGAAAATTCTGGCGCCGGCCGGAGGCACGGTCCTCGACCGGACGGTGGAACCCGGCGACATCGTGCAGCCGGGCAAGCGGCTGATGGTGCTTGCCCAGGACGGGCCCACGCGGCTGACGGCGCTGATCGATGAGAAAAATCTGGCGTCGGTACGGGTCGGACAGTCGGCCATCGCCGCCGCCGATGCCTTTCCCGGGCAGCGTTTTGCCGCCACGCTCGACTACCTGTCGCCGGGAATCGATGCCCAGCGCGGCACGGTTGAGGCGAAATTTGGCGTTGCCGCCCCACCGCCATTCCTGCGTTCGGACATGACGGTTTCAATCGATATCGGGGTCGCGGACAAGGACAACGCCGCCGTAGTTCCCACCGGGGCCGTGCGCGATGCGGGCTTGCCCGAGCCCTGGTTGCTGGTGCTGCGCAATGGTCGCGCCGAACGCGTCGGCGTGCGCCTGGGGGTGCGCTCCACCGCGCGTACCGAAATCCTGAGCGGCGCGGGACCCATTGATGAGATCATTCTCACGCCGGGGATCGAGTCGGGCCAGCGCGTGCGCGCGCGCTGACCACGGACGTCGTCACGATGCCATTCGAATGGGTCGTCGCATTGCGCTTCTTGCGCGAAGGACGTTTTCAAACCGCGCTGATCGTCGGTGGGGTGGCGGCCGGTGTCGCGGTATTCATTTTCATCACCGCACTCGTCAACGGCCTGCAGGCCAACACGATCCGGCGCACGCTCGGGACCCAGGCGCATATCGTGGTGCGCCCCATTGAAGAGATTGCGCAAGCTCAACGTGCCGTTCCTCCTGGCACGGCGTCCATACCCAAAATCGAGGCTCGCGCGCAACGGCTGCGCTCGATCGATCAGTGGCAGCTGCTGGAGCAGGACCTGGCGCGCACTCCGGGCGTGGTCGACGTTTCGCCGATGGCGACCGGGCCAGGATTTGCCGTCCGCGGCGACGCCAGCAAAGCCGTCGCCATCATCGGCATCGACCCCGTTCGCTACAACCGCATCGTCGCCATCGCCGACAAATTGATCGGCGGCGAATTCCGCGTGCAGCCTGGCGAAGCCGTGCTCGGCCGCGAACTTGCATCCGATCTGGGCATCGGCGTCGGCGACCGGGTTCGCCTCATCACCACCGAGAACGAAGTGGTGACCGGCGACACTTTCACGGTGACCGGCATTGTCGATCTCGGTGTCCGTGACCTCAATCGCCGCACGGTCTACGTGGGCTTGCGCACCGCCCAGAGCCTGCTGTCCCTGCCCGGCGGCGTTTCGCAGATCGATCTCACGGTCACCGACCTGTTCGACGCCGAACGCATCGCGGTGGCGCTGGCGGCCACGACAGGCCTCACCGTTGATTCGTGGATGAAAACCAATGCGCAACTGCTGGCAGCGATCAACGCCCAGACGATCACCACCCGAATGATCCGGTTGTTTGTCGTCGCGATCGTCGTGCTGGGTATCGCCAGCGTCCTGGTGGTGTCGGTCGTGCAGAAGCGCCGCGAGATCGGCATTCTGCGCGCGATGGGGGCTCCCCGCGCCCGGATCCGGCGCGTGTTCCTGCTGCAAGGCGCGATGGTCGCGCTGACTGGATCGCTCATCGGCTGTGCGCTTGCCGCAACGATGATCGTGGTCTTCCTCAAACTGGCCCGCAATGCCGATGACACACCGCTCTTCGAACTCGCCATCTCGCCCGAGTTGTTCGTGATTGCCACGGTCGGGGCCATCGTGTGCGGCGTCCTGGCGGCAGTCGCGCCAGCCCAACGTGCCGCAGCACTCGATCCCGCGCAGGCGATCCGGATGTAGCGATGACGTCGCCGCTGATCGAACTTGCTGGCATCCGCAAAAGCTATGGCACCGGAACCGAGGTCGAGGTCGAGGTGCTGCACGGCATCGACCTCGTGCTACATGCCGGGGAGTTCGCCGCATTGATCGGCCCGTCGGGTTCGGGCAAGTCAACGCTGCTCAACCTGATCGGTCTGCTGGAACCGCCGACCGCCGGGTCCTACCGTCTCGTGGGCCAAGAAACGTCCGCCCTCGCGGATGATGCCATCACTGCACTGCGCGGACATACGATCGGCTTCGTCTTCCAGTTCCACCACTTGCTGCCCGCCTTCACCGCCACCGAAAACGTCCTGTTGCCGCGTCTCATCGCGGCGGGACCCGTGACGGCCCAACAGCGTGAAGGCGCCCGTGATCTGTTGCGGGAAGCGGGTCTCGGCGACCGGCTTGACTACCTTCCCCGCAAGCTTTCCGGTGGCCAGCAGCAGCGCGTGGCCATCGCGCGGGCACTGGCACTGGGATCGCCGCTGGTCCTGGCTGACGAGCCTACGGGCAACCTCGATACCCACTCGGCCGACAGCATCTTTGCGCTGATGCGCCGGTTCAACCGCGAACGTGGCACGGCTTTCCTGATCGTGACGCACGATCCGCGACTGGCGCAACGCTGTGATCGGATCATTGAACTGGTCGACGGACGCATCGCCAGCGATCGCATGCATGAAGCATCGTTGGTCACGACAGCGTAGTTCGGTCCGGCCATCGGGACCCGCCGTGGTGCGTCAGCTTGACCTCGATCAACCCGCCGGCCACCAAAACATGCCACGATGAACAAGAAGGAGGCACCCCTATGAGCATTCACCTTACGCTGGCCCAACGCGCAATGATCGAAGCCGAGCTGGAGCAGCGGCAGATCGACCTCGAAAAGCAGATTGCCGGTGAGCTGGGCGGTCGTTCGCGCGTTGAACACGCGCGTGAGGTCTTGCTGCAGGATAACGACGATGCCCCCGCCCGCGATTCCGATCGAGAGGTCGATCTGGCTCGCAGTGACCAGGACATCGAGGAATTGCGTACCGTCAAGGATGCGCTGACGCGATTGCGTACGTCCGTATTCGGCATCTGCCGGGATTGCGGTGCCGAGATTCCTTTCGACCGATTGCAGCGCAGCCCTCAGGTGCTGCGTTGCATCGCCTGCCAATCGGCGCTCGAAGCAAGACAGGGGGGCGGACCGCACGCCACGATCTGAGTTCCAGCGCGGCCTCTCACCGCGGCCCGAGTTTGCACTTCACCCATTCATGGCAGGATATTCCCGATGACCACGCAACACGCCGTTGTCCGCATTGACCATCAAAGTGCGGAAATACTGCAATTCGACGCCGAACACGTGCACTCGCAAAAAATCAAGGCGCAAACGCACTACACGCGGCAACATGGTAGCGCCGTACGGACCGAACACGAGTTCTATGGCCACGTTGCGGACGCGTTGGCAGGTGTACAGGAGGTGCTCGTCGTCGGACCCGGGACCGCCCACACCGAGTTTCGCAGCTACTGCGGCAAGCACCGCCCGGAAGCCGCGCGCCACATCGTGGCCAGCGAATCCGTCGACCATCCCACCGAGCCGCAATTGATCGCGTTGGCGCGCAAGTACTTTCTGCGCTACGACCAGATGGCAGGACCGCCGTTGTCGACCTGATTGAAGAGTTGATGGATCAGTTCAAGGGCCGCCCCCGCGGCTAAGCAGGTCGGCCTGCAAAGAGGGCGTTCAGCGCCTGGCCCGATGCACCCTCGCTGAAGCCATCAAAACTGCCGTCCTCCGCAATACGCTTGGCAGCCCGCATGAATCCGCCCCATGCGGACCGCGCCAGCGCACCGCCCACGCTGACGCGACGCACGCCCAGCGCTGCGGCGTCCTGCAGTGACATTACGCCCGCCGTGCCGATCAGCAGGTTGAAAGGCTTCGGCGCCACGGCCGCGACGACGGCGGCGATGGCCTCGCGCGAACGCAGTCCCGGCGCATAGAGGCAGTCCGCACCAGCGTTGGCGTAGGCCTTCAGGCGAGCGATGGTTTCTGCCAAGTCGGGGCGGCCCACCAGAAAGCACTCTGCGCGCCCCACCAGCAGTGTGTCGCCGCCCTCCGCATCGATCGCGCGTCGGGCCGCGCGCACGCGCTCCACGGCGACATCGACATCGAAGAGCGATGTCGCCGCATCAACGGTG
>Ga0105048_10018410_pt1 | contig 10750 bp, 8 predicted proteins | sample MAT05_FD_78382 | JGI IMG/M metagenome (GOLD analysis project Ga0105048, IMG submission 78382) | Freshwater microbial communities from Lake Fryxell liftoff mats and glacier meltwater in Antarctica - MAT-05 | ecosystem: Environmental > Aquatic > Freshwater > Ice > Liftoff microbial mat | place...
TGGCGGCCGGATTGACCGATCACATGTGGACGTTATCCGAGTGGCTGGCGCTTCCAGCCGTGCAACGCAAGTAGGCCACCACCGGAAGACCAGCCCCTCGGTAATCGTCGGGTGGGTGAGGATCATGTCCCGCAGGGCCGTTTACGGCAGCCCGGCGGCCCCCGCGCCGAACGCGGTGAACCCCAGGATGCCGTCCCCTCCGCCGCGACGAGCGCCTTCATGAGCCCCCGCGTTTCCCCCAACGTGCGGGTACGCGGGACGGCCGCCATCGGGAGCTTCGCCACCCGGTAGGCGATCCCGTGCCGCCCGGCCTCCCGCTCGGTCAGCCCGATCCGGGGCAGCTCGGGGTCCGTGAACGTGCAGGACGGCACCTGCCGCCCGGTAGTCGCCCGGTCGCCGCCCCGTCAGGTCGCTCAGGCCGACCCGGAAGTCGTACGCGACGTGCGTGAGGAGCGGGCTGCCGGTGCAGTCCACCGCTGCCACCCGTGCGTGCGAGCAACAACTTCCTGTCACACACCGGCTTCCTTTCGGCTCAACTCGATCCGGCTGGTGGCCGACGCCCGAGCCACTTGGTTCGAGACGGAAGGCCGCACGACCAAAGCGGTACGCGGCGGAACGACAGGCCGTCCGAGCGCATTCTTAATACCGGTATTAGAAACGTGCGTCGTCCGCAGCCTCACGGGTACAACCGACCGAGGGTGGTCATCGCCCTTACCAGACTGGGAGCGATTGGCACCCGGCGCGCGAGCGGGGCAGGAGGTTGGAGGGCGAACGGATCGGGTGGCACGGCATACCGGATCTGGCGGAGGTTGAAGGCGAAGACGCGTGCCGCCGCCGAACCCGGCGGCGGTCCGGGGGCGACGCCGGCGGTGATTCGAGACAGCGATCGTCCTCGCAACGGAGCCGGAGTCGGCCGGCGTACAGCTCCCGACCGTCCGGCGAGACCGCCGCGCGGTTGCCCGAGCCGAGCACGACGGCGGGCGGGAAGATGATGACGAAGGACGCGTCGAACGTCCCGAAGGCCGAGTCGAACACCGGGCCGAAGCCGACGGGCCGCCCGCGGCCGTAACGACGGTCACCTTCACAAGCCCGCCGGCGGGGGCGTGACCGCGGCGGTCCGCCGGCACGGCGCGCACACGCGGACGATGCAGACACCACTGGCCCGGGCCGATCCAGAGGGGCAACGCCGCCAGCGCGACCGCGACCCGGCGCCACGCTCGGAGTGATCCCGGACGCGTCCGAGAAAGTCGTGTCCCGGACTCGGGCGAGTGTTATACTTTCAACAACAACCCACCGCAGCCGACCCCGCCTCCGCCGCCCAACGCCCGCTTTTCGGAGAGCCGCCCCGATGCCTCGCACGAACGCCGCCCGCCCGGTGAGCGCGGTCCGCCCCGACCGCCGCGGGATGCTCAAGGTCGGCATGCTCGGCAGCCTCGGCCTCACCCTGGCCGACATCCTCCGATTCCAGGCCCAGGCCCAGGCCCGCCCGACGAGTCCGGCGCGGCAGCGGCCGACCTCGGTGATCGTCCTACACATGCGGGGCGGGCCGAGCCAGCTCGAAACGTTCGACATGAAGCCGGACGCCCCGGCCGAGTTCCGCGGCGAGTTCAGCCCGGTCGCCACGCGCGTTCCCGGCATTCGGATCTGCGAACTGCTGCCGCTGACCGCCGGCGTCATGGACAAATTCTCGGTGGTCCGCGGCTTGTCGCACCCGCCCGAGTACGGCGACGTGAGCCACTCCCGCGGCGACCAGGTGGTCTTCACCGGCTACCCGCCCGGGGCGAACGAGGGCGAGAACGTCCACCCGAGCGTGGGGGCGGTGGCCGCCCGGCAACTCCAGCCGCTCGACCCGGCGATGCCGGCGTACGTGATGGTCCCGCGGATGATCCCGGGGACCGGCCCGGCCTACCTCGGGCGCGGCTGCACCCCGTTCGAGACCGGGGCGGACCCGGCCGCCAAGGGGCCGTTCCGGGTGCCCAACCTGGGTGCGATCGGCGGGGTGTCCGCCGACCTGATCGACGACCGCCGGCAACTTCTCGGCTCGTTCGACACGATCCGCCGCGACGTGGACCGGGGCGGGACGTTCGACGCGATGGACGAGTACCGCAAGCAGGCGTGGGAGATGGTCACCGGGCCGCGCGCCCGGCGGGCGTTCGACCTCGACGCCGAGCCGCTGGCGGTGCGCGAGCGGTACGGCTTCCCCGGCCGGTACGAGCCGCGAATGCGGGCCGGCGGCGACAACCCGGGGTGGAACCAGCGGGTGCTCCTGGCCCGCCGGCTGGTCGAGGCCGGCGTCCGCCTCGTCACCGTCGACCTGCGCTGGTGGGACACGCACGACGACAACTTCTGGGCGCTCAGGAACGGGTTCCTGCCGCCGTTCGACCGCTGCTTCTCGGCGCTGATTTCCGACCTCGACCAGCGCGGGCTGCTCGACACGACGATGGTGGTGGCGTGGGGCGAACACGGCCGCACCCCGCGGGTCAACGGGACCGCCGGCCGCGACCACTGGATGACCGCCTTCTGCGCGGCGATGGCCGGCGGCGGCATCCGGGGCGGGCGGACGGTCGGGGCCACGGACTCGAAGGCGGCGACGCCGCGCGAGAACCCCAAAGCCCCGCAGGACGTGCTCGCCACGATCTACCGCCACCTCGGGGTGGACGCCGCCCGGAACTACCTCGACCTCACCGGCCGCCCGCACCCCGTCCTCCCGTTCGGCAAACCCATCGACGAGCTCTTCTGAGCCGCCGGCCGCGGTCAACTCAGCAGCGCCTTGACGACGTGGCCGTGAACGTCGGTCAGGCGGCGCTGGGAGCCGTTGTGGTAGTACGTCAGCTTCTCGTGGTCGATGCCGAGGAGGTGCAGGATGGTGGCGTGGAGGTCGTACACCGTGACCGGGTCGCCGGCCGGCCGGTAGCCCACCTCGTCGGACGCGCCCCACTTGAAGCCGGGCTTCACCCCCGCCCCGGCGAGCCAGCAGGTGAAGACGTGCTGGTGGTGGTCGCGCCCCAACCCCGCCGCCCCCTGCGTGAACGGCGTGCGGCCGAACTCCGTGGACCAGACCACCAGCGTGTCGGCGAGCAGCCCGCGCCGCTTCAGGTCTTTGAGCAGCGCGGCGCACGGCCGGTCGAGGAGCCGGCCCTGGCGGTCGTGGTTGTCCTTCACGTCCTCGTGCCCGTCCCAGTTGATCCGCGGCGACCCGAGCGCCCCGCCGTTGTAGACCTGGACGAACCGCACCCCGCGCTCGACCAGCCGGCGGGCGAGGAGGAAGTTCCGGGCCGTCGGCCCGACGACCGGGTCGTCGACCCCGTACAGAGCCCGCGTCTCGGCCGTCTCGTCGGCGAACTTCAACACCTCGGGGATGCTCGCCTGCATCCGCCCGGCGAGTTCGTACGCCCCGAGCCGGCCGGCGAGGGACGAGTCGAGCGGGTCGCGGGCGGCGTAGTCGGCGTTCAGTCGCTTCAGCAGTTTCAGCCCGTCGCGGCGGGCGTTGGAAGACACCGACGAGGGCGGGGCGAGGTTCCGCACCGGCTCGGCCGCGGCCGCCTCGAAGACCGTCCCCTGGTGCTCGGCCGGCAGGAACCCGTTCGTCCAGTTCGCCGACCCGCCGTTGACCAGCCCGCGCGGGTCGGGCAGGACGACGAACGTCGGCAGGTCGTCGGCGAGCCGGCCGAGGCCGTAGCTCAGCCACGCCCCGAGGCTCGGGAACCCGGCGAGCGTGAACCCCGTGTTCATCTGGAAGCAGGCCGGCTGGTGCGACGGGCTTTTCGCCACCATCGAATGCACGAACGCGATGTCGTCCACGCACCCGCTCAGGTGCGGGAACAGGTCGCTCACCCACGCCCCGCTCGTGCCGTACTGCTTGAAGCCGTAGGCGCTCTTCCGGAGCACGCCGGGCTGGGCGAAGAACGTGTCGATCGCCCCCTTCCCTTCCAGCGACTTGCCGTCGGCCTTCGCCAGCTCCGGCTTGTGGTCGAACGTGTCGACGTGGCTGACCCCGCCGGGCGAGAAGACGTGGATCACGCGCCTGGCTCTCGCGGCGACGTGCGGGCGTGCGTCGGCGGCCGCGGCGCGGTCGCGGGCGAGCATCCAGGAGAGGGCGATCGCCCCGAGACCGGTGCCGGCGTCGGCGAGGAAGCGGCGGCGGTCGAGGAAGGAGCCGGCGCGCATCACGTCACCGCAGGTAGAGGAATTCGCTGGCGTTGAACAAGGCCCAACAGACGGTCCCCAGCCCGTGCGCGCGGCGCACTTCGAGACTCGCGTCGAGTTCGCTCTTCGTCGGCGGGCGGCCGAAGACGGTCTCGAAGGCGTGCGTCACCTGATCCGCCGGGTCCGGCTTCCCGGCCGCGATGCGGGCCGCGAGCTTGTCCGCCTGCCGGACGACGAAGCCGTCGTTCATCAGCGCGAGGGCTTGCAGCGCCGTCGTCGTCGGCCGCCGCCGCGGGGTGGCGACGCCGGGCGAGGGGCAATCGAGCGCGTCGAGGAGGGGGCTGCGGCCGGTGGTCAGGTGCATCCGGTAGACCGAGCGGCGGTTGAAGGCGGGATCGTCCTTGTCGGACAGGTGGTAGAAGTAGGTGTTGAGCCGGGTGACGGTGTACGGCTTGAAGCTCGGCCCGCCGGCCTCGCGGTTGAGCGCGCCGCTCGCCGCCAGCATCGCGTCGCGGACCGCCTCGCCCTCGATCCGCCGCGGCGGGAAGCGCCACAGCAGGCGGGCGTCGGCGTCCACCTTCGCGCCGGCGGCCGCGGCCCGGGCCGGCGGGTCGGCCGACTGGCGGTAGGCGGCGCTGGTCAGGACGAGGCGGTGCAGCGCCTTCACCGACCACTTCTGCTTCACGAACTCGGCCGCGAGCCAGTCGAGCAGGTCCGGGTGCGTCGGCCGGCCGCCGTTCGCGCCGAAGTCGCTCGGCGTGTCCACGATCCCGGTGCCGAAGTGGTAGTGCCAGACGCGGTTCGCCATCACGCGGGCGGTGAGCGGGTTGTCGGGGTGCGTCAGCCACGCGGCGAACCGTACGCGCCGCTCGGCCTCCGGCGCGTCGGCGGCCAGCCCGAGGTCGGGCTTCGGGCCGACTACGGCGGACACCGCCCCGGGCGTCACCTCGTCGCCGGGCTTGGTCACGTCGCCGCGCTTGTAGACGACCGTCGGCGGCGGTTGCTCGCGGTCGCCGGTGAACGCGAGCGTGACCGGGAATTCGGCGTCGAGCTCCTTCCGGGCGTCGTCGCGCTCCTTCCGCACGGCCGCGGCCTTCGCCCGGAGTTCCTTCGCCGCGTCCTCCTTCCCGCCCGCGTCGCGTGCCTGTTTTTCGAGGTCCGCCACCGACTTCTCCAGCGCCTCGATCCGCGCCCGCGACGTGGCCGTGGCCTTCTGCCAGGCCGCCTCGTCCGCCGCGCCCATCAGCCGCCGCGTGCCGTGGACCCGCGGCTTCACGCCGTGGTCGACGCCATCGAATACGGCCTTCACGCGGTAGTAGTCGGCCTGCGGGATCGGGTCGAACTTGTGGTCGTGGCAGCGGGCGCAGCCGAGCGTGAGGCCGAGGAAGGTTTGCCCGACGGCCCCGACCATTTCTTCGAGTTGTTCCTCGCGCGACCGCAGCTTACCGAGCCTGCTCGGGGTGACGCGCTGTACGGCGTCCCACGGCCCGGCCACGAGGAACCCGACGCCGGCGATCCCGTCGGCCGTGACCGGTTCGAGCACATCGCCGGCGATCTGCTCGCGGACGAACCGGTCGTAGGGCTTGTCCGCGTTGAACGCGCGGACGACGTAATCGCGGTACGGCCAGGCGTGGAACCGCTGCTGGTCGTCCTCGAACCCGTCGGTCTCGGCGAAGCGGGCCACGTCGAGCCAGTGCCGCGCCCAGTGTTCGCCGTAGTGCGGCGACGCGAGCAACCGCTCGATCACGGTCTCGTAGGCGGTCGCCGACTCGTCCGCGAGGAAGGCGTCGATCTCGGCCGGCGTCGGCGGCAGGCCGGTGAGGTCGAACGTGACGCGGCGGATGAGCGTCCGCCGGTCGGCGGGCGGGGCGGGGCGGAGCCCCTTCGCTTCGAGCTTCGCGAGTACGAACGCATCAACCGGGTTCGCCACCCACGCCGCCGCGCGCACGGCCGGCACGCCCTGCCGGCGCACGGGCTCGAGCGCCCACGGCTTGTCGGCGGGATCGGCCCCGAGGCACGGGACGGCCGACCCGACCGACACCGCGGCGACCCACAACACCTTCGCGGTCACGTCCCACCTCCGCTCGTCGACACGACCCGAGCCCGCCGGCCTCCAGTAAAGTACCCGGACGCCTTCCGTTCCGCCTCCTGTTTCTTTTTCGACGCCGACGCCGTTCATGTCCCTGCGCCGCCCCGCCGCGGAACAACAACCGAACTGTGCCGGCAGGTTCGGAGAGGTTGAATTTGCAGAGACCGACTCGGCCTCCGGGTCCGGTGTGGTGCCGGGTCCGGCCGCCGGCGCGACACCAACAATCTTATGCGGCCTGCGGGTCGAACCCCTTCGCCCGACGCACCGCTGACCCGGCCAAGGCTGCGAACCTCTACGTCATCCGGTCATCTTCGGGGTGGCCGGCCACCAGGTCGGCTCGCCGCCCATGGAACGGCCGGAATCGACCCGCCCTCCCGATTAGGCGGGTCGGGCAACCCGAGAGGGAGGCGATCACCTTGGTCCTCTCGCAGCGGTCGTCCGACTCCGACTTCTGCCGGACACGATGTCCGTTTAGCCCGTCGCCGCCGACGCGATTGACTCGAATATTGGAATTGATGTCGTTTCTGTCCGACTCGTCGGGTCGCGCCGCAGGCGGACGCGGCCGGTCCCGGCGAGGGCCGGGAGCACGGCGTCGAACAGCGGCCCGGCGACGCGGAAGCGCGCCGGCCCGTACCCGTAGACGTTGAACCCGTAGGTATCCCAACGCTCGGCCCCGCCGAGGAGGGTGGGGAGTTGCCGGTCGAGCGGGTCGCTCAGGCCGGTCGGGTTCGACGCCGAGACGGTCTGCGCCCGCGGCTTGCCCCACTCGCCGGTCTTCTTCTTTTCTTGCACCTGGAGGTCGAGGACGAGCTTCCGGGCCTGCTCGCTCGCCGGCACGTCGGCGACGTCCACCAGCCGCCGCTCTGCCGTTACATTGTGGGCGTGCGGGGCGGTTCTGGGGGGGCTGGACCTCGCACCGCAGGGCGTCGAGTTGCTCCTTCCACGTCTCGCTTTTCGGCTTGGGCGTCGGCCGGGTGCTGGGGGACCACGTCGGCCGCGGCGGGGGGTGATCGTCGTATTCGTCGCCGTCCATCTCGACCGACAGGCGGATCTTGCCGGAGGAGGCGAACCCGCGCGGTTTGGCGGCGAGGAGAGTGGCTCAGATGTGCTTGCACGGTTCCGCGCGCGAGTCGATGTACGGGCAGGTGCAGAAGGCGCTGACCGTGTTGCCGGCGAGGATCGCCTTTCTTCGCCGAACGACACAGCTCAGCAGCGGCGGGGGCCGGGAGTGCGGGACCGGGGCTGCCCCGCCCCGGGCCGCCCCGCCCCGGGCCGAGAATCTGGCCGAGACCGCCCGTCTGGTCATCGAGACCCGCCTACTCCAGGCCCGGCGGTTGGGGGCCAAGCCCTGACCCCCGCTCCGGCCCGCGGGGCGTTGCGAGAAATCGAACCTCGCGCCGAACCGATGTTGGTCCTCGATCGACCGGCCGTACGCCCGGCTCGCCCCCCCGTCACCGCGGGAGCCGCCCGACCAGCCCCTTCTTCAGCCCGTCGTCGAGCGGGTGCTCCCCCAGGTACACCTCCCACAGGGCCTGGGCGAACGCCGGGTTCTTGACCGTCACGTCCACCTTGCCGACGACCTGGACGCGGACCCCCGCCCCGGGCACGGACGTTAGGCTCACATGGTCCCCCTTCGCCGCGGCCTTGTCCCCGATCGCGGCGGCCAGCTGGGCGAACTCCGCCGCGAACCGGTCGGCCGGGTGAGCCTTCCCGACCGCCGCCTTAAACGCCCCGATGAAGTCGGCCGGCTCGACCGTCCGCTCCATCACCAGGTACAGCATCCGGACCGCGTCGGCCTTTGCGAGTTCATCAGGCGACCGAGCGACCGCCCCCTCCTGGAGGTAGCTGCCGACGGTGTACACGTTGAACCCGAGCCGGGTGCGGAGGCCGGCCCCGGTCAGCCGGAGCTGGACGGCCTTGTCCCCGACCGGGACGGCGACGGCCGGGGGGAAGGTGGTGGAAGACCCGCGGACCGGGACCACGTCGGCAGCCACGGCCGCCGAGGCGGCACTCCCGACCAGCAGAACCAGGACGGCGAGACGGGCCATGTGTACTCCTCTTCGGGTGCGGGCGGGCCGGCGACGATCAACTGCATGTCATCTTTCGCCGGCCGGTGCAACCCCGAACCGCGCCTTGGCCACGCCCGCGTGGAGTCGCAACAGTGGGCTACTGGTGCCGGCCCAGACAGGGGCATGCCGAGGGCGGGGCGGTATCTTCACCCCCGACGGTTGACGGATGGAGGGGGCGTCGAGCGAAGTGGAAGGCGACGGCGATCATCACCTCACCCCACGGCCAGCCAACCGACGACCGTATCGACGGCACGACATGGACCGAAAAGAACCGTTTCGGGATGCGCCCGGCGCAGGCCGCGACGACCCCGGGGACCGGACCGGCAGGCTCGGCCGCATAGGCCCGGCCGTGGACCACGAAGCACCGCAGCTCCGTCTCGACCATGAAGTTCTCGACCCGCCGGACGCATACCCCGCCCCCGTTCTCGCCCCGATATTCCCTCATCCCGGCCACCACCCGCTCGACCTGGGACGGGTCGCAAATCACCGAGCCGGCCGAGGTCTAGCGTAACGACCCGGCGAATCACGTTGCGAGTCGGATGCGTGTGCAACGAGGTGCGGCCGGGCGATCCTGGATCCGCCGGCTCGAAGCGAGTTGAAGCGCGCGTGGGTTTACCCGGCGGTCGCGTCACGGATGGTGCGGTCCCGCGTCCGGTTCAGAAGCCAGCGATCGGGCAGCCAGTCCAGTAATTGCTCGGCCGTTGGCTTCTCGCCCAACGCGAACAGCCCCGGCAGGGCCTCGCGCAGGTACGCGAACGGGTCGATCCCCAGGTGCTTACAGGTGCCGACCACCGAGTACAACACCGCCGCCGTCTGACCACCGGCCTCGCTCCCGATCACGCCCCAGTTGTTTCGTCCCAGTGCGATCGCCCGGAGGGTTCGCTCCGAGAGGTTGTTGTCGATCGCCAAGTACCCCCGCTCCAGGTACCGCTTCAGCGCCGCCCCGTTGTTCGTCGCGTACCCGATGGCGGCCCCCAACGCCGACTTCGGTAGCACGTGCGGCTTCTGCTCGGCCAGCCACTTCTCCAGCTCGTCCAACACCGGCCCGGCGTCGCGCTGCCGCATCGCCCGGCGGTGCTCCTCGCGCTGCCGACGCAACTCTCGTTGCGCCGGGTCGTCCGACTGCGGCAGCAGCGGCGGCAACGCCCGCTCGACGGCGTACAGCCGGCCGATCATCTCCAGGGCCGGGGCCGCCCGCGCATCCCCGGCGTCGCCGGCGGCCACGAACTTACGCCGGGCGTGGGCCACGCAGCACACGTGCGTCACCCGGTCGTCGCCGTACAACCCCTCGTACTGGGCCAGCGCGTTCGCCTGGAAGTACCCCGCGAACCCCGCGAGGAAGCGGGCCGGCCCGGCCGCCGAATAGCCGGTGGTGAAGTCGCACACCACGTACGGGTAGTCCGCGTCCCCGATGCCCACCCACAGGTGCGCCTTCGTCGTGCGCGAGGAACCGGGGACGCGCAACTTTACCCCCGTGTCGTCGCCGTGGATCACCCGCGACAGCAACACCCGCGTGTGCATCAACTCGAACAGCGGGGTCAGCAGCGCCGCCGCGCCGAATAGCCAGTCCCCCAGGGTCGAGGACGCGACCGTCACGCCCGACCGGGCCAGTTGGCCGGCGAGTCGATGGACGGGCGTGTGGTCGGCGAACTTCCCGGTCGCGACGAGCGCCAACAGGCCCGGCCCGCACAGGCCCTTGGCGATCGGACCGACCGTCGCCGGTCCGGCCGTTCGGATCCGCTGTTCGGCCGGCACGTCGTTCGGGTCGCACGCCCGGCACGCGTAGGTCGTGCGGGTCGTCTTCCGCACGAAGAACGGGATCGGGTCGCAGTCGAGTTGCTCGGCCGACTTGGTGCCGATACACACACGCGGCCGTCCGCAGCACGGGCACCGCTTCTCGGCGTCGGTCGGGTCGTGGACGACTTCGCGTCGCGGGGGGTGTTCGGGCAGCGGTGACCGACCGTGGTCGTGACGCCTCGTGGCGGGCGTGTCGGCGGCCTCGCGCTTCGCCCGGCGGGCTTGCTTCGCTCGTTCCGACCGCGCCGCGAAGGAGCGCCGCAACAGGGCGTCGAGCTTCTTCTGCACTTCCGCGAGTTGGGCTTCCAACTCGGCGACGCGGGACCGCAGGTGCCGGTTCTCGGCCCACAGGTCGCGGATCACCGGATGGCACGAGGCCACATCGCCGGGCCGCGGCGGACCGCCTTCGGGGGTCGGCGGCGGTGGTGGCACGGCGGCATCCATGCCAGTACCAACACCTCGGTCGGGAGCGGGTAGCGCGAGATTCAGGGAATCGGTTCGCGCCGGTAGCGCGTGAAGCGCTTGGCGTGTGACAGGTCGATGCCGTCGAGGATCATCTGGAACTCGCCGGGCGTGAGTCGGACCCCGGCGGTGGTGGCCGCGGGGAAGTGATAGCGGCCGCGCCCGAGTCGCGTACACCACAGGCACA
>Ga0105048_10018414_pt1 | contig 10749 bp, 11 predicted proteins | sample MAT05_FD_78382 | JGI IMG/M metagenome (GOLD analysis project Ga0105048, IMG submission 78382) | Freshwater microbial communities from Lake Fryxell liftoff mats and glacier meltwater in Antarctica - MAT-05 | ecosystem: Environmental > Aquatic > Freshwater > Ice > Liftoff microbial mat | place...
CTCGCCTATTGATCGGCCGGCGAATGCCTTGACGGTGGCAACCCAGGTGGCCGGATTTCGTGCCGCCGCAAACGAGCGAGCCCGCGTAGCCGAGATGGAGAGGGCGAAAGCGGAAGTTCAGGTACACGAGCAACGCAAACGGCGCAAGGTTCAACTGGCCCTGGTGGGGAGTGCCGTTCTTCTGTTGGCATTAACGGGCATCAGCCTTTAGTGGGTGGATCGCCAGGCCGCCCGGCGTGACCTCGAACGCCGGATCGACGAGGCCGACAAAGCGAGGATTCAGGCCGAACATCTCGCAGAACAAAGTGTGGAGAGCGCCCGCAATCGCCAGGCCATCGATACCGCTTTGACTCAGGCAGAGACCGCTCTCGGCCGGGAAATCACCAACTATGGCGCCATCGACGCTGCTCTTTCGCAGGCGGAGCATCGTCTGGTCCGCGAAGAGTCCGAGGACGTTCGCGCGCGATTCGACCGGCTCAAGCAAGATCGAGCGAAAATTGGATGCGATCGACAGGCGACGCTGGGCGATCGGCGACGATCGAAAGTACTTCGACAGCGATCATGCGCTCGCTCAGTATCCGCTTGTTTTTCGCGACTACGGTGTTGATCCGAAAGTTCAGCCGCTTGGCAAACTCGTTGCCGTCGTTCGACAATCCGCCATCTCGAATCAGTTGTCGCTCGCCCTGGGTTCGTGGTGGGGGCTCGATAAAAGCAAGGAATTGCTGAAGCTGATCGATGTTCTTGACCCCGATCCCGAACGGACGGCGCTTCGTGCCGCGTATCTCGACAAGAAGCAAGCCGATCTCGACGCAATGCTCGTCGGCTTGCTCGGTCAAAGCCTGCCACCGTCGTTCGCTCAGTTCATTGGCGATCATCCGCGAACACCTTCGGGGCTGGCCATCAGCATTCTCAAGAAGACCCAGGCGGCCCATCGGAACCATTTCGGCCTGGCGATTCGGACCGCGATCCGGCTACCGAAAGAGCGATTCGATGACAAAATCGCCTAGTATCGCATCGCCCTGGCTTTGGATCCGGATAGTACGTTTTGCCTGGGCAATCTGGGCATGGCTTTGCGCGAGAAAGGCGACTTCGACGGAGCGATCTTCGCTCTCCGGGAAGAAGTGCGGCTTGATTCGAACAATGCGATTGCTCACCACAATCTCGGCGCCGCCTTGATGGACAAGCAAGACCTCGACGGCGCAATTCGTGCTTTACAGGAAGCGATCCGGCTCGACCCAAAGCTGGCCATCACCCATTTCAACCTCGGCATACTCCTGACGGAGATGGGGAATGACAGCGGAGCGTTCGCCGCATTTGAGGCGGCGGTCCGCCTCAAGATCGATATGGTCGGGCCGCACAAACGCCTGGCCAGCGAGTTGGGCAAACGGGATGTGCCATTCGCGGCCCTGCGAGTCTTGCGGGAAGCCGCCCAGTTTAGACCTCGCTGGTTCGACGATTATCGCACCAGTTTGCGCTTCGAGACCGCCCGCTTCGCCATCCTCGCGGGCAGCGGCCGGGGGAAGGATGCCCCATCCCCTTCGGAACGGCCCGAATTGCTCAATCAGGCCTTGAACTGGCTGTCGGCCGATCTGGCGGCATGGCGCATTGCCTCATCTGATCCGGCGACCCGGCCGCTCGTCCACGACAAAATGACGCTCTGGTTGAACCATGTCGACCTTGCCGACGTTCGCGACGAGGAGCACCTGACTGGCCTCCCGCCCGCCAAACGCCAGGCCTGGGAGAAGTTCTGGGCCGACGTCCGTTTCCTGAACGATCTGACGGCCCCGCGCGAACTCCTGCGGCCGCCCCTTTCTCGATGATTCGATTCCTCACATCTTTTTTTCTTTTTTTGTCCACTTCCTCTGCCGTTCGGCAATTCCCGGTTGTTCGAGGCAACTAACTTTCACAACACTCCGAAGGAGACGATGATGATCACGTACACTCTGCGATTCCTGGGTCGAAAGGGTCTTTGGGCCGCGGCATTAGTCGGCATGACCGCGACGGCGAGCGATGGCTGGGCACAGCCCCGCGTCTTCGGGCCTTCCGGCGAGGAGATCCTGAAACGAGGTCCAGACAACCCGCCGACCCCCCGGATCGAGGAACCGGCGATCGACTATCCCAAGACCGCGATCAACCTTTCATCGCCTGATGCGATGCCGGTGCTGCGGATCAAGGACCGCATGGAAGAAACGGTCAAGCTCATTCAACGCCTGCAGGCCATGAAAAATCGCAACGAAGGCGACCAGAGATTCGTGAACGAGATGCTCGACAAGACTAAGGCCACGCTCCGCCGTGATCTCCAGGATTACACCGACGGAATGAAGAATGCCTTCCACAAGACGAACATCCTGGACCAGAAACGCAGCATCAACGAAGCCTGGCGCCGGCACTACGACTGGTACGCTTCGGTCGCGAACGCTCAGTCGCGGCTAGAACTTCCGCGCAAGTCGCCCACGCTGCCGACCGTTCCCCCGCTACCCGATCCCACGATCGAACCGGAAGGGGAAGAATCGACGAGCGATCCGGACCCGGCGGAAGAGCAGGACGCTCCGCGCCTCCCGATTGTGAATCCGTTCCGCGATCGTCAGCCCAACGAACCGTTTCGCCGCTAAACCGATGAATTCAACGGGAGCCTTGGTCGTCGCGTACGGCCAATGCTCCCCCTTCTTCTTGCTTCAACCTTCGTTCACTCAAACCATGAGGTCTATCATGAATACTCTCAATCGTCGTTGTTTCTTCTCGAAGTGTGGAGCAGGGGCCGCTTCCCTCCTCGGCATGAATCTCCTGGGTGGCAAGGCGCTTGCCGCCGATAAGATCCTGGTCGACTACCCGCGCAACGGTTTTGCCCAGGGTGAATTGCAAGTTCTCCTCCAGGCGATGCGTCACATCTTGCACAACATCACCACGCCCAACGTGCGGCGCGGCATCAATCGGTACGCAAAGAATTCGCTGGTTGACGGGACCTACAGCGACAAGATCGGTTTACCGCGCCGTTCGGACTGGTCGTTTGCCTGCATGGACTATCAACTGGCCTACTACCTGCCTCACAACTTCCCGCGAGTGTACCTCGAGCCGTACTACAAGCGGGACAACTACTGGGCTCACGCACCCGTCGGAGTCGTGCAAACGCAAAACATCACGCAGAAGTCGGGCCAGATCGCCGGCCAGTTCCACGTGCATGTCAATCGCTACTGGTTTACCCAGCGAGCCGGGGCCGATCCCGTCAACTGGGCCGGCCTCTTGGCCCACGAAATGATGCACAACCTCGGCCACCTGCACGGCAAGGATGAGTACGGCAATCACCTGCAAGTCAACGCCATCCAGGTCGCCCTGATGAGCGCCTTGCGACCCAACTTGATCCTGGGTGAATCGGGTGAACTCAGCGATTCGAACGATGACGACCTGATCCCGTCCGGGTCATGTGGATGTTAGTAAGCGAAGGATCGCCGCTTGCGGCGTCGCGTTAAGTGCCCCCAAGTGCGACGCCGCAAGCGACTGAAGCGCAAGCGAAGATCTTCGTTCCCCTCATCGCGTTCCCGCTGCTTCCCTCGCCTTCTTGATGATCTCCGCCATCTCCTTCGCTTTCTCCGGCTGCACTTCGAAGAGGTTCTTCGCCTCCTTCGGGTCGTCGGTCAGGTTGTAGAGTTCCGGGCCACTCTTCACTTTCTTGGTGGTTCCTTCCGGAATGTATTTCCAGTTGCCCTGACGCACGGCGAGGCGGTCGCCGGTGTTGGATTGCAGCAGGAGCGTGGATCGTCCGGGCTCGGTGGGCTTCTCGTTCAACAGGGCGGCGAGCACGTTGAAGCTGTCCGGGCCGGCTTCTTTCGGGAGTGCCTTGCCGACGAGGGCGGCCAACGTTGCGAGAAGATCGACGTGGGCGATCAATTCGCTGGACGTCTTCTTGGCGGGCACGTGGCCCGGCCAGCGGGCGATAAAGGGGACGCGATGGCCGCCTTCGTAAAGGCCGCCCTTGTAGCCGCGCAGGTCGCCGTTGCAGAGATGGCCGCTCGTGTCGTTGCGCGAGCCATCCTGGTAGCCGTCATCCATGACGCCGCCGTTGTCGCTGGTGAAGATGACGAGCGTGTTGTCGGCCAGCTTCAACTTGTCGAGCGTGTTCATCACCTCGCCGACCGACCAGTCGAGTTCCTCGATGACGTCGCCGCGCAGGCCATGACCGCTCTTTCCCTTGAAACGCGGGTGCGGCACGCGCGGCACGTGAACGTCGTGCGTGGCAAAGTAGAGAAAGAACGGTTTCTCTTTGTTCTTTTCGATGAAGCCGACGGCCTGGCGGGTGATGTCGTCGGCCATATTCTCGTCGCTCCAGCGGGCCGCTTTGCCGCCAGTCATGAAGCCGATGCGGCTGATGCCGTTGACGATGGTATCGGCGTGCCCGTTGCTTGGCTTCTGCACGGTCAGTAGTTCCGGGTTGTTGGCACCGGTCGGCTCATCGCCGATCGGCACGCCATAACTGACTTTGATCGGGTCCTTGGGATCGAGGCCGACGACCTTGCCGTTCTCGACATAAACGCACGGCACGCGATCGCCCGTGGCGGGAATGACAAACGAGTAATCGAAGCCGACTTCGCGCGGACCTGGTTTGATTTCGACGTTAAAATCCGGGACCGGATCGCCGAGGCCGAGATGCCACTTGCCGACCACGCCGGTCGTATAACCCGCCGACTTCAAAAGTGCCGGCAACGTGAACGGCAGGCGCTCCTTCTGAATAACGAGCGGCGCCGCCCCGCTCAAGATCCCGGTCCCCTTCTGCCGCCAAGCGTATTGGCCGGTCATGAGGGCAAATCGCGTCGGCGTACACACCGATGCTGGCGAATGGGCATCCGTGAAACGCATCCCGCCCTCGGCCAACTTGTCGAGATTCGGTGTCTTCACCTTGGTGGCGCCGTAACAGCCGAGATCGCCATAGCCGATGTCATCGGCCAGGATGATGACGATGTTGGGCGTCGCGCAGCGGATGGTGGGGACAAACCCGAAGAGACAGACGACCGCGAACGCCCAACGGCTGGCGATGTTCATGAAATGCTCCCTGAAAGCGGAGAGAAGAAGCGGTTTCCGATGGGGTGAGCTTATTCTTCCGCATCCAATTGGCGAGCCGGGAGTTTCAAAGATGAACTCGCGAATGTCGCTCAACGCAAGAGCGACGGATGCACCGCCCAGGAGATCCACAAGCTGAGACCGTACAGAACCCGCAGGGCGGCTTGCATGGAGATGAGCCAGAGATTTCGATGCAACATCCCTTTGCCTTCTTCCATGGCTTTACGAACTCCCGTGTCGACCATTTTGCGAGGGTTGATCAACCCCAAGGTGAAGATTCGGACGGCCGGCGCTTTCCATGATGAAAGCCAGTGTTCCGCTTCATCCAGGTACTTTTCCGTCTCCGTTCGGTCGATCTTGCCGACGCGAATGATGAACCAGAAGTCGACGCCGATCATGACTAATCCCATGATGCCGACGATCGGGATCATCCACCACTCGTCGGACAAGTCACGCATCGTCAGCACGGCTTGCGGCCAGATGAGCCGGGAACAGACCATCTGAACCACGATGAGCGAGATGGCCAGGATGGCGGGGCGGAACGTCTGCCAGGTGAAGAACATCCACCAGTGCTTCTTCATCTGTTGCAAGACACGCGGCCAGCGGCCAGGGACGGAGCGTGCCAAATTGGCGATGACGTGATACTGCCGCAGACGCCGAACGGTGCTGAGGATAAACGTGGCCGTCAGGTAGAACGTAAAAAGATGAATGAGGTTCATCTGTACGATGTTGTCCAGCATCCCCGCCCCTCGTGGAATCGTTCTCTTCGTCAAAGAAAGAATAAACAGAAAACTTGACCCGGCCGGCTCCCGCCCTTACGCTGATACCCACTATGATCGGCACCCTCTCCCGGTTTGCTGAACGCCGAATGCTCACGCGACGCCAGTGGTTGGCCGCGTCGGCCGGATTTTCCTGCTTGTTGCCCGGTTGCCGGCGCGATCCGGATGTCCTGCGCATCGTCGTCATCCCCAAAGGGATGACGCACGAGTTCTGGCAATCGATCCACCGGGGCGCCGAACGGGCGGCAGCGGATCTGGCCCCCGCCCGCATCCAGATTCTCTGGGACGGTCCCCTCCGTGAACGCGATATTCTTGAACAAATCTCCATCGTCGACCGGCGGGTGGCGACCGGCGTCAACGGCATCGTGCTGGCCCCTCAACATAGCGACATTCTCTCCGCCCCGGTGAAGCGGGCTCACGAGAAGAACATCCCGGTGGTCGTGATCGATTCCGGCCTGACCTACAAGGAAGGCATGGTCAAGTACGTGGCCACCGATAACGAGAACGGCGGCTGGCTCGCGGCCGAGTATCTCGCGACCGTCCTGAATCAGGAGGGGATCAAGGAACCGAAACTCATCCTGCTTCGTTACCAGGTCGGTTCCGAGAGTACCGAGAAGCGCGAGAAGGGCTTCCTCGACTATTTCAATCCAGAAATCCAGAAGCCCCGGAACGGCCCTCTGCCCAAGGTGCAATGGCTATCAGATAACCAGTACGCCGGGGCGACCCAGGACAGCGCCCGGCGGGCCGCCGCTCCCCTCATTCAACAGTATCGTGATCAGGTTGACGCCATCTTCGCACCCAACGAATCATCGGTCAGCGGGACGCTGAACATCCTCCGCAGTCTCGGATTGAATCTCGGGAATCCCAGTAACCGCCGGCGCGTGCACCTAATGGGGTTCGACTCAAGTGCGCCTCTTCTGCAAGCGATCAAGGAAGGCGACGTCGATGGCTCGATCATCCAGGACCCTTACAAGATGGGCTACCTGGGCGTGACGACACTGGTGCGCTCGCTGCGCGGCGAGGACGTCAATCAGAATCGCACGCAACTGGTGCGCAGCACCGGTGAGTATCTCGTCACACGCGCGAACGTCCTGGCGCTCGACACGCTCAAACGCCACGACCCCGATAGCCAGCGCGATCGCGACATGGTCAAGGAACTCCGCGAGGAAGCTTTATGAGCCTGCGGATGACCGGCATCTCGAAGAGTTTCGGATCAACGCAGGCACTCCGGGGCGTCGATCTGGAACTGCGGCCCGGCGAGGTCCACGCCCTGATCGGCGAGAACGGGGCCGGCAAGTCGACGTTGATGAAGATCCTTTCCGGAGCGGAACAGGCCGACGCCGGGACGATGATCCTTGATGGCCAACCGTATGCGCCGCGTCAACCGCAAGAAGCCCGACGGGCCGGCATCGCGATGGTCTACCAGGAATTGACGCTCGCCCCCGACCTGAGCACCGAGGCCAACATTCTCCTGGGCCAGGAGTCGGCCAGTCGGGGTTTCCTGAAACGGGACGACAACCGCCGGCGTGTTGAAGAGGTGTTGAAACTTCTGGAACATCCGGAGATTCACCCCGAGACGCCGATTGCCGAGTTGAACCCCGCGGCCTGCCAGTTGGTCGAGATCGCCCGCGCCCTGCTCACGGACGTCAAGGTGTTGATTCTGGACGAGCCGACCAGCGCCCTGACGCGAGCCGATGCCGAACGGCTCTTCGCCCTGATCCGCCGATTGAAAGAGAAAGGCGTCCGCATCGTCTACATCAGCCATTTTCTGGAAGAGATCGAGGCCATCGCCGACCGCTTCACGGTCCTGCGCGACGGCCAGAGCGTTGGCAGCGGCATGGTGCGCGAGGTTGCCCGAGAGACGATCATTCAGCAGATGGTGGGCCGGGCGATCGAGGAGCAATACCCGCGCGTACCGCACGAGATCGGCGAACCGCTTGTCGAGTTGCGCGACGTCGTGGGCGTCAAGCTGCCGCGCGGCGTCAGCTTCACCCTGCGACGGGGCGAGATCCTCGGCCTGGCCGGCATCATCGGGGCGGGGCGTACCGAACTTTTACGCGCTCTCTTTGGGTTGGATGCGGTTCGTTCCGGTTCGATCACGATACGAACGGTCTCATCGATTGCATCACCTGCGAACCGGATCGCCCAGGGCGTCGGCCTCTTGAGTGAAGATCGCAAGCTTGAAGGGCTCGCGCTCGATCAGAGCATTGGCGACAACCTCACCTATAGCTGGCTGCAACCGTATGCGTGGCGGGGTTTGATCGATCACGCGAAACGGAACGCGGCCGTCGACGGCTGGCTCGATCGGCTCCACGTTCGGCGGCGCGATGCAGAACAGGCCGTGGGCGAACTGAGCGGCGGCAATCAGCAGAAAGTAGCCCTCGGCCGTCTGTTGCATCAACAGGCGGACATTCTTCTGCTCGATGAGCCAACACGCGGCGTCGATGTCGCCAGCAAAGCGGAAATCTACCGTCTCATCGGCGACCTCGCCGCCCAGGGGAAGGCGGTGCTGATGGTCAGCAGCTACCTTCCGGAACTATTGGGTGTCTGCGACAACCTGGCGGTCATGAGCCGTGGCCGGCTGAGCCCGATCCGGCCCGTTGCTGCGTGGACCTCAGAACAAGTGATGAACTTCGCGACCGGCATCGGTGCGAGCCAGGAGCCCGCAGCGCAAGCAAGGGAATAGACTCTCCATGAAATTCTCCCGCACTTTGGCGAACCTGTTCGGGCCCCTCATCGGTCTGGCCGGCGTGCTGATCTTCTTCACGATTCTGATCGGCATCAACGGCGAACTCGCTTCGTTCTTGAACATCGGCAACCTGGAAGTGCTGGTCCACGAAGGCACGATCCCGGCCATCATCGCCCTGGGGATGCTGCTCATCATCATTACGGGGGGGATTGATCTTTCGGTAGGCGCCGTGGCTGCCCTTTCCACGGTCGTGACGATGCAAGTCTTTGTCCATCTGCATCGGTCGATGGGTTCATCGCCGGTCACGTCGATCGTGGCCGTGCTCGCAGGGGTTTTGGTCGGCGGGTTATGCGGATTCATCAACGGCATCGTGATTACCAAGTTGAAGCTGCCGCCCTTCGTGGTGACGCTCGGCATGCTCAGCATCGCCCGCGGCACGGCCATCTGGCTGGCGAATCGCTCGCCGATCGCCTTCCCGGGCGGCGCGACGCCGGACTGGGTCGCGGTCTTGGCGAGCAGCACGCTCTATAACCCCGGATTTCTCCTCTTGCTGTTGTTATCGGTCGCGGTGGCCGTGTTGCTGCGCTCGACGGTGCTAGGCCGACACATCTTCGCCGTCGGGTCGAACGAGGCAACTGCTCGGCTTTGCGGCATCGACGTGGAACGAACGAAGGTAGTGGTTTACACTCTCGCTGGACTGTTGACGGGCGTGGCCGGCGTGTTGCTGTTCGCCCATGGCAACAGCGGCAACCCGAGTGCAGGCGAAGGACTGGAACTTCTCGTCATCGCGGCAGTCGTCATCGGCGGCGCCAGCCTGACAGGCGGTCGTGGCACCGTCATCGGGGCCTTGATCGGCGTTCTCGTCCTCGGCCTACTCGAAAACGGCGTGAATCTGTGCAATGTGCCAGTGGAAATCAAGTACATTTTGATCGGCGTCATCATCCTGGCGAACGCGGCGTTGAGTGGTTGGCAGCGGGGGAAGTCGGGGTGAAATGAGATCTGACTGGCTGCCGTGGCCACTCAAAGACCAAGCTCGACACGCCGTCGCTCGTCGGATGAGCGCCCGATCGCTTCCAGCAGTTGCAGGAACTGCATGACTGCCGTGGCGTCGTTACGGCATCGCTTTTCTACCCCATGAATCTCGGCCAGCCAATCACGAAACAGGTGCTGCGTGCGTGGTGAGCGCACGGCCTTCATCCAGAGGTGAGGGTCTCCAAGCGATCTCGAAGAAACTGATTTGACAAGCTTCGGGATGGCTCATCCAGATTGATGGGCGAAATCGCCTCCCGTTCGTTTCATCATTTTCGCACACCCCTCTGCAACGAATCACGGCCATCTTGCAACGAATTCCGGTCGTTTTGCAATCCATTCCGCCCCTTTTGGGGTCCTTTTCGCCCCTTTTCGCCCCTTTTAGGGTCCTTTTCGGGTCCTTTTCGGGTCCTTTTGGGGTCCTTTTTCGCTCCCATTCACCCGAATTGAGGTTCACCAGGGCGCGAATAGCCGACAAACTCTCGCGCCGGCAAATCATGGAATGCTGGCCGTACGACCACCAGAAGGTGGACAAGGTAACGCTCTGGCGCTGGCTCGACCGCGCGGTCAAGCAAGCCTGCTCAAACAATCGGGCCTCGGCCGCAAACACGCCCCGTTCGTCTACTGGATCCAGTGCAACGAGGAACGCTGGGCCCTAAACCCCCGCCAAGACACCGACATGCCCTACTGGGACGAACGCGAGAAGCTGAAGAGGATCAATTTGATCATGCGCAAGAGCCGGGCGATTCGGGGAGTGGACTGACGAAAAAGAGGGCACGTTTAAAGAGTCCTGACACCTTTTTTTTCCGCCCTCTGTGCCGCGATCGCCAGCTATCGTGTCGGCAATCGACCCCGCCGCTTCGAACCAAGAAAGTTGAAACGCCGGGTGGACCAGTACCCGGTGATGCGCCGGCCGCGTGCTCAAGAGCGCGAGGCGCTCCTCGAGGGCAGCGAGTCCTGAGACCGCCGCGCGCCCGGCTCAAGGAAAGGAGGAACCCCGCGTTCGAACGATCAAAAAAAAACGCCACGCCCGGCGTCGCGTGGAAGGTGCGCGCCGATCACGCCCAGACAAGCCAACGCCGTGCCCGACCGAAATTCAGTACAGTCGCCGAGCAGTGCGGTCGCAGTCGATCCAAAATTGCAAGGATTTATGGGGAAAATGTTGGAAGTGCCATTCGTTCCTGACACCTTTTAATTTTC
>Ga0105048_10018415_pt1 | contig 10749 bp, 8 predicted proteins | sample MAT05_FD_78382 | JGI IMG/M metagenome (GOLD analysis project Ga0105048, IMG submission 78382) | Freshwater microbial communities from Lake Fryxell liftoff mats and glacier meltwater in Antarctica - MAT-05 | ecosystem: Environmental > Aquatic > Freshwater > Ice > Liftoff microbial mat | place...
AATAAAAAACTACAAGAGGCTGCCGACCTGGTTGCCGATAGTTTGATAGGGATTAACGAGGCTACTGGTGGTGTCAGCTCGTTGGACTTCAGATTCAGTAATTTTAGAATTATTGTAAAACCTTTACAAGGCGGTTACCTTCTGCTGATTTGCGAGCAAAAGCTAAATCTCCAGCTTTTTAACATGTCTCTAAGCGTTGCTCAGAAAAAGCTTGAAAAATCCATTCAAACACCGGGTTTTATACAGACTTCTGCTCCGCCGGCTCTTCAGGTGGCGGTTGCTCCTCCTCAGGTGTCGGCAACAGGTGAGCCGCGCAGGGATGGAAATGGCTTTATGCTTATTGTAGATTCCATGAGGCTTCGCATCTTTAAAAATACTGACAGTAATACTGATAATGCTGCCGATTCCAAGGAAACACGTGATTTAGTCTGTAATCTTTTGCAGAATATGTTGTCACGTGACCGGAAGTAGACCCGATTTTAATTTGGTTATAAAAAAAGGCTGGCCATTTGAGGCAGCCTTTTTTTATTCTAAACAACAAGTAAAAGTTTTAGGTGAAATTCCGGATAAACATTTCCTTGGCTTACAAGGCTCTAATATTATTGAGTATTTTGCCAGTTAGTTTATTGGATGTAGTATATAGGTAGTACGTGAAAAAATTTTCTACTTGGCTGTATGATGGACTTCTTCCAGTTTTTCGTTCAACCAGACCTTGATGAGCGACTGATAGGGCACATCTTGCTTGTTGGCATTGGTCTTAATAGACTCCAGCATCCAGAGCGGCAGTCGCAGGGATATGGATTGAGTCGTTGGTTTCAGGTTAGGGAAGGTGACTCTTTTTGCTTTCGACCAGTCAACGTAGTCAGTCGTGTCGTGAGTAAGCCAAAACTCACGTTCTTCATTTTCATTGGCAAATTTTGGTATAGTTTTAAGTTTCTTGCTCATAAATTGCGCGCTCCTTCCTGTGCATGTCTCGGGCGGATATAACCCGAATCTTGCTGGTGCAAATGGTGAAAGTTATATGCAATAACCGTCCTTCAATGCTTTGGCCCAGAGCATGAAAACGTGACTCCGAGTCGCTATGTTTCAAGTCATCCAAAACAACAAGCGGTTCGTTCAGAAAAACCTGCTCAGTCTCGGTTGGAGTAACGCCATGCTTTACATTCTTCTGCTCGTTGCCCTTGTCCCAGTCAAAACCGGTTATCTTGTTGAATGGACCCATTAGAGCTCCTTGTATATTGTTAATATATACATTGACAAGCGATTATTTGCAAGTGGCATCAATTTAAGAGGGAATGTGAGGCGGGATTGATCCCGCCTCAACACATATCAATTATATCAAACCCCTCTCGACAAAAGATAAGTTGCTTCTGCTGTCCGTATCAATAATGACATGATCAAGGACCCGGATGCCAAGGATCTCCCTGGCTTCCTTCAAGCGTCTTGTTATGGCTATATCTTCACTGCTTGGTGACAGGTCACCTGTAGGGTGATTATGCGCCAGGATCACTGCTGCTGCATTGGCAAGTATAGCGGCCTTAAATGTTTCCCGAGGGTGCACGATGGATTGATTCAGGCTTCCACATCGCCCGCCAAAAGGCATACACAGCGGTCAATTTGGCCATGGTTGAAGCTTACTGGCTTATTGGACGGCGTATTGTAGAAGAAGAACAGTTGGGCAAGGAGCGGGCTGCTTACGGAAACAGACTGATTAGCGGTCTTTCCCGCACATTATCGAAAAGAAATTGAAGGAAGGGAAAATCCGGAAAGAAAAGCCTCTGCTGCTGATAGCCGATGACGACAAGCCGTTTGAACTGCCGGATGGGTGGGTGTGGTGCAGGTTGGACAGGCGCAGATGCTGATGCAGAAGGTGTTGCGGGGGGCTTTTGATGGGGGTGCGGTAAATGGAAACTAAAGAAGCTGCCTGTTGGCGAGAAAATATTAACACCCGGTGCTCCTGAGGATATAAAAAAAGGCTGCCTTTGCGGCCAGCCTTTTTGCGTTCAGGTGGGGTGGGATCAGGTCAAATTCCAGATAAACATTTCCCAGATATCTTTCCAGCTCTTACCGATTTCATTAACAACGGTCGGCTCAAAACCGCAGTGCATCATGCACTGGGCGCATCGGCTGTCTTTGCCAACACCGTATTTTTCCCACTCGGTTTTTTCCATCATCTCTTTGTAGGTCGGATAATGGGCATCTGTAATCAGGTAGCAGGGTGCTTTCCAACCCTGGGTATTGCGGGTTGGATTGCCCCATGGGGTACATTCCAGTTTTTTATCGCCTTTAAGGAAGCGCAGGTACATGGGGGTTGAGAAAAAGCGGTGTTTTTTGCTCATTTCATAAACAGCGCCAAACTTTCTCTCAATATCACGACGTTCCAGGAACAGCTTTTCACCGACGGCTTCATAGCCAAATCCGGGAGCAACCAACAGACCATCAACACCCAGTTCTTCCAAGTGGGTAAAGAGCATTTCGATTTCAACCAGGTCTGTTTCATTGAAAATGGTTGTATTTGTGCAGACTCGGAAGCCGAGCTGCTTGGCTTTCTTGATGGCAGCTATGGCGATCTTGAAGGCGCCTTTACGCTCCAGGATTCGGTCATGGGTTTCTTCCAGGCCGTCCATATGGATATTGAGGGTAAAGTTTGGATGCGGCTTGAGAGTGTCGAGGGCTTTTTCAAGCAGCAGGGCATTGGTGCAGAGGTAAATGTGCTTGCCACGATCCAGCGTGCCCTGGATCAATTCAAAAATATGTGGATACAGGAAAGGCTCGCCGCCGGTTATGGTGACAACCGGAGCCGGGCATTCATCAACCGAGTGCAGGCATTCTTCCAGTGTCATCATCTCTTTGATTGAGTTGGCATATTCTCTGATACGTCCGCAGCCTGAACAGGCCAGGTTACAGAGATGGGTTGGTTCCAACATCAGGACCAAGGGATATTTCTCGATCTTGTTAAGCTTGTTGCTCATTATGTATTTGGTCAAATCATAGTTGAGTCGCATGGGGAAACGCATCTAAATAAATTCCTTTCGAATGTTGCTCTGTTTGCAATTTTTTATATTATTACTTTACAGAGATTATTAAAATTATGCTCGGTTTTTATGATCGGGCAAACTTGTCAGCGGCAATTGCGATACCTTCGGCATCAATGGCCAGATCTTTTCTTAGCTGGGCCTGGCTTCCCTGTTCAACATAACTGTCAGGTATCCCTAAACGTTTGATCTTGATGTCCTGGAGTTTATTGTCTGAAAGAAGTTCCAGTATGGCACTGCCAAAGCCGCCCTGCAGCAGGTTTTCTTCAACGGTAATAATTTTGCCTGTTTTATTTGCCACGGATATAATCAGATGCGCATCGAGTGGTTTGACAAACCGGGCATTGACAACACCTGCGCTGATGCCATTCATTTTCAACAGTTCTGCAGCCTGAAGAGCTGGATAAACCGTGGATCCTATGGCAATGATATACAGGTCGCTTCCGTCCAGCAGAATCTCGCCTTTGCCGATTTCCAAAGTGCTGATGTCCTTATCAATTTCAACTCCGTAGCCGGCTCCACGAGGGTAGCGCAAGGCCATGGGTGACCCGGAGTAGATGGCGGTTTTCAGCATGTGCTGGAGTTCGTTTTCATCCTTCGGAGCCATCAGTGTGATACCTGGCAGATGGCGCAGGTAGGAGTAGTCCATTACTCCGTGATGTGTCGGGCCGTCATCTCCTACCAGGCCTGCTCTGTCCATGGCGATTGTTACCGGCAGTTTCTGTAGGCAGATGTCATGAAATATCTGGTCATAGGCACGTTGGACAAAGGTCGAATAAATGGCATTTACAGGTTTGAAGCCGTCTGCAGCCAGACCAGCTGCAAAGGTCATGGCATGCTGTTCTGCTATACCCACATCAAAGAAACGATCCGGGAACATCTCCGAGAATTTTTTTAGGCCGGTTCCCTCAGGCATGGCAGCTGTTATGGCGACAATCTTCGGGTCCTGTTTTGCCAATTCGACAATTGTATCGCCGAAAACCTCCGTATAGGTTTTTATTGAGGATTTTGCTGCACCAACTCCGGTGGCAATATCAAAAGCTGCTACGCCATGAAATTTTGCCGGTGTGTCTTCAGCCGGTTTATATCCTTTGCCCTTGGTGGTCATAATGTGCAGCAATATCGGGCCGTCGAGTTTACTGACGTTTTTGAACACCTCGATCAGTTGCGGCAGGTCGTGGCCATTCAGCGGCCCTGTGTATTCGAAACCAAGGGCTTCAAATAGGGCACCGGGTGTCAGAAAGCCTTTCAGGGAATTTTCAGCCCGTTTGGCAAAGTGCAGAATGTCGGTACCAATGGCAGGAATATGCAGCAAAAGGTTCTGCATCTCTTTTTTAAGGTCACGATAATACTTCCCGCTCATTTTGCGGGAAATAAATGAAGAAAAAGCCCCCACATTCTTTGAGATGGACATTTCATTGTCATTCAGGATGACAATCAGGTTTTTCTTGAGATGTCCGGCCTGGTTCAATGCCTCAAATGCCATACCCCCGGTCAGGGAACCGTCGCCGATAACTGCAATGGCATGATTTTTTTTGCCGGACAGACTGGCCGCCGCAGCCATACCCAGGCCTGCAGAGATAGAGGTGGAAGAGTGACCGACACCGAAAGAGTCATGTTCTGACTCGCTGATTTTAGGAAATCCGGAAATCCCTTTATACTGACGCTGGGTGTGAAAAGTGTCTCTTCTACCGGTCAGTATTTTATGTGTATAGGCTTGATGACCCACGTCCCAGACAATTTTGTCATTTGGGGAGTCAAAACAGTAATGCAAGGCAATAGTCAACTCAACTACACCCAGGTTAGATGCAAGGTGGCCGCCGGTTTTAGATACGGTATCCAGCAGGAACTTGCGAACCTCTTCGGCCAGAAGCGGTAACTGCTCCGGCGTCAGTTTTTTAAGATCAGCGGGTGTGTTTATTTTTTCGAGTAACATTAGAACCTCTGTTAACTTCTGTTCGTGGTTTAAGGTTTAAGCCATGAATCACGAACTGAAAGTTAAAAACCTTGAGCTGTCTTTAAGCGTAGCCGTTCAGTTTAAACCAGTCTACTGCTCGTTGAAGTGCGTTTTTAGCCGATGTCTGGGGCAGTCCCAATTCTCGTACTGCTTTCGAAGAGTCAAAATACATGAATTTTGCAGCCATCTGTACACCAGCCAATGGTATCAGTGGTTCTTTGCCAGTAAGCTTTGAAATACCTTCATTGACATAGGCAGCCAGCAGAATCGGGGTGTAGGGCAGTTTGTATCTGGGGGCAGGCAGTCCAGTGATTTCTTCAAGCTGTTCAAATATAGCACATAATGTCAGGTTAGTGCTTCCCAGAATGTACTTTTCTCCTATGCGACCTATCTGGCCAGCCAGGATGTGACCTCTTGCGCAATCCTCAACAGCAATAATGTTCAGTCCGGTATCCAGATAGGCCGGCATTTTGCGTTTGAGGAAGTCAACGATGATCTTGCCCGTGGGGGTTGGTTTTATATCCATCGGACCGATCGGGGTTGAAGGATTGACAATAACCAGCGGTAATCCTTTGGCGATAAACTTTTCCGCCTCACGTTCCGCCAGAAATTTGCTTTTTTTATAGTGTCCAACCATATCAGCGATGCTGACAGGTGCGGACTCGGTTCCAGGTGTTCCATTGCCCGGATTACCCAGAGTTCCCACACTGCTGGTATAGACGACCTTGGTTAGTCCATTTACCAGCGCTGCTCCCAGGATTGCCGCAGTTCCGTCTACATTAATCCGGTACATTTCTTCAGGTGCGCGTGTCCAGAGTCGATAGTCGGCAGCCGCATGAAAAAGGGTGTCACACCCTTTCAGACCTTTCATCAGGCTGTTATGATCAAGCAGGTCTCCCAGCCATAGTTCAATATCCAGACCCTTCAGGTTGGAAGTGTCGGACCCCCTGCGAACAAGGGCACGGACTTCATGTCCATCCTTGAGCAGTTCTCTGGCGATGTTTGCGCCTATGAAGCCGGTAGCACCGGTGATAAATGTTTTCATAGTAATTCGTTTGTACTCGGTAAGGTCGGTAATAGTTTGTTTCGCAGCCCGTTATGTTGTTTGATTTTGAAAAGAGCAAAAAAAGATGAAAGCCCCGGTTGCACTAAACCCGGGGCTCCCAGCTCTTAATACATTTTTGTCAAAGCATCATTTTGTTGACACGTTTTCAATATGCAGTCGGCGGTATTTGCCCAAAGCGGTCAGCGGGAAACAGTTGCGATATATGTGGTACTTGATCATGAAAAACTTAGGGAATCCGGTACCGGTAAAAGCATCCTCATCCCAGGTGCCATCCTGTTTCTGGGTTGCCAGCAAGTAAGCTATTCCTCTTGCAGCAGCACTGGAATTAACCTCTCCGGCAGCAAACAGTGAAAGCAGCGCCCATCCAGTTTGAGATGCGGTGCTTGGTCCGCTTCCCATCAAAGAACGGTCGTAGTAAGATTCACAAACTTCACCCCAGCCGCCGTCAATATTTTGTTTGGATTTGATCCAGTTGACAGCCTTCCTGATATAAGGTTTGGACATGTCTTCGCGGATCGCCTCCAGGCCACAGAGGACCGACCATGTTCCATAAATGTAATTAACTCCCCAGCGACCAAACCATGGGCCTTCCTGTTCCTGCTCGCGCTGAAGGAATTCCAGGCCTTTTACGGCTGCAGGATGGGTGATCGGATAGTCGAAGTTACCCATTAGCTCAAGCATGCGGCCGGTCAGGTCTGCTGTAGGCGGATCAATCAGTGCCTCAAGATCTGCAAAGGGGATCTTGTTGAGCATATGTTTGGTGTTGTTTTTGTCAAAGGCACCCCAGCCGCCATTTTCGCTCTGCATGCCCAGGCACCAGGCGATTCCGCGCTTGATGGCCTGATCCTTATGTTTCTTGTCACGGATTTTAATGTCTTTGATGGCCATGATAACAAAGCCTGAGTCATCTACATCCGGATACCAGTCATTCAGGAATTCAAATGCCCAGCCGCCTGGCTCCAGCTCCGGAGATTTGACAGCCCAGTCCCCTTTACGTCTTACTTCCAGATCAAGTAGCCACTGAGCCGCTTTGGTCAGGGCGGGGTGATCGGCAGGAACCCCGGCCTCACGCATGGCAACCAGTGCCAGTGCCGTGTCCCAGACAGGAGAAACACAGGACTGCAACACAATGCTTTCTTCGTCTTCAATACAAAAATTGGCCATAGCCTCCAGTCCTTTGACAACAGCAGGGTGGTCATTTGAATAACCAAGGCAGTGCAGTGCCAGGATCGAGTTAAGCATGGCAGGTTGGATGCCGCCCCAATCGCCTGTTGGTTCCTGATGGCCAAGTATCCATTGCTCTGCCAGAGCGATGGATCTCTTTTTAAATGGTCTGATTGGGCTGGATTCATAAACCTTCAGCATGTGATCAACACCGATAAAGAAGTTTTTCCAGGTCAGGATACCGTCTTCTTTGGTAAAAGTGTAATCCGTTGGTCGTGGCGGTCTTACATACAGCTCTTGAACTCTTGCCCAGGGTGGGATTTTACGAACCGGACGTTCGGCCATGACAACCGATAACGGAACAATGGTGGCGCGAGCCCAACTGGAAAACTCGTACATATTCAGGTAGGCCCAGTCAGGTAACAGCATCAGCTCAATTGGCATGGATGGGACGCCAAACCAGGCAAATTCTCCGAAAAGAGCCAGAAATGATTTTGTGAAAACCCGTGATTTGATGATGCCGCCATTGGCCAGAACAAACTCTTTGGCTTTGATCATTGCGGCGTGGTCAGAGGAAAATCCGGCCAGTTTTAGTGCAAAATAGGCTTCAATAGTGGTGGAGAGATCGCCTGGACCGTTGTGCCAGATCGCCCATGAACCTTCAGGCGTCTGTTTGCTAAGGATATAGTTGGCCAGCTTGCGTTCACGGACTTTGTCTGCCATGCCGAGGAAGTGAAACAGCATGATGTATTCGGCTGTAATTGTTACATTCGACTCCAGCTCTGCCCACCAGTAGCCATCTGGCAATTGTTCACGGAAAAAGAAATCGCGTGTCCTCTCGATAGCCTTGTCTAAAGGGCTTTTGGAGTCACCGACCATCTTTTTCCAGATGGATGGGGGAAGATGATGGATCTTGGCACTGGCTTTTTTAGCTAATGCAGGATCTGAAGCAGCCGATTCTGAATTAAATGATGTCAGTGCGGCTGAAATTGAGTATTTACTGTGGTTCATCCACAAAGCTCCTGGTGGCCGCCTGAGCGGCATTGCCTTGATAAAGCAACTACATAAAGTTATTTTTGTAGCATAGTTGTCAATCAAAGTATATTCGTTTTTTGCCTTGGCGACACCTGGCCGTAGCAAAAGCACAATATTGTAAAACACCAAAACTGCTTTGCCTGCAGTAGGTTGTCATGTTATACAGAATGGAAAGATGCATAAATTTAGCTGGGAAACTAGGAGATTAAAATGCTTACCGGAAAACAGAAACGACACCTCCGTGCTCTTGGCCATAAACTGAAACCGCTGATCCAGATTGGAAAAAAAGAGGTGGAAGAAGCACTGATTGCCGAGACCAATGCTGCGCTGGATTATCATGAACTTGTAAAAGTCAAATTGCTGGAGAGCTGTATGCTGGATAAGCATGAAGCCTCAGAAGTATTGTCTAAGGCCTGCAACGCCGACATTGCCCAGATACTGGGTAAGACCTTTTTGCTCTACCGTCCGGCAAAAACTCCGGTAATTGTGCTGCCCAAGCTCGACAAACCTGAAAAAAGGTAAGATCGAATGTCGATCAAGGCTGGATTCGGCTGGACCGGCAACATACTGCATATTGACCTGACCAGGGCAATAGCGTGGCGGGAACTACTGCCTGCCAACTTGCTCGAAGGGTATATTGGTGGTAGAGGCCTGGCAGTGCGTTTAATGCGTGACTATTTTAAGCTGGATCCCTTTGACCCGCAAATGCCTTTAATCTTTGCCTGCGGTCCTCTCTGCGGTACATCTGCCCCCGCATCCAATCTGCTTTCACTGGTTTCACGTTCTCCATTGACCGGTACTATCTTTGACTGTACGGCGGTAGGATCTTTTCCCTTACAGTTGAAAGGGTCTGGACAAGATGTGTTGTTGATCACAGGCAGCAGTCCTGTTCCGGTTCTTGTTTCAATCAGTAAGACAAAGATAGAAATCCTTTCAGCAGAGGACCTGTGGGGAAGCGATGTAACAACTACACGTGCTGCACTGGAAAAGTACGGTTGTATAGCTGCCATTGGTCCTGCCGGTGAGAATGGTGTGCTGTTTGCCAATGTGGATTTTGGAAATGGTAATCAGGGTGGACGAGGCGGGCTTGGTGCTGTTATGGGTAGCAAGAACCTAAAAGCGATTGTAGTTAATGGCAATTCAGAAGTTGGTATTGCAGACAGGGAACAATTTAAAACAGCCTGTCAGGATGTAAGCAGGCTGTTTGACGCTTCGCAGTTTCTTTCAGGCCCACTTGGTCTTTCACAGTTTGGTACCGCTTTGATGGTTGATCTGATGTCACAGCGCCGCATGACTCCTACAGAAAATTTTCGTCATACTTTTTTTGCTGCAGCAGAAAATTATTCAGGAGCGGTAGTCAAGTCGTCTTGTGATTTCGTCTCCAGAAGTTGTTGTAATTGCTCTATAAAGTGCAGAATGTTTGATCAAAAAGGTCAACAGCTACCGGAATATGACGCTCTTTCGCATTTTGGTGCACTGAACGGTATAGGTGACCTGAATTGTATTTTGGAATCAAATCGTATTTGCATGGAGATGGGTATGGATCCGGTCTCTGCAGCAGCAACCATAGCCGTCTGGGGTGAAATCAGAGGAAGGTTTTTAACGGCGGTAGAAATGCCAGAGCTGTTGCACGATATCGCTCTATGCAATGGCGCTGGCAAGTTGCTTGCTCAAGGTTCGCGCAGAATGGCTGAACAGTTGGGGCGACCTGAGTTGTCAATGACGGTAAAATCCCTTGAATTGCCAGCTTATGATCCGCGCGGCGCTTATGGTATGGCGCTAGCCTATTGTACCAGTACCTGTGGAGGCTGTGAACAACAGGCAAATACAATAGCACATGAAATTCTCCGCAAGCCGGTACCTACAGACCGTTTTTCATTTTCCGGCAAGGCCCGCATTGTTTCTATTTCAGAAGATACAATTGCGGCAGCCGATTCTCTGTCGCTCTGTCGTTTTGCGCTGTTGGCCACCAGTTTGGAGGAGTATGCGGCTATTTTGAGTGCTGTTACCGGAGTGGATTACTCCGCAGGCCGGTTGGCTGAAATTGGTCGTAATATCTGTTTGACGGAACATTTTTATAATTGCTGCAATGGATTCTCGCATCTTGATGACCGGTTGCCCGAGCGTTTCTTCAATGAGCCCGGCAGCAGCGCTGACGGTATTGAAATCCGGGCGCTTGACAGGAGTTGTTTTGAAGAACAGCTCGGTAAGTATTACCGAATTCGCGGATTGAACCCGGATGGTTGTTTTGAAGATGCTGACTTACTGGAGAGGTTGCCGTGAAGTGGTTTGGGTTTAGCAGTAAAGCCGCTCAGGCAGACCCTCTGCCGTCAGGAAACAAGGGGGTCGGCAATCTGGGGGAAGAGATTGCTGTCAATTTTCTTGTTGGCAAGGGCTATAAAATTCTGGAACGTAATTTTAGGTGCAAGGGTGGCGAAGTGGATATTGTTGCCATTGATCCATCTGATAAGAGCCTGGTGTTTGTTGAGGTC
>Ga0105048_10018421_pt1 | contig 10747 bp, 11 predicted proteins | sample MAT05_FD_78382 | JGI IMG/M metagenome (GOLD analysis project Ga0105048, IMG submission 78382) | Freshwater microbial communities from Lake Fryxell liftoff mats and glacier meltwater in Antarctica - MAT-05 | ecosystem: Environmental > Aquatic > Freshwater > Ice > Liftoff microbial mat | place...
AAGGTCTTAGTAATATTTCATTTTTTAATAAAGTTCCCACTCGTGATATTGTTTTTATGGCTCGCCAAATTGCAACACTTTTTGAAGCCCAAGTATCAGCTTATAAAGCTTTTACATTAATTACAGACCAAGCCGAGAATCCAGTATTAAAAGTCCAATTACAAACAGTAACTACTGATCTTTCATCAGGTTCGACTATTTCTCAAGCTCTTGGTCAATACCCGGATACTTTCTCTAATTTCTTTGTAAACATGGTTCGTGCTGGGGAAGAATCTGGTAAATTGTCAGAAACTTTTGTTTTCTTGGCGGACTATATGGAACGACAATACGAGTTAACAAGAAAAATCAAAAGTGCCATGATATATCCGGCTTTTGTTATCCTTGTTTTCTTTGGTGTTATGGTTCTAATGATGCGGTTTATTATTCCAAGACTGGGAGAGATGATTAACCAGTCAGAGCAAGAGATCCCTGTGTACACAAAAATTGTCCTGTCTGTTTCAAAAGTTTTTGTGGATTACGGATTAATTATGCTCATTGTATTTATTATAGGAGTTATTCTGTTGGTTATATTCCTAAAGAGCAAGACTGGCAAGGCTTGGATGGATAAGGCTAAAATAACCATTCCAGCTGTAAAAAATTTGTACCAAAAATTATACTTAACACGTATTGCTGACAACTTGGACACTATGCTTTCATCCAGTATCCCAATCATCCGAACATTAGATGTTACTGCTAGTGTGGTAGGAAACCGTATATATGAGAGAGTGTTGAATGAAGTCGCCGAGGAAGTAAAAGCTGGGATTAGTTTATCTACTGCGTTGTCAAAACACAAAGAAATACCACGAATGTTATCACAAATGGTTTTAGTTGGAGAAGAAACAGGAATGTTAGGACAAGTTCTTCGTACTCTTGGTAAATTTTATCGCCGTGAAGTTGACCAAGCAGTAGATACAATGATTTCACTTATTGAACCAATTATGATTATCTTACTTGGATTGGGTGTTGGAGTTTTGGTTGTATCTGTCTTGATGCCGATCTATAATATGGCTTCTGGTTTTTAAAATTTAATAAGTTATCCACAGTTGTCTTTATAATGTAATTTTAAATCAATTTTTGAATGCTATACTTAAATAGTATTATATTATTGATTTTAATTTTTATATGAAAAAAATCCAAAAAGGTTTTACCTTAATTGAACTTTTAGTGGTTATTGCCATCATCGGTATCTTGGCTTCAGTTGTTACTGCTAGTGTAAGTGGTGCAAAAGCAAAAGCAAATAAAGCCGCTGCTATCAAGGTCGGCAGAAGTATGATGGGGGAGTTGGCTCTTTGTTCAAATAGTGATGGTTTTGGGTTTAATACCGCAGTTCCAACCGCTGGTAGTACATTCTTGTGTCAAAATGCATCTACTGGTAATGTACAATTTTCTGGCCATCCGCTTACTTGGGGGTCTTTAGGTAGTACGGGTTATTCTTATACTCAACCTAGTGGATCTATTACGGCAAATCCTGCAACTTATACATGGACTATGACTAATGGATCCACCGTAATTATATGTTCTTTCTTAAGATTTAATTGTCAATAAAAAAATAAAATTTTTATAAAATGTGGATAACAAAGTTATCCACATTTTATTTTATGTAACCACTTTATTTTTTTATTAGATGCTATAATTTATATAGTTCTTTTTCACCAGACTATAGTAATGGGAAAAAGTTTATTAATAATTTTATTTATTTCATACGTATGAAAAAAATCCAAAAAGGTTTTACCTTAATTGAACTCTTGGTGGTTATTGCCATCATCGGTATCTTGGCTTCAGTTGTTGTTTCTAGTGTTTCTAGTGCTAAAAATAAAGCTACTATTGCTGGTTATAAAGCAGAAATATCAAGTATTCAACCTGCAGCTTTTGCGGCTTGTGATGGTGCTGTTAATAACCAGAACGTAGGTTTACCAGTGTTTAAATACATAACTACCCCAGCTGGTGGGAACTCGGGTCCTGCAGGTAATGGAACATGTAACGGTGATGGTACATTTAGTATATTAGCTAGTATGTCTACAGCTGTTACTTCTGCTAGTGGTAACTGTATAAATATAACAGTTACTAATGGCTCACAAACTCCTTTCAATACTGGAGGTGGCTGTTAATTAAACAAAACTTATCTTAAGATTTATAAAAACCACCCTATAGGGTGGTTTTTATATTTAACAAACTGTGTTAATATTTACAAATGAAAGATGCATTACTGAGTGTCGTAATTCCAGTTTTTAATGAAGAAAATACAATTGAACAAATCATTAGTCAGGTTGTAAATGTTGAATTACCAAACAATTGGAAAAAAGAACTTATTATTATAAATGATAAATCTACAGACAAAACAGCTGAAATTTTGTCTAAATATAAGGATGTACACTTGGTAATAAACCGCGCGGTTAATGGTGGCAAGGGTGCAGCACTCCGTGATGGTTTTAAATCAGCCCACGGGGACTATATAATAATCCAAGACGCTGATCTTGAATACAACCCTAACGACTATAGTGACTTAATACAACCTATTATAGATGGCCATTCTGATGTTGTCTTTGGGTCTCGTGTATTAGGTAAGAACAATGTATCTCATAGTTTTGTTTATTTTTATGGAGGAATATTTTTAAACAAGATATTTAATTTATTTTTTGGCACAAAATTAACTGATTTTGCTACGTGTTATAAAATTTTTCATAGGAAATATATTAATACTATAATGAAATATAGTTCGAATAACTTTGTATTTGATGTAGTAGAAATTACATATGTATTAGCAAGAGATGCCACAATACTAGAAATTCCAATTAGTTACAACCCTCGCAGTGTTAAAGATGGTAAAAAGATTAAAACTAAAGATGGGATAGCAGTATTTTTTTCAATTATAAGAATCTATGTGAATAAAATTTTTAATAAAAATGGCTAAAATAAAGAAAATATTTGCTCTAATTAAGAACGTTGTTTTGACTGTATATAGTACAATTAAGAATAATAACACTTTGGCATTCTTGGCTATTTTTTTGTTCTTTTTCAGTGTTTTTGCTTTTGTTTATATGAATGTCCCAACTGTTTCTTCTGGGGATGACCATTATTTTCATTTTAGATTTGCAGAAAAATTATTAAATGATGGATTTTTAAATTCATTTTATAATTTTAAATCAATTTATTTTACTAAAATTGCTCAAGGAGGTGAGCATTTTATATATTATAATTTTCTTTTTTATATAGTACTACTACCTTTTACCTACATCACGCCACTTTTTGTTGCAATAAAGTTGTATGCAGTTTTTATTATTGCTCTTATTGGTGCTATGTTGTACATGTTTATAAAAAAAATAGGTATAAAATACCCATTTTTATGCTCAGTTCTATTTTTTACAATTATGGGAACTGTGTCTTTGTCTAGAATGTTTCTTTCTCGGCCGTATGTTTTTGGACCTGTGTTTCTACTTTTATTAATCCTTGTTTTGTATAAGAAAAAATATAATTGGGCTTGTTGGATAACTTTCTTTTACCTATTTTGGCATACAGCAACATTCTTTGTTCCGTTAATAATTGGGCTTGTTTACTTTGTTATTTATGCCTTGTATAACAAAAAATATGAACAAAAAATATTAGTGTGTACTTTTGGAGGCACACTATTAGCTTTGGTGATTGTGAATTTTATAGATAATGGATTCTTTACGTACATATATGACAATATCCTCAGTGTTATAAAAGGTATTGTAACCGGTAATAAGGTAAACATCTCAGAAGGAACAGAGTTGTATAAAAGAAACCTTTTTGACTTCTTTTCTCAAAATTTAATCCTCACTATTTTATTCATTGCTTCCGTGGTCTTTAACTTCTTTATGTATTTTAACGAAAGAAGAGCATTTGATTTACTGACAGATAAAGTAAAACAAAAAAGAATCTTAGCAATGGTTTTATTCTTTACGGCCTCGATATTCTTTTTAGCTATATCAAATGTGAGTTATAGATTTGCGGACTTCTTTATTTTCTTTGGATGGGCATTTGTAATAGTGGTCTTTAGCGAGGTTTTATCTTTTGTACAAATAACCAATATGACCATAAAAAAATCTCTTGCATCTGTGGTTTTGATTTCTGTTGTATTTCTTTTTGCGAATAACTTATTACAACTAAATGATAATTTTTCTGAATCTAATAGGCCAGAGAGTTTTGCCAGAGTCGGCGAATATTTGTCAAAAAATCTTAAAGAAGATGAGATTGTTTTTAATGTAAGTTGGAGTTGGTTTCCACAACTGTATTACTACGCACCAAAACAGAATTATGTTATTGGTCTTGAACCCAAACTAACATATTTGTACGACCAAAAAACCTATTGGTTTTGGTTTAACATTAGCAGAGGTTTTGTTTGTGAAATAGAAGAATGTAAAAATCAAATAAATGAATTTATTAGAATTTCAAAAAAACCTGAATTGCTTAAAGTATGGTATAAAATCCAGGGAGACGAGATGGCTCGTATTATAACAAATAATTTTCAAAGTCATTATATTGTAAGTTCTATAAATTATGAATCTTTAAATGAAATCTTAGATAACAATAAGCATTTTGTAAAAGTCGTCAATGATGAGATTTATGGTTATTTAGTGTATAAAGTTTTAGATTAAATTATGGTTTCGACAGTGTCTAATTTAATAAAGCGTTATAAAATAATTAGGTTTATATTATCTGGTGGGGTAGGGGCTTTTTCTCAGATTGCTATTTTGTATCTTTTTGTAAACAATTTAAAGATATGGTACTTGTTGGCCACAGCTATAGCGTTCTGTATATCAGTAACGGTAAGTTATGTTTTACAGAAATTCTTTACATTCAAAAATGACTCTAAGAATATGAGAATGCAATTTTCAAACTTCTTTGTGTTTGCGGTAATAATGTTCTTCTTTAATGTATTTCTGATGTATATATGCGTAGATATCTTAGGATTGATGTATATCCTGGCCCAAATTATCGTTAGTATTTTATGTGCTTTTATTAGCTATACTATTTTCAATAAGATTATATTTAAAAAGACTGTACTATAAGCTATACAAAAACTAGCTAGTTTTTATATAGCTTATAGTGTTATAATGTAAGCATGAATTTTATCGTGTATGTCTTTTTTGGACTATTGGGTTTAGTTATAGGTAGTTTCTTAAATGTGGTAGTTCTTAGACTTCATACAAAAAAAATTAGCAAAGGGCGCTCAAAATGTATTCACTGCAATCATGTGCTTTCTCTTTTTGATTTAGTACCAATACTAAGCTATTTATTTTTAATGGGCCGATGCCAATATTGCAAAGTTAAAATTAGCAAGCAATACATATTTGTGGAGTCGTTAACAGCAATAATTTTTATACTGCTAGCATGCAAGATATTTGGTGACTTTGGTTATGCTAATATGTTTGATCTATTGCAATTTGTAACTTATTCTTTCATTTTTTCTTTATTAATTGTTTTATCTGTATACGACAGTAGGCATTTTATATTGCCTTGGAAAATAATGAGAATTTTCTTAGTATCTTCTTTTATACTGCCACTAATTTTTGCATTCATAGGAGATGGTATAACTATGACAAACTTTGTAGCTGGGTTTATAACTGCCTTACCGTTTTGGGCTTTGTGGTATTTCTCACAGGGACGTTTAATTGGCTTTGGTGATGTACAACTAATGTGCGGGTTTGGGTTCTTACTTGGCATCTCTCAAGGCTTTACTGCTATTATGCTGGGGTTTTGGGCGGGGGCATTATTTATTTTCCTAAAGATGATTTTTAGTAGAAAAATATTAGACGGTAAAACTCAGATACCTTTTGGTCCTTTTTTGGCTATAGGAGCTTTTCTGGCTTTTATTTTTGATTATAATTTGTCAATTTTTATGAATATTTTCCTAAATTAATATGAAAAATAAAAATAGGACAAAAATTAGTCAGACAAGAATGTTATATCAATCAGGTATTACATTGATTGAAATTATGGTAGTGGTCGCGATTGTTGTTATTATTTCTATTATTGCTGTTTATCAATTTTCTTCTTCGAATAAAATTTCTCATATTAGAACAACTGCTGATGATATGGCTTTAAATATTAGGAAAGCTCAGTCCTATGCATTAGCTGTTAAGTCCACTAGTAGTTTCTTAAGACCCTATCAAAATGGATATGGAGTACACTTTGAAACGGGATTAAATTCTAATCCTCAAGATGCTAATCAAAATTCTTATATTATTTTTACCGACTATGAATTAGCTATTGGTCCGGGCGGATGGGACAGAGCATATCTGAAGAGTTCGGCAATTGGAACCCCTTGTGGTAGTCCCTCTCAGAATGACAATGAGTGTTTAGAAAAAATAAATATGCCTGCAGGTGATAAAATAACAACTATTGAGGTGTGTTATACGACATCAGGTACGACATCATGTAGTAGTGTTAGTTCTATGGATATTGTCTTTTTGCGTCCAAACCTAGATGCTTATTTTTGCACAATAGCTCCATCATTGGGTGGGTGTAGCTCATATTCTCAATCATCCGGTCTTACTAAAGTTACTTTGACGTCAGGTAATAGGACCAAGGTAATTAATGTCTGGTCAACAGGACAGATAGAAATCAAATAGATATGAAAAAAAATGCTTTCGGTTTTACTTTGATTGAACTATTGGTTTCATTAACCTTACTTTCTTTTGTTATATTAATTGCAATGGGTTTACTTTTTACAACAAACATTAAAGTCAAAGAAACCAGTGGACAACGTAGAGTAATGGATAATTTAGACTTTGCATTAGAGCATATGTCTCGTTCTATTACATATGGCAGTCTTTATTCTTGTTATATTGGCGCGGCAACTCCTAATTCATGTCCTGCCCCATATGGAACTCAGGTTTTATCTTTTACCTCAAAATATCTTGGCTCAAATGTTAATATTGTCTATGAAAGATCAGTTAACACAACAACTGGGTATGGTTATATTTCAAGAACAATCGGAACCAATGTCCCTGTGTCATTAACTGATGAGCAAATAGATATTCAGGAATTAAGCTTTTATGTGTACCATTCTGAACCTTATGGTTCAGATCCTTCTTGTTGTGACGAGGAGCAACCAAGGGTAACTATTGTTATAAAAGGTGCTTCGCATGCAACAGATAATCCTCAAGATTTTTTTATACAGACAACATTGTCTCAGAGAGACTTAAAATTGTAAAATTATGAAAAGAAACAAACTAAAATCTGGGTTTACTTTAATTGAAACAATCATAGCTATTTCAATTTTAGCGGCAACAATTACAGCTATTCTTATGCCTATTTCAGGTATTATTATAAACACCAAGGGTCAACTTAAAGAAGCAACTGCAAAATATTTACTTCAAGAAGGTTTGGAATATGTAAGAAATAGTAAAGATAGCGCATTGAATGGTGGGGCTACGTGGTCAGAATTTACTACATCGGGTGCTTGTGTTCCTGGTGGTACAATTGGTGCAGGAACAACTTCTCTTTGTGATTGTATATACGCCAGCGGTATAACAGGAGCATGTAGTATTGATCCTTTGGCTGAAAACAAAGAAAATGAGATTATTTCATGTCTAGTAGGTAATTGTTCTTTGGACACTATGGTTAAGATTTGGAAATACGAAGACACTACACGCAGTTTCTATTGTTTACTAGTTAACTGTCCTACAAGTCCTACTCCAAGGCAAACATCTTTTGTAAGAACAATTAGGTTAACGCCTAATCCATCTAATGCAGATGAGCTTTTTGTAGATGTTAATGTCACATGGCAAGGGATTTCTGGAACAGCCAAACAACGAACATTAATGGGTAGTGTATTTAATTGGTAAAAATATGAAAAAAAATACAGGATTTGCAATTTTATATACTATTTTAATAATCACAATAGCTGTTACTATGTCTGCTAATGTTTTAAGTTTAGTAACAAAAGAAAGAGCTTTATCAAAAGTAGCCAGAGATTCCGTAGAAGCCAGAGCAGCAACTGACGTGGGGATGGAATGTATGTTATATAAAGATAAGATGCCAACTCAATTTGACCCAAATATTAATTCTAGTGTTTTTACAATGAATTGTGGACGTGATACTGCTGGTAATACAATAAGCTACAATGTTACTCTTCAGTCGTGTATTCCAGGTCCTCCTCCTCTGGGATGTACAACTAGTTATTTATATGAAGTTTCTACAACATCCTCGTCGGTTATAGGAACATGCTTTAAAGCCTATCTTCAAAGAGATTTATCAGTAACACCCGCAAAAACCAAAGTTGACATTTTTGGATACAATATTTGTGATATCTCAGACCCAAAAAGAGTAGAACGTGGAATAATTGCTGAGTACTAGAAATAAATCTCACTAAGTAGTATTCTCTAGTATGATGGACAAGAATCAGGTTAAAACAAGGATAGAGAATTTAGTCTTGGAAATTTCGCGTTTACGAGACCTGTATCACAATAAAAATGACCCAAGCGTAACGGACGATGTATACGATTCTTTGACGAGGGAACTAAGAGATTTGAATCAAAAATACCCCGAATTTAAAGATACACATGATGTACTTGATAGGGTTGCTGGCGGTGTTAGTGAGGGTTTTGTAAAAGTACAACATTCATCTCGAATGCTGTCTCTTAATGATGCTTTTTCAAGAGATGAAGTTAAGGACTGGGAGAAGAGAATTTTAAAAATTTTGAAGCTTGTTCTTATTGAGACCGGAGAGCGAGATGATGGTTTAGAATATTTTTGTGAATTAAAACTAGATGGTCTTGCTGTATCTCTTATATATGAGAATGGTATATTTGTACGTGGCTCAACACGCGGTGACGGATTTGTCGGTGAAGACATTACAGAGAATTTAAAAATGGTTCACGGTGTGCCTCTGGTGCTAGATCCTATTTATTTTTCGGACTCCTCATTCTTACTAAAGGGGAAGCTGGGTAAGAGTATAGAAGTTCGCGGAGAAGTCGTAATGAGTAAATCCGTTTGGTTTAATTTAAACAAAGAAAACGAAAAATTAGGCAAACCTCTTTTTGCAAATACTCGTAATGCAGCAGCAGGGGGTTTAAGACAGCTGGATCCCAAACTAGTTAAGAACCGTAAACTTGATTTTTTTGCTTGGGATTTAATAATAAATGAAAAACAAATCAAAACTCATTCTGAGAAGCATACTATACTTCGCAAGCTTGGTTTTATTGTTAACGAGCACGAAAAGAAAACTAGGAATTTAGAAGAAGTATTTTTATTTATTGATGAAATAGGAAAAATAAGAGACAAATTTTATTATGGTACTGACGGGATAGTTGTTTCTGTAAATGATAATAATTTACAGAAACAACTGGGCACTATAGGCAAGGCTCCACGGTATTCTATTGCATTTAAGTATCCAGCTGAGAAAGCAACCACTATTGTAACTGGTATTACTGTAAATGTAGGCAGAACTGGTGTCTTGACTCCACTTGCTCATTTTGTTCCGACTCTTGTTGCGGGGTCTACTGTGTCTAAATCAACCTTGCATAATATAGATCAAATAGAAAGACTGGATATTAGAATAGGTGATACTGTAGTTATTCAAAAAGCCGGAGACGTTATACCCGAAGTCGTAGAGGTCTTACACAAAATGCGTACTGGGAAAGAAAAAAAATTTAGCATGCCAAGTGTGTGCCCTGTGTGCGAAAGTGAAGTAGAAAGGAGAGAGACTACAGGTGTTGCTTATTACTGCACAAATAAAGATTGCCCTGCTAAGAATCGTAGAGGTATGCAACATTTTGTAAGTGTGTTTGAGATATACGAAGTTGGACCAAAAATATTGGACCGTTTAAAAGAAGAAGGTTTAATTACTGATACCGCTGATTTGTTTAGTTTGAAAGTTACTGATCTTTCGGGCCTGGAAAGATTTGGGGTAAAATCTTCTCAGAATATTATAAATTCGATTAGTTCTCATAAAAAAGTTACGTTATGGAGATTTTTATATGCCCTGGGAATATTACATGTAGGTGAGCAAACATCTCAAGATATTGCAAATCATTTTTTAACTATAAAAAAAATAATAGATGCCAAAGAAGAAGAAATAAATGATTTGGATAATATCGGACCAGTAGTATCATGTAGTGTATATGAATTCTTTAAACAAAAAGAAAATCTTAATTTTATTAACAAACTAATAAACAATGGTGTTGTAATAGAAAAAGTAAATAATTCTAAAAAAAATGAAGGGGTATTTAAAGATTTAACTTTTGTTCTTACTGGGACACTAGAGTCAATGTCTCGTGATGATGTTAAGAAAAAGATTAATCTTTTAGGCGGCAGAATTTCAAGTTCAGTTTCTGTTAAGACCAGTTATATTTTAGTAGGGGTGAGCCCAGGATCTAAGTTTATTGATGCTCAAAAATTAGGAGTCAAAATACTCAGTGAAGATGAGTTTTTGAAAATGTTAGCATAATAGGATATACTAACAGGATGACATATGATGAAATAGTAAATTTGGGTAATTTAGTCAACATAACTGTGACTGAATCTGAAAGCCATGATCTAATACCTAAGATAGATTCAATTTTGGGCTATATAGACCAAATAAAATCTATAGATGTGGAAATGTATGACCAGCATGTAAATGGTGTTAATCCAACGCTTAGATCAGATATTGTGAATGATGATACCAGTTTTAGTTTGGATTTTATAGATGGGGTACCTAATAAGCAATCCGGATATGTAAAAGTAACTAAAGTTCTAGGGG
>Ga0105048_10018422_pt1 | contig 10746 bp, 10 predicted proteins | sample MAT05_FD_78382 | JGI IMG/M metagenome (GOLD analysis project Ga0105048, IMG submission 78382) | Freshwater microbial communities from Lake Fryxell liftoff mats and glacier meltwater in Antarctica - MAT-05 | ecosystem: Environmental > Aquatic > Freshwater > Ice > Liftoff microbial mat | place...
GCGTGGTAGGGCATCGAGTCGATCATGGTGCCGTCCATGTCGAAGATCAGACCCTGCACCGCCTTCATAGCCGGCCTCATACGCCTTGCTTCAGCGAAGCTTCGATGAACACATCCAGGTCGCCGTCGAGCACTTTCTGCGTCGCCGATACCTCCACATTGGTGCGCAGGTCCTTGATGCGGCTGTTGTCCAGCACATAGCTGCGAATCTGGTGGCCCCAACCTACGTCGGTCTTGGTGTCCTCCAGCTTTTGCTGCTCTTCCTGCTGCTTGCGCAACTCATGGTCGTACAGCTTGGAGCGCAACCGCTTCCAGGCCACGTCGCGGTTGCTGTGCTGGCTGCGTCCGTCCTGGCACTGCACAACGATACCGGTCGGGATGTGGGTCAGCCGCACCGCCGAGTCGGTCTTGTTGATGTGCTGGCCGCCGGCGCCGCTGGCGCGGTAGGTGTCGGTGCGCACATCGGACGGGTTGATGTCGATCTCGATCGAGTCGTCGATCTCTGGGTATACGAACACGCTGGCAAAACTGGTGTGGCGCCCACCCGAGGAGTCGAATGGCGACTTGCGCACCAGTCGGTGCACGCCGGTCTCGGTGCGCAGCAAGCCAAAAGCGTATTCGCCTTCTATCTTGATGGTCGCGCCCTTGATGCCGGCGGTATCTCCAGGCGACTCGTCCTCGATCGTGGTCGTGAATCCCTTGCGCTCGGCATACCGCAGGTATTGCCGCAGCAGCATCGACGCCCAGTCGCAGGCCTCGGTGCCACCGGCGCCGGACTGGATGTCAAGGAAACAGTTCAGCGGGTCGGCCGGGTTGTTGAACATGCGCAGGAATTCAAGCTTTTCGATCTCCGCGGCAAGCTTGGCGGTGTCGTGTTCGATCTGCAGCAGGCTGCCTTCGTCACCCTCATCCTTGCTCATCGCGAACAACTCGGCGTTGTCCGACAACTCGGTCGTGAGCCGTGTCAGCGAGACGACGACGTTGTCGAGCGACTTCTTCTCGCGGCCGAGTTCCTGGGCTTTCTTGGGGTCGTTCCAGACGCCGGGGTCTTCCAGTGACGCATTGACCGTTCTCAGTCGTTCCGATTTGGCATCGTAGTCAAAGATACCCCCGTAACTCCCGGGTCCTGGCTGCCAGGTCCTCGAGTTGGGTGCCGATCTGGTTGGTGTGTACTGCGTCCATGGTGTGTGTCCTCGTCGTGTGGGGTGTGATCAACAGGGCATTTTCTCATGGTGTCCCATGCGCGGCCAAAGCCAAGCAAGGTCGGACCCAACCCGCGATTGATCCGGCCAATACTTCACAAGGCCGAAGCAACAGGGCCGCGTCAGGCCGTCAGGAACTCCTCGAGCAGTCGCGCCAGCTGCTCGGGCTGGTCGTGGTGCAGCATGTGGCCGGCATCCTGCACCACGGCGATGCGGTGATCGGCCACCAGCTTGAGCCGCTCGTGGTACTCGGCTATTGTGTAGCTGCCCTTGAACCATTGCCACATCGAGTCGTCGGTGGCCTCGACCGCCAGCAGTGGCATGGATATTCTTTTGTAAATCTCCAGCATCTCGTCGACCCGGGTCAGCTGGGCGTTGATGATCTTGTGCGCGGCGTCGCCCAGAATCTCCCACTGGCCCTGCGCGTTCTGGCGCGACCAGTGCGAGGCCAGCCACTCGGCCTTGTCGCGTCCGGCCTGGTCGCGCGCCAGGCGCGGGTTGGTCTTGGTCAGGCGCTGTGCCACGCCGTCGATCTTCTCGTAGGGGCGCAGCGCCAGTTCGCCGCGCTGGTGTTTTTTGAGCTGGTCCATCCATTTGGCATACCGGCCCGGCGCCTGCGCAGGTTTGCTGGCCGGGCCGCCAAAACCCTCCAGATTGACCAGCCGGCGAATACGTTCGGGCCGCACACCGGCGTAGTGCATCACCACGTTGCCGCCCAGGCTGTGCCCGAGCAAGTCGACAGCCTGGCCGGGCGCGACATGGTCGAGCAGGAAGTCGAGATCGGCGAGGTAGTCGGCGAACCAGTAGTTGTCGACACCGCCACTGTCGGTCAGCCCATAGCCGCGCCAGTCCGGCGCGATGATGCGCCGGCCCTGCATGAAGGTGTCGGACAAGGCGTCTACGACGAATTGGTAGGACGCGGCGACGTCCATCCAGCCGTGCACCATGACCAGGGGCGGCTTGTCGGGGTTGGGTTCGCCCCAGTTCCGGACGTGGTAAGGGATGCCCCGGATGGGCACGAAGCTGCTGCTGGAGGGTCTTTTGACTTGGTACATTAGGGCGATCATAAGGAGACCCGAGGTGCCACGCAGTCAAGCAAATGACAGTTCCGTACCGGAACGTGGTCAAGACCATTACCTGGCCATGCTCCATGGATTCGGCTGGCAGGTGCCCGAACGTTTCAATATGGCCCAGGCCTGTTGCGGGCGTTGGGCGAGCCGCAGCGATGCCGCGCAGCGCGTGGCGGTGCTTTGCGACGGTACCGGCGTCGTGCCGCAATCGTGGTCGTATGCGCAGCTGCAGCAGTCGGCCAACCGGCTTGCAAACGCATTGGCAGTGCTGGGGGTTGGGCGCGGCGACCGGGTTGCCATCGTGTTGCCGCAGCGTATCGAGACCGCGGTCGCCTACATGGCGGTGCTGCAGCTCGGCGCGGTGGCGATGCCGCTGTCGATCCTGTTCGGGCCCGACGCGCTCGAGTTCCGCCTGCATGACGGCGAGGCGGTGGTGGCGATCTGCGACGCCAGCGCCATCGCTTCGTTGGAGATGGTGCGCGAGAACTGCTCGTTGTTGCGCACCGTGATCCGGGTCGGCGAACGCCAGGGCGATCCGAATCCGGAATACGAGGCGGTGCTGGCGCAGGAGTCGGACCGGTTCACGCCCTGCGACACCCATGCCGACGAGGCTGCCGTGCTGATCTACACCAGCGGCACGACCGGACAGCCCAAGGGCGCGTTGATTGCACACCGCGGCCTGATCGGCAATCTGAGCGGATTTGTCTGCAGCCAGAACTGGTTCGGCTTCGACCCGGCACGTGCCGGGTCCGATTCGGCGGCGGTGTTCTGGTCGCCGGCCGACTGGGCCTGGACCGGCGGCCTGATGGACGCCTTGTTGCCGACGCTGTATTTCGGGCGGCCGATCGTGGCCTTCAATGGCCGTTTCAGCCCGCAAACGGCGTTCGAGCTGATGGAAAAATATGCGGTGACGCACAGCTTCATCTTTCCGACTGCGCTCAAGGCCATGATGAAAGCCTTTCCGCAGCCGGGCAAACACTACCGGCTGGTCTTGCAGGCCATCATGAGTGCAGGCGAGGCGGTCGGCGATGCGGTGTTCGACTACTGCCGCCTGCAACTGGGCGTGACTGTCAACGAGATGTTCGGCCAGACCGAGATCAACTACGTCGTGGGCAATTGCGCCATGGATATGGCCCCCACGCTTGTCGCTTCGCGTACTGCGCTGCCCCCCGAGGGGGCCGCATCCGCCTTGCGGCGGCCCGGCGGCGGATTGCGCCTGGCGCGGGATTGCAGCGTCGGTTGGCCGGCACGGCCCGGCAGCATGGGCAAGGCATACCCCGGCCACCGCGTCATGGTCATCGACGACGTGGGCCAGGAATGCCCCGTGGGTGTGCCGGGCGACGTGGCGGTGAACCGGTTCGACATCCACGGCCGGCCGGACCCGGTGTTTTTTCTGGGCTACTGGAAGAACCCGGCCGCCACCGCCGCCCGCTTCAGCGGCGACTGGTGCCGCACCGGCGACCTGGCGACCCGCGACGCCGACGGCTACCTGTGGTACCAGGGCCGCGCCGACGACGTGTTCAAGGCCGCCGGTTACCGCATCGGGCCGGGCGAGATCGAGAATTGCCTGGTCAAGCACCCGGCCGTCGTCAACGCCGCGGTGGTGCCCAAGCCCGATGCCGAACGCGGCGCCGTCGTCAAGGCCTATGTGGTGCTGACGCCGGTGTTTGCGCAGCGTCGTGCTGCCTGCAGACAGGGCGCGGCCGATTTCGACGCCTTGCTGGTGGCGCAGCTGCAAGCCCATGTGCGCGGCAAACTGGCACCATATGAATACCCCAAGGAGATCGAGTTCGTAGCCGAACTGCCGATGACCACCACCGGCAAGGTGCAGCGCCGGGTGCTGCGTCTGCAGGAGGAGGCGCGGGCGAGCCAGAAGTAGTCCGAACTGGCCCTAAACTCGGCATTCGTACGATGATTGGGAACCCAATGGAAAAAGTCCGGCTTGGTCACAGCGACCTGTTTGTCCCGCCCATCTGCCTGGGTACCATGACCTTCGGGGAACAGGTGAGCGAGGCCGATGCCTACAACATCATGGACCGGGCCGTCGAGCGCGGCATCGACTTTTTGGACACCTCCGAGATGTACGCGGTGCCCACGCGGGCCGAGACTTTCGGTGCCACCGAGGCCATCATCGGCCGCTGGCTCGCGGCGCGTGCGGGCCTGCGCCACAAGCTGGTCATCGCCTCCAAGGTGGCGGGCCCGTCGCGCGGCATGCACTGGGTGCGCGAAGGCCAGGGCATGACGCCCGACGACATCCGCCGCTCCTGCGAGAACAGCCTCAAGCGGCTGCAGACCGACGTCATCGACCTGTACCAGATCCATTGGCCCGAGCGCCATGTGCCGGCCTTCGGTTCGATTTATTACGACCCGTCCAAGGAAGGCTCGGCCACGTCGATCCACGCCCAGCTCGATGCCTTGTCCGAACTCGTCAAGGCCGGCAAGTTGCGCCACATCGGCCTGTCCAACGAGACGCCGTATGGTGTGCACGAATTCGTGCGGGTGGCGCAGCAGCATGGATTGAGTCGCGTGGTGTCGGTCCAGAACGCGTACCACTTGCTCAACCGTTCCCACGACAACGGCACCGACGAGACCTGCCACCGGCTGGGTGTGTCCTTGCTGGCGTATTCGCCGCTGGCCTTCGGTCTGCTGACCGGCAAATACGATAGCAGCGGCATCCACGGGCCCGACGCGCCCCAGGGTGCGCGTATCGCCCGCTACGAATCGGTGCGCAAGCAGCGCTGGGGGCGGCCCGAGGCGCTGGCGGGTGCACGCCGCTACAACGCGCTGGCGCGCGAGCACGGATTGACGCCGACCCAAATGGCGCTGGCCTTTTGCTACAACAGCTGGCGCGTGGCCAGCACCATCATCGGCGTCACCAGCGTCGCGCAGCTCGACGAGTGCCTGGACGCCTGGGGCACGACGCTGTCGCCCGAACTGCTGGCCCGGATCGATGCGATCCGCTGGGAACTGCGCGATCCGGCCCAGTGATGGCGAAGAAGGCTCATGTCAGCGAAACCCCGGCAACCGCCTGGTTGCGCGCACATGGCGTGGTGTTCACCGAGCACCCATATGAGTACCTCGAGCACGGAGGTGCCCAGCATAGTGCCGAGGTGCTCGGCCACGATCCTTATGCGGTGGTCAAGACATTGGTGATGCAGGATGAACGGGCGCGGCCGCTGCTGGTGCTGATGCACGGCAACCACAAGGTCAGCACGCGCAATCTGGCGCGGCAGATCGGCTGCAAATCGGTCGAACCCTGCGCGGTGGAGGTGGCCAACCGGCACAGCGGCTACCTCGTGGGTGGCACATCGCCGTTCGGCACCCGCAAGCAGATGCCGGTCTACATCGAGCAGACCATCCTTGTATTGCCGCGTATCCTGATCAACGGCGGCCGGCGCGGTTACCTTGTCGGCATCGAGCCCGAGGTGTGCACGCGTCTGCTGGACGCCAAACCGGTGAACTGCGCGCTGGCAGAATGACGCGACAACACCAGCGCCCAATGCCGGCGCACCGGAGACTTTGACCGATGGACCCTTCCAATCCCCTTTTGCCGCTGCTGCCGCTGCTGGCGGTGCTGGCCGGCTATCTGGTCGGCTCCTTGTCGTTTGCGGTGATCGTGAGTCGTGCCATGGGGCTGCACGACCCGCGTACCTATGGCAGCAAGAACCCGGGCGCAACCAATGTGCTGCGTTCGGGCAGCAAGACCGCGGCGGTCGTGACGCTGCTGCTCGACGCGGCCAAGGGCTGGCTACCGGTCATGCTGGTGGCCTGGTACGGCAAACCGTTCGGGCTGCACGAAGGCACCCAGGCCATGGTCGGCCTGGCCGCCTTTCTGGGCCATCTGTTTCCGGTGTTTTTCCGGTTCCAGGGCGGAAAAGGTGTGGCCACGGCCCTGGGCGTATTGCTGGGATTCAACTGGATCCTGGGGCTGGCGGTGGCTGCGAGCTGGTTGATCGTCGCGTTTTTCTTCCGGTATTCGTCGCTCGCATCGATCGTGTCGGCGGTGTTTGCACCGGTGTATTACATCTTCGGCGATGGTGCGGCCTGGTACATGGACAAAAGCATCCTGCTGGCTTGTGTCGTGATGGCCTTGCTGCTGTTGTGGCGCCACGCGCAGAACATCAACCGCCTGCTCAAGGGAACCGAGTCGCGCCTGGGAGCCAAGAAGGCGCGGACCTGATGCAAATGCGCGATCGATGATCAAGAAACCGTTCGGGCTGCGCTTGGCCAGTCCTGAGCTTGTCGAAGGGTCGAAGCCCTCGCTCAGCCCTGTTGCGCCGCGTAGGCGCCCAGGCGCAGGATCATGTGGTGGTTCAGGCGCACCCGGACCATCGCGGCGGCCAGCGCCGAACTGATCTGCGGGCTGCCGTGGGCGGTTCGGTGCAGGCGCGGTTGGCCCGACAGGTGGCCGTTGTCGTTGAGCACGATGGCAACGTGGGGATGGTTGGGCTTGCTGGAGCGACGCATCACGACCGCGACCTCGCTGTTGTCCAGCCGCACGAAGGTGCCGGGCGGGCACAGGCCGACCGTGCGCACCAGCGCGTGGCCGATTTCATCCGAGTGTTCACCCGAGTCCTGAATGATGGATCGCACCGAGTCGGTGGCGCTGCGCCCTGCCCGCGACTTGCGTGGACTGATCATCGCGCCGTAACGGTCGACGGCGCGCACGATGCGGGCCAGGCGCGTGACCGGCGAAAGCGAGCCCAACGTGTTGGCGTCGCCGAGCTCGTCGTGGTGGTGGCCGACGGTATCGAGCCACAGAGTGTCCTTGATGCCCAGGTCGGCCAGCATGCGGGCCCCTTCGGCCGCGTGCGCGCGGATGGCGGCCATCTGCTCGTCGGACGGCTTTTCGAGTTGGCTGGCCAGGTCGTCCTGCAGCGCGGTCATTGCCAGATTCATGGTCAGCGCCGCGTGCACCATGCTGTCGCGCTCGTCTTGCGGCAAGCCGACCTCGACCGCGATCAGGTGCGCCAGAACGGCGCACACCAGCGCGTGCGAGGCGCTGTAGCCGACCGGGGAGTTGGTTGCAAGCTGAAACAGCAGGTACAGGCCAACATCGGTGTCGCGTTGCAACAGCGCCTGCATCCAGCGGTCGTATTGCCAGACCCGGCTCTCGAATTCCTGGACGTTGCCCGGGCTGCTCAGAATCACGCCCAGGCCGGCTTCGAGGTCCGACCAAAGACTCAGAAGGTCCTCGTATTCGGTTTCATTCTGGACGGTGACGATGGCGGGCACGGTAATGTCGGGAGTGGCAGGAGAGATCAATAACGTCTTTCCAGCACCATCTGTTCGTTGGTGCGTGTCATCTGGAACCGGCTCAGGAAGCTGTTGCCCAGCAACACGAAGGGCATGGACAGCGGGGTCACTATCGCGTCGACCTCGCGCACCTCGATGTCGCCGACCCGCACCGTGGATAACTTGACTCGCCAGCCCGGCACGTTGCCGTTCGCGGTGGCCACTTGCACGCGTTGGCCGTCCTGGTACTTGAGGCCGATGCGGTTCGCGTCCGACACACCCAGGCCGATTGTGGTGGCGCCGGTGTCCACCATGAACTGGACCGCCTTGGAGTTGACTTGGCCCTGGGTGACGAAGTGCCCGTCCGAGTCGGGCGACAACACAATGCGCACGCCGGTCGCAGTACGGATGGCTTCGCCGACGCTGACGGGCGAGTCGCCGACCCGCAAGGTATGGCGCTGCCCGGCGATCTCGAACACGGCCGAGTCGCCCTGGACCGACATGAGCCTTACACCCTTGAATGATTCGCCCGGTGCGAGCACCTTGGGGGCGCTGCCGTCCACGATCAATACCGCCTTGGAGCCGTGCATGCCGGACAGACTGACGGCCTGTCCGTGCGCCGATGCCAGCAGCGCCGAGCCGGCAAACGCCAGCGTTGCCAACAGGAGCCGGTTGCTGCAAAGCTGGGAGATGGACATGGTGTTTGCCAGACCTTAACGTGAAATAACTTTCATGATGCGGGGTCAAGAGTGAGCATCATGACAGTTAGTCGCGGAAGTTGTTGAAACTCAGCGGCAGGTCGGGGATGTCTTTGCGGATCAGTGCCATGGCCGATTGCAGATCGTCGCGTTTGGTGCCAGTCACGCGAACCGCGTCGCCCTGAATCGACGCCTGCAGCTTGAGTTTGCTGTCCTTGATCAGGCGCTGGATCTTCTTGGAGACGTCGGTTTCGATGCCATTGCGCACCTTGATCACCTGCTTGACCTTGTCTCCACCCATCTTCTGCACGTCGCCGCGGTCGAGAAAACGGATGTCGACGCTGCGTTTGGTCAGCTTGTTGCGCAGCACATCCTCGATCTGGCCGAGCTGAAACTCGGCATCGCCGATCAGCGTGATCTCTTTGTCCTTGAGTTCAATCGCGGCTGCGGTTCCCTTGAAGTCGAAGCGGGTGCCGATTTCCTTGACGGTGTTGTCCACCGCGTTGCGTACTTCCACGAGATCGGCCTCGCAAACTGTGTCGAAAGACGGCATGTAATTACCAGTTGGAATGGGGGCGCCAAGAGCGCCGATGCGACAATCCTGGCATGTTAGTCGAGAAAAACGTCCCACTCCAGCCCTACAACACGTTTCACATCGTGGCCAAGGCGTTTTCTTTGCTGCGGGTGACCTGTGCGGACGACCTGGAGCGGTTGGCGGCCGATCCCGATCTGGCGCGCGAGCCGAAATTCATTCTGGGTGGGGGCAGCAACATCGTGTTGACCGGCGACGTCAAGCCGCTGGTGCTCAAGATCGAGGTGATGGGCAAACGCCTGATAGAGGAAACCGACAAGGGTTATCTGATCGAGGCCGGTGCCGGCGAAGGCTGGCATGCTCTGGTGGCCTGGACGCTGGATCAGGGATATCCCGGGATCGAGAATCTGGCCCTGATTCCCGGCACGGTGGGAGCGTCTCCGGTGCAGAACATCGGCGCCTACGGACTGGAGTTGCAGGATCGCTTCGCTTCGCTCGATGCGGTCGACCTTGCGACCGGTGCGCGCACCACGCTCAACGCGGCGCAATGCGGCTTCGGTTACCGCGATTCGGTGTTCAAACACGCAGCGCCGGAAGGGGCCGCGACGGCCGCCGACGCTGCCGGCAGTGGTGGATACGGTCTCAAGGACCGGGTTGTCATCACCCATGTGCGTCTGTTTTTGCCCAAGCCCTGGAAACCGGTGCTGGGTTATGCCGATCTGGACCGCAAGATGGCAGAGACGGGTATTCGCAATCCCGATGCGCGCCAGATATTCGACTGGATCTGCGCGATCCGCAGCACCAAATTGCCCGATCCCGCGGTGCTGGGCAACGCCGGCAGTTTCTTCAAGAACCCATCGGTCACACCCGAGCAGTGCAACGACATCATTCAGCGCGAGCCGCGCATCGTGTATTACCCGATGACCGACGGCGCCATCAAGCTTGCTGCGGGCTGGTTGATCGACGCCTGCGGCTGGAAGGGCAAGTCGGTGGGCAATGCGGCGGTGTATGAACGCCAGGCGCTGGTGCTGGTCAATCGCGGTGGCGCCACCGGCGGCGAGGTGATGACGCTGGCCCGCGCGATCCAGACCAGCGTATACGAGCGTTTCGGCATCCGGCTCGAACCTGAGCCGGTGGTGGTTTAGACGCGAAGCCTGCCTGCTGAACGGTTGTCGATCATTCCTTGTCCAGCCCCAGGCTGGGCAATCCGACACCGTCGCCCATGCTCAGAAGCCCGGTCTTGGCATAAATGCCCAGCTTGGCGCGGGTGTCGACGATGTCCAGGTTGCGCATCGTCAGCTGTCCGATCCGGTCTTGCGGTGAGAAAACCGATTCGCCTTTTTCCATCGTGAGACGGTCCGGGTGGTAGGTCAGGTTGGGCGACTCGGTGTTGAGCAGCGAGTAGTCGTTGCCGCGGCGCAGCTCGATCGTCACATCGCCGGTAATCGCGCGCGCGACCCAGCGCTGCGCGGTCTCGCGCAGCATGATGGCCTGCGGGTCGAACCAGCGGCCCTGGTACAACAGACGACCGAGCCGGCGGCCATGGTCTCGGTACTGCTCGATCGTGTCTTCGTTGTGGATGCCGGTGACCAGGCGCTCGTAGGCGATGAACAGCAGCGCCAGGCCGGGGGCCTCGTAGATGCCGCGGCTCTTGGCCTCGATGATGCGATTTTCGATCTGGTCGCTCATGCCCAGGCCGTGGCGTCCGCCGATGCGGTTGGCCTCCTGGATAAGCTCCACCAGGTCGCTGTAATGCACGCCGTTGAGCGCGACCGGCTGGCCTTCCTCGAAACGCACAACCACCTCTTCGCGCTTGACCTCGACCTCGTCGCGCCAGAACGCCACGCCCATGATGGGTTGCACGATCTTGATGCCGCTGTTGAGGTGCTCCAGGTCCTTGGCCTCATGGGTCGCGCCCAGCATGTTGGAGTCGGTCGAGTAGGCCTTTTCGGCCGACATCTTGTAGCCGAATCCAGCCTTGGTCATGAAGGCCGACATCTCGGCGCGGCC
>Ga0105048_10018424_pt1 | contig 10746 bp, 9 predicted proteins | sample MAT05_FD_78382 | JGI IMG/M metagenome (GOLD analysis project Ga0105048, IMG submission 78382) | Freshwater microbial communities from Lake Fryxell liftoff mats and glacier meltwater in Antarctica - MAT-05 | ecosystem: Environmental > Aquatic > Freshwater > Ice > Liftoff microbial mat | place...
GTCGTCGTCGAGTCGTCATCACCGGCCTGGGGCTGATCAGTCCGGTCGGCATCACCGTGGCCGAAGGCTGGGCCAACCTTGTGGCCGGCCGGTCAGGCATCGACAACGTGACCCGTTTTGATGCCTCGGGCCTGTCTTGCCGGTTTGCCGGTGAGGTCAAGGGTTTCAATGTCGAGGACTACATGCCCGGCAAGGAAGCCCGCCACATGGATACCTTCATCCATTACGGCATGGCGGCGTCGATCCAGGCGGTGCAGGACGCGGGCCTGCCCACGGGCGACGCGCTGACCGAAGAACAGGCCGAGCGCATCGGCTGCCTGGTGGGTTCGGGCATCGGCGGCCTGCCGCTGATCGAAGCCACCCAGATCGAGTACGCGGCGCGTGGTGCGCGGCGCATCTCGCCGTTTTTCGTGCCGGCCTCGATCATCAACATGATCTCGGGCCATGTCTCGATCAGGTTCGGCTTCACCGGCCCCAACCTGGCGATCGTGACGGCCTGTACCACTGGCCTGCACGCCATCGGCATGGCCGGCCGGCTGATCGAGTACGGCGATGTCGATGTGATGGTGGCGGGTGGCTCTGAAAGCACCGTCTCGCCGCTGGGCATCGGTGGTTTTGCGGCCGCGCGGGCGCTGTCCACCCGCAACGATGACCCGAAAACCGCTTCGCGCCCCTGGGACAAGGACCGCGACGGCTTTGTGCTGGGCGAGGGCGCCGGCGTGATGGTGCTCGAAGAGTACGAGCACGCCAAAAAGCGTGGCGCCAGGATTTATGCCGAGCTGTCGGGCTTCGGCATGGGTGCCGATGCGTACCACATGACCGCGCCCAACGTGGATGGCCCCAAGCGGGCGATGAAGGCGGCCTTGCGCAGCGCCGGCATCAACGCCGACGCGGTGCAGTACCTCAACGCGCATGGCACGTCCACCCCGCTGGGCGACCTGAACGAGACCAACGCCATCAAGCTGGCGTTTGGCGACCACGCGAAGAAGCTGGTGGTCAATTCCACCAAGTCGATGACCGGCCACCTGCTGGGTGGCGCCGGCGGCATCGAGAGCGTGTTCACTGCGTTGGCGCTGCATCACCAGGTGTCACCGCCCACCATCAACATCTTCAACCAGGACCCCGAGTGCGACCTGGACTACTGCGCCAACGAGGCGCGGCAAATGAAGATCGACGTGGCGGTGAAAAACAACTTCGGCTTCGGCGGCACCAACGGCACGCTGGTTCTGCGCCGGGTGTGAGCACCACCGGCGTCGCGCATGCGCGCTGCCCCGGCGGTTGACGCGGCTCTGGATCACGGCGGGCCCGAGCGCATGGTGATCACCTTGCTGCATGCCGGGGCCGGCGCCGTGTTGGCCGCCTGGGCTTTGTCACATGACGCCACCTTGTCGGCTGCGGTGGCGCCGGCCGAGTTCTGGCCTGCCGTGGTGGGTGGCGCGTCGGCGATGGCGCTGCTGGGCTGGGTATTGGCCAGGCGGGCGCTGCCCGCGCATCCTGCGCGGCTGCGCTGGGATGGCCAGGCCTGGCATCTGGTGCAGGGCAGCCAGCCGCCGATCGGCAACCCGCAGCCGTTGCGCCGCGTGGTGGTCTCGCTCGATCTGGGGGGCTGGTTGTTGCTGCATCTGCTGCCCGTTGCCGCCAAGGCCGCCGGGCGAGCGGGCAGAGGTGAGTGGCGCGTGGCCAGTGCCCGCCGTGCCGGCCCTGCCTGGCATGGCCTGCGGGTGGCACTGCTGGCGCATGCCGGCGAGGCCGCGCCAACGCCGCGGCGCAACGACCCTACGCCATGACCGCCGAGGACGTGGACATTCAACTGGTCGAGCGCGCCAAGCGCGGCGACAACAAGGCCTTCGAGATGCTGGTAGTCAAGTACCAGCGCCGCATCGAGCGGCTGATCGCACGCATGGTGCGCGATGTCGACCTGGTGCAGGACATTGCGCAGGAAACCTTCATCCGCGCCTACCGGGCGATGCCGCAGTTCCGCGGTGAAAGCGCGTTCTACACCTGGCTTTACCGGATTGCCGTCAATACCGCCAAAAAGGCATTGGGCGAGCTGAAGCGCGACTTGCTGGTGACTGAATCGGCGCGGGCTGGCGCAAATGACGACGACGGCGATGAAACTTCCCGCGTTGAGCGCGAACTAACCGACGGCGAAACGCCCGAGGCCTTGCTGGCCACCAAGGAAATCGCCCAGGCGGTGAATGCTGCGATGGAGGCTTTGTCGCCCGACCTTCGCCAAGCCATCACGCTGCGCGAGATCGAGGGCCTGAGCTATGAAGAGATTGCCGAACTGATGACCTGCCCGATCGGCACCGTGCGCTCGCGCATCTTCAGGGCCCGCGAAGCCATCGCCCTGCGGCTGCGGCCGTTGCTCGACACACGCGAGGGAGAGCGATGGTGAACAGCGACATCGAGCAGACCGATCCGCCCGGCCAGGGCTCACGCAGCACGCGCCCTTGGAGTCCAATCAACATCATGCCGAACAGCTCAAACCCCCACTGGATGGCCGGGATCGAAGGCTTGGCCCACAGCGCCGGGCCTGAGCCTGTCTGCGCTCTGATGCCACAAACCCTGTCCGAGTTGATGGACGGCGAGTTGGCGCCGGGTGAACTGGCCGGCGTTTGCGCAGCCTGGCAGCAGGACGACGAGGCGCGGGCCTGCTGGCACGCCTACCACCTGATCGGCGACGTGCTGCGCTCTGATAATCTGGCGGCGCCAGCCGCGCGTGACGAACTCTTCTTGCAGGCGTTGCGCAGCCGCCTGGCTTTGGAGCCGGTGCCCGAGGCGCCCGCGCCGTGGCTGGCCGCCGTGTTGCCGGCAGCGCCTGCCGATTTCGCTGTTCTGCAGGCCAGCCCGGTCGCACCGGCCCGGCGTCGCGCCGGTGCTTGGCTGATGGCCCCAGCGGCGCTGGCTGCAGGCTTCATGGTGGTGGCCGGTGTGGTGGTGGTCAGCAAACTGACGCAGCCCGAGCCGGCAGCGGCACCGCAGCTGGCGCAAAGCTCGCCCGCGGCAGGCGCACTGGTGCGCGACGCCCGGCTCGACCGCTATTTGGCCGCGCACCGCAGCTTGGGCAACGGTCTGGCGCCGGCGGGTGGGGCTGAGCGCACCGTGCAAATCGTCTACGAACAGAAGTGAGCAAAGTTTTACGGCAGGCCCGCCGCGGGTGGGGCCGGGTCAGCATGCGGGCGGCTCTTGGCGCAAGCCTGGGGCTGGTCATGCTGCTGGCGCCGCCTTTGGCCATGGGCCAGGCCACCAGCCCGGGCAGTGGCGGTGCGCCGGCCGACGGGGCCGCCTGGCTGCAACGCATCCAACAGGCCGGGGCCAACAGCAGCTACGAGGGCACGATGATGTTCAGCGCAGGCGGCGTGGTGTCCAGCTCTCGCTTGCAGCACTATTGCGATGGCAAGCAGCGCTATGAGCGCATCGAGGTGCTGGACGGCGAGGCCCGCCTGCAGTACCGGCACAACGATCAGCTGACCACGGTCTGGCCGGCCAGCAAGCTGGCGATGGTCGAGCAGCGCGACCCGGTGGCCGAATTTCCGGCGTTGCCACCCGCCGCCGGCAGCCGCGCTACTGACAGCTATGAGGTGCGCATCGTCGGCAAAGACCGCGTGGCCGGCCGCGATGCCGAGCTGCTGATGCTCAAGCCGCGTGACAAGCACCGCTTCGCCCAGCGCCTGTGGGCTGATCGAGAGACAGGTTTGCTGTTGCGCAATGACGTGCTGGGGCCGGCCGGTGAGGTGCTGGAGTCCTCGGCCTTTACCACGGTGCTGACCAACAGCAAACCGCAGCCCGACGGCATCCTGCGTGCGATGAAAAAGCTGGACGGCTACCGCGTTCTGCGGCCGGTGGCCGAACGCACCCAGATCGAGGCCGAGGGCTGGATGCTGGCCAAGCCGGTGCCCGGCTTTGCATTGGTCAGCTGCGTCAAGCGGCCGCTGGATGCCGGGGTGGTGGATGCCGGGCCGCCGGTGCAGGTGCTGCAGTCGGTGTTCTCCGATGGCCTGGCGCATGTGTCGGTATTCATCGAGCCCTACGATGCGCTGCGCCACAAGCAGCCGATGAGCACCAGCCTGGGCGCCACCCACACACTGATGAACCGGCGCGGTGACTGGTGGGTGACCATCGTCGGTGAGGTGCCGCTGGCCACGGTGCAGTTGTTCGAGACCATGCTGGAGCGCAAGCGCTGAGTGAGTGCCCCGGCGCAGGCCGCCAGCACACACCGCCAGTACAGGCCCTGTTTTCTTGATGAGGTGATTCGATGTTCGATCTGGCTTTGACAAGCGCGGCGCTGCCGCTGCGCAGCGGGCGCCGTTGGGTGCTGCGCGCGGCCTTGGCGGTGGCGCTGGTGGGCACGCTGGTGCCGCAGGTGGGTGCGGCGCAAAAGGGTGAGTTGCCCGACTTCACCGAGCTGGTGGAACGGGTGGGCCCGTCGGTGGTCAATATCCGCACGATGGAGCGGGCCGGTCGCAACGCCGCGGGCGGTGGCAGTGGCCTCGACCCCAACATGGAAGAGTTCTTCAAGCGCTTCGGCATCCCGCTGCCGGGTGGGCGCGGCGGGCCAGGGGCACCCAACGCCCCGCGCGGCGGCGGCGGCGATGAGGAGCCGCAGCAACGTGGCATCGGCTCGGGCTTCATCCTCAGCGCCGACGGCTACGTGATGACCAACGCCCACGTGGTGGACGGCGCCGATGAGCTGCTGGTCACGCTGACCGACAAGCGAGAGTTCAAGGCCAAGGTGATCGGCCTGGACAAGCGCACCGATGTGGCGGTGGTCAAGATCGAGGCCAGCGGCCTGCCGGCGGTCAAGCTGGGTGACGTGAGCCGGCTCAAGGTGGGCGAATGGGTGATGGCGATCGGCTCGCCCTTCGGGCTGGAAAACAGCGTCACTGCGGGCATCGTCAGCGCCAAGGCGCGCGACACCGGTGACTACCTGCCCTTCATCCAGACCGACGTGGCCATCAACCCCGGCAACTCGGGCGGCCCGCTGATCAACATGCGCGGTGAGGTGGTGGGCATCAATTCGCAAATTTACAGCCGGTCTGGTGGCTTCATGGGCATCTCGTTTGCGATCCCGATCGACGAGGCCGGCCGCGTGGCCGACCAGTTGCGCGCCAGCGGCCGGGTGATCCGCGGCCGCATCGGCGTGACCATCGCCCCGGTGACCAAGGACGTGGCCGAATCCATCGGCTTGGGGCGTGCCGCGGGTGCGCTGGTGCGCGGTGCCGAAAGCGGTGGCCCGGCCGACAAGGCGGGCATCGAGGCCGGCGACATCATCACCAAGGTGGATGGCAAGGTGATCGAAAAATCGGGCGATCTGCCGCGACTGGTGGGCGCCACCAAGCCCGGCAGCAAGACGGTGCTGCAGGTCTTCCGCCGCGGTGGCTTGCGCGACATCAGCGTCACCGTGGCCGAGTTCGAGCCCGACGCCCCCAGCCGCGTGGCGCAGGCCGAGAGTGGCCCGGTGGCCGGTGGCAAGACCGCGTTGGGCCTCACCGTCACCGACTTGGCCGACGCCGCCAAGCGTGAGCTCAAGCTCAAGGCCGGTGTCAAGGTCGAGGCAGTGGAGGGCGCCGCGGCCCGCGCCGGGCTGCGCGAGGGCGACGTCATTCTGGCGCTGGACAACACCGAGATCGCCGACGCCAAGCAGTTCATGGCCGTGGCCGCCAAGGTGGAAAAGGCGCGGGCCGTCAGCGTGATGGTGCGGCGCGGTGAGTGGGTCAACTACCTGGTGATCCGTCCAGGCCGGTGATGCCGGCCCCGGCGCCATCTGCCACCAGCTCATCCTAGCAAGGAGGCGGGTCTTTCCGCATCGTGGCAAATGACGCGGGCCCGGCGCCTTGGGGTTGGCCGTTCAGGTAAACGCCGTTGGCCGATTTTGCCGATTCGAAAGTTGGTGATTGCTCGCTTCGCACCCTGCCAGCCAGGATTGCAGTGACAGATGGTTAGAATTCAGCCTGTTTTGCACTGGTTTAGCGCTTCAAGTGTCGGCGTTTGGCCTAGCCATCGGGCGCAAAAGTTTTCCACCGAAGGCTGTTGATAACTTGTTGATAACTTTGCCTTGTTGGCGCCCTGCAACGAGCCTGTTTGCAGCGTTGGCGCGGCTTCCAGCCCGGTGGATTTGGCTACAATGAGGGACCAACAAGCAGTTGCCAAACATTTGTTGGAAGGCGCGTCCCACTTGGACGTGCCTTTTTTTTATGCCCCGGCGGGCCTGTAAAAGCCCGCCTCACAGCGCCGCGCCGAGCGCCCGTTAGAGCGCCAGTTTGAGCCCCGCTCCAACGTGTTGACCGCAGGCCGCACCCGCGCATGATCGAACCCATGGACCACATCAGAAACTTCTCGATCATTGCCCACATCGACCACGGCAAGTCGACGCTGGCCGATCGGTTGATCCACCGCTGCGGCGGCTTGAGTGACCGCGAGATGGAAGCGCAGGTGCTCGACTCGATGGACATCGAGCGCGAGCGCGGCATCACCATCAAGGCGCAGACCGCGTCGCTGCACTACACCGCCAAGAGCGGCCAGGTCTATCAGCTGAACCTGATCGACACACCCGGCCATGTCGACTTCAGCTACGAGGTGAGCCGCTCACTGTCGGCCTGTGAAGGCGCGTTGCTGGTGGTCGATGCCAGCCAGGGCGTGGAGGCACAGACGGTGGCCAACTGCTACACCGCGCTGGATCTGGGCGTCACGGTGGTGCCGGTGCTCAACAAGATGGATTTGCCGAACGCCGACCCCGACAACGCCAGGGCCGAGATCGAGGACGTGATCGGCATCGACGCCGACGACGCCATCCCCTGCTCGGCCAAGACCGGCATGGGCATCGACGAGATTCTCGAAGCGGTGATTGCCCGCATGCCGCCGCCCAAGGGCGACGCCAACGGCCCGCCGCGCGCGATGATCGTCGACAGCTGGTTCGACAACTACGTGGGCGTGGTGATGTTGGTGCGGGTGGTGGACGGCATGTTCAAGCGCGGCGACCGCATCCGCATGATGGCCACCAACACCGTCTACCCGCTGGAGCAACTGGGTGTGTTCACGCCCAAGAGCGAGCCGCGTGACGAGTTGCGGGCCGGCGAGGTGGGCTTTTTGATTGCCGGCATCAAGGAGCTGCAGGCCGCCAAGGTGGGCGACACCGTCACACTGGAAAAAAAGCTGCCCAACAACGCCGGCCCGGCCACCGAGGCGCTGCCTGGCTTCAAGGAGATCCAGCCGCAGGTGTTTGCCGGGCTGTACCCGGTTGAGGCCAGCGAGTACGACCAGCTGCGCGACGCGCTGGAAAAACTCAAGCTCAACGACAGCTCGCTGCGCTATGAGCCCGAGGTGAGCCAGGCGCTGGGCTTCGGCTTCCGCTGCGGCTTTCTCGGCCTGCTGCACATGGAGATCGTGCAAGAGCGGCTGGAGCGCGAGTTCGACCAGGACCTGATCACCACCGCGCCCAGCGTGGTCTACCAGGTGGAGCTGAACGACGGCACGGTGCAGTTGGTGGAGAACCCCAGCAAGATGCCCGACCTGGGCCGCATCAACGAGATCCGCGAGCCCATCGTCACGGTGCACCTGTACATGCCGCAAGACTATGTCGGCCCGGTGATGACGCTGGCGGTGCAAAAGCGCGGCGTGCAGCTCAACATGGCCTACCACGGCCGCCAGGTGATGCTGACTTACGAGCTGCCGCTGGCCGAGATCGTGCTGGACTTCTTCGACAAGCTCAAAAGCGTGTCACGCGGTTATGCGTCGATGGACTACGAGTTCAAGGAGTACCGCGCCGCCGACGTGGTGAAGGTGGACCTGCTGATCAATGGCGACCGCATCGACGCGCTGTCGATCATCGTGCACCGTGACCGCAGCCAGTTCCGCGGCCGGGCGGTGGCGGCCAAGATGCGCGAGCAGATCCCACGACAGATGTACGACGTGGCGATCCAGGCGGCGATCGGCGCCAACATCATCGCCCGCGAGAACATCAAGGCCCTGCGCAAGAACGTGCTGGCAAAATGCTACGGTGGCGACATCAGCCGCAAGAAAAAGCTGCTCGAAAAACAAAAGGCCGGCAAGAAGCGCATGAAGCAGATCGGCTCGGTAGAAGTGCCGCAAGAAGCCTTCCTGGCGATCCTCCAGGTCGAAGACTGACCGAACCCCCTTTGAAAACCTCCTCATGATGAGTGCTCTCACCGCCGTGCTGTACGGCGCCTTGTTGTTTTACGGCGCCGGCTGGTGGCTGGGCTACTGGATCGGCAACTTTTCGCTGCTGCTGTTCGTGCTGACGCTCGTCACGCTGGGCTACTGGCTGGCCGAGCGTTACCGGTTCGCGCCGGCCCGCACCGCCGCGGCCGAGGCCCTGGCCACCCAGGATGCCCAGCGCCGCGCCGAGCTGGGCAAGATGGGCATCAACCAGGTGGACGGCAACGTGGTCGAGGCCCGCGAGCGGCTGTTGATGCAGCCCTGGTGGCTGGATTGGACGGCCGGGCTGTTTCCGGTGATCCTGGCGGTGTTTCTGTTGCGCTCGTTCCTGTTCGAGCCGTTCAAGATCCCCTCGGGCTCGATGATCCCCACGCTGCTGGTGGGCGATCTGATCCTGGTGAACAAGTTTCATTACGGCATCCGCCTGCCGGTGACCGGCACCAAGCTGGTGGCCAACAAGGACCCGAAGCGTGGCGATGTGATCGTCTTCCACTACCCGGTGGATTCGCGCATCGACTACATCAAGCGCGTGGTGGGCGTGCCGGGCGACGAGGTGGTCTACAACAACCAGGCGCTCACCATCAACGGCCAGCCGGTGCCGGTGCAGTCGCAAGGCGACTACTACGACGACGACAGCATGCGCTATGCGCCCAAGTTTGCTGAAAAACTGGGCGAGGTGTCGCACGGCATCCTGGTGGAGCCCAAGCGGGCGTCGATCTACCGGCCGATGGAAAGCTTTGTCAACTTCCGTGACAACTGCCGCTACACCGCCGAGGGTGTGACGTGCAAAGTGCCGGTGGGCCATTACTTCGTGATGGGCGACAACCGCGACAATTCACAGGATTCACGCTATTGGGGCTTCGTGCCTGACGAAAACCTCGTCGGCCGGGCCTTCATGGTGTGGATGAACTTCGGCAACTTGCGCCGCATCGGCCTGTTCGACTGATGCTGCCGTCACCCCGGGGCACCATGAAAACTGCTTTTCTGCTGCGGCGCCAGCGTGGCATCACGCTGATCGGCCTGCTGTCCTGGGCCATCTTGGTTGGTTTCGTCGGCTATCTGGCGGTGCGCGTGCTGCCCACGGTGACCGAGTTCTACACCATCCAGGGCGCGGTCAACCGCCTGGCGGCCTCGCCTGCCAACACGGTGCCCGAGATCCGCACCGCTTTCAACAAGCAATTGCAGATCGACCAGACCATCAGCTCGGTGGCCGCCAAGGACCTCGACATCACCAAGGAAAACGACCGCGTGGTGATCAGCTTCGCGTACGAGAAGGAAATCGAGATCGCCGGCCCGGTGTTCTTGCTGATCAAGTACGCCGGGCGCTCCAAGTGAAGTCGCCGGCGCCCGGCCTTGCGGCCGGCGCCTTGCTGGTGCTAGTGTCTTGACCATGGACCCCCGCATTGCCCCACTCGAAGCCTTGCAGGCCCGTCTGGGCCACCGCTTCGCCGATGCCAGCCTGCTGCAGCGGGCGCTCACCCACCGCAGCTTTGGTGCCGACCACAACGAGCGGCTTGAGTTTCTGGGTGACTCGGTGCTCAACATGGCCGTCTCCAGCCTGTTGTATGAGCGTTTTTCGGGCTCGGACGAAGGTGATCTGACGCGGGTGCGCGCCCACCTGGTGCGCGAAGACAGCCTGCACCGCGCCGCGCTGGCCCTGGGCCTGCCCGAGGTGCTGCGCCTGTCCGAGGGCGAGGCGCGTGGCGGCGGCGCGCTGCGGCCGTCGATCCTGGCCGATGCCGTGGAAGCGCTGATCGGCGCGATCTACATCGACGCCGGGCTGCCGCCGGCCAGCCAGCTGGTGCGCCAGCTGTTTGGCGACCTGATCTCCGGCAGCGAGGCCGACAGCTGGACCAAGGACGCCAAGACCGAACTGCAGGAATGGCTGCAGGCGCGCAAGCTGCCGGTGCCGGCCTACCGCATCGTGGCCACCCGCGGCCAGGCCCATGCCCAGACCTTCGACGTTGAATGCGCTGTGCCGATGTTGGGCCTGGCCGAGCAGGGCGAGGGCAAATCCCGCCGCACCGCCGAGCAGGAAGCTGCCCGCCGCATGCTCACCCGGCTGAAGGCCGATGACCGGCCCGGTGGCCCGCTGCGGTCCTGAGCCCGCGCCGCCGCTGCATCCCCGTTATTTTTCAGGTGATGCCACCTGACCGGCCTACCCGCCTTCAACCCGAGTTTCACCATGACCGAACCCGACCCTTCGCCCGTTGAGCCCGCTGAGCCCGCTGAGCCCGTTGAGCATGTTGCGGCGCCGCCTGTCGACCCGCTGGCGGCCGAGGGCCGCCGCTGCGGCCTGATCGCCCTGGTGGGCCGGCCCAACGTGGGCAAGTCGACGCTGCTGAACGCGCTGGTGGGCCAGAAGATCAGCATCACCTCGCGCAAGGCGCAAACCACCCGCCACCGCATCACCGGCATCCGCACGCTGGGCGACACGCAGTTCGTGTTTGTCGATACGCCGGGCTTCCAGACCAAAGAGATCCGCGGCCGCACCGCGCTGAACCGCAACCTGAACCGCACCGTCACCTCGGTGCTGGGCGATGTGGACGTGGTGCTGTTCATGGTGGA
>Ga0105048_10018427_pt1 | contig 10744 bp, 9 predicted proteins | sample MAT05_FD_78382 | JGI IMG/M metagenome (GOLD analysis project Ga0105048, IMG submission 78382) | Freshwater microbial communities from Lake Fryxell liftoff mats and glacier meltwater in Antarctica - MAT-05 | ecosystem: Environmental > Aquatic > Freshwater > Ice > Liftoff microbial mat | place...
AAAGCCTCAGAATTTCGCTCACACCGACAAAACGCGGACGATCATTTTCGATGATACAAGCGTTTGGAGAAATGCTCATTTCGCAATTGGTAAACGCGTACATGGCGTCTATCGTTTTATCACTCGAAATGCCCGGCTGCAAGTGAACCAAGATCTCAACATTTTCAGAAGTATTATCTTCTACCTTTTTAATTTTAATTTTCCCCTTTTCGTTGGCCGCAAGAATAGAATCAATTAAAGAGCCGGTGGTAGTACCAAAAGGAATTTCAGTGATAATTAGCGTTTTTGGATTGAGCTCTTTGATGCGCGCGCGGATCTTAATTTTTCCGCCACGCAAGCCATCTTTATAATCGCTAAAATCTGCTATGCCTGCAGTAATAAAATCAGGATAGATCGCCGCTTTTTTTCCGCGCAAGATCTGAATCGAAGCGTCAATCAATTCGATGAAATTATGCGGCAAAATTTTTGTCGCCAAACCTACCGCGATCCCTTCAACGCCTTGGGCTAAAACAAGCGGAAATTTTACAGGCAGAGTAATGGGTTCTTTATTTCTGCCATCGTAGCTCAAACCCCAGTCGGTAGTTTTTGGGTTAAAAATTACTTCTTGTCCGAATTTAGAAAGCCGCGCTTCGATGTACCTAGGTGCGGCAGCGCTATCCCCGGTTAAAATGTTTCCCCAGTTTCCTTGGCAATCAATCAAGAGGTCTTTTTGTCCGATGGCTACCAAAGCATCGCCAATACTAGCATCCCCATGCGGGTGATATTTCATGGTATTACCGATGAGGTTCGCTACTTTATTGTAACGTCCGTCTTCCAGTTCCCACATGCTATGGAGGATGCGGCGTTGTACAGGCTTTAATCCGTCTTCTATCGCAGGTACCGCCCGTTCGAGAATTACATAAGAGGCATAGTCAATAAACCAGTTCTTGAACATGCCACTTACGTGGGTAATATTATCAACTTCTTTATGATTTTCGTGGTCTGCCCCTTCCAAAATATTATCGCTCATGCCTGAATCCTGAATTTTATTTGCAAATATAAGGTTAGCAATCTAAAATTTTGGATTGATTTTCGGAAAAAGATTTAAAAGCAGGACTAATAATAAGTATGACTTCAAAATAGTTTGATGTGCTAGTTATCGATAATGTGACTGCAACGGGCGTTTGAGAACAATATTATTTATTGTCTGTCCGAAAAACAGCTGTTTGGATGGAAAAATTCAGTTTCGAGGCGTGTTAAAAAAAATGATTGTGAGGTTTACTGGGGTAAATGAGCGTTTATTTTTTTGACACAACGACGAAAATGGAGTTTTCGGCCAAACACTGTTCATAAAATTACGACTTTTTACTTAGGGTTCAATCAAAAACACTGTTTAGTGGTCTTGAGTTGGCTTTTGATGCAATACCAGCGAATTCGGTGCACACATTTTATTCTGTTGACCTTAAAAGGCGTGCAGTTTTATTGACAAGTCTGAACTCTTAGAGACAGTTGAAAACTCAATTGTCTGTCTCGCCCGTCATATAAGGCGGGCGCTGTAAGTTCCCGTAAGGTTTTCAGCTGATTGTTCGTGTAAAGAATCCGAATAAGCGCGACATCGGGATGACCCTCTTTGTGACCGATGTTCGCCTTTTTCAAAGGCTTCTGCTGCATAAATGCGGTTAAAGCTTTAAAAGCAAAAAAAACACATCACAATTTTAAAAAACTTCGATGCACAAAAGTTTAGTTGCGAAGTAACGAAAACTCAAAATGCACATGTAAGCATTTACATTTTTAGGTTCCTATTTCCTTGGCACATGTATTAAAAATATCCCCAAAACGAGATTAATAAACCAAAATTTTCCTCTTTAAAAAGAAAAGCGATTCAGCCAGTTTGGCATTTATTTTTGGGTTGGAGTATGCGTTCATTCCAGCTTTTTCGGCGCTATTGGCGTAACCGTAAACATCTGTAACTTGTGTTTTGAAGAGGATCTCGTTTTTGATCCTATTCCGGAGTTGTAAATTAATAGTTAAAGAAGCCAGCTTAATGTTGTAATTTTTCTCTAGAATATCGCTGCTCAAATCTTCTTTTGTTTCGGCCAAAGATTCGATGATGTAATCGGCTTCCGTTGCTTTATCTGTCAAACGAATCTCCTGCCCATTAAATCGTTGTTTGATAAACGATTCAATAGAATTTAAGCCAGTTGGTTTACCGAAGTTTTTCTCAGACGAATTTACATAAATAGCGATGTTGGATACATTGGCCCGCACTTTTAAAGAAGAAGTTTGGATAAACTGTTTCAACAAAGTAATTCCAGCCCTACCGATCGAATCGCTTCCCATTAAAGTGGAAATATCTGGATTCAAAGAAAAAGCTACGTTTTGATTTAAAGGTTCAACCGAATTTATTTTAATCCGCACTTCTCCGCTATTATCTGTTGAAGCAAACTCATTTAAGTTGATTTTATCTTCATCACTTTTTATCAGCAGCGGAAAATTTTGCAAAGGGGTTTTGTTTTTTAGTTCGAGATTATAAACAAGCGGCGCATAATTTTGCTGGTAAGGTTTTAAATCGGGAATATTTTTTTGTGCAACCACGGCAATGGATTGTAATTGTTGCTGAATAATATTGGTAAGGTCGAATACATTTTTTACACCAGTAGTTTGCGCGGGATCAAAATTAATTTCCTCGCTCAGGTAGGGTGTCAGAACGCCGAAAGCTTGAATGCGTTTTTTTAAAGAAGCGGAAAAGTCCTTATTTTTTTCATCGTAAAAACTTGTGCTAATTAGGTTAGAGGCCTTGGTGAGGATCTGTAGTTTTTTTTGCGCTTTTTTACTTTGATAGTCCTGTTTATCAAGTTGATAATAGACCCAATACTGTTTATCGTTCTCGTAAGAATCTACCAGAGCATATCCTTCAATGTTATCGGTATTGGAAAGTTTAATCAACGAATTAAAATTTTCATTAAAATTATTGTTGTTCTGCACCGTGTACAAAACTGAATTGGTAGAAATATTTACTTTAATTTCGGAGGCCAGATCGTATAAAGCGTTTTTTTTAGCTTCTATTTGGTAATTATCGCTTTTTATTTTGTCGGAAACGCCAACACCGATGTACTTTAAACCATTGTTAGGCCGGCTGCTGACCCAAATTGGCACTTTTACTTCCACAGCGGTTTGTTGCACCAGGTGTTGATTGGTTTTACAGCCAGGTAAAATTAAGATTGTTACAAACAAATATAGAAATGGCTTCATATTATTCCGTGGTACATATTATTGTTTTTTAAATGTGAATAGGTAGTAGTTAGTGTGTTTTAATCTTTTCCTGATAATGATCAGAATGTGTTTAGGCAATCATCACTATTTCATATCACTAGCTGAGCTAACGAAAATATTAATGGTTTTTGTATAAGTATCATTCTTTAGCTCTTCAAAACTTTTTAGATTGTTGCGTGCGCTAAAAAGACTTCGCCAGTTTCGGACATTGTATTGTGCCAGTAAGGCCGTTTGCTGTGGGTTATAAGGAAACAATGAATTGATATTACCGTTAAAACTTCTTGCAAATTCTTGATACTCCAAAGCATCTGTTGACGAAATATTTTGTGTTTGCGAAGCTACGATTTGGTTGGAATAAGCGTTTATGAGTTTATATTTAAAATCGTAAGAAAATGATCTTTGAGATTTTACAAGATTGTAATCAAAAGCTTTATATTCGGTAATTATGAGAGTATCGTTTTTCCGAGTTTTTATTTCCTTAAAACCTTTGTACGGCGACTTCTTGAAACCAGAATCAAATTCTTTTTTATTTAAAACATCGTAAACGTAAAAATAATCCGCCCCAGTTGCTTTCCTGATAGCCTGAACAAGATCAATATTATTGCTGTTATTAAGATCGATTGAAGCTGGTGTATTTTGAAAAGGGCTGTTGTTGATGATCTTTACCGAACTTAATTTTTGAACCGCTATCTGTCCGAAATTATTAAACAAATAATCTTGAATCTCTTTTTCAGTTTTATCTGAGGAAGAAATTGGCTCGAATAGAATAAAACTCTTTGTATACTTCGCGCTGGCTAGTTCTAAAAGATCTTTGTAATCTTTGTAATTTTCAGATTTTTCTTTAATAGTTGACAATAAAGCCAGTGCACCCGCATAATTTTTATTTTCTAGGTTATTGATAGCGCTTTGATATAAGGGCTCACAAACGGCGATGATTTCGAGTTGTGGAATTGATTTATACGAGGTGTTGTATTTTTTTATTAGGTTAATGTAAATCAGTGCCTGGCTAAATTTTTTTTGATTAACCAAAACGGAAGCTTGGTTATAATTTTTGAGGCAATAACTTTCTACCGACTTCAAGTAGTCTTCTTCGTATGTTTTTGGGTAATCAAATTTTACATCCATTGATGCTACTCTTGAATTAAAATCTTTCAGCTCTTCGTAAGAGTCAAGCGAAGCTTCCACCTGTTGCGTGTTGTAATTTTTAAAAAATTCAGAACACAAATTCAGTACATGTTTTTGTCCAACTTCCTTTAGTTTTATTCGTGCAGAAACGCTTGTTGGCTTACGTTGCAAAGCTTCGAGGTAATATTCGGCGGCGTCTTTTACGAGGCCCTGTTGTTCGAGACGTTCGGCGGCTTTAAAATATTTTTTGGAGCCAGTGCATGCCAAAAGTGCAAACGCAATTATGAAAAGTAATATGGTTGAAGCTCTTCTCAAAATGAATTTTTTTGAAACAGGTTAAAAAAGGGCAGTCTCAAAAGTCAAAAATAAATTCGGTTCGAACGGAGTCGAGAATTGCTTACTTTGAAATTCATTTCATTTGAACCGCGCTCGTCGCGACGGTTTTCAATAATTGAATCTTTTGAGACTGTTTCCTAAATAAAATTCTGTAATTACCTGCCTGATTGCTCGTCGCCAAGTTTTTTCATTTCAGCATCAAAGATTTGTTGAAATTTTTGTTTATCGTAATCCTGTTTTAATTTAGAATCGTTAGAAATTTTGCTATCCAGCTTTTCAAGTACTGATTTTTTGTCTGCTTCAAGGGCGATCCAATAAGTATAAGAACCGTCAACTTCTTTAAAAAGCTTGGTATCCATTTCTTTAACGTTAGACATTTCAAGATTTACAACTTCGCGCGATAATTCCTCGAATTTGTTTTCGAATTCTTGCGCGTTTCCAACGGTGCGTTGATTTGTATATTGATCGGTAACCCGTTTTACTGTTGCGTTGATATTAGAAGCCATTTCAGCTCTTGCATTTTGGAAAGCGATTTTTTTCGCTGTGGCCATATCAGGGGATTTCCCGCTTTGTTTAGCTCTGAAATTATTTTCGTCTGTGCGGTACTCTTTTCCGCTAAAAGGCACAGTAATCTCAACGGCTCCTGTTTCTTTTTGAATGCTTGTTTTTTTCTTTGATTTACAACCCGCAAGCGTTAACATAGCGATAGCAGGAATTAGCAATAATTGTTTTGTTTTCATTTTATGGGATTTTTATAGTTTGACAAGTTAATTTCATCTATTGTGCCAAAGATATTGTTTTTTATCAAATTAACTTGCTTTAACTAGTTGCCACCTACAAAAGTAAAGTATGCCTTTGGTATTAAAGAGGCTTTGAGGAGTTGGTCGAGCAAATACCAAAAAAAAGCTCAAATCAGGGGTTTCATTGGGCTATTTCAAAATCAACCGGCATTTTCAAAAGCTTTTATCCAGATGTTAAAAATCTCTTAGTGTTTCTTAGCCAACTTAATGTTTTAGCGGCTTAAGAAAAAAAGAAAGCCATTAAAGCGGGTTCACTAATTCTTTTTCTACATCTTTTTCGATCCGGAGGTTCTCGATGATAAAATCTTGCCTTCCCTGTGTGTTTTTACCCATGTAGTAATTTAAAAGTTCGTTGATACTTGCTTTCTGATCAATCAACACAGGTTCTAAACGAATGTCTTTTCCGATAAAATGTTTAAATTCGTCAGGAGAAATCTCGCCTAAGCCTTTAAAACGGGTAATTTCGGGTTTTGGTCCTAGTTTAGCGATGGCTGCTTTTCTTTCTTCATCGCTGTAACAATAAATGGTTTCTTTTTTATTACGTACCCTGAACAAAGGAGTTTGTAAAATTTTAATGTGGTTGTTCTTAACAAGGTCAGGAAAAAATTGCAAGAAGAAAGTGAGTAACAGCAAGCGAATGTGCATGCCATCTACATCGGCGTCAGTTGAAATTACAACATTATTATAACGCAATTCATCCAGGCCATCCTCGATGTTTAAAGCAGATTGCAATAAATTAAATTCTTCGTTTTCGTATACCACTTTTTTTCCAAGGCCAAAACAATTTAAAGGTTTTCCTTTTAAGCTAAAAACTGCCTGCGTATTTACATCGCGCGTTTTTGTAATAGATCCACTTGCCGAATCTCCTTCACAAATAAATAAGGTTGTATCTAAACGGCGGGCATCTTTAGTATCATCGAGGTGCACGCGGCAGTCGCGTAATTTTTTATTATGCAGAGATGATTTTTTCGCGCGCTCTCTTGCCAGTTTTTGAATGCCAGATAGTTCTTTTCTTTCACGCTCGTTAGCTAATATTTTGGCTTCAATGGCTCTTGCTGTTTCAGGATTTTTGTGAAGATAATTATCCAATTGCTGTTTGATAAAATCATTTACAAAACCACGCATGCTTTGTCCGCCTGGAGCAACCTCCGACGAGCCTAATTTTGTTTTTGTTTGTGATTCAAAAATCGGTTCCTGCACTTTAATCGACACTGCAGACACAATTGATTTGCGAATGTCGGACGGATCAAATTCTTTTTTATAAAATTCACGAATCGTTTTTACAATGGCTTCACGAAAAGCAGCGAGGTGGGTCCCGCCTTGGGTGGTATATTGGCCATTCACATAACTGTAATATTCTTCGCTGTAATGTTCGTTGCTATGTGTTACCGCTAATTCAATGTCTTCGCCTTTTAAATGAATAATAGGGTATAAAATTTCCCCTGTGATGTTTTTTTCCAGCAAGTCTCTTAAACCATTGTCAGATTTGTAAGATTGCCCGTTTAAATATAACAGCAGCCCAGTATTTAAGAAAGCATAATTCCAAACCATGCGATCGATATACTCGTGTACAAAGTGGTATTTTTTAAAGATGCTGTCATCGGGACGAAACTCAACGAGGGTTCCATTCTTTTCGGTGGTTGCAGTTAGCTTATATTCTTTTACCAAATCACCTTTACTAAATTCAGCGGTTTTTGATTGCCCATCGCGGTAGGCGGTTACATTGAAATTAATTGATAAAGCGTTAACTGCCTTTGTACCTACGCCATTTAGTCCGATTGATTTTTTAAAAGCTTCGCTATCGTATTTGCCACCAGTATTCATTTTAGAAACCACTTCAACAACCTTACCAAGGGGAATGCCACGGCCGTAGTCGCGGATCGACACAACGCCTTCTTTTACCTGAATGTTGATCTTGCTGCCTTCGCCCATCATAAACTCGTCAATCGAATTATCCATCACCTCTTTTAAAAGCACGTAAATACCGTCGTCGAAAGCACTGCCATCGCCAAGTTTACCAATGTACATCCCCGGGCGGGTGCGGATGTGCTCTTTCCAATCGAGAGATCGGATGTTGTCTTCTGTATAATTTGATTTCGCCATCTTAATTATTTGTAACCAATTTTTACACGGGTTTTTTGTTTTTCTTTTAGTAAATGTTTAATCGCATCAAACAATAACTTTATTTCGTCATCGTGGTTCGTGATTTTTTTCTCTCTTGCGTTAATCTTACTCTCTATACCTTTATATGACTGGATAACTTCTTTTAAGCGAATAAAGATTTGAGCAATAAGTACACTTGTTTTTGCTGCTAATTCACTATTTAAGACACTTGCCAACATTACTATACCATATTTAATATAAACAAATGGCACTGCAGAGGAATGTTTTAAAGTGGATAATCGGCGCCAATTTATCACTAGTTCATCTTTCTCGGTTTTAGTTAACTGAAACATAAATACGTCACGAAATCTTTCAGTATTCCGTTTTACCTGCCTGTTTAAATATTTTCTCTCGACACCATACAGTTCAGCGATATCACTATTAATAATTACTTTCTTTTCTCTAATAAATGTTTGGCCGAAAACTCCATTTTCGTCGTTGTGTCAAAAAAAATAATCGCTCATTTACCTCAGTAAACCCCACAATCATTTTTTTTAACACGCCTCGAAACTGAATTTTTCCATCCAAACACCTAGTTTTCGGACAGACACCAATTAGAAACATCTTATTCTCGACACTTTCAGATATAATAATTGCTGACATAGATTTTATAGAACCTTAATTGCGATCTCCGTCAAGCAAATTTCCAAGGCCACCTAAAATACTGCCCTCTTCTTTTCTGCGGCCACCGCCGTATGAAAGGATTCTGCCGGCCAAACGACTGATTGGTAAGGATTGGATCCAAACCTTTCCCGGTCCGCGCAAGGCCGCATAAAACAACCCTTCACCTCCAAAAATCGCGTTTTTAACTCCTTTTACAAATTGAATGTCGTAATCTACACCACTTGTGAACGCTACCAGGCAGCCGGTATCAATTTTGAGGACTTCACCCGGAGCCAGATTTTTTTCAAGCACGTAACCACCTGAGTGAACAAAAGCCATCCCATCACCTTCTAGTTTCTGCATAATAAAACCTTCGCCACCAAATAACCCAGTTCCTAATTTTCTCTGAAATTCTATACCAATGGCAACGCCTTTAGCCGCGCACAAAAAGCTGTCTTTCTGGCAAATGATCCGTCCTCCCAATTGTTGTAAATTCATCGGAATGATTTTCCCTGTGTAAGGGCCCGCGAACGTAATTTGTTTTTTCTGAGCAGCCACGTTGGTGTAAACGGTCATAAACAAGTTTTCACCTGTAAGCAGTCTTTTGCCCGCTGTAAATAACTTTCCCATAAAGCCACCTTGGTTGGTACCATCACCAAACATGGTCTGCATTTCGATGCCTTCGGTCATCATCATAAAGCTTCCCGGCTCAGCGATCACAGCTTCTTGGGGGTCTAATTCTATTTCTACGCATTGGAGTTCTTCTCCAAAAATTTTGTAATCGATTTCGTGATTATTCATATTTTAAAATTTTATTTTGAGTTAAAGTTCTATTTAAAATCGTTATGTTTTTGGCTCTCTGCACGACCGGATTTATTTCATTACAAACGGTTATTATAAAAGTATAACCGAAAAAACCTTACACGTTAAATCTAAAGTGCATCACATCGCCATCATTTACTACATATTCTTTCCCTTCAATTTTTAATTTCCCTGCATCGCGACATGCGGCTTCAGATCCCAAAGTAATATAATCGTTGTAAGCGATTACTTCAGCTTTAATAAATCCTTTTTCGAAATCAGTATGAATAACACCTGCAGCTTGTGGTGCTTTCATTCCTTTCGTAATAGTCCATGCCCTTACTTCTTTTACACCTGCTGTAAAATAGGTTTCTAATTGTAAGAGCTTGTAGGCCGATTTAATTAATTTATTCACACCCGGTTCATCCAATCCCATATCCGCTAAAAACATTTGTTTTTCTTCGTAGGTTTCTAAAGCCGAAATTTCACTTTCCATTTGTGCGGTAATGATGAGTAGTTCGGCCTGTTCGTTTTTGATCGCTTCTTTTACAGCGTCCACATGTTTGTTGCCGGTTTTTGCAGATGCTTCTTCAACGTTGCACACATACATTACTGGTTTAATGGTTAACAAATACAAATCTGCAATGTTAGGAAGTTCATTTTCGTCGATCACGCATGTACGGGCTGAATTGCCGCTTTCGAGCGTTTCTTTAAATTTGAGAAGTGTGTTGTAAGTTTTAACGGCATCCTTATCGGCGCCAACTTTAGCGCTCTTCTCGAACTTTTTCATTTTAGCTTCAACACTTTCAAGATCTTTTAATTGTAGCTCGGCATCGATTATTTCTTTGTCTCTCACCGGGTTTACATTTCCATCAACATGTACAACATTGTCATCATCAAAACACCGCAAAACATGCAACAACGCATTACACTCGCGGATATTTCCTAAAAACTTATTTCCCAATCCTTCACCTTTACTTGCGCCTTTTACAAGGCCGGCAATATCAACGATCTCAACTGTAGTTGGCACAATATTCTGAGGTTTTACAATGTCAGATAATTTCGTCATCCGTTCATCGGGAACAGTAATGGTTCCTACATTTGGATCAATTGTACAAAACGGGAAATTGGCCGCTTGAGCCTTCGCATTGCTTAAACAGTTAAATAAGGTTGATTTACCTACGTTGGGCAAGCCAACAATTCCGCATTTTAGCGCCATAATTAATTTTTATTATTACCAGGTTTTTTTTAAAATTATATTGTCTTGTGGATAGATATTATCACCAAGTATTTCTGGCTTGTTAGACAGATTACTTTGAAAAATACCATAGGATACGGCAATGAGGTTTATATAAAAAAAATCGCCATTCTTTAATGCCGCAAGAGATGCGCGCAAATTAGGCAATTTAGCAATATTAAGTTTTGAAATATTTGGACTGGTAACAGCGGTAATGTCTGCAGTTTCAAAATTATCGGGTGTACTCTTGGTAGTTGAATAAAGAACTGCCAATTTGCACACCTTACCTGGAAGAATCAATTTATTAATATCAAAGCTAAGAGTGATAGAATCAACATTGACCGCTTGTGCGCTTAAAGTTAACAGCTTGTAAGCAGAGTGTTTTGCGCAGGGAAGAGTTACACTGCTTTCGTTGCCGTTTAGATTT
>Ga0105048_10018429_pt1 | contig 10743 bp, 11 predicted proteins | sample MAT05_FD_78382 | JGI IMG/M metagenome (GOLD analysis project Ga0105048, IMG submission 78382) | Freshwater microbial communities from Lake Fryxell liftoff mats and glacier meltwater in Antarctica - MAT-05 | ecosystem: Environmental > Aquatic > Freshwater > Ice > Liftoff microbial mat | place...
GGCAGCGCTGCGTGCTGCAGGCGCACTGGGTGGCCTGGATCAGCCCGCTGTTCGAGAAGATCCGCCGCGACCCGCGCGTAGTGGCGGTCATGGAGCCGCTGCTCGGCACCGACATCCGCCAAGTGGCGCAGCAGATCCACTGGAAGCCGCCGGGCGCCATGCGACGCAGCGGCTACCGCTTTCACCAGGACCTGCGTTTTCGCGACCGGCTCGACGTCTACCAGGATCTGATGACGTCCTACATCAACACTGGCCTGGCCATCGATCCGGCGACCACCGGAAACGGCTGCCTGCAGGTGTTTTCCAACAGCCACCAGCGCGGCTACCTTGGTTTGTCGGACGATGGCCCGATCATGAAGGGCACGACTCAGGCCGGCGAGCTGCAGGCGGCCGGGCTCGACCCGGCGCGTGTCGTGAATCTGGAACTCGAACCCGGCGAGCTCGCCCTGTGGGGTCTGCTGACGGTGCGTGGATCGAACGCCAACCAGTCGCAGCACGACCGCGCCTTCGCGATCCAGAGTTATGTGCGCGCATCGACCAGCCAGCGCGGCGAATGGGCCTTCCGCGATGGGCAGTCAATGCCGCTGGGCGCCGAGCCCGAGGTCTGCAAATACGAGCAGCTGCGCGAGAAGCCGGGGCCGTTCTATGACGAGAGCCGGTGGTTCGAGGACGCCGGACCGGCCTGAGCGGGCGCGCACCAAAGCATATCGCTGGATCCGATCTCCGCGGCGCCTGCCCTGGCAGGTAGCCGGGGTTGCGATCGACCGCGACGACGAATCCGAAAGCATTGCCGCGCTGCGCGCGCTGGAGGTGCTGAATGCCGAACCAGAAGCCGAGTTCGACGCACTGGTGCGGGTTGCGTCCGCTGTCTGCGGGGTGCCCATCCCCCTGATCAGCCTGATCGACACCGACCGGCAATGGTTCAAGGCCAACGTCGGCCTCCCGGGCGTCACCGAGACGTCCCGCAGCGCGGCGTTCTGTGCCCACGCCGTGTTTGGTGACGATCTGCTGGAAATTCCCGACGCGCTGGCGGAACCGCGTTTCGCCGACAACCCGCTGGTGGCCGGCAAACCGGATATCCGCTTTTATGCCGGAGCGCCCTTGCTAGTGCGCGACGGCCAAGGCGTGGGCACGTTGTGCGTGATCGACCGCCAGCCACGCACCCTCGACCCGATGCAGCGTGAAACACTGCGCCAGTTGTCGGTGGCTGCAGCACGGATTCTTGAAGGACGCCTGGCGACACGCCAGTTGCAGCAGGCGTCGGAACTGGCTGCCCGTGCACAGTTGGACTGTTACATCCTGGCCGACCCCGGCCGCACGCTCGAGTTGCAGTACGAACTGGGCGAAGGCAGCGCTTTCCACCTGGCGCATGGAACCAAATTACACGTGGCAGCCCCTGAAAGCGGCTGTCACAGGTGAGCGAATCGGCGCCATGTTAAATGGCCGTCGCGTACACGATCGCATCCGCCGTGGTCACCTGGTGCTGGCGGTGCATGTCAGCGGCGACCAAGGCGCCAGCGGTATCCAGCGGGATGACCCGGCACTTCATCTTGTAGGCCATCACCTGATCGGCCTGCGGCTCGCCAAGCTCGCGAATCCACCATTTTGCAAGCTCGAGCTACACGATCGTGGGAACGACGCACCGATCCTTGTCAGGAATCTCCTTGACGAGCCGCTTGCCGGTGGTCGAGGCCACCAGCCATTCGATCCAGGCAGAAGTGTCGATCACCTGCAAGGGCGCCACCAGCAGTAACGGTCCTTGCGATCACGGTATCCAGTCTTGCGGGCGCCCTTGGCAATGCCGGCCAGCTCTTGGAGCGTGGGAACAGGCATCACCAGAACACCTTTGTCTTTCGGGATGAATACGAACTCCTGTCCGGCTTCCCAATGCAGTTCGTCGCGCACGGCCTTCGGGATGGAGATCTGGAACTTGCTGGACAAGGTGGCGGTGGCGGACATGTCTGACTCCGGGTATGTCGATCTTGGGATAGTAAGAATTTACCAAAGAAGACCCGGTCGGTCGACCGCATGACCATGATCCTATCCGGACTCCGGCGTCGAAGATATGGCGCTGGGTGATGTTCCAGCTGGTGCCGCCCCACTCTGTCGGCCAGTGCGGAACGGCCCAGCCCTTGCCAGCCAGTAGCTTGTGCGAGCGGATGTATTCGTCGCGCGACAGGCCCTGGTAACGCAGTACCTCGTTGCAGATGTCCTCAGGAAGGTGGCCCGCCAGCCAGCCACGCACCGGGAACACCTGGCGTCTCCAGGCGGTTGCCGATGGCGCGATTCAGGCCGGGTTGCGCAAGCGCCACTGCGCGAGGTCGATGTCCTGATCGAGCGGGAACACTGGGCGCGGTACTTTCACGTACGGCATGACCGTGCAGTCCGGCCCGCACAGTGCGCCGCTGTCGCAGACGATCACCTCGCCGGCGAAGGGCTCGAAGGCGGCGCGGAAGTGTTGTGCCGACTTGAGCGCAATGACACGCTGGGCCGCAGGCTCGATACCGAAGGCCTTGAACTGCTGCTGGTCCCACATCTGGGCGGCGTTGGTGACGACCAGAATGGCGATACCGTCCACCTGCAGCACGGAGGTCAGGCCCCAACTGCGCAACTGGCCACCGATCATCGGCCCGTCGCCGGTGTAGATCCCGTCTCCGCGCCAGCGCACCCGGCCACGCAAGTGCAGCGGAGCGCCACCGAAGCGCGGGTCGGTCTTGCCGCCGAGTTCGACCGCCACGTCGGTGTCAATGGGGACGCCTTGCAGTTGCCGGGCCACCGCCGGGTCGACCATGGGGCCGAAGCAGGCGTCCTGCACGCCGGCCCGCAGCAGGGCCGCAAGCAATGCGGTCGCATCACCGTAGGCGCCGCCACCCGGGTTGTCGGAGTAGTCGGCGACCACCAGCGGGCCACGCCCGGCCGGCCAGGCGGCGCAGCGCGCGGCGGCTGCCTCGACCGTCAGGTAGTCGGTGAGTTTCTCGAAGCGCGCCTCCCACATCGCATCGGCCAGCCGGTTGGCGAAGGCCTGGTGGCGCTCAGGCTGCCCCTGGCAGGTAACCAGGACGGTGGGGCCAACCTCGGCGATATCGGCATGGCTGAAGCCGGCATTGAGGCTGACGGCGAAGACATCCGGATCATTGGCCTCCAGCGCGCGGGCCTGCGCCAGCCAGTCGAGCATGGGGCCCTTGTCGGTGCGCCCGCCGGTGGTTTCGCCCAGCATCGGGACACGGGCACTCAGCGTATGGGGCCGGATTTCGCCGGCCATGGCGCGGTGCAAAATGGCTGCGGCCTGTTGTCCGGCGGCCCGCATGTCCACATGCGGGTAGGTCTTGTAAGAGACGATGATGTTCGCCAGCGCGCACATGGCCCGCGTGACATTGGCGTGCAGGTCGAGGGTGATGGCAATCGGCAACCCCGGCCCGACCACCGCCCGCAGTCGCTGCAGCAACTCGCCTTCACCGTCGTCGAACTGCGTGGTGACCATGGCGCCATGCAATCCAAGCGCGATGCCCCGGATCTCGTGGCGGTGGCGCCGGGCGGCGTCAACGATGGCACCCGCCAGTCGTTCGTACGCGTCCTCGGTAACCGGACCACCGGGGTTGGCGGATGCGCTCAGCACATGGATCAGGCACCAGCCTTTCTCTTTGGCCACGTCCAGAAAGCCGCCGAGTTCGGTGTTGGCATGACCGCGCGCTGCAATCGCCTCGTCGCCGGGCAGGCAGCGCGAGCGGGCCATGAATTTGTCGTAATCGGTGTGGACGCGGCTGAATGTGTTGGTCTCGTGCGCAAACTCGGCGCTGAGGACGGTGAAGGACATGGCGGCTCCGGCGGTGTGGTCGCTGATCGGACTATTGTTGACTAGGATCTGTTTTGCGGTGGCTTGGCTTGGCTTGGCTTGGCTTGGCGGTGGCTTGGCCTGGGACTACCTTGGCGGTTGCCCGCGTCGCGGCAGGCGGTGCCCGGTGGGGGCTCACGTCGGCGCGGTCGGGCGCTGAACGCGCCGACGGACCTGCGGTGCTCGGGCGCGGGTCGCATCGCCAAACTCGCTACGCGCCCTGCGGGCGCTCCGCTCAGACAATGGCGATGAGTCAGAGCACGAAGTGCGCTGCGCGCACCGACCCACCCCCTGCGCTCCTCGGCACGCCGCCGAAGGCGCCCCCACACGCCTTGGGCGACGCAGCAGCAAACCAACCGCGGGCGACGCAACAGCGAACCAACCGTGGGCGACGCGAAGGCAAAAAGGCAGCCTCAGTTCCCCGCGCTGGCCATCTTGCGCCGCGAGATGGCACTCTCCAGCCAACCCTGCTCCATCTCGGGCACCGAGGCCAGCAGCAGGTCGGTGTAGTCGTCGAAGGGCGGGGTGAGCACCTCGGTCTTGGTGCCGGTGCGCACGATCTTGCCCTGGTACATGACGACGATGGAGTCGGCGATAGCCTTTACCGTCGCCAGGTCGTGCGTGATGTAGAGGTAGGCCACGCCCTCGACCTTCTGCAGGTTCAGCAGTAGCTTGAGAATGCCGTCGGCTACCAGCGGGTCGAGTGCACTGGTCACTTCGTCGCAGATGATGAGCTTGGGTTTGGCCGCCAGCGCGCGGGCAATGCACACCCGCTGCTTCTGCCCGCCCGACAGCTCTGCCGGGTACCGGTCGATGTAGCCCGAGCCCATCTCGATCTCGTCGAGCAGGTGCTGCACGCGGCGCTTCTTCTCGTCGCCCTTCATACCGAAGTAAAACTCCAGCGGGCGCCCGATGATCTTGCCCACGGTGTGGCGCGGGTTCATGGCCACGTCGGCCATCTGGTAGATCATCTGCAATTCGCGCAGTTGGTCCTTGCTGCGATCCGCCAGGCGGGCGGGCAGGGCCTTGCCGTTGAACAGGACTTCGCCCTGCAACGGTGCCAGCAACCCGGTGACCACGCGCGCCAGCGTGGACTTGCCCGAGCCTGACTCACCGACCACAGCGAGCGTCTGGCCCACGCTGAGCTACGCCGACACGCCGTCGAGCATCATCACCGTGCGGCCCGAATAACTGGCCGTGACATGGCGGATCTCGAGCAGGGGCTGTGCGGCGGGCTTTTTTTCTTCGTGGACGATCGAGCGCACCGACGCGAGTGCGCGGGTGTAGTCCGCGCGCGGAGCATGGATGATCTGCGCGGTCTCGCCGAACTCGACCATCTTCCCGTGGCGCAGCACCATGATGTCATCCGATACCTGGGCTACCACCGCTAGATCGTGTGTGATGAACAGCGCCGCCACGCCGGTGTCGCGGATGGCGTCCTTGATGGCGGCCAGTACGTCGATCTGGGTTGTCACGTCGAGCGCGGTGGTGGGCTCGTCGAATACGATCAGGTCGGGCTCGGCGCACAGCGCCATGGCGGTCATCGCGCGTTGCAACTGGCCGCCGGACACTTGGTGCGGAAAGCGCTGGCCGAAGTGCTCCGGGTCGGGCAGGCCGAGCTTGCGGAACAGCGCGACAGCGCGCTGCTCGGCGGCCGCACGGTTGGACACGCCGTGGTGCAGCGCCGATTTGATCACCTGCCCCATCAGTCGGTGCGAGGGGTTGAACGCCGCCGCCGCCGATTGCGCCACATAGGACACCCGGCGCCCGCGGATGGCGCGCAGCCCCGCCGGTCCGCCAACGAGAATGTCCTTCCCGTTCAAAAACACCTGGCCTGCGGTGATGCGTACGTCGCCGCGTCCATAACCCAGCGCGGACAGGCCGATGGTCGACTTGCCGGCGCCAGACTCGCCGATCAGGCCCAGCACGCGGCCCTTCTGCAGCGTGAGTGACACGTCGTCGACAATGAGGATGTTGCGCGCTGCCTCCCCCGGCGCGAGCACGGTAGCCTCGATGCGCAGGTGGCGCACATCCAGCACCGGCTGCGCGGCCGCGCTTGCCAGCGACTCAGCCATTGCCGCGCCCGCCTTTCAGGTCGGAGGTACGGTTGAGGATCCAGTCGGCGACCAGGTTGACCGAGATCGTGAGCACCCCGATAGCCGCTGCCGGTATCAGCGCCGCGGGTATGCCGAACACGATGCCTTCCTTGTTTTCGCGCACCATGGCGCCCCAGTCGGCATCCGGTGGCTGCACACCCAGGCCAAGGAACGACAGGCCGGACAGGAACAGCACCGCAAAGATGAAGCGCAGCCCGAGCTCGGACACCAGGGGCGTGAGGGCATTGGGCAGGATTTCGGAAAACACGATCCAGGCGGTTTTCTCGCCGCGCAGGCGCGCCGCCTCGACATAGTCCATCACGTTGATGTCCACCGCCACCGCACGCGACAGGCGGAAAACCCTTGTCGAGTCAAGGATGCCAAGCACCAACACCAGCACGGTCACCGACGACGGTAGCACCGACAGCACCACCAGCGCCAGGATCAGGGTGGGAATCGCCATCAGCAGGTCGACGCCGCGCGACAGCCACTGGTCGAGCCGGCCGCCAGACACCGCGGCCACGAAGCCCAGGATCGAGCCCACGATGAAGGACAGGGCCGTGGCGGCGCCGGCGAAGGTCAGCGTGATGCGCGCGCCAAGGATCATGCGCGACAACAGGTCGCGGCACAGGTTGTCGGTGCCCAGCAGCGCTTTGTCCGACGCCGGTTGCCATACATCGCCGATCACGGTGCCGTTCGGGTAGGGCGCGATCCAGGGGGCGAACACGGCGGTCAGCACGATCGCCAGCGTCAGCAGCAGCCCGATCAGGGCAGAGGGGGGAATTCGGCGCCAGTCCATGGGGTCCCGATAGTTACTTGGGGTGGCGTAGGCGCGGGTTGGACAACACGCCGGCAATGTCGGCAATGATGTTCATGCCGATATACACCGTGGCGAACACCAGGCCGCAGGCCTGCACCACCGGCACGTCGCGCGTGGCGACATGGTCTACCAGGTACTGGCCCATGCCGGGGTAGACAAAGATCACCTCGACCACCACCACGCCGACCACCAGGAAGGCCAGATTGAGCATCACCACGTTGATGATCGGCGCCAGGGCGTTGGGCATGGCGTGGCGGTAAATGATCTGGAAGCCGGACAGCCCCTTGAGCTCCGCCGTCTCGATATAGGCCGACTGCATCACGTTGAGGATGGCCGCGCGCGTCATGCGCATCATGTGGGCCAGCACTTCGGTGGTCAGCACGGCGACCGGCAGGATGACCGCAGCCAGCCGCTCGGACAAGGGCATGCCCTCGAATACAGTGGACGCACTGGTGACCCATTGCAGCTTGACGGCGAAGAAATACAGCAACACGTAACCGACAAAAAACGCCGGCAGCGAGGTCGATGCCAGGCCGAGGCCGGAGATCAGGCGGTCGATGAATCCGTTGCGGAAGCGCACGGCAACCAGACCCGGCAAGATGGCCAGCGGCACCGCAATCACCGCGGCGCAGGACGCCAGGAAAAGGGTGTTGCTGAGCCGCTTGCCCAGAGCCGACGAGATGTCCTGCCCATTGGACAAGGATTTGCCGAAATCGCCCGTCAGCGCGCTGGTGAACCAGTTCCAGTAGCGAACCACCGCGGGCTCGCCCAGACCCATCTCCTTGCGCAGATTGGCCAGGGCTTCCGGTGTGGCCGACTGCCCCAGGATGGCTTGTGCCACGTCGCCGGGCAACATCTGGGTGCCGGCGAAGATCAGCACTGACACCCCGACCAGCATCAACAGGCCGATCACGATGCGCCTGGCCACCTCCCGCAGAAGAGGTGACGTCATGCCTCGGACGGGGCGCGGACGCTCAAGCTTCGAGCCAGCACTCGGAGGCGGCCATGCCGCCCATGAGTTCGGCGTTCGGGTTCTTGACCCAGCCGCCGACCTTGGGGCCGGTGGCGTCGATGGTGTCGTTGAACATCGGGACGATCACGCCGCCTTCGTTGTGCACGATCAGGGCCATGTCCTGGTACATCTGCTTGCGCTTGGCCGAGTTCAGCTCCCCGCGTGCAGCCACGACCATCTTGTCGAAGGCCGGGTTGAAGAAGCGGGTGTCGTTCCAGTCGGCGCCGGTGATGTAGGCGGTGGAATACATCTGGTCCTGCACCGCACGGCCACCCCAGTAGGAGGTGGAGAACGGCTGCTTGTTCCATACATTGGACCAGTAGCTGTCGCCCGGCTCGCGCTTGACCTCGATCTTGATGCCGGCCTTGGCGCAAGTGGCCTGGTACAGCTGGGCTGCATCCACTGCGCCAGGGAAGGCGACCTCGGAGGTGCGCAGCATGTTGGCGTCGGTGTGGCCGGACTTCTTGTAGTGGAAGGCAGCCTTGTCGGTATCGAACGCGCGTTGCGGCAGGGCGGTGAACAGCGGATAGCTGGCGTTGATCGGGAAGTCGTTGCCGATCGAGCCGAACCTGCGCAGCAGTTTGTCGACCATTTCCTTGCGGTCCATGGCGAACTTGAGGGCCAGGCGCAGGTCGAGGTTGTTGAACGGTGCGGTGTTGCAATGGGCAATGAACACATAGTGGCCGCGACCGAAGGCGGTCTGAATCGTGACGCCCGGGGCGCGCTTGATCAGCTCGACCACCTTGGGGTCGATGCGGTTGATGATGTTCACCCGGCCGCTCTGCAGCGCTGCGGTGCGGACCGTGCTGTCGTTGAGCGCGGTGAGCTCGACCTGCTCGGCATGCCCGCGGGTGCTGGCGGCCCAGTAGTTCTTGAAGCGCTCGCCGATCACGCGTACGCCGGGTTCGAAGGTGGCGATCTTGTAGGGGCCGGTACCGATGGCGGCCTTGGGGTTGTCGTTGCCGTCACCCGGCTGAATCAGCAGGTGGTAGTCGGTCAGCAGGAACGGGAAGTCGGCGCTGGCGTCTTTGAGGGTGAAGATGACGGTGTCGCCATCGCGGGAGATGGAGTCGACACCGCGCATGATGCCCAAGGCGCTGGATTTGGCGTTGGGGCCGCTACGGCGTTGCATGGTCGCTACGACGTCATCGGCCGTCATTTCCTTGCCGTTGTGGAACTGCACGCCCTTGCGGATCTTGAACACCCAGGCCTTGGCATCGGGCGACGAGCGCCAATCGGTGGCCAGGTAGGGCATCAGTTGGCCGGTCGGGGACAGGCGTACCAGCTCTTCGCCCCACATGCCGTTGACGTGGAAAGTCAGCTGATTGGCGGCCAGCGCCGGGTCCAGGCTGTCGGTGGCGGCGCCGCCCTGCAGACCGATCTTCAGGGTGCCGCCCTTGCGTGGTCCGGCTGCGTGTGCGGCCGAGGCGAGCAATGCATTGGCAGCGGCGGCCGACATGCCCAGTGCCGCCGCGCGACCCAGGAAGTCGCGGCGCGAGCTACGCCCCAGTGCGACCTGTTGGCAGAGGGAATTCAATTCCTGGGACATGGAAGGCTTCTCCTGGTGAATGGGGCTGGTGCCGGTACGACAACCGGTTGACGCAGACAACACGAGCGGGCCTACTGGAACAGCCAGCTTGTACGCCTGCCCGTGGTGCGCGACATGGCGGCGGACACGCCGTATGGCACCGTGCCAGTGCGTCTGTACCGACCCGAGCCTGACGGGCACGCGCTGCCGGTGCTGCTGTTCGCGCATGGCGGCGGCTTCATGCTGGGCAACCCGGACACGCACGACCGGATCTGCCGGCTGCTGGCCCGCAACAGCGGCTGGGCGGTGCTGGCCATCGACTACACCCTGGCGCCCGAAAAGAAGTTTCCGCTGCAGCCCGACCAGGTGTTCGCGGTCTTGCAGCACGTGGCAGGCCAGGGTGGAGCCTGGGGTCTGGATACGCGACGCATCGCGCTGGGTGGGGACTCGGCTGGCGCCCACCTGTGCCTGATGGCAGCGCTCGACGCCCGTGCTGCGGGTGGCCCGGTGGTCTGTGGCCAGGTTCTCTATTACGGAGCTTATGGTCTGAAGGACTCGGCCTCGCGGCGGCTCTACGGCTGGGCCGATCTGGACGGCCTGGGCGACGACGACTCGGCCCAGTACCGCGACGCCTACACCGCCACGGCGCAGGATCGCGAGCACCCGCGCAACAACCTGCTGAAGTCCGACATGGCCGGGCTGCCGCCGGCCTTCATCGCGGCGGTGGCCTACGACCCCTTGCGAGACGACTCGCTGGTGCTCGCTGAATTCTTCAAGGAGCGCGGTGTACCGCACCAGTTGGAGATTTACGAGGGCGTGCTGCACGGCTTCCTGCATTGCTCGCCCCGGAGCCGCGCGCGATGCGGGCGATCGAGGCTGGGGCGGCCTTCCTGCGGGCGCTCTGATCCGTTGTGGGTCCGACTCCGCTACGATCAGCGGGACCGAGTGGTTTGCGGGATCTGTGCGCGTGATTGCTGAATCTGAATGTCTGGTGGTCTGCCTGTGTGCCGAGTGGTGCGTCGTGTGCCGCGAATACCGTGCGCGGTTCGAGCACGTGCAGCGCCAGTTCCCGCAGGTGCACTTTCGCTGGATCGACATCGAGGACGAATCCGACCTGGTGGACCCGGTCGAAGTCGACGACTTCCCCACCGTGTTGGTGCTGAGTGGCCAGGAGCCGGTTTTCTTCGGTACGGTGCGCCCGCAGGCTGAGGCGCTGGCCCGACTGGTAGGTGATCGACTGGCGGGCGGCGGAGCGCAAAGCCCGATTCCGCCGGAGGTCGTCGCGCTGGCACAGCGTCTGACTGCACCGGGGTGAGCCCTGCCCTGCCTCCCAGGCGGTGGTAGTCCCGAGTGCGCGGTCGTGAGTCTGATCCGGAATGGCGGCGCTACCAGGTGTTCTGCGACAGCAGGAGGGCGTCAGATGCCAAGCCCGCCCAGCGACTTGCCGCCATCCAC
>Ga0105048_10018430_pt1 | contig 10743 bp, 7 predicted proteins | sample MAT05_FD_78382 | JGI IMG/M metagenome (GOLD analysis project Ga0105048, IMG submission 78382) | Freshwater microbial communities from Lake Fryxell liftoff mats and glacier meltwater in Antarctica - MAT-05 | ecosystem: Environmental > Aquatic > Freshwater > Ice > Liftoff microbial mat | place...
AGGATCCCAGCACGCTGAGCGCCTGCGATTTGCTTGCCCCGCAACCCGGCGAATCCATCCTTGATGCCTGCGCTGCGCCCGGTGGAAAAACCGCCTATCTCGCTGCGCTGATGAATAATACGGGCCGGATTGCCGCGTGCGACATGGGCCTCAAGCGCATTGATCGCCTGATGGAAAATCTCATGCGTTTGGGCGTCGAAAATGCGCAACCCATCCACATCGACTGGCTTGGAGAAGAACGTGCACCGTTTGAAAAGGAGATGTTCGATCGCATCCTGGTGGACGCTCCGTGCAGCAACACCGGGGTGCTGCGCCGCCGTGTCGATGCGCGTTGGAGGCTGGAGCCTGCGGACTTTATCCGGATGCCCGTCACCCAACTCGCCCTGCTCGACGCGCTTGAGCCTTTTTTAAAACCGCGCGGCAGCATGGTGTTCAGCACCTGCTCGCTAGAGCCGGAGGAAAATACGGGCGTGGTGGAGAAATTCATCGCGAAACATCCCGGGTTTCGCGTGTCCGAACAGCGACAGACGCTACCGTTCCGCGACGACGTGGACGGCGCCTTCGCCGCAAGACTTGTCAAACCGGGTTGATCGGCTTCGGATGACCGTGGGCACGCGCACCGGACCACGCGGCGTGTTCACTGTTTCTGCTTTTAATCGCACCCAGCTTCAAGCGCGTGGCGGTATTTGCTTGGACTTGATGGAGTGCTTTTGTTCCAATCCCAGCCCGTTAAAATTATTCGGAATCCTTAGAAAATCATGTCTTCCACGCCCACCATCATCTACACGAAAACCGACGAAGCGCCTGCGCTGGCCACGTACTCTCTGCTGCCAATCATTGAGGCTTTTACACGGTCCTCGGGTATCACGGTGGAAACGCGCGACATCTCGCTCGCGGGCCGGATCATTGCGACTTTTTCGGACGTGCTGAAGCCGGAGCAGCGGATCAATGACGACTTGGCGCATCTCGGCAAGCTGTGCCAGGAGCGGACGACGAACATCATCAAGCTGCCGAACGTCTCGGCTTCTGTGCCGCAGTTGAAGGCGGCGATATCGGAATTGCAGTCGAAGGGCTACGCGCTGCCCGAGCTGCCGGAGAATGCGCAAACGGATGCGGAGAAGGAAATTAAGAGCCGTTACGCGAAGGTGATGGGCAGTGCGGTGAACCCGGTGCTGCGCGAAGGCAACTCGGATCGTCGCGCGCCGAAGGCGGTGAAGGATTACGCGAAGAAACATCCGCATTCGATGGGTAAATGGTCGCCTGATTCCAAGACGAACGTGGCCACGATGGGCCGGGACGATTTCTTTTCGAATGAAAAATCGGTGACCGTTGCGGACGCCACTGACGTGAAGATCGAGTTCGTAGGTGCGGATGGCTCAACGACGGTTTTCAAGTCAAGCACGCCACTCAAGGCGGGCGAGATTTTGGATTCGACGCGTTTGAGCAAGAAGGCGCTCGTGGCGTTTATCGGCGAGCAAATTGCGCGGGCTAAAAGCGAGGGCGTGCTGTTTTCGCTGCACATGAAGGCGACGATGATGAAGGTCAGCGACCCGATCATCTTCGGTCACGCGGTGCGGGTGTTTTTCAAGGATCTCATCGCGAAACACGGTGCGACGTTTGCGGAACTCGGCGTCGATTTTAACAACGGCTTCGGCGATCTCGTCGCGAAGCTCGCCAAGTTGCCCGCCGACAAAAAGGCGGAGATCGAAGCGGATATCCAGGCGGTTTATGCGGATTCGCCAGCCGTCGCGATGGTGAACAGCGACAAGGGAATCACGAATCTTCATGTGCCGAGCGACGTGATCGTCGATGCCTCGATGCCGGCGATGATCCGGGCCGGCGGCAAGATGTGGAATGCGCAGGGCGAGGAGCAGGACGCGCTGGCGGTGATTCCCGACAGTTGCTACGCCGGGGTGTACCAGGCGGTGATTGATTTTTGCAAAAAGCACGGTGCGCTGGATCCGAAGACCATGGGCAGCGTGCCGAACGTCGGTCTCATGGCGCAGGCGGCGGAGGAATACGGATCGCACAACAAGACGTTTGAGATTCCGTCTGACGGCACGGTGCGCGTTGTGGACGCTGCGGGCCACGTGCTCATGGAGCACAGAGTGGAGCAGGGAGACATCTGGCGTGCGTGCCAGACGAAAGACGCACCAGTTCAGGACTGGGTGAAGCTGGCGGTGAAACGTGCGCGGGCAACGGGAGTGCCTGCGATTTTCTGGCTGGATAAAAGCCGGGCGCACGACGCGCAGATTATCGCGAAGGTGGAAAAGTATCTCAAAGATCACGACACGGCCGGACTGGACATTCAGATTCTTGCACCGGCTGCGGCCTGTGCGTTCAGCCTGGAACGCATCGCGCAGGGGCTAGATACTATCTCGGTTACGGGCAACGTGCTTCGCGATTACAACACGGATTTGTTTCCCATTCTCGAAGTGGGAACGAGCGCGAAGATGCTCTCGATTGTGCCGCTGATGAACGGTGGCGGGTTGTTTGAAACGGGTGCGGGTGGATCGGCTCCGAAACACGTGCAGCAGTTTTTGGATGAAAATTATCTGCGCTGGGACAGCCTAGGCGAGTTCTTCGCGCTGGCCCCGAGTTTTGAGCACATCGCGGAGGCTTTTGGTCTGGCGAAAGCCAAAGTGCTTGCGGAAACGTTGGACGCGGCTACCGGGAAGTTTTTGGAAAACGACCGTTCGCCTGGCCGCAAGCTCGGCACGATTGACAATCGGGGAAGCCATTTCTACCTCGCGATGTACTGGGCTCAGGCGCTTGCGGAGCAGACTTCGGATGCGGAGCTGGCTGCGCAGTTCGAGCCGATCGCCGCAGAGTTGCTGACCCATGAGAACCGGATTGTTGAAGAGTTGCTCGCGGTGCAGGGGCATGCGGTGGAGATTGGCGGTTACTACAAACCGGACGACGCGAAAGCGAGTGCCTCGCTCCGTCCGAGCACAACGTTTAATGCGATTTTGGCAAAAGTCTGAGGGGCCTGATGCCGGAGCTTCCGGCGTTTTCCCTTTCCAACACCTCCTTCGTCGGTAGATTTTTGTTGTGTCACGCTCCCTGATTCGTTCGTCGTTGGTTCTCGTCATCCTTCTTGCCGTGGCAGGAGTGCTGGTGCTTCTGGCGAACATGTACCTCCAGTCCACGTTGTCGCAGGAGAAAATTGAGCGGCATCTTGGAAGGGCGCTGAAGGTGCCGGTTAAAATTCAGCGCACGACATTTACGCCATGGGGCGGCGTGAAAATCACGGGTGTTACGGCAAAACAAGCAGGCGAACGGGTAGGTGATTTTTTGAGGGCGGAAGAATTTAGCGCACGGGTTCGCCTTGGAGCGCTGTTGTTCGGGAAGATCACGATCGCCGAGCTTCGGTTGGTGAAGCCGCAGGTGGCGTGGTTCCAGGATGAAAAGGGTAAATGGCGTCTGCCGAGGGAGCCAAAGCCGGAAGTTGGCGCAGTGCCTGGAACGATACCGGAATCTCCCGAACCCGTGCAGATTGAAAAGTCTTCAACACCTCAGGTTGTCATCGCGACTCCTGAAAAGCAGAAAGAAGAAAAAGAGAAGCGGCGGTTTGAGGTGAAGATTCACGCGGTGAATGTGGAGGGCGGCGCGTTTGCGTTCTTTGACAAAAAGGGGGAGCCGGTGGTGACCTTCAGTGGCATCTCCGCTCATGCGCCGGAGCCGAATGAGCAATCCGTTCGAGGCAAATTTGTTTCCGAGCGGACGGTTATCAGGAACGGACTGGTGTTTGAAATGCTGAAGTCCCCGTTTCTTTATGATGACGGGGACGTTGCCTTGGACGCCATTGAAGCGAAGTGCGCGGGCGGGAACCTCACCGGAAAATTCACCGTGGAGACCAAGGATCCTGATTCGCCGTTTTTTGTCGTCGCAAACTTTGCGGGTGTCGAACTTCCGCGCCTGCTTTCAGATCTCGGCCTGGCGCATCTCAACACGGCGGGTCGTCTTGAGGGCAACATCGAGATGAAGGGATCGACCAAAGACGAAGACAGCATCAAGGGGCAGGGGCGGTTTGCCTTGGTGGATGGCGAGTGGATTCAGGCGGATTTTTTTTCCGCCCTCGGCGACATGCTCGGCATCGAGGAGCTTTCGCGCATGAAACTCAGCAAGGCTGAAGTCACGTTCCGTGTGGACGATGGCAAGGTGCTGATTGAACAATGCGAACTCGTTTCGCAAAACCTCACGATCAAGGTGGGCGGCAGGATTAAGTTTGGAGGAAAACTCGACCTCACGGCGCGGCTTTCTTTTTCGGAAAAGATCAGTCGGCAGATTCCAGAATTTCTCACGGGAAACTTTCAGCGCGGTATCGACGGCTCGCTCGGGGTGGATTTTACAATCAAAGGAACGACGGATAAACCGCGCTCGGATCTGATGGATAAAATCACGGGCGGCAAATTGGAGAATAAAGCAATCGATTTGATCCGCGACATTCTTGGTGTCGGAGGTAAGGGGCCGTGAGGATCATAGCCGGGATCGCAGGTGGGCGGAATCTGCTGGTTCCGAAAAGCGGCGTGCGTCCGACGATGGATCGAGTCAAGGCGGCGATTTTCAACATGATCGGCCCGGACATTGAGGGGGCGCGGGTTTTGGATTTATTTGCGGGAAGCGGAGGGCTGGGGATCGAGGCGCTGAGTCGTGGGGCGGCGAGCTGTGTTTTTGTGGAAAATCACGGACCGTCGGTGGCGATCATCAAGCGGAATCTTGAATCGAGCAAACTGCCCGGAGGTCAGGTGGTGGCTTCTGATGTGTTTCGTTACTTGCGGCAGATGGGAGCGGGAAGTGTGTTTGACTTCATCCTCGCCGACCCGCCTTACGCCAAGGCTCCGGGTGAACGGGATTTTGGTTCGGACTTGATAGCCGTGCCGGAACTGGCTTCGCGCCTTGCACCGGACGGAGTGCTGATGTTGGAGCAGCTTCCGGGAACCGGGCCGCGTGAGAACTCGGGATGGGTCTGTTCCAAAATCAGGCGTTATGGCGCAACCGAGGTGGCTTTTTTCCAGAAGCCCGACGGACCGAGGTTGATCAGCGAGTCGTGATGGACAGGCGGGGCGGAAAAAGCGGTGCCCAGTTTTTTTGATCGGGCACTTCGTTGTAGAGCGACTGCAAGGCATTCGCGAGGGTGACTTGCGAGGTTGCTGACGGGAGTGGTTTTCCGATGTTGAGGTAAATGCCTGGGCGCGATTCCTCCAGCCAGTCGTAGCGGAAAGCCACGGGAACGATTTGCGCGTTCGACTTTCCCGCGAGAAAAGTTGCGCCGCCTTTTGCGCCAATTGGCGTTTCGGGTTGGTCGATCCGGCCCTGAGGAAACATCCAAACCCACGCATCGGGTTGCCCGAGCAACTCCAGGGCGTGACGCAATCCTGCGAGCGGCGTCCCGTCGAGATCCACGCCAAATGCACCGACCCAGCGGTGGAATGCGTAGCGGCGCAAATGGCGCTCCTCCTGTGCGAAATACACGCGCCGATTCGGAGCGAGATCTCCGATTACGGCCGCGGCGTAACCGTCCCACCAGTTTGTGTGATTGGCGCATGCCACCACCGGACGTGCGGGGTCGAGCACCGCGAGATGTTCTTTTCCCTTGAGGAAGACCCCGTGAAAGCGCCGTCGCATCTGCCAGTGCAATAGCCGGATAAAACACGGCCAGAGCCATTCCCTGCGGTCGGCGCGGATCATTTGCGGGTGCGCCTCCAGTCGCGCCATGCCTTGGCAGCGAGGACGAGTTTGCGTGGCGTGGACGTCGAGGCGCGCTGCGAAAAAACGTCCAATCCCTGCGCTTCGATGGCATCCAGAATACCCGCATAAACATGGCGCATGAGCCAGACGGTGTATTGGGAACCGTCGTCGGCGAGCAGAGGGATGCCCATTTCGCTGCTGCGATAAAACTCCCGGGCACGGTCGATTTGAAAACGCAACAGCGCGGTGATTTCCGGCGTGAGCCGGTTTGCCGCGAGATCGGATTCGGCGACCCCGAACCGTGCCAATTCCTCGGCGGGCAGATAAATGCGATCCCGTGCGTAGTCCTCGCGGATGTCGCGCAGGATATTGGTGAGTTGCATTGCGATGCCCAACTCCACAGCGCGCTCCACGCCGCGTTCGTCGCGCAGTTCAAAAATCCGGGCCATCATGAGGCCCACGGTGGAAGCCACGTGCCAGCAGTAATCGCGCAGTTCCTCCCAGGTGGCGATGCGCACGCGGCCCTGATCGCGGGCCACACCTTCCAGCAATTCCATGAACGGTTCCTTCGGCACGTTATAGCGTTGGACGGCCCAGGCGAATGCGGGAGCAAACGGCGGGTCGGACGTGTTTCCGGCGGTCATGCGGTCGTATTCGCTCTCGATTTTCGCCAGTGCAGCCGGGGCGTCATCCGGCGTTTCATCGACCACATCGTCGGCATACCGGCAAAAAGCATACACCGCGTAGGCGGCATCCTTTTTCTCCCGAGGCAGGGCGATGGACGCGAAATAGAAACTTTTCGCATGATGCCGCGTCGTGGTTCGACAATGGCGAAGCGAAAGTTCGAGTTCTGGCGTCATGAGTTCAGAGGGCTAGCGAACCGCATGCTGAAGTGGTTGCGTCACCCGATGCAAGGATGGGGAAGCAATCCCGCTGAATCAGCTTGTGAAAAGATTCACAATGCCCTTGTGAAGCCGGTGCGCCTGTTCTTTACTCCCGGGCGTATTTTCAGCAGCACAAGAGCCATTTATCATGTCCACTTTTACCCAGGAATTTCAAAAGCCCGACACCCTTGCGCGAGCCCAACAAGCTGGCGATGAAGTTCATGATATTCTTGGCGAGAAGCTGATTCTCAACATGGGACCCTCCCATCCCGCGACCCACGGTGTGTTGCGCCTTGTGCTGGAGATGGATGGCGAAATCATCACGAAGGCGACCCCGGACGTGGGCTATCTGCATCGGGGTGACGAAAAGATCGCGGAGAACATGCAGTACAACCAGTTCGTGCCGTACACGGACCGTTTGGATTACCTCGCACCTCTGGCCAACAACGTGGCCTATGCGATGGCGGTGGAAAAGCTGATGGGCTGGGAATTGCCGGCGCGCGGCCAAGCGATCCGGGTGATCTGCTGCGAATTGGCCCGCATTTCTGCGCACCTGCTCGGGGTGGGTGCTTTCGCAATGGATACGGGCGCGATGACGGTATTTCTGTACACGTTCACGGAGCGGGAGAAAATCTACAATCTGTCCGAAATGCTCACCGGCGCGCGGTTCACGACGAGTTACACGCGGATTGGCGGTATGACTCGCGATCTGCCCGACGGCTTTATTCCTGCGCTCAAACAGTTTCTCGATGAACTGCCGGCCACCATAAACGAGACCGACGCGTTGCTTTCGCGCAACAGGATCTTCGTGGAGCGCACCAAGGATATCGGTGTTATTTCCAAGGAAGACGCGATTGATTTCGGTCTATCCGGCCCGAACCTGCGCAGTTCCGGATTTGATCACGATCTGCGCAAACGCCATCCGTATCTGGGTTACGACAAATACGATTTCGACGTTCCGATCGGTTCGGTGGGCGACAGCTATGACCGTTATTTTGTGCGCCTCGAAGAAATGCGGCAGAGCATTAAGATTTTGCATCAGGTGATCGACTCGCTGCCGGGCGGTCCGATTTGTGTGGATGATCCGAAGAACATGCCGCCGCTGAAAACGTCGGTGATGACCAAGATGGAGGAGTTGATCCACCATTTCATCATTCATACGCAGGGCATTGATGCGCCTCCGGGAGAGATTTATTTTGGAGCAGAAAATCCGAAGGGCGAACTGGGTTTTTACATTTACAGCAAGGGCGGTGGCGTTCCGTATCGGATGAAGATCCGCTCGCCCTCCTTTGTGAACCTGAGCATTCTTTCAAAACTGCTTCCCGGCAACATGATGAGCGATGTGGTGGCCATTCTCGGCTCGCTCGATTTCGTCATGGGCGAGTGCGACCGGTAAGGTTTTCAGACAAAAAAATGCCTTAAGCCGGTGCGCACAGCACCAGTCCACCCTTGATGAAGCCGCTACTGAACCTTTCCAACAATTGGACGTTTTTTGAACCAAGCTCCAAACGCTGGCTGGACGCTCAAGTGCCCGGTTGCATTCACACGGATTTGCTGCGGCACAAACTCATTCCCGATCCGTTCTGGGGATCCAACGAGCACGATCTGCAATGGATCGGGGAACGGGAATGGAAGTATCGTTGTGAGTTTAAGGTCGATGCCGGCTTGCTGAACCAGACGCACATTGAATTGGTCGCCGAAGGACTGGATACCGTGGCCACGCTGCGATTGAACGGGCGCAGGATCGGGACTAGCGGCAATATGTTTGTGGGTTACCGGTTCGATGTGCAACAGGGACTTCGTCAGGGCGACAACGTCCTGGAGATCTTGTTCGACAACCAGATGGATTACCTTCGCGCCCGTCAGCAACCGGACGATCTGCCCGAGTGGAATGATCCGGTTGGCGGGGTTCAACACATTAGGAAAATGCAATGCCAGTTCGGCTGGGACTGGGGGCCGCGTCTGGTTACCTGCGGCATCTACAAAGCGATCCGGTTGGAGGCTTGGATCTCGAACCGCATCGTCTCCGTCCATGTGTCGCAGCTTCACACCAAGGGTGCGGTGGAATTGACCGTCAAACCCGAACTGATTTCAAAATCGCTCGGCACCATCCGCGGCACCGTGTCGCTCGGAGGCAAGGTTGTTGCGGAGGTGAAAAACCATCGCTGCACGATTGCCGATCCGCAGCTTTGGTGGCCGAACTGCCTAGGCGCACAGCCGCTTTATGAGTTGCGCATCGAACTGGTTGAGGACGGAAGCGTTGTGGACTTTCATTCGCAGCGCATCGGATTGAGGACCATCGTGTTGGATCGCCACGCGGACGAATTTGGCGAGACGTTCCAGTTTGCCGTCAATGGCCGCACCATTTTCGCCAAAGGCGCGAACTGGATCCCCGCGCACAGTTTCGTCACGGAAGCGGATCGTGCCTTTTACGACAACATCCTGAGCAGCGCGGCCGCTGCGAACATGAACATGCTTCGCGTCTGGGGCGGCGGCATCTATGAGTCCGACGACTTCTACGATCTTTGCGACGAGAAAGGCTTGCTCGTGTGGCAGGATTTCATGTTCGCGTGTTCGCTCTATCCGGGGACGCCGGAGTTCCTTGGCCTCGTTCGGGAGGAAGCGGAGTATCAGGTCAAACGCCTCGCAAATCGCGCGTGCCTCGCCTTGTGGTGCGGCAACAATGAGATCGAGCAGATGCCGCAGGAGATCATAAAAACGCGGAAGCGGAAAAAGGCTTACGACGAGGTGTTTTACAAAATCCTGCCGAACGCCGTGCAGCGGTTTGACGGGAACACACCGTATTGGCCATCATCGCCGCACAACCCCGAGGGCTACGAAAAAGGACACAACAACGAGCGGGCGGGTGACTGCCATTTCTGGGATGTGTGGCATGCCCGCAAGCCGGTGAAAACCTATGAGCAGAAGAACTTCCGATTCTGCTCGGAGTTCGGGATGCAGTCTTATTGTTCACCCGAGGTGGCCGCGACTTTCTGCAAGCCGGAAGAATTCAATGTGTTCAGTCCGGCGATGGAGAACCATCAAAAGAACGGCGCGGGTAATCAGATCATTCTCGACTACATCTCGCGACTTTATCGTTTCCCGAAGGACTACGCGGCGCTGTCCTATTTATCACAGCTCAACCAGGCCTGGTGCATGAAGGTGGGAATCGAACATTTCCGGCGCTCCATGCCGCGCACGATGGGCGCGCTGTATTGGCAGATCAACGACTGCTGGCCGGTGGCCTCGTGGAGCAGTCTCGAGTTCGGCGGACGTTGGAAGGCGCTACAATACGCAGCAAGGCGGTTCTTCGCGCCTGCGCTCGTTTCGGCGCATGTGCCGGGCGAGGAGACCGTGGGCATCGGCAACTCCACGTGGAGCACGATTCATGAGGTGAATCTGTTTACGATCTATGACGGCATCGACGCGTGTGGCGGAGACTTGCGGTGGACGCTTTATCATCTCGATGGACGCATCCTCACCAAGGGGTTGAAAAAACAGCTCCAGCTTATACCGGGGGAGTCGGTGCGGCAGGCCGGGTTGGATTTTGCCAAAGACATGGCGAAACACGGAGCTGCGAATCTCTTCCTTCGCGTCTGGCTGGAAATCGATGGCGCTTTAGCCTCCGAAAACACGGTGCTGTTCACCGCGCCGCGCTTCATCGCTTTGCCACGCGGCAAGCCGAAAGCCAGCATCACGAAGATTGGTGCCGAGCAGTTTGAAATCGAGTTTTGCGCCGACACGCTCGTGTATCAGTTGGCGTTTGATTTTCCTCAAACCAACTACCGCGCGGATGACAACTATTTCGATCTATTCCCCGGCGTTACGCATCGTGTGAAGATCACGAGTCCGAGTTCGATCACCGAGCTTCGGAAAAAACTCACGATCGCATCGCTTGTGGACAGCTATTGATTTAGCCGTGTCTTGAATTTTATGAAAACCATCCCGCTCTGGCTTTACGCCACGCCTCACGCAAAAGGGAACGCGGCCCATGACATCCCGACGCTCGATATTTACGAACCCTTCGGGACGACTTTCCACGATTGCGCGGTGTTGATCCTGCCCGGCGGCGGATACGGCGGGCTTTCGGCGCAGGAAGGTGAGGGTTTTGCCGGAATTTTCCAGCTCTGGGGATTCAGGGCGTTTGTGTGCAACTACCGCCTGGGCA
>Ga0105048_10018431_pt1 | contig 10742 bp, 8 predicted proteins | sample MAT05_FD_78382 | JGI IMG/M metagenome (GOLD analysis project Ga0105048, IMG submission 78382) | Freshwater microbial communities from Lake Fryxell liftoff mats and glacier meltwater in Antarctica - MAT-05 | ecosystem: Environmental > Aquatic > Freshwater > Ice > Liftoff microbial mat | place...
AACCCTCACCCTAAATCCCTCTCCCAGGGCGGGAGAGGGACTTTAATCCTGCCCCCCTTCTCCCTTCTTGGGAGAAGGGGCTGGGGGATGAGGGCAACTCTACAAAAGTGGGATGCTCCCGAATCTTTATTTATCTGTGAAACTATTAATCCTAGTACGGAACCGCCCTCTTCACTAATGTTGTTAAATAGTAAAGAAATTATCTGTGCGCCCGGTTCTCAGACTCCTGAAGAGCAGGGAGGTAGTCTTACCCCGGATTCTAGAGTTTCGGACTTTAGCGTATGATACTAGGGTTGATCAGATAAATTTCATTTGGGAGCATCCCACTTTTGCAGATATACCATTTTGCTTAACGGCAGCATAAGGGGTTTGGAATTCTTCACCAGTGTTTTCACGAAAGTGGGATGCTCCCTTTCATTTTCTTTGTAATGTAGTATTAAATAATTCAAACACCATGAAAAAAATCACTTTATCTCAATTTCTTCGTTATGGTTCCATTGGCTTTTTAAGTACGATCGCTCTGTCTAGTTCCCTTCTGATTGATCCTGCTTTGAGTAGCAGTGAGTTAACTATAGCAACACAAAATCAACAAGAGTCATCCACCGGACTTCTTGCCCCTGATAACCTAGTAGCTCAATCTTCATCTCTAACTGCTCAAGAAATTCAAAATCGGTTGGTAGGACAATGGCAACTCCAAGATGTCTTTTTTGTTCCCGTGACTGTAGTTTTTACTGCCCAGGGTAAGGGGTTTGTCCTGATACCTTTTTTTGGACCGAGTGCCAATGCTAATCCAACAGCTTATGAATTTAGTTATCAGATTAATAATACAACTCAACCCATCCAAATTGATATTGCTCAACCGGGGGAACCACTAATTAAAACTATTTTCGAGTTTACCAATGATGGTCGAATTCGAGTAGAACTAACAGGGATTAAACCCGGCGAACCTCGACCTACGGAATTTACTACTGGCTCTTCCCTATTAAACCGAATTTCTAACTTGACTGCATTACCTAGAAATACAGAAATTACTAATTCCCTAGAAGCAATTAATCTGCAAAAGGAAAGGGAAGGCAGGAGTATTGTTAGTTCTCTTCTACGAGGGCAACAGGCTTACTTTGCAGAAAAAGAGACCTTCACTACGGATATCAAGGAATTGGGTCTAGGGCTAGAAAATATTGATGTTAATAACTATAACTATCAAATTAGTCCGGGTGGGAATCTCCGGCAGTCCGTATTTTTCACTGCCACTGCCAAGGTTGTGGGTTTAAGGAGTTTTACTGGAGTTGTATTTGTCGTCAAAGAAGGGGAGGAAGCTAGCACAATAACTGGGGTTTGTGAGACGATCGAACCTAGCATGACTCCCCCATCTCCACCGGGGTTGATAGTGGCTCAAAGCAATAATTATTTGCTGAATGGTAATTTGAATGCTTCCCTCCCTAAAAACCATGAATCCCTAGAAAATAGTAAACAAGTCCAGTGTGCGCCCGGCTCTCGTGCTCCTGAGAATCCTAGAGTTAGTCGTTCCCTCAGTCCATTTTAAGGCTTTGGTTTAGGTTATGATGCTGGGGTTGATTTAGATTAAGTAAGGGTATGGATAGTAATCAAGGATCGTTTTTAGATACGCACCTAGAGGCGTTAGTGTCTCCGGTGGTGGAATTGGGGTTAGATAAAAATCATCTACCCTTAAAGTTGGGGGTGATGGCTTCCGGGAGTGGCAGCAACTTTGGAGCGATCGCCCAATCTATCCATGAGCAAAAACTTAACGCTCAGATCCAAGTCCTGATCTACAATAATCCCGGCATCAAGGCGATCGATCGCGCCCAACAATGGCAAATTCCCGCAGTCCTTCTCAACCACCGAGATTATCCCAGTCGGGAAGCCCTCGATGCCCAGATTGCCCAAACTCTCAAAGATTACCAAGTAGATTTAGTTGTCATGGCGGGGTGGATGCGGCGAGTTACCCCCACTTTAATTGATGCTTTCCCCCAAAGAATGATTAATATCCACCCCAGTTTGTTGCCGAGTTTTCCGGGGATCAAAGCCGTAGAGCAAGCCCTAGCCGCTGGGGTAAAAATTGCCGGATGTACAGTGCATTTTGTGATCCCAGAAATAGATAGTGGCCCCATGATTATCCAAGCTGCCGTGCCTGTATTTCCAGAAGATACAGCCGAAACTCTCCATGCCCGAATCCAAGTTCAGGAACACCGAATTATGATAGATGCGATTGTGGCAACTACAGCTTCGATTGCTCACCTTGCCGCTTCTACAGAGAAACTTGGGATCTAGCCATGATTAGAGATGCAGTTTTGGCAGATTTACCCAGCATTGTAGAAATTTATAATAGTACGATCGCCAGTCGTCTAGTTACTGCGGATACAGAACCAGTTGCGATCGCCAGCCGTGTGCCTTGGTTTGAAGCCCATAGTAGCGATCGTCATCCCCTCTGGGTTTTAACTCAAGATTTAGCTCGCAATTCAACCCCAGCCATAAATCAAGACCAAGAAATTCTTGGCTGGCTGAGTTTAAGTGCCTTCTACGGCAGACCCGCCTACCAATCCACCGTGGAAATTAGTCTTTACGTTGCTCCTCACTGTCGCCGTCAAGGAGTAGGCAAACAACTCTTAACCCATGTCCTAGAAGCAAGTCCCAGAATGCAAATAGAAATTCTGCTAGGCTTTATTTTTGCCCACAATCAACCCAGCTTAAATTTATTTACCAGTTATGGATTTCAATCTTGGGGATACCTACCTCAAGTAGCAGAATTAGATGATATTAAAAGAGATTTAGTGATCTTAGGATTGAGGCTAGAAAGTTAATTAACCCAGACTTAATACCATGAACATCAAAGGGAAATAAAATCAACTATACTGCTAAGGACTTAAAATTCAGAATATGATGACCATGACTGCCAACTCAGAACACTTGCTATCAAACTACAACTACGAACTCCCCGTTGAGAGAATTGCCCAAACTCCTGTTACCCCAAGGGATAGCTCTAAATTATTGGTGGTAAGTGGGGGCGATCGCCATGAACATCATATATTTCAAGATTTACCTCAACTCCTCCAGCCGGGAGATTTATTAGTCCTCAATAACACCAAAGTCATACCAGCTCGCTTGTACGGGCATAAAACTACAGGGGCCCCGATAGAAGTACTTTTATTAGAAGAAAAAGAGCATAACTACTGGCTAGCTCTAGTCAAACCGGGTAAACGCCTCAAACTCGGTTCCCAAATTCTCTTTAGTCATAGCCCCACAGAACACCTAAGTACTTCCCCCTTCACGGCAACAGTGATAGAAAGAGACGATGCTACTGGGGGCCGATTGTTGAAATTTTCCTTACCCGCCGATAAAACTGTTTATGATCTCCTTGAGGAATTTGGTCATGTACCTCTGCCTCCCTACATCACCGATTCTCAGGCAGAACCAGAACAATACCAAACTGTCTATGCCCAGCATGTTGGTTCCGCAGCAGCTCCCACAGCAGGGTTACACTTTACTGAAGAATTATTAACCAAGCTAGAAGCTAGAGGTATCGCTACAGCTTTTACCACCTTGCATGTAGGCGTAGGTACATTTCGCCCTGTAGAAGTAGAGGATGTGACTACCCATAAAATGCACGGGGAATGGCTAGAGGTATCGCCCACATTAGTACACAAAATTCAGCAAACCCAAGCAAGTGGAGGGCGAGTAATTGCAGTAGGAACCACGGTAGTCAGGGCTTTGGAGTCCGCTGCTGCTACGGGTAAATTACAACCTTTCGTTGGGAAAACAGATTTATTTATCTATCCGGGCCACCAGTGGCGCGTTGTGCAGGGGATGGTGACTAATTTTCATCTGCCCCGGTCTAGTTTGTTGCTGCTAGTAGCGGCTCTGATGAGCCGATCGCGCCTCCTGAGTTTGTACGAAGAAGCGATCGCCCAAGAATACCGCTTCTACTCCTTTGGTGATGCCATGCTCATTACCCCAGAAGCTGCGATCAAGTAGCAATATAGACTTGAGATCCTTGGGGAGTTTTGCGAACTTCAATGCGGGTTTGGAAGGCCTCTTTAAATTGGGGCATGTGAGTAACGGTGAGAATACAGGCAAAATCAGAGGCGATCGCATTAATAGCAGCGATCAGATGATTACAACCATCGGCATCCTGAGTTCCAAAGCCCTCATCAACGATCAACATTTGCAAAGAAGTTCCTGCCCGTTGCGCCAAAATTCTTGCTAGAGCTAGGCGAATCGCAAAGTTAATTCGGAAAGCCTCCCCTCCAGAATAGGTTTCGTAGGGTCTAGTCCCCCCAGCATCGGCGATGATGATATCTAACGTATCGATCATTTTGGTGTTGCGTTTGGTTCCCCCCGGCTTCTGGGTGACAATCTGCACATGAAGTTGATTGGCAGTTAAGCGAGAAAGAATCTGGTTAGTTTGTGCCTCTAACTGGGGCAGGACATTTTCAATAATCATTAATTGAATCCCATTTTTCCCAAAGGCTTTTGCCAACTCTTCATAGATTTTTGCTTGTTGCTGAATTTCCTTTAGTTCTGCTTGAGCTTGAGTATATTTTTCTTGGAGTTGATCGAGGTTTTTTAGTTGTTGTTGCCAGCCCCCTAAAGTAGCTAATTGTTGATGGAGTTGCGATTGTTGCTGGTGGATTTTTTGGTCTATTTCTCTAATCTGATTTTGCGGATCTGGTGTAGCGGAGAGATTACTTCTAAACTCTTCAATTTGCTGCACTACGAGTTGTTGTTGATGACTAAGCTTTAGGGAGGATTGTTGGAGTTGTTGGAGGCGATCGCGCACTTGGGGATATTCTGCTTCACAGCGTTGTAATTCTTGGTGGCGAAATAGCCAAACTTGCTCGGTCTTAACAGCTTGATTTAGTTGATTATGAGTGGGGCGATCGTAATTAATCACCTGAATTTGTTGGTCTAGCTCTTGAATTTGTAATTGCAGAGGATGATCGATAGTTCGATTACGCTCACTATCCCTAGAGCTTTCAGGAGCCTCGGACATCCACTGGAGTAGTGTGGTGTTTGACTGTTCTAACTTTTCTAATAACTGGGGTTTTCTGGCAACAATTTTTGTTTGCTTTTTACTAGCTTCTTCCAGACGGAAAAAACGATTTTCAGCCGATCGCCCCTTATCTACTTCTCCCCGTAGCAAAGCATGAGTTTGCTCATCATAATTCAGGTTATTAATATGATTATCAATCTGTCCTAGTTCCTGTTGTAAATCTAGGGCGTAGTTATTAGAAGCTAAAGCAAGTTCCAGTTCTTTACTAGTTTTAGTTATTTGTTGGAGTTGACTATAAGACTCATCGATCGCCTCTAGTTGCGCCTCTAGCTGCCCTTGTTTCCCCAAGAGTTGTTCATAACCATGCAGTTCTTGCTGGATAGTTTTCCCTTCTTTTTGGAGGTCTTGCAATTCTCGCTGGGTAATAGTTTCTTGCTCTTGCAAATGCCAAATTTGCTCTTGTAGTTGTGCTTCTTCCGCGCGGGTTTTAGCAATCACCCGCTGATGATCATGTTCACTCAATTCACTTTCACACAAGGGGCAAACTAATCCATGTTCAGAGAGCGCAGCCGCATCGTTTACAGGGAGCGCAGCCGAATCTTCCACCGTGAGCGTAGCCGAACTGTGATTAATTAAAGTTGCAATTTTCGTTACTAATTCCTGCTGCCTTCTGGTATGACTTTTAACTTCCTGTTGATAACCAGTCAAAGTAGCTTGAGACTTTTGAATTTTTTCTTGGACTCGTTGTTGATAAATACGTTTTTTATCTAAGTTTTGAATTTGGTTATCTACATCTAAAAACTGCTCTCGTAAAGCCTCAGCCCCGGCATACTTTTGTTGTAATTTACTTTGATTAGTTTGGGATTGCCTAAGTTCTGCTTGTAGTTTTGCTGTCTCTAGAGCAATCATTTTTTCTAACTCTACCTTTCTTTTGATCAAAGGAGAAACAGTAGATTGCAGCTGATCAATTTCTTTGAGCCTCTGCCTGAGTCCCCGCAATTTTTCCATTGCTTCGAGGACAGCAGGTTTCGTTTGCAATATTTCCTGAATTTCCGCTTCTTCGTTACTCAAGAGGTCTAATTCATGACGAGTTTGTCCTATTTGCAATTTAAGATCATTAATTTGATGCTGCCATTGTTGCTGTAGCTGATCTCTCTGGCGTTGAGCCTCTTGAAATTTATAATATTTCTGTTCAAGATTTTCTTGGTTGATTTGGAGTTGCAGAAATTCTTGGTATTTACTATTAATTTCTGTACCTTGATCCAACAGGGATTGCAATTGTGTTTGCTTAGTCGTGGCTTGGCTAATTTCTTGGTTGAGGCGATCGCCCTCTTGCTGGAGGCTCTGGTGTTGCTGCTGCCGCACTTCTAAATTTTGCTGCCAACCATGACGGAGATTTTGCTGCTCTTTGAGGATAGTTAATTGCTCACCCAGTTGTTTTTGGGTTAATTGCAATTCATCAATTATCGTCTCAACTCGTTCCAATTCTAAGGTAAAAGATTCTCGTTGATGTAGGGTCAAAACTAAAGATTCTAGACTCTGTTCAATATGTTTTTCTTGCCCTTGAAATTGTCTTGCCTCAACCTTGGCTTGCTCCGCCAATTCTTCGTACTGATCTAGCTTGAGTAGCCCAGCGAGGACTTGTTTGCGATCGCTAGGTTTCCGCAGCATAAACGCATCCGCCTGTCCTTGGCGCAGGTAAGCAGAATTAATAAAAGTTTCGTAGTCTAATTTTAAGTAGCTAACAATAATATCTTGGGTCGCTTTTAATCCCTTCCCGGTTAAGGAAATAAACCCCTGGTTAGTCTCTAGTTGAAATTCTAAATTTCCTCCTTGTCCCCGACTCCGCCCCCGAATTACCCGGTAGGTTTGTTGATTACTACTAAAAGTAAAATCTACCCGGGCATCCACCATCCCAGAATGGATTACTTCATCTTCCAAGCCCGCCCGACTTTTCCCCCACACTGCCCAAGTAATGGCTTCCAAAAGGGAAGATTTCCCCGATCCATTAGAGCCACAAATACAAGCCGTATGTAAGCCCCGAAAATCCAAAGCTGCATCTTGATAACTAAAGAAATTTTTGAGTTTGAGGTGGATAGGAATCATGGCAAAAATTGGAGAGAGCTTTGCAAGATAGAAGCAAATTATTTTTAGACAATCCCCTAGGAAGGCGATCGTATTACTATCTACCTTAGTATATAAATAACAGTACAAATGCTCTAGCTGCTAATTTTCACCCCAGAAACCACAAATTGTTACAAATCTTATAAGTATTAGCTCGTCAGATTAAATTGTAGGATGGGTATAGCCTATGGCATTCAAGAAAAGCGATAGAGTAACCCACCTTCTCAAAGACCTTGATGCGTTATAGCGATCGCCAAATTAAATTGTAGTTTATGGATTGGTGCGTTACGCTTTGCTAACACACCCTACTGGCGTGACTTATCTAAAGTAGTGCATTAACAATTTGGTAGATTGGTGCGTTACGCTTTGCTAACACACCCTACTGGCGTGACTTATCTAAAGTAGTGCATTAACAATTTGGTAGATTGGTGCGTTACGCTTTGCTAACACACCCTACTGGTGTGACTTATCTAAAGTAGTGCATTAACAATTTGGTAGGATGTGTTAGGCGCTAGCCGTAACGCATCAAGGCTATTGCACCATTTTAGTGAGGTCACGCCACTACTTGATTTTTATTGCAGCTTACAGATCATCCAAAGCCGCAATACCGGGCAGAACCTTACCTTCAAGGAGTTCCAAACTAGCTCCACCACCTGTAGAAATGTGGCTCATCTCTGAAGCGAGGTTGAGTTTTTCTACCGCAGCTACCGAGTCACCACCACCAATAATGGTGCAAGCTCCCTGCTTAGTAAGTTGAGCTAGGCTTTGGGCGATCGCCTCCGTGCCTACAGCGAACTTATCAAACTCAAATACTCCCATGGGTCCATTCCAGATCACAGTTTGGCAACCCGTCAAAGCAGCTTGGAAAGTTTTCACCGAGTCAGGGCCAATATCTAGCCCCATCCAACCATCGGGGATATTTTCAATACTCACCACTTGAGCATTAGCCTCGGGTGAAAAACTATCTGCTACAACTACATCGGTAGGCAAGAGAAGACTCACACCCCGTTCCTTAGCTTTTGCTTCTAAAGTTCTAGCAAGTTCTAGCTTGTCATCTTCTACCAAAGATTTACCCACCTTCAAGCCCCGGGCCTTATAGAAAGTAAAGATCATCCCACCACCCAAGAGGAGCTTGTCGCATTTATCTAGCAAGGTTTCGATGACTCCGATTTTGCTAGAAACCTTAGAACCCCCAATAATCGCGACTAGCGGACGCTTCGGATCGGAAATTGCTCCTTCCAGGTATTGCAGTTCTTTATCAATCAAGAATCCAGCTACAGAAGGGCTGAGGTAATGAGTAACACCTTCAGTAGAAGCATGGGCGCGGTGAGCAGTTCCAAAGGCATCATTAACGTATAGGTCGGCAACGGCGGCTAATTTCTTAGCAAATTCGGGATCATTCTTTTCTTCTTCGGGGTAGAAGCGGACATTTTCTAGAAGGGCAACCTGTCCATTAGTCATAGCTCCCACTTGGGCAGCAACTTCCTCACCGATACAATCATTACATTTGATTACTGGCTGACCCAATAATTCTGAGAGGCGCTTTGCCACAGGCGTAAGGCGAAGATTTTCTGTCACACCTTTAGGGCGACCGAAGTGGCTACAGAGAATAACCCTAGCTCCTTTTCCGGTCAGATCATTAATTGTCGGCAGGGCAGCCCGGATACGAGTATCATCAGTAATATTACCGTCTTCTAAGGGAACGTTAAAATCTACGCGGACAAGCACCCGCTTGCCGGCTACATCAGATGCAGATAAATTTGCTAAAGTTTTCTTAGACATAAGTTATAACCTCTTTAAACTAACAGTATTAATTCCTACAATTCCCTAATTTTACCTGAGTGGGGTGTCATGTTTAAGACCGTTTTATTTCCTATTGATCAAAGTCGAGCCTCTCTTGAGGCTACGGAGACCGTTATCCATGTAGTCCAAAAATATGCCAGTCGTCTGGTTATATTGTCGGTATTAGAACATTCCCAAGATCCGGAAACGGAATCTGCTCCTGTGGCGGATCATGAGGCGATCGCCCAACTATTACAAAATGCCCAAAAATTATTTTCTCAACAGGGAATCACGGCAGAAGTAATAGAACGGGAAGGTGTTCCTGCCTTTACGATTTGTGATGTTGCTGATGAGGTGGAGGCAGATCTGATAATTATGGGCTGTCGAGGTTTGGGCTTAACCGAAGAAACCGAAAGTGTGACAACCAAGGTGATCAATCTCTCTCCTTGTGCTGTCCTGATCGTTCCCTAATCCGATATTTCTGATCGGTATAAATAAGGGCGCAAACCTTGCGCCCCTACAATCTGGATATTTGTAGGATGTCCTGCTCTCTAGAAAAAGTGTTTCACAAATAAAAATTACTTGCTAATATCTAGAATTTGGGGCGATCCTATGGTAGATTAGGAAAGTCGATATTTTGCTGGTGTAGCTCAGTGGTAGAGCAGCGGTTTTGTAAACCGCCGGCCGCAAGTTCAAATCTTGTCACCAGCTTAGGTTTTATATTCTTCTTAGGTTAGCTGGCGGTTAAAACCGCGCCTACAGGAGCAAAGTCCGCCTGCACGGACTGATAAGAATTTCGTACTTATGCAATGGTTTTATTGATCAATAGCTTTGGTCTATTTTTATCGTTGCAATTTATGGCAAAAATTCCTTATCCATGACTTGTGGTAGATCGTAAGGGCATTGACTAGGAAAGTTTTCTAAGGGTAGTCCCGTTTCTGCTTTTGCCTGAAGCAGCGCCTCTGCATAGCATTCCATAAATATCTCAATCAAAAAGGGCTTAAGGCTAGGGGAATCTTGCAGAGATTCCTTGATTCTGCGGCGATGCTCGATAATACTCCGCTCCCAGCTTCCAGTTCTTTTGTCAGATTGAAATTGCCATTTCAGAAGATGCACCAGCAGGACGATCGCATTACTTTTTAGACTTCGCCGCTCACTTTTGCCCATGTCTGCAATTTCATCTATTAAGTGCTCCCAATCTACCTGCGTGTAATGGCGATCGCGTAATTGTTTCACAGTGCGATCGAGCCACTCTACATAATCCGTGTTGTAATCTGTATCGTAGGAATTAGATGCTAAGTTATTCTTTAGTTTGGGATGAAAACTGGTCATAGGAATCCTCGAATTTCATGGTACTAAGGGAAAATTAGTATAATTGACAACATACGAAGCTAGGGATGCAAGGTGAGATTTTTCAGTTCCAAGAAATAAAAGTTTCGATTATTTTTCGATTATTTTTTACCTATTTTAAGAGGAAATCGATGCTATGCCAAAGTTAAAGTTTTTGCGAAAGTGTTTACCCTTGACTTTCTCTGTGCTGACGGCAGTATTGGTGCATAATGCTGGGGCGATCGCCTCCTCTCCTGCTCCCGAAAAAACTCAGCGGTCAGTGAGCGAAGCCGAACTGCCCAATAGTCCCTCGGCGCAAGAAAACTCTCTATCCCTGAACACACATTATTTACCACCGCAAAACCTCCAAGCCCAGAATTTACAAGTGGTGCAAGCTCAAATTTCAGGCTTGCCAATCTGGGTTTATCCTCTAGGCTCCTTAGTATTGATACTAATTGTTTTACCCCAAGTCGGCTGGGTGGCGGGGTTGATCGTGATT
>Ga0105048_10018433_pt1 | contig 10742 bp, 4 predicted proteins | sample MAT05_FD_78382 | JGI IMG/M metagenome (GOLD analysis project Ga0105048, IMG submission 78382) | Freshwater microbial communities from Lake Fryxell liftoff mats and glacier meltwater in Antarctica - MAT-05 | ecosystem: Environmental > Aquatic > Freshwater > Ice > Liftoff microbial mat | place...
CGGCGGCGAATCAAGTCACGGGTCTTTACCAAAGGTTGAGCCGCCGCCCACCTCATGCCCCTACGCAGCTTGTCATTACTCCTGCGTAACATGAGTTAATAATCTCAGCGCACACTGGGCAACTCGACTGTAAAGGTCGTGCCCTGACCAAGCGTACTGGCGACTTTGATCGTGCCGTTGTGTGCTTTCACAAGTTGGCTGGCGATTGCCAAGCCCAAGCCGCTGCCTGCGCCATTGGCATGGGATCGGGCGCGGTCGGCGCGCCAGAACCGATCGAAGAGAAAAGGTAGATCCTCGGCCGCAATGCCCTCGCCCGTATCCGCCACGATGATGCATATTTTGTCTTCGGCACTCGCTGCAGCCAAAGAAACCGAGCCCCCCTGCGGCGTATAGCGAATCGCGTTGGCCACCAAGTTGCTAATTACCTGATCCAGCCGTCCGGCGTCGCCATGCGCGAGCAAAGAGCCATTGACCAGTTGCAACCCTGGACGCGTGCGCGCTTCCTCGATCTGCAAGGTGATACCCGCGGCCTCGGCTTGGCCGCTAAAACTGGTAACCACATCGCTCAGCAGATCATCCACGTTGACCGCTTGACAGACCATCGGCAACTGGCCCGATTCCGCCAGGGAAAGCGTGCGCAGATCCTCGACCAGCCGCGCCAGCAGCCGGGTCTCCTCTAGGGTTGCTTCGATGTGGGCATTTGTGGGCTGGTAGACACCATCCAGCACACCCTCCAAGTTGCCTTGGATGATGTGGAGCGGCGTGCGCAATTCATGGGCAACATCGGCGGTGAGATTGCGCCGTTGTTGATCGGTGCGTTCTAGCTCGCCGATCATACGGTTGAACGAGTTGACCAATTGCCGAAATTCACGGCTGCCCAATTCCGACACCCGCACACTCAGATCGCCGCCGGCTACAGCATCGGCTGCCGTCATTATATCGGCTAGCGGAATCGCATAGTTGCGAAAGACGCGCGTGGCGACGATAAACGCGAGCAGTGGAAAGGCCAAGGCGAGTCCACAGCCGGCCATCCAGACCAGGCGTGTCATCTGCCCATCGCCGCCGAAGAACCGGGTAAGGTGAAAGGCTAAGATTGCCATACCACCAGCAACCAGCAGCACCATCAGAAACAGAACGCCAAGAAAGCGCACCAAAAAGAAGCGGCGCCGGCCGTACCAATCGCTATCACCAAGGAAGCGACGGCGGGCGTGCCAATGGCTATCGCCATGCATCCATGGCGGCGAACCGTGGGTATAGCGCCTGTGCTGCCAATGTTGCGCTTTGGGGTCATGCTCCCATGATGGTCTGTCCTGCGGATTGTCATTCATCAATTACAACCGAACTCAGTTCCTAGATACCATTCACGGACTGCACAATCGGACAAGGCTACGGCACGAATCACTCTGTATTATATCAGCAAGCGCGCGAAATCCATAGCCATCTGCCAGTAGACCATTCGGTTTTTTGCGCCGAACGGTCTACAAAAAATCAGCGTTTATAGCGTCGGTTTGAAAATCATTGCGCCGACGGTAGAGAGCAGGATCAGTAAGTTCAGCCCATTCAAGACGATGATGCGACCGGCAACGCTACTGGTTTGCAATAGGCTTGCCAAGGCTGTACGTTCCGCGACGCGGCTTAGTTGCAGATAGAGAATGGTGAGCGTGCTAATGCCGCCAACCCACAGGATCGCGCCAACAACATGCAGAAATTTGAACAATATAGGCGCTACGCAGTTGGCAGCGTTGCCATCTCTGGGGGCAGGCCGGCAGGATGCCGGCGTTCCCAGGCAACTGCGTAACTTCTACAATAAATAATTGAAAAAGATCACGGTACTCGCCCTTGCCTGAGAATTTGCACGAGGATTGCATAGTGTACTGCATAGGCCAACCAGAATCGATCAACACAGAAATAGGCAAAATAGGCAATGAGGCGCTCGACACATAGTCTGGATGATCTATGTATCGAGCCGCCCACTACCTATTCATCTAGTTGCTATCTCTAGACATGAATCCAGTCATTGGGGCGGTCTGGTTTCACATTCGGCTGTGTGACGTGGCTCACTGGCTGGCTGCTCTGGGCAGATTGCGGCTCGCCTTGCGCCGGATTTTGTGGCTGCTCCTGGGGTTGACCTCCGTAGCGATTTTCATAGTGACGCCCCCACGGTCCATGGTGACGATGCGGCCAGCGGGGGCCACCATGCATATGCCAGCGCCGGAAAGCGATCAATTTGAAGACCATCATCAACAGGAAGGCGATAAAGATAAAGCGGAAGAAGCCACCAACGAAGCCGAAGGGATGCCCGCCCCATCCCCGCGCTTCATAGCTTCGAGTATAGACACCGGGATTACTCACTGGATTGCTGGCTGGCTCGCCATTGCGCTGGCTGACCGCGGGTGCTACCACTGTGGCACTTTCGCCGCGATTGGTGAGCAGGCCAGCTGTGTAGCCTTCATTCCACCCCGCTTGGCGAATGCCCCCCGTAATTGTGCTAAAGAGAAAAATCCCCAATACGCCAGCTAACACCAGCGTGATGACCGTCTGGCGGTCCATTTGTTTGATGCGTTCGAACATTGTATTATCTCCTCAATTGGCAGTGAATTCTGCTCTATGCCTGTGCAGCACTGGCTGCTCGACAGTTGATTGGGTTTGTTTCAGCAACGCTGTGTTTGTTGCTGATAGATTCATTATGGGGCGGGCGTATGAAGAAAGTGTGAAGGATTTGGGCACATATGATGAAGGTTTGCCACGCGAGATGGTAGGCGCGCCACTGAGTTATGGCAGGGAGCTATGGTAGGCTGGGTTGATGTTTTGCAACGATCAACCCCTGTTTCAGAAAGGCCTTTCCGTTGTCACACCTGTTTGAACCATTTACCTTGCGTGGGGTTACCTTGCGCAACCGTATCGGCGTCTCGCCTATGTGTCAATACAGCGCACAAGATGGCTTTGCCAATGATTGGCATCTGGTCCATTTGGGGGCACGCGCCGCCGGTGGCGCCGCGTTGGTGATCGTCGAAGCGACTGCCGTCGAAGCGCGCGGTCGCATTAGCCCACAAGACTTGGGCTTGTGGGATGACGCGCAGATCGAGATGCTGGCGCGCATCAATCACTTTGTAAAGGGACAAGGTGCGGTCCCAGCCATTCAATTGGCACACGCCGGGCGCAAGGCCTCGACCGCGCGTCCGTGGGAGGGGGGCGGTCCGGTTGGCGCGGCGCAAGGTGGGTGGCAACCCGTGGGGGCCAGCCCCATTCCTTTTGCCGCGCACTATTCTACCCCAACCGAGTTGTCGCGCCAGGAGATTGATGTCATCCGCGACGCGTTTGGCGCAGCCACCATCCGTGCCCAAGCCGCAGGCTTCGATTGGCTGGAAATTCACGCGGCGCATGGCTATCTGCTGCACAGCTTTTTGTCACCCCTGTCCAATCAACGTCGTGATGACTATGGCGGCAGCTTTGAGAACCGCATTCGCTTTCTGCTGGAGACGGCGCAAACCATGCGCGCGCTTTGGCCAGAGGATAAGCCCTTGACAGTGCGCCTTTCCTGTACCGATTGGGCGGACGGTGGCTGGACGATTGAGGAATCGATTGCGTTGGCGCGGCGGCTCAAAGTGGTCGGCGTGGATCTGATCGATTGCAGTTCGGGTGGTTCTGTGCCTTCTGCCAAGATTCCGGTGGGCGCGGGCTATCAGACTCCCTTTGCCGAGCGTATTCGGCGTGAAGCGCAGATTCCGACCGCGGCCGTGGGCATGATTACCCAGCCTATGCAGGCCGACGAGATCGTGCGCAATGGTCGCGCCGATGTGGTGCTGCTGGCGCGTGAATTGTTGCGCGATCCCTACTGGCCACTCCATGCCGCGCAAGTGGTACATCAGCGCGATCGAGCCCCTCTGCCGCCCCAATACGCCCGCGCCTTCTAAATTTACGCTGCTGAAGCTGATTGACTGACAAAACTTATCTAACCGCTACGGTCGTGAAGCACCCAAAGGGTACCCGAAAGGTAACGATTCAGGCCAATCGCATTCACCACCGGGAGCGCCGCCCAGGGGGCTCCCGATCCTGACGGCCTCCGTTACCCCGAAAGAAAATACCCGTGTAAATCTGCGCGCGCTTGGCATTCTTTGCGGTAAAAACTGAGATTTGTCAGTCAACCAGGCTGTTGAAGTGGTTAGGCGGGGGTGGCTTGATAGTTACCGCTGTTGAAGACCACTAACGCGATGGTCTTCTTTTTTGCCAACCTGGCGCTCCCCACCTTACCTTATCTTTTATTTATCTGCCATTATGGGCAAACCTTACGAAATTTATAGGGCTTAAGTCCTATACAAATCGAAAAATTTATGATACATTTAAGATTACTTCGCCTCGTGAACGATCCTGACCCTGACTGTAGGATCACCAATAACCAGCATTTTCCTACCCTAACACTACAAATAAATAGCTAATTTTATCAATTGCCTTGTGGAGACACATACCCCATGTCCAACCGCTGCTTCATCTCTCGTTTATTCACCGTGGTGCTGACGATCAGCATGTTGTTTAGTTCTGTTGCGCCGACGATCCAGGCGCAAGAAGGTGGCCACGTTTATCTTCCAATAATTAATGGTAAGGTTGATAACGCTAGTTCATTAGCAAATGAGTATAAAAAAAATGCTAACTATTATCAAGAATCCTCAAATCGGTATGTATTATTTATGGGAGGTATCAATAGCAAATCAAATGGTGTTATGCCAATTGATAATGCATTTAGTTTCATACAACAAGAGTTATATAACCGAGGATTAAGAAATTTTATTTATTTTAACTATGCAGCAGCTGATAGCGGAAATCCTAATTATTATTGTCTAACTTGGACATTTGTTGCATGGCCTTATAACTGCACATCTTCAGGCGATCTAACAGACACAAGCGCTTTGAGACGTGCCCCTTTATACTTAACCAGTCATACACATCTACCCGTTGATCGTCAAGCACATGTACTAAACTGGATATTAAATCAAATCCTAAGAGAAAACTCTTCTGCTGAAATTGACATTATTGGCTATAGTCTTGGAGGTGTTGTTGCATCTTACTGGGGATCACAAGTAGATCAATCGTCAGTATTGCGCGCTCATGTTAAGTCTATAGTTTTAATTGAAAGTCCGGTTGGGGGTATTCCTCTTGGAGGGCCATTTCTTGAAGGATGCGGTGTCGATGCTGTATGTGGAGCATGGTGGCTAATATTAGATTATATGTTCGGGTATGATGTGTTACGCCAATTGCAATTGCCAGGTAGTGCATCAGGAAGTATTATTGATTTATTACCACAAGCAGCGCGCAATTTTCCGGTCACATCCATTCAATCATCGACTGATTATCTTGTTAATGGTATATCCTTACCTTTATGTAACAACATTGCCTGTATTACCAGTGATAGCGTACCTATAGGTAGAGGAACGCAGTATTGGGTAAATGCCTCTCATACTATTCACAAAGATGAAGAACTTGGAGGAAGTGGACTTGCCCAATCATCTTTGAGGCACCACACTGCTTCTTCTCTTTTGTTGGAAAATCATGGTACACCTTTGAGGAATCAACACACGGCACAGTGGGTTGTAAACGCTCTACGTTTACAACAAGTCTCGCCAGTACCGATCCCCCAGCCTACGCCTTTTCCTTCAACTACTTTCCCTGGACTTTTTCAAGCCACCTTCCTCTCCCACACCACCATCCCCGACGGCTATGCCATCACCCCCAACCAAGCGTTCACCAAAGTCTGGCGCGTCAAAAACAGCGGCACTTCCACCTGGGATGGCTTTAAACTGATCTTCATCGGCGGTGAGAAGATGAGTGGTGTGACCAAAGAGTTACTCCCGCTTGCGGCCAACGGCACCATGGACATCATCCTGCCGCTACGCGCGCCGTCCACATCGGGTCGCTACCGCGGCTCCTGGCAAATTGTCAATCGTGATGGGGTCCATGTGCCGGGTGGTCAACTTTGGGTAGAAGTCAATGTGGTGGGCGCGTCTAACGGCGGAGGTAATATTGGACACATTGCATCATTCTCCCCCGATCCAGCTTCACCATCCAACGCCAGCCAAATTGTCTTCACCGCGCGCATTAACTGGTGGCAACAATATCGATCTATGCGTGTCAAGGTTGGGGATCAGGTGATTGGCGAAACTTCGGCCACCGAAGGCACCTTCCGTTGGGATGCCGGCGCACTCCCCCGTGGCGATCACACAGTAGTACTGGAGGTTGCCAGCCAAACCGATACTTCGTGGAGCAACCCCGAACGCCAAGTAATGGTCTATACACTCAATGGGACTGCGACTCCTATCAATCACAAGCCCAATCGCCCGAATCCACGCTAACCGTATAACTGGTTTGTCTACTATTCCGGCAATACAGCGCGACTCTGTGGACAGGCGAATGGCGACCCAGATAACGATGCCATTACCCACTATCAATTCGAGATTTTCGACAGCGCCGAAGGATGGAACAGTGGTTGGGTCACCGGTGACTGTGCCACGACACGCGCGATGGGACCACATAATTACCAGTGGCGGGTGAAGGTACGCGATAGCCGCGGCGCGGAGAGTGATTGGAGCGAGCCCTGGCACTTTACCTTGGTCAACCCCAATCTGAGCATTACGCAGTTAGACTTTCAATCACAGGACAGTAATAGCGAAGTTGTCAAGATACGCGCCTGTACCGCCGGCCAAGGTGGGGTGAATATCACCATGCGCGTCAGTGTCAACGACGCCAACGACGGTTCAGGCAATGGTCAATGGCATATCATTAAAGAACAGGGGAGTCCTTGCTTCAACGACAATGATGCCCCCATCTGGCGGACATTGCCCTATGGGAATGGTGCACACCGCGTGCGTATTGAAGCCCGTGGCGTCGATCCAAATTGGAATGGGGCCGCCGTCCGCGAGGGAACCTATACCCTGCCCCATCGCCGCCCGGCAGAACCAGCACTGTTAACACCAATGCCCCCAGAAGGGACTAACAATGTTGTCTATTTGAATAATCGTCAGGTCACTTTCCGCTGGCAACCAACGATACGCGCCCAGAACTATAGACTACTGGTTAGCACCGATCCATCACCAAAAGCAAATCCCAATGTGATTAATCAAACTTTAGGGGGCAATGTAACAGAGCAGACGGTAACCCTCAGCCAGGACTATGGATTGCTCTACTGGCAAGTCCAGGCAATCAATGATGTTGGGACGACTGATTCCGGAATTCGACAGCTCGGCATTGATCGACAGTCGGCCACTTGTAGGGTACAAGCGCTGCCTGGCACCAATTGGGAAAGTGTTTTCCAGGTTAGCTGGCTAGGCAACGATAGTTTGTCCGGTGTCTACACTTATGATGTGCAAGTAAGAGATCTTGCCCAGAGTGAATGGAATGACTGGCTTACGATAGTACCCGCAAGCAAGACCTATGATCTGTTCACCGGTCAACCCGGCCACAGCTATGCCTTTCGCTGTAGAGTAACGGATAATGCGCAGAATATTGGGACTTATCCGGCCAATCAGGATACAGCTGTTACCATCGATTTGAATTCACGCCCACCAACTCCGTGGTGGAATACAGGGTATGCACAAAAACGTAATATCATTCTCCAGAATAATACCCCCAATACCACAGTACCAAATTTGTATCCAGTTCACTTACATTTTGATGGAACAACTAGTCCCAGCGCAGCCGAAATCTATAATGGCTCGCTTTCCTCCACAAAATGTGATGATCTGCGCGTTATCTATCATGACACAACAGAACTAAATCGCATTGTCCAAAATTGTACGAGCAATGTGATTGATATCTGGTTCCAAACCCAGGATAGCTTCCACAGCAGCGCGCCTAGCGCGACAGCGCACCAACTTTACTATGGCAACGCAGCCGCAAACAATCCGCCGGCCAACGTGGTGAATGTTCTACAGCCACCCAAGGATGCGCAGACAGTCGGCCTTTGGTACGCTTACGCTGGCAGTGGTAGCACATTAGTCGATCAGTCGGGCAATGCCAACAACTGCTCGATCAATGGGGCAGTAACCTGGCAACCCATGAATAAATTCCCAGCATCGCTGCGCATGCCAGGGCCCTCGGATGGTCCGACGGTCAATTGCGGCAAATCTACCATCTTTAACCTGCAAGAGTTTACCTTTGAAATGTATCTCAAACGATGGGGGACTGCCGACGGCCGTATGGCAGGTCACATGGAACGGAATAGTCCACTTCGTTGGGAATTGGGTGTTGATACTCAAGGAACAATAAAGGTCACCATTTGGCCCTGTTCCGGTTGTGGTTCCGAGTCAGTACAAGCAGCGGCCTCGATTCCGACCCTAAATCAATGGTATCATGTTGCCTTTACATTGAAGAATAAGGTTGTAACAATCTATGTGAATGGTGCACAGCGCGGCAGCGGCACGTTGAATGCTGGGAATATCACATCAGCCACACCCTATCTTACGATCGGCAGTGCAGAAGATATTCGCCGTCCGGCAATTGAGGTCGCAGGAATTCGATTATCTAATCAGGCGCGTACAGCCTTCCCGCACGCCGCCCTGACCGTGATCACCACAGAACCGGCAACAACAGTGGGAGCACCGATTGCACCACCCGCTGCCGGTTCCGCTGACTTGGCCGTTTTAAGCATCAACACCTATCCTGATCCTAGTGGTGGTGTTTTGGTCGAGACGGTTGTTCAAAATCAGGGGAACAAAGGTACCAATAACGGCTTTTACACCGACCTCTATGTCGATCATGCACCGACTGGGCCGGGTGACGCTACAGGTCGCGCCGAACGCTGGGTAGCCAGTGCGATTGATGAGGGCAAGACCTTAGTTCTCACGACTCTGCTCGTTGATACGCAACCAGCGGCAGTGCTCACCGAACGTAACAAAACGATCTATATTCAAACCGATGCAGCGGGTGTCGTTGGCGAAGCGCAAGAGAATAACAACATTGGGTTACCGGTTCAAGTCTGTTTTGCCTCACCGGACAGCTATGAAAATGACAATGACCGCGCCAACGCCAAGCCCCTGGGTTTAAACAGTGTACAGACCCACAATCTGCATTTGGTTAATGATCAAGATTGGTATCGCTTTACAGCGCAAAGCGGCTCTACCTATTCATTTGCAACGAGCAATCTCGGTCTGAGTGCCGACACTTATCTCTATCTCTATGGCACTGATGGTACAACGCTGCTTGCTAGTAATGATGATAGTGGGGAAAGTTTGAGTTCGCGTATCGACTGGATCGCAACAGGCAGCGGCACTTACTATCTGCTAGTTAAGCACTGGAATTCCAACGTTGCTGGGTGTGGGACTAACTATGACATCATTATGAACACAGTTGCGGCCCCAACACCGACACCAACCATCACACCTACATGGACCCACACGCCTACGCCAACGCCGGTCCCAATCGCCCCCATTCCCTCCAACAGCGGTGAATTGATCACCTCCTGGGAAGCAGGCGCTGGAACCTGGCATCTGAATGTAACTAGCGGGGCGCAGAGTGCGGCCAATGTAGCCCAATATGCGAGTGACGGCAGCAAAGCCATGAAACTCGCATACACTAACAATCCCGGTTGGAGCCATTTCCAGTACAACTTCCCTGCAGCTATGGATTTGAGCAGCTATGGCAAGTTGCAACTGCATCTCGTCAACCCCGGTACGCCACTTACCATCAAGGTCTCGGTGCCGACAGGGAGTACCTGGGCGTGGCATGTGTCGCCTGGGCAGAACATACCCTTTGGCAGTAAGCTGATAGAGTTTGACCTGCGTGCCAACAACTGGACTACAGACGTTAGTACCGGACCGATTGCCAATCTCAATCAGGCACAGGGGTTAGTCATTCTGATCGAAGGCGTACAGTCGCCTAATGCGCTCTATGTCGATAACCTGCGTAAGATTCTGGCTGCAACTGCCACACCGGTGCCGCCGCTAACTAGCACGGCAACGAGCGCTCCAGTGCCGCCGACCGCGACCAAGACAGTGGTCTTCCCCACGGCGACGCGCACGAATACTCCTGTACTGCCGACAGCAACCAAGACCGCGAAGCCAGTTACACCGACCAAAGCACCGACGCCAACCAGGACAGCGAAGCCAGTTACACCGACCAGAACACCTGTACCGCCTACAGCAACCAAAACACCCGCACCACCTACGGTGACACGTACGAATACCCCTGTACTGCCGACAGCAACCAGGACGGCGAAGCCAGTTACACCGACCAAAATACCAACAGCAACCAGGACGGCGAAGCCAGTTACACCGACCAAAATACCGACAGCAACCAGGACGGCGAAGCCAGTTACACCGACCAAAACATCTGTAGCACCTACACCGACTAAGACACGAGTGTCAGTGGCCGCAATGTCAACATTTACACAAACGAGCTCTGTACCGTTACCAGTGCACATGGCGCTAACAGGTACACAGCCATTGAGCGGAACAATTGGCGCAACAGTGACAAATCCACTTACCGCAACTATGATACCTATGTCGACTACGACTGTGACGACGACAGACACCAACAATATCTTAGCCAATAGTGATCTCACCGCACTGATGGTGGCGACCACGACGCTCGCGAACACGGTGACCGCAGACATAAATCTGTCGCCAACTCTTACCATAACGACAATGCCTACGTCGACTACGACTGTGACGACGACAGACACCAACAATATCTTAGCCAATAGTGATCTCACCGCACTGATGGTGGCGACCACGACGCTCGCGAACACGGTGACC
>Ga0105048_10018434_pt1 | contig 10742 bp, 6 predicted proteins | sample MAT05_FD_78382 | JGI IMG/M metagenome (GOLD analysis project Ga0105048, IMG submission 78382) | Freshwater microbial communities from Lake Fryxell liftoff mats and glacier meltwater in Antarctica - MAT-05 | ecosystem: Environmental > Aquatic > Freshwater > Ice > Liftoff microbial mat | place...
AAAAGCATCGGCAAGAGCGGTTGAAGAAGCTCGCGCCGGTGCCCGAGAAGAAATAGCCGCATCACGCCACGACTTTGTTGCGGCCGGTGCGCTTCGCTTCGTACGTAGGTAGAGCCAGGCAAGTCTGTTAAACTGACGTCGTCGACACAAGTCGTTGCCGGGCCTAGTCTGTTAAACGACTGGCCTCGAGTTAAGCATTTGGAAACGAGTTAACGCGAGGGTGTGGGTGTTCTCGCTTAACTCGATTTTCGCTTGCTGCTGGTCACATGGCGCTGAATCCGGAGCAGTTCGCGACGATCCAACCGGCCATCCTCTGGGCGAGGCTGCCTTTGCAAGCGATTCTGATCGCGTGGTCGTACTGGTTCACTCGCAGGCGAATCGCAGAATTGCCCGCAAATTGAATGTAATCAACCCGGCGAAGTGACCGGTGAACCGGCCGGTTCTTCGCCCTCCGGGGTGGGATCATCGGGACTTCGGCACTAGAATCAGAGTGCACCCCGGACTTGCCCCGCCCCGAGATTCGCCGATATGCCATCCGAATCGATCGCGTCGTTCCTCGATCTGGCCCGAGAAAACAACATCCTCGGCGGCGAAGATGTCGATGCGCTGTTTCAGCAGCCCGACGTGCCTCGGCAGAATCTCGCGGCGCTCTGCGACTTCCTGCAGGGTCGCGGCGTCTTGACGAAATACCAAAGCGACATGATCCGGGCCGGGAAGGGGTACGAACTCAACTTCGCCGGTTACCCGATCCTCGCCGAACTCGGGCCTTGCCCCGGCGGAATGGCGTACAAGGGCACGCACCCGTCGCTGCGGACGCCGGTGATCATCCGACGGCTGCGCACCGATTGGTTCGCCCCGCTCGACAACGCCTCCGCGTACATCCAGCGGGCCCAAGACGCGGCCCCGGTCGTGCACCCGCACTTGGCCCATTTGCTGGATGCCGGCGTGCACCGCGACGAGCCGTTCGTGGTCATCGAACCCTTCGCCAGCGCCGATCTCGAATCGCTCATCGGCGACATCGGCCCGATGCCGGCAGCGCTGGCGGCCGAGTTCGTCCGCCAGATCGCTTCGGCCCTTCAAATGGCCCACCTCCGCGGCTTCGCCCACGGCGACGTCCGCCCCGCCAACATCTGGGCCGGGCCGCTGGTGGCGTCGACGCGGCCCCGCGCCGATGGTTCCCCGCGCTTCCGCCCCGCGCCGACCGCTATCGTCAAACTCTTCGAACTCGGCTTGGTGCCAAGCATCCCCGCCATCGAAGGCGATCCGTACCGGGCGCCGGAAGCGGCGGGGGCAACCCCCGAAGCCGACATCTTCGCCCTCGGGGGCGCGCTGGCATTCCTGCTGACGGGTAAGCCGCCGAAGGCCCCGGCGCTGTTGCCCGCCATGCGGCCCGACGCCCCGATCGCCCTGCTGGAATTAGCCGCGGAGATGATGCACCCGGAAGCGAATGCCCGGCCGACGGCAGCGGAAGTGCTCGGCAAGATCGGCGCGATGTCGAACCTGCCCGCGCCGAAGCCGCTGCCATTGCCGTTGCCGGAGTCGTCGTCGATCCTCGGCGGTGGCGAATCGGAGCATTTGGAAGTGAACGAGATCAGCGAAGCGGGCGGTGTAGAATTGGCCGAGGCCGAGGATGTGGAACTGGCGTCTGTGGCGGAAGACGCCGCGCCGGTCGTCGGCAGTTGGCCGGCCCACGAGCCGTACCATCCTCCGGCATTTGTGCCGGCCGAGCTTCACCCGGCCTATTCGCCGCAAGAGTGGAGCGCGCCCCCCGTCGCCTTCGACCCGCGCGCCGAGGACAGCACGCCGTCGGCGCCGCGAGCCGTGCCGAAGCGTGTGATCAACAAAACCAAGGTGATGATCTGGGTCGCTGTGGGTCTGTTTTTAAACTTCCTCGCGCTCGGGATTTGGGCCGCGATGTTCTTCGGCGTCTTCGACGGTTCACCGGAGCCGGACACGCGGCCCGACGTGAAACCGCCGACGAATAACCCCGTGAAGCCGCCCAAGAAAAACAACCGACCCCAAATATGACACCCTGCATCAGCCAGGCGACGACGCTGCCGAGCCGATTCGCGGACGACGTCAACGGGTACGCCGACGGCGGCTGCGCGGCGATGGAAGTTTGGCTCACCAAACTCGAGACCCACCTCGAATCGGCATCGGTCGCCGAGACGCAGGCACTCCTGCGCCAACGGGGTGTCACCCTCGCGGCGGCGGCCTATCAAGGCGGTTTGCTCCTCAGCCAAGGGGAAGCCCGGAGAGCCTCGTTCGATCACTTCAAGGCGCGGTTGGAACTCTGCCAGCAATTCGGCATCGGCACGTTGGTGGTCGTGGCCGACTTCGCGCAGAAGATCGATGCGACCTCGCTCGGCCGCGCCGTGGTGTCCCTGACGGAAGCGGGCCGCTGGGCGGCCGGATTCGACGTACGCCTCGCCCTCGAATTCCGAGGGCAGGACACCTTCTGCACCTGTTTAGAAACGGCGCTAATGCTCGTCGGCGAATGCCGGGAGCCGAACGTCGGCGTCTGCCTCGACGCGTTCCACTACTTCCGAGGGCCGAGCAAAGCCGAGGACTTATCGAAGTTGAGCCCCGCGAATTTGTTCCACGTGCAAGTGTGCGATGTCGCCGGCATCCCGCGCGAATTGATGACCGACGCCGACCGCATATTCCCCGGCGATGGGGATTTCCATTTGGAACCGATCGTGAATCGCCTGCGCGAAATCGGCTACGGCGGTGCCGTATCGCTGGAGTTGCTCAACCCGATGCTCTGGGGCTCGAAGCCGTCGCAAATCGCCGAGTTGGGCATCGCGGCGCTCGAGCGATTGTTGGGAACTGGAACTTGAAAGTGCTCACTTCATCGCCGGCGAGCGGTGGCCAAGATGTGAAACGAAAGTGGGAAAAGCAAAAATGAACGCGGGGTTCGGGATGCGAACCCCGCGTGGTCGTCCGATCAATTCGCGGTGCGCATCGTGCGGGCGGTGAACTTGCTCGTGTCGATCTTGGTGCCGATCATTTCGGTCCATTGCTTTTGTTGGTCGGCGCTGAGGGCCTTGACCGACTTATCTAGGGCCGCTTCGGTCTTCGGCTTCGACTGGTCGGCGAACTTCTTCAGCGTTTCGGCGTCCGGCGGGGTCGCGCCCGGCATCGGGCGACCGCCTTGGGCGGGCAGGCCGAGTTCTTTGCGGAGGTCGGCGATTTCCTTCTGCGTGGCGTCGGCGACTTCCTTGAGTGCCTTCTTCTGGTCGTCGGAGATGGTCAGAGCCTTCACGACGTCGGCATTGCTGAACGCCCGCACGCCCATGGCTTGGATTTCGATCTGCTTGAATCGCTTCTTCTGATCGGCCGTCAGCACGTCGTCGGTGGCCTTCTTGACTTCTTCGGTGACGGTCATCATTTCTTTGAGGATTTCTTGCATCTTGGTGCGGTCGGGTTGGCCGCCGCCGCGCAGCTCGGCCAACTTTTTGGTCATGTCGGCTTGCTTGGCGGCGACGTCCTTGAACTTGCCTTTTTGCTCGTCGGTGACTTTCAGTTCTTCTTGGAGATCTTTGTTCGTCAGCACGAGGCCGATTTGCAGGCCGCCGAAGCCGCCCGGGCGACCGCCTTGGCCGGGTTGCCCCGGTTGCGGGCGTTGGGCTTGGGTCGCACCGGCGACGACGACCAAGAGGGAGGCCGCCAGCATCCATCGAGCGATCAACTTCATGAGTGGAACTCCTGCGGTTCGGGGGAACCGCCGACAACGGCGCCGGAGCCAGCACGCGTGGCCCAACTCGCCGGAGAGACTACGCACCAGTGTGCGCGGAGTGGGGTTAGAAGAAAATGAGAGGATGCGGAAATGCGGAGTTGGGAAGTTGCAGCTCTACGCACCGATGTCGCGAAGCCCGGCAATCTGCGTAAACCCGAGGCGTCTCCGGTTCAATCCATCTCATTCTTCACGCAAAATGCTTGACACCCTTGGGCGCCACGCTATTCTCCCCGCCGCACCGCACACGGCCGGCGTGCCCGCGCACCAACGGCGACGGACCATTCGGGGGAATGGCCCTTCGCCGGCGCGGCGCACCCGGCTCGATCCACGCCGAACTCGGCGACGCAGAGGGGAAGTCGATGGCCCGCACCCGTACCCGATTGATGGCCTGCAGTTTCCTCGCCGGCCTGTCCGGCGTGGTCGGAGCCACCGTCGGCTGCTTCCCGCAGCAAACCAACCGCGCCCAAGTCGCCGACGACACCGAGAAAGACGCCAACGCCACCGTTGGCATGAAGACCGTCATGGGCAACGCCGAGCCGATCCCGGTTTCGGCCGTCGGCCTCGTCTACAACCTCAAAGGCACGGGCAGCTCCCCGGTGCCGGACGGCTGGCGCTCGATGCTCGAGAACACCATCAAGAAGCGCAAGCTGAACTCGAAAGAACTACTCGACGATCCGGCCCGCACGACTTCGCTCGTGCTCGTATCGGGTACCGTCCCGCCCGGTTGCCGGAGCCAAGATCGCTTCGACCTGACGATCACGCTGCCGCCCGGTAGCAAGACGACCTCGCTCCGCGGCGGCACGCTCGAAATCTGCGACCTCACGAACTTCGAAGCGGCGGGGAACGCCCGCCAGCAACTCACCGACGCCGGCCTGCCCGTCGGCAAGACACCGTTGGCCGCGAGCAGCTCGGTGCTCATCGGCAACCGCCTCGGCACCGGCGAAGGCTCCTTGGTCAGCGGGCAACTCCTCCAAGTGAAGGAGAACACCGACGGCCCGAACGAATCCGAAGCACCGGTCGTGGCCTCTAACACCGGCGAGAAAATCGCCAAGGTTTGGAATGGCGGCGTCTGCTTGCTTGAACGCCCCTACTACTTCCTGATGAACGACACCTCCGCCCAACCTCGGTTGGCCTTGGTGATCGCCTCGCGCCTCAACACCGTCTTCCACGGCTCGACCGACCGCGGCAACAAGATCGCCGAAGCGAAGGTGCAAGGCAAGCCGCTCGTCGCGGTCTTCGTTCCACCGACGTACCGCCACAACCACGGCCGGTTCCTCATGGTCGCCCGGCAAGTGCCGCTTGTGAATGTCGGCCCGAGCGACCCGTACCGCAAGAAGCTCGAACAAGAACTCGTGCAGCCGGAAACGGCGCTGATCGCCGCCGTGAAGCTCGAAGCCCTCGGCGGCGAAAGCGAAGACGCCCTCCGCGTCGGCCTCGAAAGCAACTCGCCGTGGGTGCAGTTCGCCTCGGCCCAATCGCTGGCCTACCTCGGCAAGGCCGATCTGGCCGCGTCGAGCCTTTTGGCGAAGCTCGCCGAGCGCCACCCGTCGCTCCGGACTCACTGCCTCAAGGCGCTGGCTTCGCAAGACGACGCCCATTGCATCGATCAACTCGGCGAACTGATGAAGTCGAAAGACGCGTCGCTGCGGTACGGGGCCTTCACCGCGATGCGGCTGATGGACGAAAACCACGACTCCGTCCGCGGCCGCAAGATGGGGAACTCCTTTTGGCTGCACACGATCGCCGACGGCTCCGATCCGCTGGTTCACCTGATCACCGAACGCCGTAACGAGATCGTGCTCTTCGGGACGACTTGGCCGGTCCGCGGGCCGTTCTCGTTCCCGCTCGGCACCGACTTCACCGTGACCATGAAAGACGGCGACGAGTCGGTGTTGATCAGCCGGATCGTCACGAAGAACAACGAGCCGACGACGGTGGAAGCGAAGTACCGGGCCGACCTCGGGTTCATCTTGAAGGGGATCGCCGAGATGGGCGGGAACTACTCCGACGCCATCGAGTTCATCCGCCGGGTCAACGGGGCCGATTGCCTCGGGGCCAAGCTCGCCGTCGACGCCACTCCGCGCGGCATGACGATTCAACAACTGGCGTCGCTGGCCCGCACCGACCTAACCTTGGCCCGTTCGGATGTCGAAGTCGGCAAGATCAACAGCGATGTGCTGCAAGCCGGCTACGAAGCGCCGGGCGAACCGAAGCCGCTGCTGAAGGCGCCGATCGTGGAGATCGAAGCCCCGAATCGCCAACAGGGCGGTCGCATCTTCGGGCCGCGCCCGATCGAGACCAACGCCATCGGGGCTTTGACGGAACGCCGTTGAGAAGTGGTCAGTGGTTGGAGCAGTCAAAGAAGCTCCGCTTGCCGCCGGCTTTCTTCGCTGACCACCGACCACTGACCACCGACCACTACTCATGCTCCAACGCTTGGAACTCATCGGCTTCAAATCGTTCGCGGACAAGACTCGCTTCGAGTTCGCGCCGGGGGTCACGGCCATCGTCGGCCCCAACGGCAGCGGAAAAAGCAACGTCGTCGATGCGGTGAAATGGGTCCTCGGCGAGCAATCGGCCAAGTCGCTCCGCGGCGGCGAGATGACCGACGTCATCTTCAACGGATCGAGCACCCGCAAGTCCCTCGGCCTCGCCGAAGTGAGCCTGACCTTCGACAACGCCCGGCGGCTGTTGAACCTCGACGCCGACGAAGTGCAGATCGCCCGGCGCGTCTACCGCGACGGCCAAAGCGAGTACCTCGTCAACGGGCAACTCGCCCGGCTGAAGGACATCAAAGATCTCTTCCTCGGTACCGGCGCCGGCCACGGGGCGTACAGCGTCATCGAGCAGGGCCGCGTCGATGCGCTCCTCACGGCGAGCACCAAAGATCGGCGGATCATCTTCGAGGAAGCCGCGGGAATCAGCCGGTTCAAGGCGAAGAAAATCGAGACGCTGCGGAAGCTCGAACGGGTCGACGCCGACCTGACCCGCGTCCGCGATATTCTGCAAGAACTCGACAAACAACTCCGCGCCCTGCGATTGCAGGCATCGAAGGCCCAGCGTTACCAAGAATACACGGCGGAACTCCGGGGCCTCCGCGTCGGGTTGGCCGCGCAGGAATTCCGGGAACTGACCGCGACACTCGACCGGCAGTCCGGGGTGCTCGCCGAATTGCGGGCGGAAGTCGCGGAAGCGACCGGGGCCAGTGCCGCGCGCGAAGGGCGGATTCAACAACTCGAGCGCACGCTGGCCCGCACCGAAGCCGAACTGCGGGGGCACGAAACCGAACTCGTCGGAGCCGAGCAAACCATCGGGGCGCAGGAAGCGACCGCGAAATTCGAACGCGTGCAAGAAGCGAATCTCGAAAGCGAACTCCGGCGACTGGGTGCCAAGCAGGTCGATCTGGCCCGCCGGCAGCAATCGCTCGAAGTCCAAGTCCAACACGCCGCGGCGGAATTGGCGGAGTGCGAACTGCGCACGGCCGGCGAACGGACTCGGGCCGAAGACGCGACGCGCTCGCTGTCCGAAGTCCAAGCGCGGATCGCCGCGCTGTCGCGGGAGAGCCAGACCGATCGCCAGCGGCAGTACGAATGGATCGCAAAAGCGGCGAAGTTGCAAGGCGACACCGAAACCCTGCGCAACGATACCGAGCGCCTGCTGCGCGAGCTCAATCGCAAGAAAGCGGAAGCGGAACGGATCGCCCAGCAGCACGACGCGCTCGAATCGGTGCTGGTCGACTTGTCGCGCACCGATGCCGACGTGAAGCAAAAATTGGCCGGGGCGAACGAGAACCTCGCGGAGCACGCCCGGGTTCAAGGCGAACTGCGGCGGAAGGCCGACGCCCTGCAGCACGAGTTGGAATCGCGGCGCGAAGCCCGCAGCGCGCTCGGCGGGCGGCTCGAAGTCCTCGAATCGCTCGAGCGCAGCCAAGAGGGCTTCGGCGCGGGGGTGCGGGAAGTGCTGCTGCAACTCGGTGCGGGAAGTCCGGCGCTCGCCGGTATCGTCGGCTTGATCGCCGATCTGCTCTCGGTTTCGCCGCGGGCCGCGCCGCTCGTCGATCTCGTCCTCGGCGATGCGACGCAGCGATTCCTAGTCCGCAACGCCTCGGACATCGACGCGCTGGCGGCCGCCTTACCGGGGCTGCCGGGCCGCGTCGGCTTCGTGCCGCTCTTGCGTACGCCAATCGCCGTCCACCCGTTGTCATTGGCCCGGGCAGTCGTTTGCGAATCGCCCGAACTGGCTTCCCTTCCGCAGCAACTGCTCGGTCAGGTTCTCCTCGTCGACGATTTGCCCACGGCGCGGAATGTCGCCTGGGACAACCCCGGCTACCGCGTGCTGACCCGCGTCGGCGAACTCCTCGAACCGGACGGCACCCTCGGCATCGGCCCGCCGCTGTCATCGACCGGCCTGCTGTCGCGCAAAAGCGAACTCAAAGAACTCCTCGCGGTTCTCGCCGAGCACGAGCGGATCATCCGAGACTTGGAATCGGAGCAAGCGGCCTACCGGCGCCGGGCCGAGTCGCTGGAGGCGCCGATCCACGCGCTCGAAACCGAAATCCGCGCCCTCGGCGGCGAGGCGGGAACCCTGCGCGATCAACTCCGCGATCAGCGCCGCGTCCAACAGCAACTGGCCGAAATGCGGGATCTCATCCACCAAGAAAGCGGGCAGTTGAGTCGGGAACAGTCCGAGGTTCACGCGGCGTTCGAGCAATCGCGTGCCGATTGGCGCCGAGCCGAAGAATCGGCCGCGAGCATCCGGCAGAAGCTGGCCGACGCGGAACAAGAACTCGCCGAAGCCCAGCGCGACCGCGACCGGAAACAGGCCGAGCACGTCTCGGTTCAAGTCGCCCTCAGCCGGGCGGAAGAGCAATTGGTGGCGATGCGGTTCCGCCGCGACGAGTGGGAGAGCGACCGCGCGCAACACCGGCGGGAACTCGCCGAGGCCATCGCGATGGATCGCGACATCGCGGCGAAGCTCGGGCAGGGCCGACTGGCGATTCTCCGCGCCGGCGCCATCGCCGCGACGGCGTATGCCGACAAAGAAGCCGCGGAGCTCATGGTGCGACGGTCGTCGCGACAGCGGGACGACCTGCGTGCGGAGCGCGACGCGTTGCAAACGGAGTTGAAGCGATACCGCGATTCGTGGTCCGTGCAACGGGACCGCGCCCACGCCCACGAGATGGTCGTACAGGATCTGACCTTCCGCCGGAACAGCGTCGCAGATCGCATCCGCGATGATTACCAAATCGAGTTGGCCGAGTCTACGACACTGGCCAATCCGGACGAGCCGATCCCGCTGGCGCCGGCCGACGCGGACGCCGCGCAAGAACAGATCGACGAGTTGAAGCGGAAGGTCGCCAAGCTCGGCAGCGTCAACCTCGAAGCGGTCGATGAACTATCCGGGCTTGAGAAACGCGAGTTGGATCTGCGCGGTCAACACGACGACCTCGCCGAAAGCGCCGGGAAATTGCGGGAGATCATCGGCCAAATCGACCGCGACAGCCGGAAGTTGTTCGCGGAAACGCTCGGGCTCGTGCGCGGGCATTTCCAAGATCTCTTCCGCAAGCTCTTCGGCGGTGGTATGGCCGACATCGTGCTCGAAGACGAAACCAACCCGCTCGAGAGCGGCATCGAAGTCACCGCACGCCCGCCCGGTAAGGAGCTTCGCAATCTCTCCCTGCTCAGCGGCGGCGAGCGCACACTCACGGCCATCGCATTGCTGCTAGCGATATTCCGCAGTCGGCCGAGCCCCTTCTGCATCCTCGACGAAGTCGACGCCGCGCTCGACGAAGCCAACACCGCCCGCTTGGCCCACGCTCTACGCGAGTTTCTGGATCGCTCGCAGTTCATCATCATCACGCACAAGAAGCGAACGATGGCGTCGGCCGATGTCCTCTACGGCATCACGATGCAAGAGAGCGGCGTATCGAAACAAGTCGCGGTGCGGTTCGAAGATTACGCCGAGGAAGCCGCGGCCGCGTGATTCAGCAACAGCCCGACGTACCGCAGCCGCCTTTCGGCTTGGCCGCCGCGGCCGTCGCCGGCACCGGTATGCCGCAGCGATCCGGCGCCAAGCAATCGGTGTGTTTCGTTCCCAACGCCAACAGAACGCCGCTCGGCGTGAGTTCGATTCCGCCCAGCGGGTACTGCGAGATCACCCCGGCTTCGTATTCGATTTCCACCGGCAGATCGTCGTCCTTCAAGATCGGCGCGGCCAGGTCGAGGATCATCGCCAATCTGCCCGTCGTCAGCCGGTGATCGGTATCGGCCGCGACCCAAGCCTGCAACACGCACGCGGTTGTTTCCCGGGCCGTACCGCCGCAATCGACAAACTGCTTGTGAACGCGGCCGACTTCGGTCACGTGGAAGTGCGCCGGCACGAAGTCGCCATCGGGCAGCATGATGTGCAGCGCGGCGTTCGGGTCGCGGGTCAGTGCCCGGCGGAAGGAAGACAAGTTCATGGATGGAGCCCGGAGTTTCTATCGTGGTACGGGCCTATCTTACGCAACCGCTGTGCGGTTGCGCCGGGGTACCGAGGGTGCGGCAAATCTTTCCGTCTTCGATTCGCTGGATTTGCCCATCGGAGCGGCGAGCGCAATCGGGTCGCTCGCGCTCGCCGCTCCTGTTTTTCAGGAAGTGCCGAAATCGATGCGTTCGTGATGCGCGACATCGGCTCGGGTCGCCAATGGTTCGAGTTTCGGCACGCCCTTTGAGCCAACTTTAAATTTTAGGTTTCGGTCATTCCGCATACCCCCCCTGCTGAAAGCAGCGAAAGCAGCGAAAGCTCCGAAAGCTAAATCGCATTGCCGACCGTTGTGCTGGCCCACCAAGGGTTTAGGGACGATTCTCGGGGTTTCTTCGCGATGAGCTGTTTTCGTAGGCCACGCTCGACGTGACGCCGGTGAGAATCGGGTACGGGAATGGCGTCAGGCCGAGCGTGACCGACAAAGCATCGTGTCAGACGAGATGAGCACAAAAACGTGCTAGCGCCGGTGGTGGGGTAA
>Ga0105048_10018436_pt1 | contig 10741 bp, 10 predicted proteins | sample MAT05_FD_78382 | JGI IMG/M metagenome (GOLD analysis project Ga0105048, IMG submission 78382) | Freshwater microbial communities from Lake Fryxell liftoff mats and glacier meltwater in Antarctica - MAT-05 | ecosystem: Environmental > Aquatic > Freshwater > Ice > Liftoff microbial mat | place...
AAGAGAAGGTACACGTCTCCCGGAAAATGAATCGTTTCCCGCAGCCCCACCAAGGTTTGGAGCATCGGCGAGAGGAGGAGGATCGGCAGGGTTAGGACCAGTGAGACCCAGAAACGTTTGCGAAAGTCCGCGGCCATGTGCGCATGGTGATCTTCGTGACCTTTATGTTCATCCGAGCCGTGGGCCGACATTTCGGCTTCAGCCGCCAACCAATCTTGCTCGGCGTGCGCCGGGGGACGCCCCGCCTTTTCATAGAGGGAGTAGGCCCTTTTGGCGACTTCGTTGTGCGCCGGCTTTGGGGCGGATTTGGTAGTGGTCTGGTTTGGTTTTTCGGATGGATGGTCGTTATGATTCATAAAAAACGCCCCTGAGCTAGGAGCTTTAGGTTCGTCTGCGGAATGCCGCGTTGCGGCATTTTCCTGCGCGTTCTATTCTCTTTCATGGTGGGTCCGTTTCAATCCGGCCACGGCACTGGGCTTCGAAGCCAATCCGATGAGCTTGCGTGATATCCCGAACGTTAAAGGAAACAAGAGAAGCAGTTGCGCCACCGGCAGCACCGAAATCGGCGTGCCGGGCACACGGGGATTTATGGCCGTGTAGGCCCAGTGCGAGTTTGCCAGCGCCCAGCTTTCGACAAGGACGCTAAGCGCCAAGGCCGTGCCAAGCAACGCGGCCCACTGCCGCCACTGCCACGGTCCAAGCAGCCACAGCCAGCGCCTCGAAACGGCCGCGACCAAACCCTGCGCCATCCACGTCATGGCGACGTCGCCGAGCGTGGCGAAGACCATCGCGATCTGTCCGGTATTCCCGCCCCGATGGATGAAGAACCATGGACACTGCAGGTTTTCCCAAAGGTAGTTGAGCACAAAGGCGCTTCCGGTGACGAAGCACGCATGAAAGATAAACAAGCGCTTGTCATGCATGGGGCGGCCCTTTTCGGGGGAAAGTGGATACCAGTGAAAACCCCGGATTCATATTCTTGATTGCGGCGTTTGGATTTGGCTTTCCGGGATCAGCCCGAACGGCGGGATCGGACAATCCAGCGTGTCGGCGATGGCGCGGAGCAATTCGGCTTCGCGTTCCTGAATCACCCCGTCCGCGCCGACGACTTGTACGCAAGCTTCGAGCAAATTCCTTTTGATCTGCGGCGCGGCCAGCGCGAGGCGGTCGAGAGCGGTATTCAGTTGTTCCAGCCCGGGTTTTTTACGCGGCAGGAGCTAGGCCCGTCGGGCTTCACCCGTAGATGGGGCGCTCCCGCCAGGAAAGTCTTTTGGATTTCGCCGGAGTCGCGGCTGCTGACGTTGGCCAGCGCTGAGAGCACGACGCTGCAATCCGGCACCAGCGTTCCTCCGCTTGCTCGATCACGAACAACGCGGCGGCGGTGACGTGGAACGTGCCGGCGATGACGCTGCTGGGGAAAACCTCCCGTTGCGTGGTGAAGGCCATCACCGCGTCGTTGTAGGACTGCCGGGGGAAGGCGGCTTTGTTCTCCGTCGAGGACAATTCCGCGGTCAGTTGCATCATGTTCTGGTTGGCCTTGAGATCAGGGTATTGTTCAACGACGACCATCAGACGCGACATGGCCCCGGCGAGGCCGCCCTCCGCTCCGACGAGTCCCTTCATCGCGCCGGCGTCGGCGGGATTGGCGGCAGCGGCCTTGGAGGCGTTGAAGGCCGTGTTGCGTGCGGCGATGACGGCTTCGAGCGTGCCGCGTTCGGGTTGGAGGTAACCCTTCGCGATCTCGACCAGGTTCGGGATCAGGTCGTAGCGCCGCTTGAGCTGCACATCAATTGGCGCGTCGGCGTTTTTGAAGCGGTTGCGCAACCCGACGAGTTTGTTGTAGGTGCCGACCACGAACAGCACCGCCACCAGTGCCAGCACCGCCCCCACGATGATGACGAGCAGGGATGTATTCATATTTGGAAATTCTTTGGAGTGGAATTGCCGCAGGCCCTCATCCGTTCGCCGCTTCCTGCATAATTTTGACAATGGTTTGCTCCACTTCCTGCGCCACGCCATTGAGTTGCGGCGTGTGGAACATCTCGAGCATCACGGTGGGCTTCAAGGTCGCCAGCATGGTCTTGCCTCCGTCCTCATAGATCGAGATGCGGCAAGGCAGCGCCGTGCAAACGTCCATATTTTCCTCGAGCACCTTCTTCGCCTGTTGGGGCTGGCAGACCTCGAAGATCAGGCACTGGTGGCTGAATTCCACGCCCTTTTTGACCATGGTTTCTTGGAGATTGTGCACCTGCATGACCCCAAAGTGATTGGCCGTAACGGCTGCCTGCAGGGCAGTCGCCGCGGCGGTCACGGTTTTCTGAGTGGGTATTTTGATCAGCATAGGTTTCCTCTCCTGATTACCTGTCGCCGCCAGGTTAGGCCGGGCAGTGAATTACTTCCTCGACATTTTCATGATCGCTACGACCAGCAGGACCACCACCAGTAGCCCGATCACAGGCCAGAGCCACATGCCTCCGCCCGTCCATCCATGCATCCATCCGTTGTTATCATTCATCATAAAATGACTCGTGCTTGCGTGCTGCCTAGCCGCTCAGTGGAACACCGTCAGGACTTGCACCACGGGTGACGAAACACGCCATCACTGCGAGGCTTCGTGGTGTTCGGTGGGCGATTCCGATGTCTCGTCCATGCCTTTCATCCCTTTCATGCCCTCCATCTCCTTCATCATCGGGCACTGCTTCATGGAATCTTTGCCCATTTTCATGTGCTCCATCATGTGCCCCATCATCTTTGCCTGCATTTTCTCCATGCGGACGTTTCTGTCGGCCCGCTGCTGAACCATTCGCGTGAGAATGTCCGCCATCAGGCCCGTTTTCGTGGCGGCCGGCGCGCTGTTCATCTTTGCGACCTGTTCGGTCAGGGCGGCGTCCTCGGCTTTAATTGCTTCCATCATGGTTTTCCGCTGCTCCATCATCTTCTGGCAGCCGTCCATCATCTTGCCTTCCTGCATACTGGTGCCTTGAGCCACCATGGGAGATTGCGCGCGGACGGGCGGGAGGGACAGGCCCAACGCCAAGGCAAGCCCAGAAAGGATGGAGAGGATCTTATGTGTTTTTGTTTTCATAGCTGGAGGAGTTTTTTCGTGGTTGTTCGTTGGGCTTGGGGTCCGCCGTGCTGGTGAAACCGGAATTGCATCATTCTACTCTGAACGAGGGCGAAGGGCGGCTAGTTTACTCCTGTACCGACAGCTCCACTATGGGTTGAAACCCTACTCCGACGGGATCCCGGTTTGAGGTGGTCGCCTTGATGGGATCCCGGCAAGCGGAAGCTCGAAGGTGGGCTGACACCGACAGGGTCGGAGATCTTACGCGCCGGTTGTCACCCGGGGAGACAATGCTGGCTCGGTGCCGGCAAGAGACTTTTTTATTGGAAAACCCCCGCTAGCACGAACAGCAGCGCGGCGATCGCGGCGGCGCTGAAATTGAGCGGCCCCGCATACGCCATATATTTACCATGGTCGGCGCGGGCGATATTGGACGACATGTTGGTCATGCCCGCGACCGGTGAAGTGACATCACCGAAGGTTCCACCGGTGATGACGGCGGCGACGCACAGCGGGATGCCGGAGCCGACCGATGCCGCCAAAGGAATGGCGAAAGGCATGATCAGGGAGGCTGCCCCCCAGCCTGAGCCGGTGAAATAGGTCACGGCCGAAGACAGCAGAAACAGCGAGACCGGTACACTCCAAGGCGGCAGGGAGTTTCCCAATTGCAGTTTGATCAGTTCGTTCAAACCCAGATCCTGTGAAACGGCGGCCAAGGGCCATGCGATGCTCAGAATCACCAGGGTGGTCATGATGTCATTTCCACCTGAGATCACATCCTCCGTCTGCTGCCGGAGGGAGTATTTCTGGGCAAAGTAACAAACCGCGGTGATGGCCAGCGTGATGACCAAGGCGACGAGCATGGCGCGATTTGGCTCCGAATCAGCGATGGCCGCCAGGATGGAGATGCCCTTGGCCTTGGCGCTCCCGAAAAACCAAAAGAAGAAGACACTGAGCACGATGACCGACACCATCGGAACAATCAGGTTGGCCACCCTGGGCTCGATCATCGGCTTGGCGTCCTGCATGTTCATGCGCATTTTGTCCCCGCTGGTGCCAGCGTGAGCGGCCTTGGAGGTTTGCGGCGGCCGTTTAAATTGGATGAAGACAGACGCAAAGGTGATCAACAGCACGACGATGCTGAAAAACTCCAAAGGTATGGCCCGCAACCAGATGGCATACGCGGAGGTACTCCCCGCGATTCCGGCTGCCTTCATGCCTTGGGCTACAATGGCGACGTTAAAGCCCACAAACGTGGTAGCAATTGGGATGAGTTCGACCACGGGACTGGCGGTATTGTTCAACATGAAGGCGAGTCGTTCCCGGCTGACCCGGTATTTCTCGGCCAAGGGCAGGGTGATCGAACCAGCGCCAACAATCCGGAAACCGCAGTCGATGAACGTCACGGGAATCAAGGCCCACATCGTGAGCAACACCCCTTTCTCACTCTTGATCAGTTGTCCGGCTTTGGCGGAAAAGGCTGTAATGCCGCCCGAGCGTTTGACGATGCCGATCAGGCCGCTGAACAAATACAGAAACAAGAGCACCTGGAGGTTTCCCTTGTCCGTGAGGGTTGCCACAATCTCGTCCACGGCTCCTTCGAATCCGCCGGTGAGGGTGGGATGCAGCAGATAGCTTCCCGCCAACAATCCCATCAGCAGCGCAGGAACGATCCTTTTCGACCAGATGGCGATCGCGATGGTAATCACCGGAGGTAACAGGGAAAGCCACGTATTCATAATTTTGACTGGGGCGTTGGGACTTGGTCAGGGCGACGGGATGAAGGGCTTCCACCCTGCTGCAGTCGCAGACCGCGGAATCTTACTTCGGTTTGCCTTGGTCGGAGGTGGGGGCGCAATGGCAGTCGAGGCAGGCGCCGCTCGCGCAGGCGCCGCAGAAGGCCTGCAGCTTTACGCGAAGATCCCGGCGGGCCCGGTGAAGAGTGACGCTGGCGTTGTTGGCGGTGAGCCCCAGAGCTTTGGCCGCTGCCTGCACCGGTTCTCCGTTCAGGTCCACGCGACGCAGCAATTCGGCGGATTGAGGCTTGAGGGTATCCACCACGCTGCCCAGGCAGGCGCAGAGCTGCACCTGCCAGCCCGGGGGAGCGGCGACTATGTCCTCCTGCAGCGCAACGAGGCTGGTGGCCAGCAGGTCGTCGCGCCGGCGGACGGCTGCTTGGGTGCGATAGTGATCGATCAGGGCGTTGCGCAACAGCCGGTAGAACCACGCGGTGAGCTTGGTGTCGTCCTGTAATTCACCGGCCCCCTGGATGGCCTTCACCAGGCCATTCTGGAGAATATCCTCGGCGTCGGCTTCGCTGCCTACGCGTGCGACCAGAAACGCCTTGAAGGCGGTCCTCTGGGCATTGAGCTCGGAGGCTAGGTTGTCGGACCGTACGCTCATGGACAGGTGGAAAGGGCTACGGCTTCTTTGGCACGGAGCGGGACGAAGAGTGGGTCTGGATGAATTTCCACTGACCGTTGATCTTCTTGAGCACGGAGGTGGCGACCCCCTGCCGCTCGACGACGCGACCATCCTCCTTGAGCACGATGCGATAGATGTAACTCTCCGTGGTCAGCGCGAAGGGAGCATCCAGTCGGACGTCGAGCTGGTAGTCGTGGAAGATGAATTCCCGGAACTCAGCCAGCTCGGGGCCGATGTGGTGCTCCAGATAGTGCGCGTAGGTGCCCTCCACGCCCCCGGACTCGAACACCTGCGAATCGGCGGTAAACAGGTCCCTGGCCTTGGCGGCATCGAGCGTTTCCATTGAGTCCTTGTAGCGCGCGACGACGGTTTTGATGGCGGCAAGATCGGCTGCATCGCTGGCGCGGCAGAGTGGCGCGGCCAGGAGGAGGAGAAGTGAAAAGACTGTCAGGGTTGTTTTCATCGGCGGGTTAGGAGGAATTGATCATTGCATGGCCGTCTTCACCCGGACCGTCGGTTGCAGCGTCGATCCGTTGGCTGCGACCAAGGTGGTCGGCCCGCAGATTTCGAGCGGCTGGCCACTGCGCTCCCGGCTGCGGGCCTCGGCTTGGGCCGTGGCAGCCTCGAACGCGATTCCGTCACGACGAAGGTCAGCGTCAGGTGCAATCACGGCGCGGGTGCCGGGCGGTGAGTCATACCAGCCGGGCTCGGTGCCGTCGGCGGGCAGTTCGTCGCGGACTTTGAGAATCGTGAACATCCCGCCCATGGTGATGTAGTCGTATTGCCCGGGACCCCCGACCATCGGCAGGGAATTGGGGGGACTGGCCATGCCCATCTCGCCCATGTCGCCCATCCCGGTGTCGCCCATAGTCATGTAGCCGGGCACCAGTGACCGGATTTTTTCGTCCAGTCCGGCGGTGTCGATGCCGATCATGTTGCCGAACTTGTGACCCATTTGGGTCATGACGTGGTGAAGCATGTGGCAATGCATCACCCAGTCGCCGGGCTCATTGGCGATGAATTCGACCGTTCGCGTGCTGCCGGTCGGCACGTGGACCGTGGTCTCCGGCCACTGGCCGGCCTCGGGAATCTCGCCGCCGTCGGTGGCCATCACCTTGAAGTAGTAGCCATGCAGATGGATCGCATGGTGGCTCATCGTGCTGAGGTTGCCGATGCGGATGCGCACGCGTTCGCCCTTTTTCGCCACCAGCGCCTGCGTGCCGGGAAAGCTGCGGCCGTTCATCGTGAAGACGTTGAAGTCCGTCATCTCGTTCGGGTCAGGGCGGCTGGCACCCACCTCGATTTTCCATTCGCTCAACATGATCGCGTAGTCGCGGTCCGGCGGCGGGTTTTTCGGATTCTTCGGGTGGATGATGAACATCCCCATCATGCCGAGCTGCATCTGCGTCATCTCATCGTGATGCGAGTGATACATGAACGTGCCGTGCTGCTTGAGGGTGAATTCGTATTTGTACGTCTCGCCGGGGCGGATGGATTTTTGGGAAACGCCGCCGACCCCGTCCATTCCACTGGGCACGAAGATCCCATGCCAGTGGACGGTGGTGGGGGCATCGAGCCGGTTGGTGACGTAGATGCGCACGTGGTCGCCCTCGACGCATTCGAAAGTGGGGCCATGGACGCGGCCGTTGTAGCCCCAGCAGGTCGCGACCAGCCCCGGGACAAACTCATGGGTCACGGGTTCGGCGGTGAGGTGGAAAACCTTGACGCCATCCACCATGCGCCACGGCAGGGTGGCCCCATTGGTCGTGATGACGGGGCGGTAACCGGGTGGACCGCCGGAGGGAATGAAGGGTTTCGTGGTTCCGTCGCTGGTGGGCTTCTGCTTATTTTCCTGGGCGAGCAGGTGCGCGACGGGTGCCAGGAGCGCGGCACTGCCGGCCAGGGTGAGGAAATTGCGACGACTGAGAGGGGATGGGTTCATGGGAGTAGGTTCCGTCTAGGGCTGGGAAGGGTGATGGTGATGTTCCTCGGTGGGCGGTGTCTTGGGCTGCGGGGCTGGCTTCACTGTGGCTGTGGTCAGGGGCGGCAGATGCCGGCCCAAGGCGCGTTCGAGTTCGACGCGGGCGAGCCAGTAGTCGCGCATGGCCTCAACGCTTTGGCGCTCGGTGAGTTGCTGCTGCTCCTTGGCCGCCAACAGCTCATATACGCTCTTCTGCATCGCATTGTAGTGCAGTAGCGTCTCGCGCAGGATGGCGCGGCGCTGAGGCAGAAGGGTTTGCTGATAGAACTCGGCCGCCTGGCGCGAGGCGACGAGCATGTCCCGGGCGGCGCGGACTTCGGAGCCGATGTTGGCGGAAAGGGCGTCAGTCCGGTCCTGAGCCTGCCGCGCCATCGCCGCTAGGCGGGCCAGCTCCGGCTGGCCCTGGTCAAACAGCGGCAACTGCACGGCCAAGCGCGGCCCCGTCAGCCGGCCGCCATCGGTGTCGCGCTCCGTATCCACCCCGAGGTTCACTTCGCCGGGGAGGAGGCGGGTGCGCCGCTTCAGGTCAAAACTCTGCTGGGCCAGCCCGGCTTGGGTTCGCAGGGCCAACAGATCGAGGCGCTGTTCCTGCGCGATGGATTCCAGATTGCCGGGCAAAGCGTCGCCAGTGGGAAGGTTGGGCAAGCCACCGGTCATTTTCCAATCCGTCTGCCCGGACGAGAGGCCCAACAGCCGGTTGAGCATCTCGTGCGCGGCGCGGTTTTCCGCGTCGGCCCGGGCCAGTTCGACCTGGGTCTGTTGCGCGGAAGCTTGGAGCTGGGCCAGCTCGATCTTTGGAATATTCCCGGCCGCAAACTGGCGACGACCCACGTCGGCGGCGGCTGCGTTGATTTCCGCAATCACGGCGAGCCGGCTGCGCAGTTCCTGCTGCGCCAACACGTCATAAGCGGCCCGGCGCACTTCGGCGACGAGAGAGAGCACCTCATGGCTTACCCGATACTGGGTCTGGAGGAGTTCGTTTTGGGCGAGTCGCTTGCGGGCGGGCAGCAGGAGCGATTCGAGGAGCGGCGCGCTCAGGCCGAACTCCACATTGGGTCCCCCCGAGGCATTGGTGGGCCAGCGCACACTGGCGTCGAAGGACGGGTTGGGCAGACGGGTGGCTGCGGCCAGGCCCGCTTGGGAAAGACCCAGCTCCTCGAAGGTGGCGCGCAAGCTGCGGTTGTTGAGCAATGCGATCCGCACGGCCGAATCCACCGTCAGATCAGATGCGAGGAGATCGCGCACGGCCGCTTCGGCTTTGGTGCGGTCCGCGGCAGTGAGGGGCCAAGTGGCCGTCACGGCAGCCCGATCATCCAGCTGGGTTTGGACTGATGGCAGTGCCGCCTGAGGTGATGACGTGGCGCAGCCAGCGAGCAGGAGAAGCCCGGCTGGCAGCGTCAGTTTGAATAATTTATGCATGGGAGACGCGGGGTAGTTTTCGTTCGTGCAACCAGGTGAAGATCACGGGGGTGACGATGAGGATGTGGACGAGGCTGGAGAGCATGCCGCCGACGACGGGCGCGGCCAGGGGCCGCATGATTTCGACGCCGGTGCGGTTGAGCCAGAAGATCGGCAGCAGCGACGCGACGGTGGTGGCGACGGTCATGACCTTGGGCCGCAGCCGGAGCCGGGCGCCTTCCTTGACGGCGGCGAGCAGGGCGGGGCGGGTCAGTGCCCCGCCGAGTTCCACGCGCTTTTTGGCCACGGCTTCTTCAAGATACACGACCATCACGACACCCGTCTGGATCGCCGTGCCGAAAAGCGCAATATAGCCGACCCAGACAGCCACGCTGAAATTATAGCCGAGGGCGGCCTGGAGTAGCACGCCGCCCGTGAGGGCGAACGGGACGGCGAGCAGTACGTGCGCCGCCTCGGGGATCGACCGAAAGGTCACCACGAGCAGCACGAAGATGATCAGGAAGACGGCGGGGAAAACATAGAGGAGAGTCTGCCGCGCGCGGAGCTGGTGCTCATACTGGCCGGAGTATTCCACCGTCATGCCGGGATCGAGCGTCACGTCGCTGGCGACGCGGGCCTTGATTTCGTCCACGAAGCCGCCGAGGTCGCGGTCGCCGACGTTGGCTTGAACGAACACGCGCAGCCGGCCGTTTTCGCTCTGGATTTCGCTGGGCCCGACCACGCGCTTGATGTCAGCGACCTGGCGTAACTGGATGGCGGCGCCGGAGGGCGTGGTCAGCGGCAACTCGCCGAGTTTCTCCAGGTCGTCGCGGTCGGCTTTTTCCAGCCGCACCTGCAACGGCCAGCGTTCGCGGCCCTTGATCGTGGTGCCGACGGTGACGCCGCCGAGTCCGGCTTCCACGTAACGCAGCACATCGTCGACCCGCAGGCCATAGCGGCCGAGATCGGGGCGGCGGACGGCGATCTCGAGATAGGGTTTGCCGAGCACGCGCGAGGGCGCGACGCCGGTGGCGCCCTGGACCTGTTCGATGACGCGTTGGACCTCGAACGCCTTACGCTGAAGCGCGTCGAGGTTGTCGCCGAAGATTTTCACGCCGACCTGGGCGCGGATGCCCGTGCTGGTCATGAGCACGCGGTTCTCGATCGGCTGCAGGAAACCTGGCACGTAACCGGGCACGTTCATGAGTTGGGCGGAGAGCTGGTCGATGATCTTTTGCTTTGTCATGCCCGGGCGCCACTCACTGGGCGGCTTCAGCATGATGGTGGTTTCAATCATCTCGACGGGGGCGGGGTCGGTGGCGGAGTCGGAGCGGCCGAGCTTGCCGGCGACGGACGCGACCTCGGGCAGGCGGCGGATGACTTTGTCCTGCCAGCTCATGATGCGCTGGACCTCGGTCAGCGAAGTCGCCGGCAACAAGACGGGCATGAAGAGCAGCGAGCCTTCGTCCAAGGTGGGCATGAACTCGCTGCCGAAGCCTCGCGTGAAACGTTCGGGGAGCGACAAGTGACGAGTGGCGAGTGACGAGATCGGACGGGGGAGGCCGAAGGCGACCACCGCGGAGAACGCGAGCAGCGTCGCAGCGAGACCCAGCACGGTCTTGCGGTGGCCGAGCGCCCAGTCGAGGACGGGATCGTAGATCCAGAGGAGGGATTTCATCAGCCAGTTCTCGCTCTCGGGCTTGAACGGCCCGCGGACGAGGATCGTGCAGAACACCGGCACGGCGGTGACGGCGAGCAGCACCGCGCCGATGAGGGCGAAGCTCTTGGTGTAGGCGAGCGGGTGAAAGAGTTTGCCCTCTTGGCCGGTGAGGAGAAACACCGGCACGAAGGCGAGGATGATGATCATCATCGAG
>Ga0105048_10018438_pt1 | contig 10741 bp, 9 predicted proteins | sample MAT05_FD_78382 | JGI IMG/M metagenome (GOLD analysis project Ga0105048, IMG submission 78382) | Freshwater microbial communities from Lake Fryxell liftoff mats and glacier meltwater in Antarctica - MAT-05 | ecosystem: Environmental > Aquatic > Freshwater > Ice > Liftoff microbial mat | place...
ATCCAGATATCCTCGGGCAATCTGACCGGCCCCATGCTGATCAGCAAAGACTGGTTCGACGCACCGTCGGCGCGCTTGCACCGCCTGCTGCTGCTGCAATCGGGCTACATGCCCGGCATGCCGTTCAATGTGGTGATCGACCGGGCGCTGAAGCTTGCGGGACTGAACCGGGCCGACATCTACATCACGCCCGTCTTCAAGCTGCTGCCCCCCAAACGTTCGCACTCAATCCGGTCCGAAGACGCCCGCGCCTCGTTCGAAGCCGTCACCCGCTACGAGCTGCTGGGCCGCCGCCCGATCGCCGCCGGGGGCGATGCGATCCGGGTTCTGGAACATTTCGGAATCCCCCACATTCCAACCATCCATCCTTCAGCGCGCGGGATGGATTACGACACGCGCGCCACCCTTCTTGCACAGGCCTTCGCGCAGATATGACTCCCGAACTCACCGCCCTGGCCCTCGCAGGCCTCCTCCAAGCCGCACAGTTCGTCCTCTTCGCCACCCCGGCGAACATCGAACTCACACCACAGTACACATCTTCCCCGCGCGACACGCCGCCGCCGAAACCGCTGTCCAGAATCACCGCCCGCCTGCAACGCGCGCTCAACAACCATTTCGAGGGGCTGATCCTCTTCACCCTCGCGGTCGTCGTCGTCACCCTCGGCAACCAGTCCACCCCGGTGACCCAATACGCGGCTTGGGTCTACCTCGGCGCCCGAGCCCTTTACATTCCCGCCTATGCCTGGGGCCTCGTCCCCTGGCGCTCCGCCATCTGGTTCGCAGGCTTCGCGGCCACCATTCTGATGATCGTGGCTGCCCTCTTCTAGCCCTTTCATCTATTGACAAATATCCTCAGGGGTCCGGGGGCAGACAGCCCCCGGTTCCACCGCCAAGAAAAGGACAATACCCATGGCAAGCTTTGACGCAATCATCATCGGGGCCGGCCCGGGCGGCTATGTCTGCGCGATCCGCGCGGCGCAGCTCGGCCTCAAGGTGGCCGTGGTCGAGGGTCGCGAGGCGCTTGGCGGCACCTGCCTCAACGTGGGCTGCATCCCGTCAAAGGCGCTGCTGCATTCCACCCACCTCTTGCACGAAACCCATGAAAACTTTGCCAAAATGGGCCTCATCGGCCCGGCCCCCACGGTCGATTGGGCAAAGATGCAGGCCTACAAGCAGGGTGTGGTGACCGGCAACACCAAGGGGATCGAGTTTCTGTTTAAGAAGAACAAGATTACCTGGATCAAAGGCTGGGCCACGATCCCAGCCGCAGGCCAGGTCAAGGTCGGCGATGAGGTGTTTGAGGCGAAGACTATCGTGATTGCAACGGGGTCCGAACCCTCCTCCCTTCCCGGGGTCACGGTCGACGAGGTCAGCGTCGTCACCTCCACCGGCGCCCTCACCTTGCCCGTCATCCCGAAGTCGATGGTCGTCATCGGCGCGGGCGTCATCGGCCTTGAGATGGGCTCGGTCTACGCCCGCCTCGGCACCGAGGTGACAGTCGTCGAATACCTTGACGCGATCACCCCCGGGATGGATGCCGAAGTGGCCAAGGCGTTCCAGAAACTGCTGTCGAAACAGGGGTTGAAGTTTATCCTCGGCGCCGCAGTACAGGGCGTCACCACGGCTGCGGGCCGCTCCACGGTCACCTACAAATCCCGCAAGACGGAAGCCGAAGCCCGCGTCGAAGCCGAAGTCGTCCTCGTTGCCACGGGCCGCAAACCCTATACTTCGGGTCTTGGGCTCGAAGCCTTGGGCGTGGCCATGCTGCCCCGTGGACAGATCAGGACGGACGCACATTTTGCTACCAATATCAATGGCCTCTACGCCATCGGCGACGCGATCACCGGCCCGATGCTCGCCCACAAGGCCGAGGATGAAGGCATGGCATTGGCCGAAATCATGGCCGGAAAGCATGGCCATGTGAACTATGACGTCATCCCGGGCGTGATCTACACCACGCCCGAAGTCGCCAATGTCGGCAAGACCGAAGAGCAGCTTCACGAAGAGGGTCGCGCCTACAAGGTGGGCAAGTTTCCCTTCATGGGCAACGCCCGCGCCAAGGCCGTCTTTCAGGCCGACGGATTCGTGAAAATCCTCGCAGATGCGGAAACCGACCGCATTCTGGGCGCCCATATCATCGGCCCGATGGCCGGCGACCTCATCCACGAAATCTGTGTGGCGATGGAATTTGGAGCCTCTGCGCAGGACCTTGCCCTCACCTGCCACGCCCACCCGACCTATTCCGAAGCGGTACGCGAGGCCGCGCTCGCCTGTGGGGATGGCGCTATCCACGCCTGATCCACTTTAACCTGAAACAAGGGTCATGGGGGGGGGGAAGGGGCAGCATGCCCTCCGGGCTGCAAAATTCTTGCTCAAGAATTTTGGCGCCCTGGCCCAGGGGTTGCTCACTTCGAAACGGGCCCGGCCTCAGCCCGGAGGCGGCAGAAGTCGTGACGTCGGCAAAGCGCTATGCACGCGTGGATGCCATCTTCGCCGTCTTGATCCATTCGAGCGTCCCGCGCCGAACCGACCGGGGCGTCAATTCCCAGAAACCTCGCAATCCCTTCGCGTCCAGCGCCGCCAACAAATCGTCGGGCGCGATCAAGGCATCGACGTCGTTCCGGAAATCCCACTGGCCACTGGCCAAGGCCAATGCGACCTTCGCTTCGCCCGCAGGGGTCATGGCGCCGCTTGCGCGAGCGCGGTCCACATGCGCCTTGTTGATTGCCGACCGCGCCGGCTTCGGGCTGAGCGGTGCGATCGGCATCATCGAACGATCCGCGTCGAGTACCCGTGTGACCGAGTCGATCCAGCCCCAGCACAAAAGCTCCTCCACGATCGGCTCATAGGCGAGGTATTCCGGGTGATGCCGCTTGAAACTTGCAAGCCAGACGGTGGGCGCACCAGAATGGTTCTCTGCCAGCCAGGCGCGCAGGTCGGCCCGGCTCCGGATCGTCAGGATCTGGGCGCTGTCTGCTGCAGGCATCAAACCGCGCAAGGCGCGCTGTCCCACGCTTTCAGCCAGCGTTTCGGGGCGGCATCGCGCCATTGCCGGTTCAGCCGCGCGCGCGCCCAGTCAGGGTCGATCCGCCCCGCGCGGACGAGGATCAGATCATGGGCCGTGTAATGCGGATGGCTCGTGAACGTAGGGGGGGTCGGCCTGCATCAGCATCTCGCGCTCTTCCTGTTCGGCCCGGAACACGGCGGCATCGACAAAGGGTGACCACCAGCACCACATCTTGCCATGCGCCTTCAGGCATTCATGGCCCCAGGGGTGGGCGATGCTCACCTCGGGCAGATCGAGCCCGAGGGCGAGGGATTTCAGCGCAGGCCAGTCCTGCAGCATCAATGCGCCGCGGCCCAAGTGGCCCCTTTCCCAGCCTCGACGGTCAGCTGGACCGAGAGCTTCACCGCCGGTTCCGAGGCGCCTTCCATCACGGCCTTCGCGATGGCGGCCAGTCGGTCAGCCGCGTCCTCCTCCACTTCAAACAGCAACTCGTCATGCACCTGCAGCAGCATTCTCGCGGGCAGCCCGGCTATCGCCGCAGGCATCCGGATCATCGCCCGCCGGATCACGTCGGCAGCGGTCCCCTGAATTGGCGCATTGATCGCCGCGCGTTTGGCAAAGCCTTGCGCCGGGCCCTTGGCGTTGATCTCGGGTGTGTGGATTTTGCGTCCGAACAGCGTTTGCACAAAGCCGTTCGCCTGCGCGAAGGCGATTGTCGTGGACATGTATTCCTTGATTCCGGGGAACCGCTCAAAGTACCGGTCGATGAAGCCCTGCGCCTCGGCCCGCGGGATGCGCAGATTGCGCGCGAGGCCAAAGCCGGAGATGCCGTAGATCACCCCGAAGTTGATTGCCTTGGCCTTGCGCCGCACGTCCTGGGTCATCTGGTCAAGCGGCACGTTGAACATCTCGGCGGCGGTCATCGCATGGATGTCGATCCCGTTGCGGAAGGCCTGCTTCAGCGCGGGGATATCGGCGATATGGGCAAGGATGCGCAGTTCGATCTGACTGTAATCGAGGCTGACAAGAACTTTCCCCTTCGGCGCCACGAAGGCCTCGCGGATGCGGCGGCCTTCCTCGGTGCGGATGGGGATGTTCTGCAGGTTCGGGTCGGTGGAGGCGAGCCGCCCGGTGTTGGCACCTGCGATGGAATAGCTGGTATGCACCCGGCCGGTGTCCGGGTTGATGTGGTCCTGCAGCGCGTCCGTGTAGGTTGATTTCAGTTTCGACAGCTGCCGCCAGTCCAGCACCAGACCGGGAAGCGCATGTTCGGTGGCCAGTTCCTCCAGAATATCGGCCCCCGTGCCATAGGCGCCAGTCTTGCCCTTTTCCCCCCCCGGCAGGCCTAGCTTGTCAAACAGGATCTCGCCCAACTGTTTCGGGGAGCCCACGTTGAAGGTCTGACCGGCCAGCTGCTGAATCTCCGCCTCCAGCCCCGCCATCTTTTGCGCGAATGCATTGGACATGCGGCTGAGGGTGTCGCGGTCCACCTGAATGCCTGCCATCTCCATCTCCGCCAGAACCGGCACGAGCGGGCGTTCGAGCGTTTCGTAGACCGTGGTCACCCGGGCGCGGTGCAACTGCGGCTTGAAGAGCTGCCACAGACGCAGGGTCACGTCGGCATCCTCGGCTGCATATTTAAGGGCGTCATCAATGGCCACGCGGTCAAAGGTGATCTGCGCCTTGCCCGATCCGAGCAGCGTCTTGATCGGGATGGGCTGATGGCCGAGATAGAGGTCCGACAATGCATCCATCCCATGCGAATTGAGCCCCGCCTGCATGGCATAAGACATCAGCATCGTATCATCGAAGGGCGCGATGCGGATGCCGTGGCGGGCGAAAATCTTCCAGTCATATTTCATGTTCTGGCCGATTTTCAGGATGGCGGGATCTTCCAGCACCGGCTTCAGAAGCGCAAGCGCCTGGTCCATCGTCATCTGCCCTTCGATCAATGCAGAGGAGCCGAAGAGGTCGCCGCCGCCCTGCCGGTGGCCAAGCGGGATGTAAGCCGCAGTCCCGGCGTTGACCGCGAGCGAGATGCCCACAAGCTCGGCCCGCATCTCGTCAAGGCTGGTGGTTTCAGTATCGACCGCGACATGCCCCCGCTCGGTGATGCGGGCGATCCAGCAGGCGAGGGCCGCCTCATCCCGGATGCATTCATAGGCGGCATGATCGAATGGCAGACGGTCTGCTGCAGGGGCCGCGTCATGCGCCCCTTCGACCTGCATCCCGCGAACGTCGTCCAGGGCCGGGGCCGCCACCTTCAACCGCTCTGCCACGCGGCGGGTGAGGGTGCGAAACTCCATCAAGTTGAGAAAGCCCATGATGACTTCCGCATCCGGCGCGCGCAGCTCAAGCGTCTCGAGGCCGAGATCCAGCGGCATGTCAGTGTCAAGCGCCACGAGCCGGCGCGAAATGCGGATCAGGTCGGCATTCTTTACCAGCGCCTCGCGGCGTTTGGGCTGAGGGATTTCAGCGGCACGGGCAAGGAGCGTGTCGAGGTCGCCGAACTCCTGGATCAAGATTGCGGCTGTCTTGATCCCGATCCCTGGCGCACCGGGGACGTTGTCGACAGAATCGCCCGCGAGCGATTGCACATCGACCACGCGGTCAGGCGCCACGCCGAATTTCTCGAATACCTCGTCGCGGCCGATGCGCTTGTTCTTCATCGGGTCGAGCATGTCGACGCCGTCGCCGATCAACTGCATCAGGTCCTTGTCCGAGGAGATGATGGTGACCGTGCCTCCCGCCTCCCGGGCACGGGTGGCAAGAGTGGCGATGATGTCGTCGGCCTCGTAACCCTCCTCTTCGATGCAGGCGACGTTGAAGGCGCGCGTCGCCTCGCGGGTGAAGGCGAACTGCGGGCGCAAATCCTCAGGCAGTTCGGGGCGGTTGGCCTTGTAGGCGGGGTAGATGTCGTTGCGGAAAGTGTGGGAGCCCTTGTCGAAGATCACCGCAAGGTGGGTGGGCGCGGCCTGGCTGCGGGTGGTTGTCAGCTCCCCCCACAGCAGGTTGCAAAAGCCTGCGACCGCGCCGACCGGCATGCCGTCAGACTTGCGGGTGAGGGGCGGCAGCGCGTGATAGGCGCGGAAAATGAAAGCCGAGCCGTCGATGAGGTGGAGGTGGTGGCCTTTGCCGAAGGTCATGATCTGCCCTGCCGTGGTGCTGTGGGATCAGTATTGCCACGAAGGCGCCCGGGGTTCCACCGGGCATAAGGGGGGGGGCGCTGCCCCCGTCTTCGCTACGGCGAAGACTCCCCCGGGATATTTGGGCAAAAGTGAATGGGCGAGGCGGGCTTGGTACTAATGGTCGTCGTGGGCGTGGTCGCGGTCGAACACGTAGCGTTTGTCGCAGTAGCCGCATTCGACCCAGCCGGTGTCGGCGGGGATGGTCAGCCAGACGCGGGGATGGCCAAGCGCGCCCTCACCACCGTCGCAAGAGACCTTCCGGGTCGTGACGGTTTGGGATTCGGGGGCGCTGATCGTCATGGGCGGGTCCTTCCGGGTTGGCACGGCGCGATGATAGCGAAATCGGGGGGGCGGGCCAAGGGCGTCAGATCGGTTTGCCGGCCAGCAGGCGCGGCAGGTCGCCGGTCAGGCCTGCGGCCTGGCGCATGAAGGCACGGCGGAGCGGGGGGAGGGCGCTGACGAGGCCGAGGCCTGCGTCCCGCGCGACGCGCAAGATCGGATTGTCGTTCGAGAACAGCCGGTTGACCGCATCCATGCCAAGGGCGAGGGCGGTTCCGTCAAACCGGCGCCAGCGCTGGTAGCGGACGAGCACGTCGGGCGAGCCGATATCCTCGCCACGGCGCGCGGCCTCGACCAGCACCTGCGCAAGGGCGCCCACGTCACGCAGGCCGAGGTTGAGGCCCTGACCCGCGATGGGGTGGACGCCGTGGGCTGCATCCCCCACCAGAGCCAGCCGCGGCGCGATCAGGCTTTGCGCGAGCGAGAGCGACAGCGGGTAGGTGAAGCGCGTGCCCGCGAGCGCGATCTCCCCCAGAAAATCACCGAAGCGGGGGCTTAGCGCAGTGAGGTAATCGGCATCGTCGAGCGCCTGAACGGCCGTCGCGCAAGCTTCCTCTTCGCTCCACACGACGCTGGAGTGGTGGCCGCCGGGCAGAGGCAGGATGGCGAGCGGTCCCTCGGGCATGAAGAACTGATGCGCGATGCTGTTGTGGGGCAGGCTGTGATGCACCGCGGTGACCAACGCGGTCTGCCGGTAGCCCCAGCCGGTGCGGGCGATGCCTGCGCGGGTGGCGGTGCCCGAGCCGCGCCCGTCGCATCCGACGATCAGTCGGCCTGCCAATACCTCGCCCGAGGCGAGCGTGATCGCGACGCCGGTGGCCGTAACCACTTGTTCAGCGACGCTCGCCTGCGACAGGAATGTGATGCCCGGCGTGGTCTGCAAGGCGGCCATCAGGGCCGCGTAAAGATGACGATCCTCGACCATGAAGCCCATTGGGCCTTCCTCGATCTCGGCGGAGTCGAAGGTCAGAAAGAAGGGCGCGGCCCCCTCGCCCGCCCGCCCGTCCGAGGCCTTGATCTGCAGGATCGGCTGTGCGCGGGGTGCGAGGGCGGGCCAGATCCCGATCGCCTCCATCAGACGGCGCGAGGCGATCGACAAGGCGTAGGCGCGCCCGTCAAAGCCAGGCTCGGCCCGCGCAGGCGCCGGGCGCGCGTCGGCAAGGGTAACCGGCAGCCCCGCCCGAGCGAGCGCCAGCGCCAGCGCCGCGCCATTCAGCCCGCCGCCCACGATCAGGATATCGGTGTCTTGTGCCATGCACCTGTTATGGGATGCGGCGCGGGATTGTCCATGCGTTGCTGTGCCGCTACCCTCGGACCGGGAACAGGGGAGCGGACGATGCGCAGTTGGTCGAACATGACGGCGGCGGAGCTGGGCCGGGAGATCGGCGCCGGGCGGCTCCATGCGGTGGAACTGGTCGAGGCGATGCTGGACGGGATCGAGGCACACCCGGTCGCAGGCCGCATATTCGCCCGCGCCACGCCCGCCCGCGCCCGGGCCGAGGCGATGGCCGCGGCGGGACGGGCCAAGGCGGGGCTGCGCCGAGGGCCGCTGGATGGAGTGCCGATCAGCTGGAAGGATCTTTTCGACACGGCCTTCGTTGCGACTGAGGCGGGTTCGGCGTTGCTGAAGGGCCGGGTGCCCACGCAGGACGCCGAGGTGCTGCGGATGGCAACCCTTGGCGGTCTGGTGTGTCTGGGCAAGACGCATATGTCTGAGCTGGCGTTTTCGGGCCTTGGCCTCAATCCGGTGACGGCGACGCCGCCCTGTCTGAATGACGAACGGGCAGTGGCGGGGGGGTCATCATCTGGCGCGGCAGCTTCGGTGGCCTTTGGGCTTGCGCCTGCGGCGGTGGGGTCGGACACGGGTGGGTCGGTCCGCATTCCGGCCGCGTGGAACGACCTTGTGGGGTTGAAGACAACCGCTGGCCGGGTGAGCCTTGAAGGGACCGTGCCGCTCTGCGCCCGCTTCGACACGGTTGGGCCACTGGCGCGTACGGTGGAGGATTGCGCGCTGGTTCTTGCAGCACTGGAGGGGCGCAAGGCGATGGACCTTGAAGGGGCTACGCTGACGGGCCTGCGTTTTGCCGTGTTGGCAACCGTGGCGCTGGAGGGGGTGCGGCAACGCCCTGCGCAGGGGTTCGAAGATGCGCTGACGCGCCTCGCCCGGGCCGGTGCAAGGGTGGAGACCATCAAGGTGCCCGCCGTGCAGGAGGCGATGGCGTTGGCCGGAATCCTCTTTACCGCCGAGGCCTATGGCATCTGGCGCACGGTGGTCGAGGCCGCGCCGCAGAAGATGTTCCCGCGCATTCTGGAACGTTTCCGCTCTGGCGCCGAAGTTTCGGCTGCGGACTATGTGGCCGGTTGGGTGCGGCTGGAGGCGCTGCGCAGGGTCTGGGCCGGGGAAACGGCGCAGTATGATGCCGTGCTCGTCCCCACCTCGCCGATCCTTCCGCCCGAAGCAGACCGTCTGATGACGGATGATGATTACTACGTGACCGAAAACTTGCTCGCGCTGCGCAACACGCGGATTGCCAATCTGATGGGGCTGTGCGCGCTGACCCTGCCCACCAACCAGCCCTCGGCCGGGATCACGCTGATGGGGGCGGCCCACACGGACGACCGGCTGCTGCGGATTGGTGTGGCTGCCGAGCGGGCGCTGCGCTGATTTGCTGGCGGGGCGAAAAAGTCACAATCCTCCGCCGCAAACCCCCGGCGTTGCGGCGTTTTTCTGGACCCGGGCCCCGCGCATGGTTATCGTCGCCTCGAACGGGGCGAAATGACCCCGGCAACGAGGCATGATGGCGTTCCCAGAGCGGTTTTCGAACCTGCCGGACTATGCGTTTCCGCGTCTGCGGAAGCTTTTGGATCCGCATGTGCCGGGGGGCGCCCCCGTTTCCATGACAATTGGTGAGCCGCAGCATCCGATGCCCGACTTTGTTGGCCCCATCCTTGCGGCTAATCTTGCGGGCTTTGGCGTTTATCCGCCGAATGACGGCAACGAGGGCCTGCTTAATGCCATCACCGGCTGGATCGCCCGGCGCTATGGCGTGCGCCTTGCGCCCGATTCGGTGATGAACCTGAATGGCACGCGTGAAGGGCTGTTCAACGCGGCGATAGCGCTGTCGCCCGAGGTAAAGGGCGGCAAGCGGCCGGTCATCCTGATGCCGAACCCGTTCTATCAGGTCTATGCCGTGGCGGCCCTGACCGTGGGGGCGGAGCCGGTCTATGTGCCTGCCGCCGCCGCCACCGGCTTTCTGCCCGATTACGCGAGCCTGCCTGCCGAGGTGCTGGACCGCACCACCCTCGCCTATATCTGCTCGCCCGCGAACCCGCAGGGCGCTGTCGCCTCGCGCGACTATCTCGCCACGCTGATGGCGCTGGCCGAGCGGCACGATTTCCGCATCCTCGCCGACGAATGCTACTCCGAGATCTGGCGCAGCGCCCCGCCCCCCGGCGCGCTGGACGTGGCACAGGCCACCGGCGCCGACCCCGAGCGGGTGTTCGTCTTTCATTCGCTGTCCAAACGGTCGAACATGCCGGGCCTGCGGTCAGGCTTTGTCGCAGGCGGGGCGGAGGGGATCGCGGCCCTGCGCAAACTGCGCGCCTTTGCCGGAGCGCCCGTGCCGCTGCCCTTGCAGAAGGTCAGCGAAGCGGCCTGGCGCGACGAAAATCACGTTAAGGCCAGCCTCGCGCTTTATCATCAGAAATTTGCGCTGGCGGACCAGATTTTTGCCGGAATGCAGGGCTATCAGGGACCGGAGGGCGGGTTCTTTCTGTGGCTTCCGGTCGAGGATGGCGAGGCAGCCGCGCTGAAGTTGTGGCGCGATACGGGCGTACGGGTTCTGCCCGGTGGGTACCTGTCGCGCGACTCGCTCGGCCAGAACCCCGGCCACGGATACATAAGGGTCGCCCTGGCGGCCCCAAAAGCAGAAACGCAACGCGGGCTCACCATGCTGCGCGATTGCCTCTACGGTTGAAGGACAGGCGAGAATGGCATCCTTTCAGGCACGTCAACGTGACCCTCTGCTGGATCAGGGTACCCAGGAGATGCTGGAACGCAGGGGGCGAGAGCTTCTGGGGGCCGTGCTTTTGCTGGCAGGCATTGCCTTCACGCTGATGCTGATGACCTATTCGCCCGAGGACCCGGGCTGGATGGTGGCCACGGATGAGCCTGCGCAGAACCTGCTGGGGCGCGGTGGGGCGGCAG
>Ga0105048_10018439_pt1 | contig 10740 bp, 9 predicted proteins | sample MAT05_FD_78382 | JGI IMG/M metagenome (GOLD analysis project Ga0105048, IMG submission 78382) | Freshwater microbial communities from Lake Fryxell liftoff mats and glacier meltwater in Antarctica - MAT-05 | ecosystem: Environmental > Aquatic > Freshwater > Ice > Liftoff microbial mat | place...
GAGGTGGGCGATGTCGTGTCCGTGCCGAACGACACGGTGGCGCCGGCACCAGCGACGCTCGATGCGCGCTGGCGCACCGTCTGTACCGGTATCGTGCGCCGGGAACGCGGGCTGTTGCTCGTCATGAGCGTGCACGAAGTATTGCGCCTGGACTACGCGTCAGGCTGAGAGCCCCCCGTGTGGCGGGCTCGAGATCCTGTACGGCGGGCAGCCACGCTTCGCACTGATTTCCCACTCCGATTTCACCACTCGCACATAATAATGACCATGTCACAGAATCGCATCGCAGCACCCGGCACCCGCTCTCCCAAGTCTGCAGGCGCGAAGCGCGTTGCCGCCGGCGCCATCAAGCACATCAGCACCGCCCCGACCGTCGAGGAAGAGTCACCGTTCGCCGCCGCGTTCGCCGAGTACGAGTCGCAGGTCGCCGCGATTCATCAGGCAATGGCCGTGATTGAATTCGACCTCGATGGCACGGTGCTGACGGCGAACGAGAACTTTCTCAAGACGCTCGGATACTCGCTGGCGGAGATCCAGGGCAAGCACCACTCAATGTTCGTCGACGACGCATACCGCACATCGCCGGAATACAGCGCGTTCTGGGCAAAGCTCAATCGTGGCGAATACATCGCCGGCGAGAGCAAGCGAGTCGGCAAGGGTGGGCGCGAAATCTGGATTCAGGCGACGTACAACCCCGTTCGTGATCGCACCGGCCGCGTCGTGAAGGTCATCAAGTTTGCGTCCGACATCACGGCACAAAGCGCTCAGACCGCAGACCTCTCCGGCCAGATCGCCGCGATCAACAAGGCGATGGCCGTCATCGAGTTCAATCTGGATGGCAGCATCATCACGGCAAACGAGAACTTCCTCTCGGTGGTCGGCTACTCGCTGGACGAGGTCTGCGGAAAGCATCACTCGATGTTCGTCGAGGAGTCCGAGCGCAACACCAGCGAGTACAGGGAATTCTGGGCAAAACTGAACCGCGGCGAGTTTCAGGCCGCAGAATACAAGCGCATCGGCAAGGGCGGCAAGACCTGCTACATCCAGGCCACCTACAACCCGATCCGCAATCGTGATGGCCGCCTGGTGAAGGTCGTCAAGTACGCGACCGATTCGACAGAATCGTTCAAGATGCGCGCAGAGATGGAGCTGTTCAAGCCGATGGTGGAGTCGGCGAAGGTGAACCTGATGCGCTGCGACCTCAATTACAACATCACGTACATCAATCCGGCCTCGCTCGCGACGCTCACGACCATCGAGAAGAGCCTGCCGATCAAGGCCAGCCAGGTCGTCGGCTCGTCGATCGACATTTTCCACAAGGATCCGGCACATCAGCGTGCCATGCTGGCGACGGACAAGAACATGCCGCACAACGCCAAGATCCGCGTCGGCACCGAGACGCTCGACCTGAACGCGGTGGCGATCTACGACTCGAAGGGTACGTATGTCGGACCGATGGTCAACTGGTCCGTGGTCACGGCCAACGTGAAGATGGCCGATGACTTCGAGTCGACGGTGGCCGCGATCGCCGCAGTCGTCAGCTCGTCGTCCACGGAGCTCGAGGCCAGCGCGCAGGGTATGGCGGCATCGTCGGAGGAAACGACGCGCCAGGCACAGGCGGTCGCCGCAGCATCCGAACAGGCCACGCGCAACGTGCAGACGGTCGCCAGCTCCGCCGAGCAGCTCACCGCCAGCATCCGCGAGATCGCCGGCCGCGTGCAGGAAGCGTCGCAGATCTCACAGATCGCGGTCCGCCAGGCGTCCGAGACGACGGAAACGATGGCCAAGCTCGGGGTCTCGAGCCAGGAGATCGGCCAGGTCGTCAAGGTCATCACGTCGATCGCGCAGCAGACCAACCTGCTCGCCCTCAACGCGACCATCGAGGCTGCGCGCGCAGGTGAAGCCGGCAAGGGCTTCGCGGTGGTTGCGAACGAAGTGAAGGAACTCGCACGCCAGACGGCCCGCGCGACGGAGGAAATCGGCAGCAAGATCGCCGGTGTCCAGGCGGAGACGGCATCGGCTGTCACCGCGATCCGCGACATCGCCAGCGTCATCAGCAAGATCAACGAGATCTCGACCACCATTGCGGGTGCCGTCGAGCAGCAGAACGCGGCGACGAGTGAGATCTCGCGCAACGTCGGCGAGGCGGCACGTGGTACCGCCGAAGTCAGCTCGAGCATTTCCACGGTGACGATGGTCGCCGCCGAGGGCGGTCGCACGGCGGAGAGCATCCGCACGGCTGCGGGTGGTCTCTCGGTCGAGTCCGAGCGCCTCAACAGCGCCGTCACCCGCTTCCTGCAGCAGATGCGGAGTCTCTGACCATGAAGCACATTCTCGTGATCGATGATTCCGGCACGATCCGCAAGGCGATACGGCGAATTCTCGAAGGACTCAGCTACGCCGTCACCGAGGCCGAGGACGGCGAGCGGGCCCTGCACCAGCTCAGCGCCGGCGCTGCCTTCGACGCGGTATTGTGCGATATCGACATGCCAGTGATGGACGGGCTCGCGTTCCTCAGCGCGGTGCAGGCACGGCCCGCGCTGAGGCCGCCGCCGATCATCATGTGCACCACCCACACATCCTTCGACAAGATCCAGACCGCACTGTCGCTCGGCGCGTCGGAATACATCATGAAGCCGTTCGACGCGACGATCATCGGCTCGAAACTCGAGGCCTGCGGGGTACAATGACGAAGCCCGCTGATGCGATTCGGGTGCTGATCGTGGACGACAGTGCGGTGATCCGTGGTGCGCTCGGACGGATCATCGATGCAGAGGCAGACATGCTCGTCGTCACCACCGCGCCGAACGGCAGGGTGGCGCTGGACGCCCTGAAGCACACGAAGATCGACGTCGTGCTGCTGGACGTCGAGATGCCCGAGATGGATGGATTGACGGCGCTGCCGCTGATCCTTGCACAGTATCCCGACACGCGCGTGATCATGGCGAGCTCGCTCACACAGCGCGGCGCCGAGGTCACGATGCACGCCCTCGCGATGGGCGCCTCGGACTACATCGCCAAGCCGGCAGCGAAGTCCGGATCAGCGACCCTGGTCGCGATCAGCATCGAGATTGGATCGAAGGTACGCGCGATCGGACGGTCGGTGCGCGGCCTGCGTCGCCTGCCCAGCACTGTGGGGCGTCCGTCGATGCCGGTGCACACCGAACTGCTCGCCGCACGAAGTGGAGATGCACCAACGCGCATCCTTGCGATCGCGTCGAGTACCGGTGGCCCGAATGCACTGTCCGATGTCCTGTCCGCACTGCCGAAAGACTTTCCGCTCCCGATCCTGATCACGCAGCACATGCCCGCAGTCTTCACCGGACTGCTTGCCTCGCGCCTCGAGCGCGACACGGGCCGGCACTGCATGGAAGCAAAGGACGGCGATATGATCAGGCCCAACTGTACGTATGTCGCCCCGGGTGACTATCACATGATCGTTCAGACGAACGAGGGATTTCCTTACGTGCGCCTCACCCAGACACCACCCGAGAACTACTGTCGTCCATCGGCAGATACCATGTTCAGGTCGATTGCGTCGATCTACGGGGCCTCGACCCTGGCCGTCGTGCTCACCGGCATGGGCGAGGATGGCCTGCGCGGCTGTCGGGATGTACATCAGCGCGGTGGTCGGATTCTCGTGCAGGACGAAGCGACGAGCGTGGTGTGGGGCATGCCCGGTGCCGTGGCCAATGCGGGCATCGCGTCGTCGATCCTTCCACTCCCCAGGATCGGGGCGGCCATCATGGCACAGTGTGGTGTCGCCGCATGATCACACCCGAGGAATACACGTTTCTTTCCGACCTGCTGAAGAAGCACAGCGGCCTGGCATTGGGTCCTGGCAAGGAGTATCTGATCGAAAGCCGCCTGCCACCCGTCGCGGTGACCTACGGTCAGGCTGATGTCACGGCGCTGATCGTTGCGCTGCGCCGCGGCGCACCGGCGGCGCTGGTGAAGCATGTCTGCGACGCCATGACCACCAACGAAACGCTCTTCTTCCGCGACAGCAAGCCGTTCGTCGCGCTGGAAAAAGAGATATTGCCGGCGGCAGCGAGACGTGCGCGCGAGCAGAATCGCCCGGTCCGTATCTGGTGCGCCGCCAGTTCGACTGGCCAGGAGCCGTACTCGATCGCCATGATCGTCGCGCAGTCGGAGCACCAACTGGGTGGCGCCAAGGTGGAGATCATTGCCACCGACTTCTCGGCCGCCGCACTGGCTCGCGCCAGGACCGGTGTCTACAACCAGTTCGAGGTCCAGCGCGGGCTGCCGGTCACACTGCTGATGAAGTACTTCGCTCCCGTGGCCGACGGCTTCGAGATCAAGGCGGACATCCGGTCGCGTGTGCAGTACCAGGAGATCAACCTGCTGAATCCATACCCCGCGCACTGGCAGTTCGACATCATCTTCTGCCGCAACGTGCTGATCTACTTCGATGTCCCCACGAAGAAGGACGTCATCGACCGGATGGCGCGCACGCTGGTGCGAGGTGGCAGCATGTTCCTCGGCGGTACGGAAAGCACGCTCGGTATCACGAGCTCGGTACAGCGCGTTCCGAACCACCCCTCCGGCGTGTTCTGCCGAGATGGTGACCTCGCGTTGATGGCGGCAGCGGCAGCGGCCTGAGTTCAGGTCACGAATGCTGGCGGCGCGCGACGGGTGATGCTCACCGTCGCGCGCCGCTCTCGCATTCCAGTCCGATGTCAGGCGCCATTGCACGCGGTGCACTCACGTCATGACACAGTCAGTGCATCGTACTTGAATACACGAGAGGGCACGTGACGTCGACTTCCCATCGCGTGCCCTATGGCCGGACGCTGCCGGTGCTATTCCAGCCAGACCTGCACCTGGCGGTGCTCGTCTTCCAGCGCGAAGATCGGACGTGGATAGAGCACCTCCTGACGATTGAGGTCGTCGGTGATCGCGTCCAGCGGAATCTCCTCCTTCCGGATCTTCGCGACGACGTCGGCTGGAATCAGCTCGATGAGCCACTTCGCACTCTTCGACGGCAGCGCCACGCGTACGCGTTCCTCGCCATCGCGAACGACGCGCACCATCAGGTTTTTTGCTGGTTCGCCTGGCGCTGCGGCCTTGCCTGACGCGAAGAGTCCGCGCACCCAGGTGTAGGGGCAGGACGACATAGGAACTCCGTGACAGGGTCGCTGACGCCGGCGGATGTGCTGCCGTACTCCTAGGTGTCGTCTGCGGACCACGGATTTATGAGCCTCTCAGAACCGTCAGGGGGAGTGTGCAAGCCCCATCAGCCACTCCCCGCTCACACGCAGCACAGCGCACTGCAATGACACGATGACTCAGCCGCGACGATGATGTAAATCTGAACGCGGACGGCTAGCAATCTCAACTTTGGCGTTGGCGCCGCCGCACGACGGCGATGACAGAAAGGCCACTGGCCAGGAGGATGTACGAGCCTGGCTCAGGCACCGTCGTGGTCACGCCACTGAAGCCACCGCTTCCGAAGTCTCCGGCACCACTGCCGAAGTCCCCGCCGTCGCGGCAGTCATTCGAGATGGTGTTGTTGATCATCGTGACCGCGCCGACGAGGGCAATTGCTCGCCCGCACACAATCGTCGCCGCAGCATTCAGGCTGATGCTCTGATCGGCAAGGATGTTACCCTGGAAAGAGGTCGTGCTTCCCAAGGTTGCCGAACTGCCCACGCGAAAGAAGATGCCGGCACCAGCACCGCCATTGACGGAACGGACCGACGATCCACTCGCGGTCGTCAGTGTCGAACCAATCAGAAACACGAACTGTGCGTTTGGATTTCCCGCAAAGTCGAGCAGGAGATTTCCCGTCAGCTGCGCGGAGGTGTTGAAGGCGTATACGCCGGGATTGAGAGTGCGCCCTCCGAGATCCTGACCGGAGAGGTTCATCGAGACGGGCAGCGCGCCCAGCATCGCGTAGGCCGACCGTGCGTCCAATTGTGCCTGCTGGGCGACGGCGTCGGTCTGATGCAGCGCCCCCAACAGCGTGATGCTGCCGAGCCCAGTGATCGACGTTCCGGGATACACTCCCAGATCTCCCTTGATCGTTGTCGCGCCGGTATTGGTGACGGTCGACGCTCCGAGCACTCCGAAGGACCGCGCGGCACCGAGAATGCCCTGTGCAGAGAGAGCAACCGGGACCGCTGCAGATGCGAGCAGCACGAACAGACGCGCTCCTGCCATACGACTGCTGATCCTTCGAGCACGGCCAGTACGACTGGAATTCCTGGCAGGTGACATGCAGCACTCCGGGTAAAGGTTGTACACGGCGCTTCAAGATCAATAAGAGTCAATTTGCGACGTACGCCGAAGCGTGGGCACGCAGGGATGGTCGCAGCGCGCGGAGAGATATTGCAAATTGTGATCCAACACCTTTTCGCCGGACTCGGCGGCAATAAATTCACGTTTGCCTCGCTGAAACAAACCGGCAGGCACACCAGGCGCAGGTGCATCGTACGCGCGGTTGCCGTGATCTCTGACCGTCGAGCCTGATGGTGTCAGGCAAAACCCGATGCCATGAACGCCTGCCGGATGCCACCCTGTTGTTGCACCACAGCTGACTGCGACGACAGGCGTCACCGTGCACAACGGCGGCACCGGCTGACTACGCTCTTGCTTCGGAGTCTCTCATGACTGGAACGGCACACGCGACCCCCGCGTCGCTCGAGGCACTCGAGCCGACGCTGCTCCCTGACGGACCGATTCTCGTGGCAACGGACACCGGACCCGATGCAGATTCCGCCTTCCCCATCGCAGCAGCGCTGGCCGCCCGCCGCGGTACTGAGGTTCAGGCGCTGACCGTGGTCGAAGCGCTGACCGTGCCCATCTACGGAGTCGATGGTATGGCGGTCTCGCTGGAGACGGCCGAAGAGCTGACATCGTCGCGCAGGTCCGCTGCGCAGGCGCAACTGATCCGCATGGCGCCACACGACGCGCGGTGGCCGCTGCATGTGCGCTCCGGCGAGCCAGCACAGGAGATAGCCAGGCTGGGGCGCGACACGAATGCACGCCTCGTCATCGTAGGGCGTGGCCGGCATAGTGGGATGGATCGCATCCTTGGTGGCGAGTCGGTGCTGCGCATGCTGCAGCTCGTCGAGTCACCGGTACTCGCGGTGGAGTCGACGCTGACCTCCGCGCCGCGCCGCGTCGTGATCGCGATGGACTTCAGCCTGTTCAGCCAGTACGCCGCGCGAGTCGCCCTGACGCTGATCGCACCCGATGCGCAGGTCTGGATGGTCCACGTCGGCCCGCCGTTCGACGAGACGGTGCCGTTCCTGCACGATCGCGCCACCGAGTATCGGGAGTGGGCCGCGAACTCGTTCGGTGAAGCACTCCGCACGCTGCGATGCGACGGTCTGCGCATCGAGACGGTGACCCTGACGGGCGGCACGCCCAACGAGCTGGTGAAGTTCATCGCGGCGCAACGGGCAGATCTCGTGGTGACGGCGACGCACGGCTATGGCTTCTTCCGCCGGATGATTCTGGGCAGTGTTGCGGCGAACCTCCTGCGCAGTGCACCATGCTCAGTTCTGATCGTACCCGCATTGGCGCACACGATTGCTGCCGCGCGCGCCAAAACCATCCCGAACGCTCGCACGCGCACATTCCTCGCCGAGTCGATCGACGCCGAGCTTGCCGCGTTCACGGCGCGCAACGTCGGCCGGCGCTGCACGGTGGAAGTGGATCAGTCCGACCTCGGCGCACAGGTCCTCGGCCACGACCTGGGATTCGTCGGTGCCAGCTACGACAGGCATGCCGCACTCGTCTCGCTGATGTTCGGCACCTCGACGCTGAAGGGGATGCACCTCACGCATGCGATTCCCGGTGCGATGGAAGTACACCTCTCCAGCAATGCCGGCGGCGAGGACCAGGTGCTGCGCATTGCGCATGAAGGAGGACAGACGCTGGTGACCCTGAGCTGACCTGACCTGCGCGACGACGGCTCGAGACGTTGGCGGCAACGAACGATGGGTGGCGGGCACATGCACCATGACACAGCTTCTTTCAGTGCAGCCGCCGACGTCGTCAATCCGTGCCAACCCAGCTCTCAGCCCATCACAATGAAGCACTCACTCGTTCGCGTGGTCGCCACGATTACGCTGGCTCTGCTCTCACTCGCGACACCCGCCGCATCGCAGGGCACGCCGGACGCTGCCAGCTCCAACTCTGCGGATGCCGTCATCCGCAGCATGGTCGGCCGACTGGACTTCGACCGGTACAAGGCCACCGTCAAGGGCTTGACCGCCTTTGGTGATCGACGCCAGGGCACGGATCGCAACCGCGCCGCAATCGACTGGATCGAGGCACAGCTGAAGAGCTACGGCTGCACGAACACCGAGCGGATTACCTACGACTACCAGCCGCCCGCTCCGTTCGCGCAACCGACGGGGGCATCGCTCGCTGCCGTGCCAGCGATCCGTCGCGAGCAGGGCGGCGGGCGCTCACGCGGCATGCGCACGAGGACCGGAGTGAACACCGATTCGCTCAGGCAGCCCGACGCGCGGCTGCGCGCTCTGAACTCGCAACCCAGCACCCCCGGACAGCGGCAGCAGGTCTACTGCACGAAGGTCGGCTCCACGCACCCCGAGGAGATGTACATCGTCGGTGCGCACATGGACGGCATCGGCTGGGGCGAGGCCGCCAACGATGATGGCTCGGGCACCGCGCTGGTGATGGAACTGGCGCGTGTGTTCAGCAGCCCGGACGTGACCACCGATCGCTCCATCCGCTTCATCCTCTGGAACAACGAGGAGACCGGACTGAACGGCGCGCGTGCTTACGTCGCGCAACGACAGGCGTTGCAGGGCCAGGAGATGCCCGCCGGCTCGGGCAAGTATCCGGAACCGAAGTGGCTGGGCATGATCCAGCACGACATGATGATGTTCGATCATGGCATGCCACGCGCCGACAGTACGCTGGCGAAGGAACAGCGTCCCGAGGCGGACGTGAACATCGAATTCCAGTCGGCCTCGAAGTTCGCGACGCAGTCGCAGGCGCTCGCCTGGGTGCTGCACGCGGCGAACGCGAAGTTCGCAACGGATTATCCGGCGCAGGTCGGGCCGCACATGACGAACACCGATTCGGGTCCGTTCCAGGATTTCGTCGCCGCGATCAGCCTTCGCGAGAATGAACGCGGCACGCAGATCGGCAGCGGCTGGGATCCGCACTGGCACCAGCCCACCGACCTGTTCTCGACGTTCACCGACAAGGATTTTCGGCTCGGACTGAACGCCGCGCAGACCACGCTCGGCGCCGTGGCCATGCTGGTGGGCGCGAAGCTCGGTCGCTGACGCGGGTATGGTGTCTCGCGGCACCGTCGCTGCGATCACGCTCAATTCCACGCGCGCCGGCATCACTCTCCGGGGCGCGGCGGATCAGGTTCTACTCAGGCCTGCATCAGGTCGGCCGATGATGGCGAAATCCTCGTCCCCATCCCCGTTCGCAATCTGCTCATCCATCTCGTGTGCGAGCGCCGTCAGCATCGGCACCGCGCGATCACCGGCCGTTTCGAGCATGAGGCGAAGGTCCTTCCGGGCGACATCGAGCGTGAAGTTTGCCTCGAACTCTCCCGTCGCCATCATCGTGCCGCGCATGCCGACCGGGCCATTCAGGTTGGTCTTCGCCAGCATGTCGAGCACGCCGGTCCGTGGCACACCTGCCGCGTCCGCCATGCGCATCACATCGGCCAGCACGCCAACGACGGAGAGCGACGCCGCGTTGCCGAACAACTTGTAGACGGCGGCCAAATCCGGCCGCTCACCCACATACCAGAGTTCGCCCGTCATGGCGGAGAGCGCGTCACGCGCCGGCTCCAGCCACTCGGACGGTCCGGCGACCAGCATCATGCCCTTGGCGAGACGCGCGGCACCTGGTCCCATCATCACCGGGGCATGCAGGTACCGGACGCCTGCCTTCCGCAGGGATGCCGCACGCAGAGCCGTCCGCGATGGCAGGGTGGTCGTGTGGTCGACGATCAGGGCGTCGGCATGAAGGGAGGGCTGCAGGTCGGCGATGGCCGCATCCACGGCATCGTCGTCCAGCAGGATCAGGTGCACCCGGCCGGCTCCTCTGACCGCCTCCGCCGGCGAGTCAGCGGCAGTGGCGCCCTTGGCGACCAGCGGCGCCGTCTTCGTGGCGGTCCGGTTCCAGACCACGACGTCCGTGCCGCCGCGCGTCAGCAAGCCTTCGGCAAAGCCGCTGCCAAGCAGGCCCATTCCCAGCACTGCGACTCGTGTCATCAGATCGGATCCGCGTGAGATGTCAGGACGACGGGAACAGTCGTGAGTACAGCAACGATGGTGCCGAGGTGCCGGCACATGAACGACGCCCCGTCAAGACGCCGCTCAGGTCACCCTGTCGCCCTTCCTTCGTCCTCGAAGGCCGGTAACGTGAGCAGTGCCGATGTCCCTCGGCCGGATTCGCTCTCGAGTGACAACGTGCCGCCATGCGCCCGCACGATGCCCTGCGCGATCGCGAGCCCCAGACCCGCGCCGCTGCGATCGGTGCGCTTGCTCTGCCAGAAGCGGTCGAACACGAAGGGGAGATCCTCCGGCGCAATGCCCGCACCCGTGTCCTGCACGATGACGAGGATGCCGCCGGCGCGCCGCAACGCCCGCATGCGCACGTGCCCGCCCTCGGGCGTGAACTTCACCGCGTTCCCGACGAGGTTCGAGAGCACCTGCGCAATCCGGTCGGCATCGATGTCCACCAAAGGCAGGCCCGCCTCGAGCTCGGTCTCCA
>Ga0105048_10018440_pt1 | contig 10740 bp, 6 predicted proteins | sample MAT05_FD_78382 | JGI IMG/M metagenome (GOLD analysis project Ga0105048, IMG submission 78382) | Freshwater microbial communities from Lake Fryxell liftoff mats and glacier meltwater in Antarctica - MAT-05 | ecosystem: Environmental > Aquatic > Freshwater > Ice > Liftoff microbial mat | place...
GGCAGCGAGCGCAGCGGGGAGACGTCGCTTCACCTGGTCGATCAATGCCATGCCGCTCAGGCCGCCCATCGTCAGGTCGGTGAGCTTCATGGACACGCGCACAGCGTTGACCGCCAGCGGGTCAAGCGCCTGTGCGCCCGACTCCGCGCCCGACTCCGCGCCCGACTCCGCGCCCAGCCCGGAATAGCCGAGCCGTTCGAGCATGCGAGGTGCGAGATCGCGGAGCATCGGATCGTCGTCCACCCTGAGCACACGGCGCCCCGGTGCCAAACAGCTGCGTGGAGAAGAATGGCTCGAAGAGGCGCACCGCGATGGCCAGCGGCACAGTGTCACGCACCGTCGCCAACTGCTCGCGCAGCTATTCGCGCATGTCCATCCGCGCGCGCTGCAACATCTGACCACGGCCGATGGCGAGCAGACTGCGTGTCAGTTCCTCTGCCCGCTCGGTCGCCCGTTCGATCGCGTGTACGTCTTCCATCATCGGCGATGCCGGTTCGATGCTGTCGGCGAGAAATCCCGCCGCGCCGCGAATCACGGTGAGCAGGTTGTTGAAGTCGTGCGCGAAACCGTCCGCCAGTTGCCCGACCGCTTCAAGCTTCTGCGCCTGACGCAACCGATCGTCTGCGACGCGCTCATCGGTCATATCGGAGAACACCGCGACCGAACCGTGCGCCTCCGACTGACCCTCGCTCAGCAGCGGCGCGGCGCTCACCGTCAGCCAGGTGTACGCGCCATGGCCGCGGCGCACACCCATGATCGACCTCGGCGGACTCTCGCCACTGGCGAGTGCGAGCATCGCCGGATGCGTGCTGGCCGGCCATGGTGTGCCATCTTCGCGTATCGCCTCCCAATCGTCGGCCATTGGCTCGACGCCCATCACCTGTGCCGCCGACAAACCGAGAATGCGCTCGGCGCTCGGATTGAAGGTGCGGATCGCGCCGCTCGCATCGTGCACCACCACGCCTTCCCGCATCGCGGAGACTACCGCGCGAAAACGCGCTTCCGCCTCGCGAAGCTGCGCTTCCGCCCTCGCCCGATGAGAGACGTCCTGCACAATGACATGTACCACACGCCGGCCGGCGATACGCACCATCGCGGTGGACAGCTCCACGTGACGACGCGCACGATTCGCGATCCGATGTTCACGCAAGCGTCGATGTCCGGCGCCATCGGCGATCGCCCGGCCAAGCTCGCGCCACTCCTCGATGGTCGACGATTCGAGGTCGGTGGCGAGCATCGTGCGCATCGTCTCGCGCGGCCAACCGTAAAACGCTTCCGCCGCCGGGTTCACATCGATGATGCGCGAATCCTCGGCGTCAGCCAACAGTTGAATCGCCCCATTCGACTCGAACAGCTCGCGATGACGCGCTTCGCTCGCCTCGAGTGCGACGCGTTCGAGATGACGCGCGGTGATGTCGCGCGACGTGACGGCGACCCCGTCACCAATCGGCACGATCTGTCGCCGCACCCAGCGGCCGAGGGAGTGTGGCAGCGGCGCGTGCTGCGTGACTTCGAGTGGACGACGCGACGCGATCACGGTGACGCAGTGTTCCCAGAGCCCGGTACCGCGACTGTGCGGAAACGCCGCGAGCAGCGACGTTCCAGCGAGCGCGCCGTTTGGCACTGCGGCCATGGTCGCCGCGCGGAGGTTCGCGTCCACAATCGCGAGGTCCGTGATCTCCCCTCGCTCGTCGCGTACCGCCCGTACCACCACAAACGCATCGAGCCCCGCGTCGACCGCCGCGCGAAAACGCATCTCGGCGTCGGTGACGGCGTGGTGCGCGGCCTGTTCGGCGGTCACGTCACGCGCCAGACCGAGAAGATGCGTTATGACACCCTGCGCGTCGCGCACCGGCGTGAGCCGCGTCTCGACCAGCACGCGCCCCGTCGGCAGCGCCAGATCTTCGAGGTACGTCACCGGCTCGCCAGTCGAGATCGCGTTCTCGTAACGCAGACGTGACTGCAGCAAACTCTCGGGAGGCAGCACCTCTTCAAGGAGCCGCCCAACGACGTCCTCCTCGCGCAACCCGGTCACGGCGAGATACGCCGGGTTCACCGACTCACAGCGATACACACCCGGCGCTTCCACGCGCATCATGAAGAGCAGCTCGCGCATGTTGTCGATGAGCAAACGCAGTCGACGCGTGCGGGCAGTCAGCGCCTGCTCCGTGCGCACCCGCTCGGTCACATCCCGTCCTTCAAGCATCAAAAAGACGCTGGACGAGGCGGGCGCTTCGACTCGGCGAATCGCGACATCGAACCAGACGTCGCTGCCATTGGCGCGCTGCAGCGGCACCGGCGTCGCGGTAACATGCGGTAGTGCTTCCGTTGACGTCGTCGTCGAGGCGGCCCGTTCGACGGCGCCGCGCAGCCAACCCGCGAACTCCGGCTGGCGCTGTACTGCGGGTGCGTCCCAGAGCGGGCGGCCGTAGAGCACCGACGTGTCGGCATCGATGCAGTCGATCGCCGTGCGGTTGGCGTCGGCCACTGCGCCACCGAGGTCCAGCAGGACCTTGAGATCGAGCGAAGCGTCGAACGCCGACAGCAACAGCGCCGCGCGTTCGGGCGAACGAGGCCGTGTCACGGGAGTGGCGGTGCTGCGCACGGCGACGGGACGATCCTCACAGCTCAATAGTATCGTGACGCCTCGGTGCTGTCACCGCAGCGGACATCCCTGGAATTGGGCCCGCGCGCCGACGCTGTGACGCATTGGTAGCGGGCGCGTCTTTTCCACGAACTGGTTTTTTTGCGGACATCCCTCTTCCCCAACTTGACTGTCGCATGGGTGTAATAGCGACACTTCTGGCGCACGAACCTCGACTCGCCCGGCTGCGTTCTGCCGCGCGTGATCGCTATCGCTTCGTGCCCTGCGATGACTGGACCTCACTCACGCGGGCTTGTGAGCGGGGCCCGATCAACGTGGTGGTCTTCGACCTGTATGTCGATGGACGCGCGGACTTCGAGCGCGTGCGACAGCTTCGGGTGCGGGTGCCTCGCGCCGCGCTGGTCGCCTACGTGGACGTGACCCGCGAACGGGCGAAGGACATGTTCGACGCGGGTCGCTGCGGCATCGACGTGCTGGTGGTGGCCGAAGAGACCGATACGCCGGCGATGCTTGCCGCGCTGCTCGATCAGGCCGAAGCTCGCAGCGTTTCGAGTCTGCTCAAGCCGCATCTGGCCGGGCTGCGCAGCGTCGTTCGTGACGCGGTCATGCTGTCGGTAACGCGAGCGCACGAGCGGCTCACGCCGGACGGCCTGGCACGGCTGATCGCGGTCTCGCGTCGTCTGCTCTCGAAGCGACTGGAAGGCGCGCAGTTGCCGCCGCCGCACCAGTTGCTCACGTGGGGTCGGTTGATCGTCGCGGCCAGCATGCTCGAAGACGGCTCGCGCAGCGCCGACGGCGTCGCGAGTGCGCTCGACTTCCCGTCGGGGAGCGCGTTCCGCAACACCTGCCAGCGCTACCTTGGCTGCACGCCGCACCAGATCCGCGTGAAGGGTGGCTCGGCTTGGGTCATCACGGAGCTCCTGGTCAACCGCGAGAAGCGGAGACAGATCGACGCGCACGAAGACGAGATGACGGAGAGCGCGGCGGCGTAAGTCGGAATTCTTATCGGTGGGCGACGGAGACTTCTCCGTCGCCCCATTATCGCATGGCCCTGCGAGCCCGAGCACCGTGACGAGGGCGGCCGACCCTCCCCAACTCCCAACGCAAACTCACGGCTCAGTACTGGGTCGTTGCCGTTCACTCGAAGCCCGACACCCAAACCCGAAGTCCGAAACTTGGTGGTTGCCGTTATCCTCCCGTCATGCTCAACCTCGCCCTCACCGGCGGCATCGCGAGCGGAAAGAGCTCCGTCTCTGCCCTCTTCTCCTCACTCGGCGCAATCGTCATCGATGCCGACGTGCTGGCCCGCGAAGTCGTCGCGCCCGGCACTGACGGCTTCGCCGAGGTAGTCGCGACCTTCGGCTCGGGGATGCTCGCGTCCGACGGGACCATCGATCGCGCCGCGCTCCGTCGGCGCGTCTTTGCCAATGCGCAGGAACGTGACGCGCTCAATGCCATCGTCCATCCAGCCGTCTCCCGTCGTCGCGAAGCGCGGCTCGCGGAGATCCGTCGCGCCGAGCTCGAGTCGGGCACCTCGACGGTCGTCATCTCCGATATCCCGCTCCTCTTCGAAGTCGGGCTCGAGCACGCGTTTGATGGCGTCATTCTCGTGGACTCGCCGCCCGAGGTCCGACTCGCTCGGCTGTTGCGCGACCGCGGGCTGCCGGCCAACGAAGCGCAGGCCATGATGTCCGCCCAGTGGCCCTCCGATCGAAAGCGGGCCGGTGCCACCTGGGTTATCGACAATGACGGCTCACGCGAGCAGCTTGCAGTGCGCGTCGCCGAGGTTTGGCGCGCCATCCACGCACTGAACGCAGCAGTTCCGTCTTCACATCCGCCAACAGAACCGGAGTAAATCGTGTCGAATATTCCCGCCGACCTGCGCTATACGAAGGAGCACGAGTACGTGAAGCGCACCGCCGACGCGAACATCGTGGCCATCGGGATCACGGATTACGCGCAGGGCGAACTGGGCGACATCGTCTATGTCGAGCTTCCGAAACCAGGCACCTCGTTCGCCCCGCATGATGTCTTTGGCACCGTCGAAGCCGTAAAGGCGGTCTCGGAGCTGTTCATGCCGCTCGCCGGCGAGGTCATCGAAGTCAATGCGCGAATCGATGGCGAGCCTGCACTGATCAATACCGAGCCCTACGACGGCGGGTGGATGATCAAGGTGCGCATCGCCGACGGTGGGGACGCGGGGTTGATGACGGCGGAGGAGTACAAGGCGCAGCTGGGGGAATGAACTGAAGACTCGGAGCTGAAACGCTGCACCGTAACCCACCAAGTGTCGGGCGTCGGGTTTGGGTTGTGGGCTTCCAGTTGCTGCACACGATTCGTGACGCGCAACGGGGCGACGGAGATTCACTCCGCCGCCCCGTTTCATGTTCGCCGATCGGGAGCGGTGCCCTCATCTCAAAGCCCAAAACCCAAACCCGACGCCCGACACTTGGACGTCAGCAGTCCACCCATTTCTCGCTCGCGACCGCCTACTGCGCGTACTCCTCAATCGGCGGGCACGCGCACACCAGATTCCGATCACCGAACGCGCTCTCGATCCGACCCACCGTCGGCCAGAACTTCCGCTCGCGCGTCCAGGTCGTCGGGTACGCCGCCAGTTCGCGCGGGTACGGCCGATCCCAGGCGTCGCTGACGACATGCGCCGCTGTGTGTGGTGCGCGCTTGAGTACGTTGTTCTCGCGCTCGTACTCCCCGCGCTCAACAGCGGTGATCTCGTTGCGAATGCCGATCATCGCTTCGATAAAGCGATCGAGCTCCACCTTCGACTCGCTTTCCGTCGGCTCCACCATCATCGTGCCGGCGACCGGGAACGACATCGTCGGCGCATGAAAACCGTAGTCCATCAATCGCTTGGCGATGTCCTCGACTTCGACGCCCGCGCTCGCCTTGAAGCCGCGTGTGTCGAGGATGCACTCGTGCGCCACGAGTCCGTTCTGCCCGCGATACAACACCGGGTAGTGCGCCTCGAGTCGTTTGGCGACGTAATTCGCGTTGAGGATCGCGACTTTGGTGGCCTCGGCGAGTCCTGCTCCGCCCATCAGGCGAATGTAGACGTACGAAATGGGCAGGATGCTCGCGCTCCCCCATGGCGCCGCCGAAATCGGACCGATGCTCTGCTCGCCGCCGATGTGCACCACCGGGTGCGACGGCAGGAACGGCACCAGCTGCGGCGCCACACCGATCGGACCCATTCCCGGTCCGCCGCCGCCGTGCGGAATGCAGAACGTCTTGTGCAGGTTGAGGTGACACACATCGGCGCCCAGATCGCCCGGCCGCGAAATGCCGACCATCGCATTCATGTTGGCGCCGTCCATGTACACCTGTCCGCCGCGGCTGTGCACGATCCCGGTGATCTCCCTGATGCGCGACTCGAACACACCATGCGTGCTCGGATACGTCACCATGAGCGCGCCCAGATCAGCCGCGTGCGCGTCGGCCTTGGCGCGCAGGTCGTCGACATCGATGTTGCCGTCGGTATCCGTCTTCACCACCACGACGGAGAAACCGGCCATCACCGCACTCGCCGGATTCGTACCGTGCGCCGACTGCGGAATGAGACACACCGTGCGATGCTCATCGCCGCGTGACGCATGATACGCGCGAATCACCAGCAGCCCTGCGTACTCGCCCTGCGACCCTGCATTCGGCTGCAGCGACACACCGGCAAAGCCCGTGATTTCGGCGAGGTCCTGCTCGAGATGCTTGAACATCTCGAGGTATCCTTCGGCCTGCGACAACGGCGCGAACGGATGCAGCTGTCCGAACGCCGCCCACGTCACCGGAATCATCTCCGTGGTGGCGTTGAGCTTCATCGTGCACGAACCCAGCGGAATCATGCCGTGCACGAGCGAAAAGTCACGCGCCTGCAGCGAGTACAGATAGCGCAGCATCTCCGTCTCGCTGCGATAGCGATGAAACACCGGATGCGTGAGGAACGGCGTCACACGGCGATAGCGCTCGTCGTAACGCGCGTCCACATCGGTCGTCAGATCGTCGAAACGGAAGTCGGGCGCGGTGCCGTTGTTGAACACGGCCCACAACGCCTCGATGTCCGCCGCCGTCGTCGTCTCATCGAGCGCGATGGTGAGCGCGCCCGGCTCGAGCACGCGCAGATTCATCTGGCGCGCGTCGGCCGCCGCGAGAATATCTGCCTGCCCGTGGATGCCCACTTCCACACGAATCGTGTCGAAGTACTGCTCATGCGTGATGGCGAAGCCAAGTTTCTCGAGTCCGGTCGCGAGCGAGACGGCGAGGCCGTGCACACGTTCGGCGATCGCACGCAAGCCATCGGGGCCGTGATATACCGCGTACATGCCGGCCATCACCGCCAGCAGCACCTGCGCGGTGCACACGTTGCTGGTGGCCTTCTCGCGACGGATGTGCTGCTCGCGCGTCTGCAGTGCCATGCGAAGTGCCGGCTTCCCCTCGCTGTCGCGCGAGACGCCGATGATGCGTCCGGGCAGCAGTCGCTTGTACTCATCGCGCGTTGCAAAGAATGCGGCGTGCGGTCCACCAAAACCCATCGGCACGCCGAACCGCTGCGTATTCCCGATCGCGACGTCCGCGCCCCACTCACCGGGCGGCGTGAGCAGCGTCAACGCCAGCAGATCCGTCGCCACTATCACCATCGCGCCGGTCGCATGCGCGGCCTCCGTGAGCGCGCGATAGTCCACCACCGCGCCATCCGTGCCGGGATACTGCAGCAGCACGCCAAAGACGGCATCGGTCGCCACGAACGAACGCGGATCGCCAACCACCACCGCTACGCCACGCGCTTCTGCGCGCGCCGTGACCACCGCGATCGTCTGCGGATGACAGTCCGATGCGATGAAGAACGTGTTGCGCTGCTCACCGCCCTTGGCATGAAACGCCAGTGCCATCGCCTCTGCCGCCGCCGTGCCCTCGTCAAGCAACGACGCGTTGGCGATCTCGAGTCCCGTAAGATCAATCACCAGCGTCTGATAGTTGAGCAGCGCTTCCAATCGCCCCTGCGCAATCTCGGCCTGATACGGCGTGTACGCCGTGTACCACGCCGGGTTCTCCATGACGTTGCGCAGGATCACCGTCGGCGTGTGCGTGCCGTAGTACCCCATGCCGATGAACGAACGATAGACACGATTCTTCGCCGCCATCGCACCGAGTGACGCCAAAACCTCAGGCTCGCTTTGCTCGGCGCCGGTCGACAGCGTGCCTCGAAAACGGATCGCCTCGGGAACGACCGCATCGATGAACGCGTCGAGCGATGCATAGCCGAGCGTGTCGAGCATGGCGCGCTGTTCGGCCGGACCGGGGCCGAGGTGTCGCGGAACGAAGGAATCGACCGCGACGGGCGCGGACGTGATGGTGCGCGTTGCCATGACCTTCCTCGAAGAACGGGCTGCCGCCCGAGCAGATGCCTCGGGGGACGTATGGGATGACATATCGGGTAGAGCGGCGAACAGCGGCGCGCCAGAACACCCCCACAGCGTCGCCGCCGCGTCGCCGCCGCCGCGCAGTAAACTTAACCGCCGTGCCCCTCAACCTTCGACACATCCACGATTCAGCGGCGACCGTTGTGACTCCCGTTGTGACTCCCGTCGTGACTTCCGTCGTGACTCCCGTCGCCTCGATCGTCGCCGCGACCGTGCAGTCCGGACCGGGAGCGCTACCCACTTCCACGGCGACCGCCCCTCGCTCGCTGTCCACGATTTTCCCGCACCGCTGGTACACGCTGCGTTCGATGCCCGACACCGGCGTGCGCAACATGGCCTGCGATCTCGCCCTCATGTCGCGCGCCCGTCGCACCGGCGACGCGGTGTGGCGCTGTTACGCATGGAGCACGCCCACCGTGTCGTTCGGCAGGCATGAACGCACGCGTGGTCACTTCGACACCGACTCCGTCGCCCGTGCCGGACTCGATGCCGTCCGACGGCCCACCGGCGGACGCGCGCTGCTGCACGCGCGCGAGCTTACCTACAGCGTCACGCTACCCATGGAGTCCGGCGTCCCGTGGCGCGCTGCGTACGACGCGATCAATGCGATCCTGCTGCACGCACTGCAATCGCTCGGCGTGCCTGCCAGCATGGTGGCCCAGGCGGACGCGACGCCCGTACGCCCGGACGGGCCGCGCTGCTTCGACGCGCCTGCGGTCGGCGAAATCGTGGTGGGCCGCGCCAAACTCGTGGGAAGTGCCGTTTGGCGCGAGCGCGGCGCATTTCTGCAGCACGGCAGCATCCTGCTGCACGATGACCAGTCGCGCCTCGTTGACGCGACGCGTGTCGCTTCGACTCCACCTCCGCCCGCAGCATCACTGCACGACTGCTTCGAATCGTTGGGGCAACCGTGCCCGACGTGGTCCGATGTAGCCGATACGCTCGAAGCCGCGCTCGCCGAGACGCGCACGGTCACGCCGCTGCACCTTGACGCAACCACGGCCGATGAGATCGCAGCGCACGCGCAGGACATCGCACGCGACGCATGGCTCTGGCGCCGGTGATGCGCGCTCCGCATCCTACCCTCGTGGTGGGGCGATGCGTTGCTGTCCGTTCCGATGAGGCGGCACATGCGGTCCCGCCGACTTCTCACGTCGTTTGCCGTCTCTCCGTGGACGCTCTCTCGGTCATTCGTGCCGCCTTTCCCCGCCTGACATGATCTGCGCCCAACTGCACCTCGCTTCGCGGAAGGCTCGGCGCATCGCGCCGATCGCTACGAGTCTCTTGACGGGTTTCCTGCTCGGCTGTGGCACGCGCGACGTCGCGTCCGCCGACGACGGAGACACCGGTGGCTCACTGGTGGTGGTGCAGCCCGCCGAACCTGCCACGCTCTTTCCTCCAAGCACGAACTCCACGGACGCGTTGCCGATCGTCAACGCCCTTTTCGACAAGCTCGCCGAGATCGGTGCCGCCTTGTCGGTGAATGGCGACGCGGGATACTCGCCGCGACTCGCCTCCTCGTGGCAATGGGCTGCCGATTCGCTCTCGATCGCGTTTTCGCTCGACCCGAACGCGCGTTGGCACGACGGACAACCGGTTCGTGCGGAAGATGTGCGTTTCACGTTCGCCGCGTACACCTCCGACTCCGTTGGATCGGACAGCAAATCGCTGCTCGGCAACATCGACTCCGTCTCGGTGCCCGATTCGCTCACGCCGGTGTTCTGGTTCAAGCGTCGACTGCCGCAGCAGTTCTTCGATGCGACGTACCACATGTACATCATTCCCGCGCATCTGCTTGGCAGCGTCGGCATGGGCGCGCTCACGAGTGCCCCGTTCGGTCGTGCACCCATCGGCACCGGACGCTTTCGTTTCGTGACCTGGGAACCCGGCGTGCGCCTCGAGATCACGGCGGACACCGCGAACGCGCGTGGTCGGGCGAAACTGGATCGCATCACCTGGAGTTTCGTGAAGGACTTCGGCGCGGCGACGGTCAAGCTGTTCGCGGGCGATGCGGATTTCTACGAAGCCATTCGGCCGGACGACATTCCACAGGTCGAGCGCTCCGCCGAGTTGCGCCTCGAGGCCGCACCGATGCTGCAGTATGGGCTGCTCGCATACAACCTGCGCTCGCGCGCCGACAAGAACGCTCCGCATCCGATCTTCGGCGACCTTCGGGTGCGCCGTGCGCTGGCGATGGCCGTCGACCGGCAGAAGATGGCGCGCAATGTGCTCGAAAGCATGGGACTGGTGGCGCTCGCCAACGCACCACGCGTGCTGATTCCCGACACCGTCTCGTTGAAGCAATTGCCGTACGACCCGAGCGCGGCGCGGGCACTGCTCGACTCCGCCGGCTGGGTGCTGACCGCAGGAGACAGCGTGCGTCGCAAGGCCGGTATCCCGTTCGCGTTCGAACTTATGGCGCCGAAGTCGAGCGTCGTGCGTTCACGCTATGTCGTGTTGCTGCAAGAGCAGCTGCGACCGTGGGGCGTGCGTGTGTCGGCGCGCTTGCTCGAAGGGAACTCGATGGGTGATCTTGGCCAAGCCAACAAATTCGACGCCTGGGTACACATTTGGAACATGACGCCCGGACGGCTCGGCATGGGACAAGTGTGGAGCACCGGCGGCTCGGGGAACATGCAGGGCTACGCCAGCCCCGCGTTCGACGCGTTGATCGACACGGCCTTCACCACGTTCAACGCCGAC
>Ga0105048_10018441_pt1 | contig 10739 bp, 6 predicted proteins | sample MAT05_FD_78382 | JGI IMG/M metagenome (GOLD analysis project Ga0105048, IMG submission 78382) | Freshwater microbial communities from Lake Fryxell liftoff mats and glacier meltwater in Antarctica - MAT-05 | ecosystem: Environmental > Aquatic > Freshwater > Ice > Liftoff microbial mat | place...
CGGCACTTCCTCTTCCACGGCCCGGACCTGCACGGCATCGAGCGGGTGGACGGGGTGTCCGAGAACGCGCTGGTCGGCACGGTGTACCCCGCGCCGCCGCCCGGCGAGTGGTTCACCGACCCGGTCCGCGGGGCGTGGACGGCCGACCCGCTCGTCCTCGACGCCAGTTTCCAGTTGATGATCCTGTGGAGCTACTCGCAGCACGGGGCCGGCAGCCTGCCGTGCTTCGCCGGCCGCTACCGCCAGTACCGCCGCGCGTTCCCGGCCGGGCCGGTGCGGGTGGTGGTCCGCGTCACCCGCGACAACGGCAGCTTCGCCCGCGCCGACATCGAGTACCTCGACCAAGCCGACGGCACCCTGATCGCCCACATCCAGGATTACGAGTGCGTCATCGACCCGCAGTTGAACCAGGCGTTCCGCCGCAACCAACTGGTGCCGCGAGTCCGGGTGTGATCCCGCATCGGGTCGAGTCGTGCCCCCACGCCGTCGGACCGGTCGGGCCGAGCCGACGGCGTGGGGCGGTTTTCCCGGGGATGCCCCCCGGGTCACGAGTGCGACCCGCCAGAACCTTTCACCACACCCCTCGGCGTCCGTCGCCGCGTTCTTTTCCCACCGTCGGGCCGCCGGCTCACTAAACTGACTGGATGCCTATCGCCCTCGACGCCTGGACCGACACCGTTCGCGCCGCCCTCGGCGGGTACGCGGAGCCGCTGTTGCGGACCGTCGTCGGCACCCTCCTGAAGCCGCGAAACCCGCTGCCGCTGGACGAACTGCCCGACCGCATCGTCGCCACCCTCGCCAACCCGCCGATGGTGGACCGCCGCATCCAGGGCCTTCCCCCGGCCGCGCGGAAACTGCTCGCCGTCATCGGGCACACCCGCCAGCCGAAGTGGAAGGTCGGTCACCTCATCACGATCTCCGCCGGCCTCGGCCACGTCGAAGGGTTCGCCCCGCTTCGCGCCCTGCTCGAACTCGGCTTCCTCTACTACGACCGCCCGGCCGGCGCCCCGCCACTAGACACCTTCGACCCGCCGCTGACCGACGACGGCACTGTGAACGCGGTCGTGTTCGCGCACCCGATGGTGTCCGAGCGGGCGAAAGGGGAACCGTTCGGGCTACCCGACCTGACCGCCGAAGACGCGCCCCGGCCGACCGAAGCGGCCCGCCTGGCCGACGGGTTGGAGTGGCCGCTGCGGTCCGCCGCCGTCTGGCAGTTGGCCGGAGAAACACCGTTCCGCCGCACCCAGACGAACGCCCTGTTCAAGCGTGACGCCCAGCGATTGCAAGGGAGCGACCTGCTGTCCGCCCCGCCGTCGGATCACGTCACCGCCGTCGTCGAAGCCGGGACTCTGGCGTTCGCGTGGGCCGTCGCCGCCGGGCTGCTCGTGCAAAAGGACGACGAACTTCACGCCGGACCCGACCCGCTGCCGGGCGACCCGCTCCTCGACACCCTCGCCGAGTGGACGGCCGCGCTCTTCGCCCTCGACGGCTGGGACCCGCTCGCCGGGTCGAACGCCAACCCGGTGCTGCTGCCGCCGTTCCCGTCCGCCTGCGCGTTGTCCCTGCTGCTGCTGGCGTCGTCGGGCGGGTGGGTCGAACCGGCGGCGGTGGCGACGTGGCTTTGGGAACATCACCCGTCCTGGCAGGGGGCTCTCACCAAAGACGCGCAAAAGGAGTCCGGCAAGCCGTGGGCGGACGCGCTGCTCCTGGGCGTGCTGTACCCGCTGCGGCTGGTCGAAGTGCTGGACCGGGGCGGCTGGTTCGTGCGGCTGTCGGACCTCGGCCGGTGGCTGTTCGCGGGCGGGCCGAAGCCGGCCGAGCCGCCCCCCTTCCCGCAAGCCCTGCTCGTCCAACCGAACGCCGAGTTGCTCGCCTTCCGCCAAGGCCTGACGCCCGCCCTCGTCGCCCGGCTGACCCGCTTCGCCCGGTGGAAATCGCTCGGCGCGGCCTGCACCCTGGAACTCACCCCGGAGCAGACGTACCGCGCGCTCGAAGGCGGCCAGTCGCTCGCCGGCATCCTGCAAGCGCTGAACCAGCACGCCACCAAGCCGGTCCCGCCGGTCGTCGCCGACCTGCTCCAACGGTGGGCGAACAAGCGGGACCGCATCACCGTGTACGCGGCCGCCACGCTGGTCGAATTCCAGACCCCGGCCGAACTCGACGCGGCCGTCTCGCGGGGCATCGTGGCGGTCAAAATCACCGACCGCATCGGCGTCTGCGCGGACGGCGGCGACCCCGACTACAAGCACCTCCGGCTGACCGGCAACCGCGACTACGACGCCAAGCCGAGCCGGTGCGTGACGGTCGGTGACGACGGGGTGTCACTGACCGTGGACGCGGGACTGGCGGACCTCCTCTTGGACGCCGAGATCGGCAAGATCGCCGACCCGCAGCCGGACGAACCGACCGGCCCCCGCCGCTTCCGCCTGACCCCGGAGAGCGTCCGCCGCGCCGCCGTCGGGTCCACCCTGGACGAGTTGGACGGCTGGTTCGTCACCCGCGCCGGCGAACGCCTGCCGGCCCCCGCCCGCCTGTTCGCCCTGGCCGCGACCATGCCCGCCTCGCACGTCGCCAAGCTGACCGTGTTGCGGCTGCCGAACGCGGACGCGGTGGACGGGCTGTTCCAGTGGCCGGTCACGCGGCCGCTGGTGGCCGACCGCCTCGGCCCGAAGGCGGTGTCGGTGGCCGAGGACCACTTGCCGGCGCTACTGGAAGTGCTGCGGCAACTCGGCGTGAAGGTGGACATCGGCTGACCGCGACCGGCAACCGTTCTGATCGGACGAAGACGACGACGGTCGGGTGCCCGAGTGTTGGCGGCGGGAGTGGACGGTATTCAAGTACGTCCCGGCGGACGATCCGGTACGTCGAAGACAACCCGCACAATGAGGGCGAACCCGTCCCGACGTGGGTGTTCGTGGTGCCGTACCCGGCCGACTCGGGGGACGACGACTGAGGCGGTCGGCGCGGCTCGCACGCTCACCGCGACGAGGGGTTGGCGCGACCACTGGGGCAAAAATAGAATCGCCATCGTCAATGGTTTGCCAAGCCCGGTGCGGAGGGTATGCTGCGTTCCCGAACATCCCGCCGCCGAGGGCCGAGCCGATGACCGCGCAATTCCAGGAAGGACTACGGTTCCGCGACAAAGAATACGGAATGGCCGCCGAGCCGCTCGCCCGTGCGTTCACCGCCGGCCGCGAGCAGCCCCGGTTCGTCTCGGGCAACACCACCTGCTGGCGCGGATACGTCGGCTCGCGGGAGGTGCGGGACGACCGCCTGTACCTCGTCGAACTGAAAGGACTGGTTCGGGATGAAGTTGGCCGACAGCCCGCCGCCACGGGACGAGTACGACTGGGAACCCCGCGAGTGGTAGAATGTCGTCATGAGATTCCCCCTCGTCGTGTTCGACTTCGACGGCACCCTCGCCGATTCGCTCGATCAGGCCATCGCCATCTTCCGGCGGATCGGCCCCGGACTCGGCTTGAACCCCATCGCCGATGAAGACGTACCCACCCTCCGCACCCTGCCGACCAAGCAATTCTTCAAGAAGGTCGGCATCCGCTTCTGGCGGCTGCCCCGCGTCATCCGGGCGTATCAGGCGGCCGCCGCCGAGGACGCCCACGAGTTGAAACTTCACCCCGGCGTGGCGGACATGCTGACCGGCTTGCACGCGGCCGGGCACCGTCTGGGGGTGTTGTCGTCCAACCGCGAAGACACGATTCGCGCTGGCCTGCGGGCGAACGGCGTCGAGGAGTTGTTCGCGTTCGTCGTCGGCTACCCGAAACTGTTCGGCAAAGCCAAGGCGCTGCGGCGCATCTTGAAGGCCGAAGGGATCGATCGCGAACACCTGCTGTACGTCGGGGACGAGGTGCGGGACGTGGAAGCGGCGCGGAAGGTGAAGGTGCCCGTGGTGGCCGCGACGTGGGGGTTCCACGCCCGCGAGTTGTTGGCCGCCGCCGGTCCGACCGCCTTCGCCGACACGCCCGCCGAGGTGGCGGCCGTCGCGCGGTCTCTCGAGTAGGTCCGGTTCGCCGAACCGGACACGCCGCCGGTACGGGTCCGGCTCGGCGTAGCGGACTCGCGGACTCAGTTGCGGTTGCGGTGCGTGCGGCGGTCGGTCAGAATCGGCGGTGCCTTCTCTCCGCACGGACGCGCGCTCATGGCCCAAGTGACCGGGCAGCGGTTGCCCCTCCCGTTACCCCGCCGGTGGATCGCCGACCTGCTGCACGCCGGCCGCCGCATCCCGACCGTCACCGTCGAGCGGACGGTGAACGTGTCGGCCGTCGCCGTCGCCCGCCGCCGCCTGACCCAGCCGCCCGCCTGGGTGTTGCTGTTCACCAAGGCCTACGCCGTGGTCGCCGCCCACCGGCCGGAACTCCGCCGCGCGTTCTTGCCCTTCCCCCGGTCGCACCTGTTTCAGGCGGACGAGAGCGTCGCCAGCGTCGCCGTGGAGCGCGAGTACCGGGGCGAGCCGGCCGTCTTCTTCGGCCACATCCGGCACCCGGACCGGCAACCGTTGCGGCAGTTGATGAGTCACCTGCACCGCTGGCGGACGCACCCGGTCGAACACATCCGCTCGTTCCACCGGCTCATCAAGTACAGTAAGTACCCGAAGCCGCTCCGCCGGCTCATGTGGTGGTACGCGGCGAACGTGTCCAAGAGCTGGCGGATGCGGGCGTTCGGCACCTTCGGGGTGAGCGTCACGGCCGGCGACGGGGCGACCGCCCTGAACCTGATTTCGCCGCTGAGTACGTCGCTGAACTACGGAGTTTTCGCGGCCGACCACACGCTGCCGGTGCGGGTCCACTTCGACCATCGGGTGATGGACGGTGCCCCGGTCGCCCGCGCCCTCGGCGAGTTGGAAGAGGTGATGAACACCGACATCGTGAAGGAACTGCGGCAGATGGCCGACGTGCCGGTGCCGACCCTGTATCAGGAACCGGCCGACGCCGCCTGACGGCGGGACAAGGGGGCATCGGTTTTCTTCCGCCACCGCGCGACGACCCGCCGTTCACGCCAGCCCCTTGATCGGGGTGCCGGTGCTGAGGGTGTAGGGGCGGTCGAACCCGTCGCGCAGTTCGGTGGCCGGGTCCACGCCCAGAAGTTGATAGATGGTGGCGACCACGTCTTCCGGCGAGACCGGGTACTCCTTCGGGTGCGCGGCGGTCGCGTCGGATGCCCCGATCACCGCGCCGCCGGGCACCCCGCCGCCGGCGAACAGGACGGTGAAGCACGACGGCCAGTGGTCGCGGCCGTTCCGCGCCGCGCCGGCGTTGCTCGTCACCTGCCCGACCTTCGGCGTGCGGCCGAACTCGCCCATCACCACCACCAGTGTTTCGTCGAGCAACTTCCGCTCGGCGAGGTCTCCCATCAGGGCCGAGAGCGCCTGATCGAACGGCGGGCAAAGCGACTTGCGCATCAGTTTGAAGTGGTCGCGGTGGGTGTCCCACGCCTGATCGATCCGCCGGCCGGTCATGACGGTGACGAGGCGGACGCCGGACTCAACCAACCGCCGCGCGAGCAAGAAGCACTGGCCGATGTGCGGCAGCCCGCCGAACTTCCGGGCTTCGATGGACCGATCCGACCCCGGATCGGTGCCGTACCGCTCGCGCGACTTCTGCGGTTCCTTGGACAGGTCGAACGCCGTGCGGGTGTGCGGCGAGGTGACGACTTCAACCGCTTTACGCTGGAACAAGTTCAACCGGTCGGCGGCGGCCGAATCGCCGAGTCCGCCGATGCCACGATCCAACTCCGACAGCAGCGCGTTCCGGCGGCTGAGGCGGTCGAGCGGCAAGTCGGCGGACAGTTCCAAACCGGGGACGGAGTACCCCGGCAGGCTCGGATCGCCGCCGACGAATGGGTCGCAACTCGCGCCGAGGAACCCTCCCTTCTGCCCGCCGATGTCCACGCCGTTGTTGAACTGGAACTCCGGCAGGTGAACGAACGGCGGCAGCGGAGTCGCGGGCGGGCGCAACTTCGCCAGCACCGCGCCGACCGGCGGGAACGTCGTCGCGCTGTCGGTCTGAATCAACTTCGATCCGACGACCGGCGACTTGCCCGTGAGCAGGTAATACGCACCGGCGTTGTGGTCATTGACACTGTGATGCACCGACCGCACCTGGGCGAAGTGGTGCATCAACGGGGCCGTCTTGGGCAACAGTTCGCCAACGGTGAGGCCCGGCACGGACGAGCGAATCGCCCCAAACTCGCCGCGAATCTCCGCCGGCGCGTTCGGCTTCAAGTCCCATAACTCCAGGTGGCTCGGCCCGCCGTCCATGAAGATCAGGATGCACGACTTCGCCTTCGCGCGGCCCGGCTTGGCGGCGAGCAGCGACGGCAGTGACAGCCCACCGACACTGAGTCCGCCGACGCGAAGGAACTCGCGGCGGGTGCGGCCGGCCGGCGTTCCGGAGAGGGTGAACACGGTACGTCCTCGTGTGGGGGCCGTCACTTGGCGAACGTCGTTTCGTCCTTCAGACACCAGCCGAGGGCGTTCACCAACAGGCGGTTGAACGCGGCCTCTTTGAAGTCGGTCAGGTGGCCGAGCGAGGTATAAAACACCCGCTGCTTGACCTTGTTCACGTCCCGCTCGCGGACCCACGCCAGCGGTTCCGACTGCTTGGGAATCGCACCCATGAGAAGGACCGTCACGTCCTTCGCGTTGGCGGGGTTCTTGTACAGGCTGGCGGTCGAGGAGAACGGCTTGAAGCCCTTCAGCACTGGATGATCCTTCGCCTTTTCCGGGATGGTGATATCGCACTTCAACCCGGCCCCGAAGTGGCCCTTGTAGCTGCCGCCGAAAACGTCCTTGTCCATGTCCAGCCATTTCTGGAATCCGTGGCTGGCGGTGCGAATACCGATGACCGGCTTGCCGGACTCGCAATAGTCCGTCACCGCCTTCAACTGTTCGCCGTCGATGGTCAATCGGCGGGTGAAGAACACAGCGATATCACACTCGCCAAGCTTGCCGATGCCGGGAATATTGGCGTCCGATTTCCGGAACATCTTCACGCATTCCACCGGGTATTTCTCTTCCAGCATCTTAGCGAATGCGGTCATCGACTCATCCGACTTGTATTCCAGCGACCCGGACACGAGGGCAACTTTGTATTTCTTCGCACCCCCGACCTTGCGGTCGGGGTTCGCCTTCACGTCACTCGCCAAGTACGCGAACAGGTCTCGAATCTGGTCGTCGGTCATCGTGTCCAGCAGCTTCTCCGGCATGACGGACACCGACGACGGTTCCAGCTTGTCGATGTCGCGTTTGGCGATGACGGCCTTCTCGACCTTGCTGTTCACATAATTCGCCAGGGTGAGCGACTTCGGCGATTGCTCGACCACGACGCCCGTTGCCGTGCGGCCGTCGAGGGTGTTAACGGTGTGCGTGATGTACTCCGGGCGGATGTACCCGGACGGATCGACGATGTTCATGAGCATGTACATGCGGTTCTTGCGGTCCGCCGTCGTTAAATCCGGCCCGATCTTGGTGCCTTCGCCGTGCAGCTGATGGCACGCCGCGCAAGTCTTGGTGAAGATCACTTTGCCATTCGCCGGATCGCCGGGCTTGGCGCGGCTCATGTTCAGGTTCAGCGCCGCGATGCGGGCCTGTTTCTCCCCGGCGGTGGCCGGGGCGATCTTGCCGAAGTGCTTCTCCACGACCGCTGTCAATGCCTTGTCACCGAGTTGCACCGCCGTGCGCCCGTGGTCGAGGGTGAGATCGGCCTTGGGGAATTTCCCGGCGTCCCACGCCTGGAGCAACTTCAGCGCCCACGTCGGCCGCGACAGCAGCGATTGAACAGCGCGTTTCTTGACGGCGGCGGGCCAAGTTGCGTATTTCGCCAGCATCAACTCCGCCGATTTCGCATCGTCGAACCCTTCCGCCGCCGCGATCCCGGCGAGCAACAGCGATTGGGACTTGGCGGTTTCCAACACCGTCGGCACGAACGCCCGCAACTCTGGCGACTTCACCAGCGCGAGCAGTTGCATCGCCCCAACGCGATCCTTCTCCGCGAGTTTGTCGTCCTTGAGTCGCGCGACGACGAGCTTGGTTTCCTTCTCGTCGCCAAGCCGAATGAGGAGACGGGTGAATAGGATATGATCGTTGGACTTGACTTTCTTAGAACCCATCCAGGCTAACACCGGCTTCCGAAACGCATCCGCGGTCGGTGTTGGTAGGGCGGCGTCGAACGCGCGAAGGGTCGTGTCAAACGTCTTAGGAAAGTCCGGCCGTAACAACATCGCGATGTCGTGGACTCCCTCCACGACGGCCTTTCGGGTCAGCCGCTCGAATACGAATCGCGCCAACTCGCTCGTCTCCGACTTGAGAAGGTAGTTGTTGAATGCGTCCGGCATATCGAGGAGCAATCGGTCGTGGGCCTGCGTCGCCCACCAAAGAAGCAGCGGTAGCGAGGGGTCGTCCGGGTGTCGGTTCTCACCGGGACGGAACAGGAAGGACGTAGCTATCCCCCAATATCCTTGACGATTCATGAACTTCGCACTGGCGAACAGTTGCGCGAGAACGACCGCGCTGGTCTCCTGAACGGCTAGCGCGTGCGTAGCGCTAGCCAGTTGGATGGCCGGCACGACCCCGGAATCCACCGATAGTCGCACCGCCCAAGCCCGTACCTGTTCGTCCGCGTGTTTCATCGACCCGATGGCCGTCCCCGCATCCAGTCCGCCGACGGCATTCAACGCCCACAGTGCCTCCAGTGCGTTCGTGCCCTTCTCGTCCGCGAGTTGCTTCCGCAGTTTGGCGACCAGCGCGGGTTCCACTTTCCGCGCGCCGAGAAGTTCGCGAGCCTGCCGGCGATACCATATGTTCGGGTTTTTCAGCAGATCCACCAGTTCGACATTCGTCTTCTTCCGTAGGTCGAACACCGGCGGACTCACGTCGCGCCGTTCGCCCTTCGTGTATTCGATCTTGTAGACGCGGCCGTTTGTCTTGTCCCAGTTGTCCACCGGGTCCAGGTGGGCAGCCCGCTTGTCGTACCAGTCCGCGACGTACACGCACCCGTCCGGGCCGAGTTGCAAGTCCACCGGGCGGAACCAGGTGTCGTTCGCTTCCAGCAGTTCGCCGCCGTGTTCGGCCGTGAAGCTCGCGCCCTTCGGCGTCATCTTGTGCCAGTATACGGCATTCGAGAGCAAGTTCCCGGCGATGTATTGATGGTGATATTCCTTCGGGTACGCATCCGCTTCGTACAAGATGCCGCCGCATGTCACATGGCCGCCCTTGAAGTTCTTGTACGGCACATGGTCGAAATACCCATACGCATACGGGTTGTGCAACGGGCCGTGCTTGCTAAAACCCTTGACGTAATACGCCCCCTGCATCTGGTGCAGCATGGCGAACCCGCCCCAGTTGGTGCCGGTGATGCACTGGCCGTTGCGGTCGAAGTCGAGGCCGTAGGTGTTGCCGCCGCCCTCGCTGAACAACTCGAACTTCTTCGTCTTCGGGTGGAACCGCCACACGCCCTGTTGAAACTCGATGACGGGTTGTTTCGGGTCGTTCGGATTCTTGATATTGCTCGTGCTGGTGCTACCGGCCGCGCCGTAGAGCCACCCGTCCGGGCCGAATTGCAGGCTGTTCGCCATCGAGTGCGTGTCGTTCATGCCGAACCCGGTGAGCAGCACTTCGGGGTCGCCGTCCGGCACGTCGTCTTCGTTCTTGTCCGGGTAATAGAGCAGGTACGGCGGCTGCACGACGTACACCCCGCCGGGCGCTAGGCAGAACCCGGACGCCAGGTTCAACCCGGTGACGAAGTCCTTCGACTTCGTGAACACGCCGTTCGCGTCCGGGTCGGAACAAATGGTGATGCGGTCCAGCCCCTTCGGTCCCTTCGGGGGTGCGTCCGGCACCTTATCCCAGACTGTGCGGAGGTATTTGTCCTGCTTCACAGCCTTCAACCCGGCCGGGTTCGGGTATTGCAGGTATTGCAGCACCCACAGGCGGCCGCGATTGTCGAAGCTGATGCTCAGCGGTTGGCGGATCATCGGCTCCGTCGCCACCGCGCGAACCGAGAACCCCGGCGGCAGTTTCATCCGCTTGACGGCTTCCTCGGGTGTGAAGCCCTGGGCGAGGAGGGGCGCGGAACACAGCAACACGGCGACGAGGCGGAGCATGGGAGGCTTCTCCGTGCGGGACATCCAGAAGTGCAGGATGAGGCACGGGGCGAACGAATGCAAGGGGTGACCCGACAATTGTCAACGATGCGAGTTTCCGGCGGCGACGGCGCAAGTGGCGGACCCAGCAATCAGTAGCAAGACGAACGCGAGTTTGCTGGCGGAGTCGCCGATGTGGGCGAGCCTGAGCCGGGCGCGCGACGGCTCTTTGGTCGTGGTTCCGGGAATGACATCCCAGGCGTGACTGCCCGGAGCCAGCGGGAGCGTGAAACCGGGGGCGACGGCCGAGACGGAACCGTCCTTCTCGCGGACGAAGCCCAACCGCTCTCCGCGCCCGACCGGCCTCTCGGCGAACGTCGTGCCCGACGTATGTAGCAGATAGGTTGCGGACGACGGGACGGGCGGCGAGATGGGAGTGATGCCGTCGCGGAGTTCCGCGTGCGGGCCGCGCGGCGCGGAGACGCAACCGGTCAGCGCGAATACCAGAGCTAGCACGAGGCTCGGACGCATGGCGGCACGGTAGCAAGAGCGTTCCCGGACGCAAGCCGAGCCGTTTTCCCGCGCACCCTTGCCCATTCGGTGGGAATCCGGCACCTTGCACACTACCTTCCCCGCCGGAACCC
>Ga0105048_10018443_pt1 | contig 10736 bp, 9 predicted proteins | sample MAT05_FD_78382 | JGI IMG/M metagenome (GOLD analysis project Ga0105048, IMG submission 78382) | Freshwater microbial communities from Lake Fryxell liftoff mats and glacier meltwater in Antarctica - MAT-05 | ecosystem: Environmental > Aquatic > Freshwater > Ice > Liftoff microbial mat | place...
CGGATGCCGCCGAAGTGGAATTGATGCAAAACCAGATTCCGAAAATCGATGCTGCCACGCTCGCCCCCATTGAGTGGCCCGCAGATCTGGATCTTGAATGGTGCCCGCCGGGCCATGGCGATCTCTACCCGGCATTGGTCGGTAGTGGTTGGTTGGACCGGCTGCTCGCCGCGGGAGTGAAATACGCCTTTGTTTCCAATTCAGACAACCTCGGAGCCATCCTCGATCCGGTGATCCTCAACTATTTCGCGGACTCAGGAGCGCCGTTTCTCATGGAAGTGACCCGCCGCACCGCCGCCGACCGCAAGGGCGGGCATCTGGCTGTTCGGAAAGCGGATGGCAGGCTGCTGCTGCGTGAGACTGCTCAGACCTTGGAGGAAGATGTCGAGGCGTTCCAAGATATTGATCGGCACTGCTATTTCAACACGAACAACCTTTGGCTGCGCCTTGATCTTCTCAAGGAACAGCTGGCGGCCGACGCGGGCGTGCTGCCTTTGCCGATGATTCGGAACAATAAAACCGTAGATCCCCGCGATAAGAAATCGCCGGCGGTGATCCAGTTGGAAATCGCAATGGGTGCGGCCATCGAGTGCTTTGCCGGCTCCACCGCACTTGATGTGCCGCGCAGCCGCTTCGCCCCGGTGAAAACGACGGCCGACTTGCTCGCGCTCCGCTCGGATGCCTATGAGGTGCTTGCGAACGGGCAGGTCCGCCTCGCGGCCTCTCGCGAAGGCGTGCCACCGGACATCGCCCTCTCGGACGAATACAAGCTGGTTGATCAAATCGAGCCACTCGGCACCCCAAGTCTCATCGGCTGCCGCTCGCTTAAAATCAGCGGTCCGGTGCAGATTGCGCCGGGCGTGATCATCGAAGGGGATGTGGAAATTTCCAATTCCAGCGGTGAGAGAAAAACCCTTACGGCGGGGAGCTATCGCGACCGGATCGTGGAACTTTAGAGGCTCAGGCTTGGGATCGCTGGTGGTGGAAGCGGTTTTGCAAATGATTCTCAAACTTCCGTGATGACAGGCTTGCCAAGCTGGGAATCCAACTCTATTGCCTCCGCCCCTATGGCATCTATTGGTCCTTTTTCATTCCCACAAGGCGGCTTCGAAGCTGCGGTTTTTGATTGTGATGGTACATTGGTGGACTCGATGCCGGCCCATTTTGAGGCATGGTGCGAAGCGCTGGCACTCCATGGGGCAGGCGGAATTTTTAAAGAAGATGTATTCTTCGCAATGGGCGGCAGGCCCACACTCGACATCGTCGTGGAGCTCAATGACGAGTATGACTTGAAACTGGATCCCATCGCCGTGGCGTTTGCCAAGCGCGAGGCATTCTTAAAACGTCTCAACACCGTGACGCTGATCGAAGAGGTCGCAAAATTCGCTGAATCCCTGCGTGGAAAAATGCCGCTGGCCATCGCCACCGGCGGTTCCCGGATGGTGATCGAGAAAACCCTCAAAATTGTCGGCATTTCAGATTGGTTTGATGAGGTGGTAACCGCGGACGATGTGGCAGAGGGCAAGCCCGCTCCAGACATTTTCCTCCGGGCCGCTGAATTGTTAGGCGTGCATCCCACCAAGTGCCTCGCACTCGAAGATGCTCCAGCAGGGATCCTCTCCGCCCAACGCGCCGGCATGCAGGTCATCGCCATTCCAACACCATTGGTTTCCAGCAATGTGTGAGGTTCCCCGTTGTTTTGGATGACGGGTCGTAGCGTTCATGGGCTGATGCATTTGATGAAATTGGATTTCTAAGCGGGGGATAAATCCGCAGTTTGCGCCATTTGTGTGCTGCCGTGCGATCCTTCCGCACTCAATCTCCATTCACGGAATTCATACTGGTGCCGAGAACGAAAACTAGTGCCGTTCGTTGCAGAGAGAAGATTCGGCTACAGGCGGATCAACCTTCGACTTCCAGCCCCTGTTGCTTAAGGATCACAATGGCGGCGAGAACTCCGTCTTCGATGGTGAGGTGGGAGTTGTCCAAAACGATCGCACCGTCGGCGATCATGAGGGGGGCGTGGATGCGCTCGCTGTCCGCCGCATCCCGTTTGGCGACCGAATCCATCTCGCCCACGTGGGTGCGGCGGGCGGCGCGGACCTCTTCATCGGCATCGACGTAGATTTTGTAGGGCGTGTCAGGAAAGACCACGGAACCGATGTCCCGGCCTTCCATGACGATGCTGGTGTGATCGAGGTAGCCGCGCTGAAGGTTGACGAGTTTTTCCCGCACTTCCGGGATGGCGGAGATGGCGGAGACGTTGGCATTGATGGCCTCGCTGCGGAGTGCATCGGTGGGATCAACGCCATCAATGGTGATGGTGGATTCGTTGGCAATTTCCCCGCAGTGGATCTGGATGCGATCAAGCATGGCGACGACGGCCGCGTCATTCGCTGGATCGATTTTTTCCTGAAGCGCCTTCCAGGTGATGGCGCGATACATGGCTCCCGAATTCACCATCACGAGGCCGAGGTGCCTGGCGAGCTCGCGCGCGAGAGTGCTTTTTCCCGAAGCGGCCGGACCATCGATGGCGATGGCGAAGCGGGGCTGATTGGGGATGGGTGAACTCACGCGGTTGGAAATGATGTTAAATGAAATGATTCTCCGGGTGCTTCATTCGTGGGTGAGAGTGGGCAGGATGAAATTTTCCGGGTTGGAATGCTCGCTGCGGATGGCATTGAGGTGATGGGAAAATCCCGGGTAGGAGGTGTTTACGCATTCGGTGTTTTTGATCACCGTCTCGCCTTTGGCAAAGAGGCCGGCGATGGCAAACGCCATCGCGATGCGGTGATCGCCACAGCTATCGATGGTGGCACCCTTGAGGGGTTTGCCACCGGTGATTTCCATGCCGTCGTCAAATTCATCGACCTCCGCACCCATCGCGCGAAGGCCTTGCACGACAGTGGAGATCCGGTCGGTTTCCTTCACCCGCAGTTCTTTGGCATTGCGGATGATGGTGCGGCCTTGGGCGAGCGCGGCAGCCACGGCGATGACAGGAATTTCATCAATCAGATTCGGCACTTCTTCTTCGAGAATGGTCGTGGCGGTGAGGGAGGCACCTTGGATTTCGATATTACCAATCGGCTCGCCACCCGATTGGTGGACGATTTCCTTCATGTGCGCACCCATGCGGCTGAGGACTCTGAGGATGGCCGTGCGGGTGGGATTGAGGCCGACGTTCTGGATCAGGAGGTGGGAACCGGGAAGGGCGGCTGCGGCGACGAGCCAGAAGGCAGCGCTTGAAATGTCACCCGGCACGGTGAAGTCACAGGACTCGGGGATTTGCCCGCCGAAAATGGAGATGGCCTTGCCCTCGTGGCGGGTGCTCACGCGGAAGGAGGCGAGCATGCGCTCCGTGTGATCGCGCGTTTCCGCAGGCTGGATGACGGTGGTGGTGCCTTCGGTGAAAAGGCCGGCGAGGAGAATCGCGCTTTTCACCTGGGCACTCGCGACGGGCATTTCATAGGTGATCGGCGCGAGTTTGGCAGGATGAATGAAGAGGGGAGCACAGCCGGGTTTCGCACCGCGGGTTTCCATCCTGGCACCCATTTGGCCGAGTGGCACGGTGATGCGGCCCATCGGGCGGGAGGAAAGCGAGGCATCTCCAAACAACTCGGAGGAGAAATTTTGCCCGGCGAGCAAGCCGGCCAACAGACGCATGCCGGTGCCTGAGTTCCCGCAATCGATGGGTGCGGCGGGGGCTGTTAGTTTCATCGATTGCCCATGGATGCGCAAATTGATCGGGCCGTATCCCCTGAGTTCATCAAGCACCTGGTGCGGGGCACCCAGCGCCTTCATGGCATTGAGCGTGTTTACACAATCCTCGCTCGGGAGAAAATTCCGGATGGTGCAAACTCCGTTCGAAAGACCGCCGAGAATGGCCGCACGGTGAGACATGCTTTTATCGCCGGGGACGCTGAATTCCGCGTGAAGACGGGAGATGGCTTTAACTCGAAATTCTGACATGTGGGATGAGGCGGCGTTTGGTCTAACTGAAAGAGTTCATGGGATCGCGCCGCTGCTTGGCGGTGAGCAGCCAAGAGAGGGCTTTTTCCTGATCACCGTTTTCGAGGTGGGAGAGGATTTCCCGGAGATCGGCGATGGATTCACGGAGCGGGGCGATGAGGGCTTCGCGATTTTCGATGACGATTTCCGCCCACATGGTGGGATTTCCTGCGGCGACGCGGGTGGTATCACGCAGGCCGCCACCGCCGAAGCGGCCTTCGGTATGGTCTTTCAAGCAGACCCGCGCGGCACTGGCCGCGATGACGTGAGGCAGGTGGCTGATACGGGCGACGAGTTCATCATGGATGGCGGCGCTCATCCACGCGGTGCGGCAGCCGATGGATTTCCAAAAACGTTCGAGCGCCGCGGTCTTCTCAGTGGGCGCGCCCTCGTCGTTGGTGAGAAGGCAGGCCGCATTTTGAAAGAGAGTGGCGCTCACGGCGGAGAGCCCGTTGCGCTCGGAACCCGCCATCGGGTGGCTTCCGATGAAATGAAGTTTCCTCCCGGCAAGCAGCGGTGGGATGCTTCGGTGCGGAGTGCGCTTGACGCTGCCGACATCGGTGAGGAGACAATTATCAGGAATCCCAGCCCCCAGCGCAGCACTCACCAGCGAGGCCATCGCACCTACCGGCACGGCAAGAATGATCAGATCCGCCGCTTGCACGGCCTTCGCCAAATCCGCAGTGACTCCGGAAATCCCAAGGGCAAGGGCCTCATCGACGGATTCTTGTTTGCGAGCCCAGAGCTGTACCTGAGGTGGATTCTCCAATGCACCAAGCGCGAGCGCCATCGAACCTCCGAGCAGGCCGCCGCCAAGAATCGTAATGGATGGAAAATCTGGGTTCATTCAAAAATGAAACCGGATCCAGTGAACCGGACCCGGTCGATGATTTTAAACAAGCATGCCGGAAGCGCGGAGTGGCAGATCAAGGCACCCGGAAATATTTTTTATCCGCCGGGGGGTAGGTGGGATCCTGCACCAGCGTGCCACTTGGGATATCGCGAACGTCCACCACCTTGTTATTGTAGGGGCTGAAGACGAATCCTTCTTTGCCGGGAACCTTGTTGGCAACACTGTAGTCACGCTTCTCTTGAGCGGGCTTGGGTGTCGTGCTGGTCTCGCCGGTCGTTGGGTTCGCGGAAGGATCTGTGGTCGGCTTGATCTCGTCTTTTTTGGCGAGTTCCTCCTGTTTCTTCATCTTGGCGCGCTCGTCCTTGATCTTCTGTTGTTCCGGGCTGGTCACAGTCTGGCCCGGGGCGATTTTTTTATCCGGCCTTTGTGGGTTCTCGTTGTAAGGGTAACAAGAGGCTAGAAAAACACAGCCAAGTGCGATAGTTCCTGTAATAAGACGTGGGGTCATAATGGTAATGGAGAAATAAAATTATTGCGGTAAAGGAGCAGCTCATACCTGAGAAATACGGTTGCTCGGGGGATGATGGAGTTCTGAAGCGTCTCGTCAAGCAAGGTCATGCATTCGTGCGAGAGAATTTGGAAAATTTTTTGTGAGCAGTTCCAGAGGCGGCACTTGTGTTGGGCACGGAATTGGGGTGGGGTGTCGGCTTTACCATGCCAGATGCCACGATTCACACGGTTGGAACAATTCTCAAAAAGCTGGGCCCTATTCTCTACCGGGCCTCTTTGCCGAATGGGAAATCCATCATGGCGCACCTTTCCAAGCCTCTAACCGAGGCAGCGGCGGAGTTTTCCGAAGGCGCCAGGGTGAGACTGGAGCTCACGCCCTATGACTTCGACCAAGCCCGGATTCTAGAGCTATTTTCCAATGCAGAATCGGCTGAAAATCACACCTAGCAGATCCTCGCTATCCACCTTGCCCGGAATTTCCCCGAGTGCATCAAGGGCTTCACGCAGATCAATCGCCGCCAGCTCGGCATCCGAGTTCTGATCATCTAACAATTCGAGGGCTGCCAAGAGTCCCGTTCGCGCCAGTTGCAAGCTGGCCTGATGGCGGGCATTGATGGCCACGGCGTGCTCGCCCCAGTCCGCCTCGCTGAAATGCAGCGTCTCCCGGATGCGCTCCGCGAGAGGGGCAAATCCCTCTCCCGTCGCGCAGGAAATACGAACGGCTTGCACGCCAGACCATGATGGATGTTCACCAAGATCGGATTTATTGAGCACCAACAAATGCCGGGCCGCGGTGGCGGGCAGTATCCCCTCCTCAGGGCGGGCCTGGAAAGCATCCGCCACTTCCAGCAATAGATCTGCGGCCTCGATTTCCCGAACCGTCCGCTGGATACCCTCCGCCTCGATCCGGTCCGATGCCTCGCGCACTCCGGCTGTATCCACGAGCCGTAGCGGAATGCCATTGAGATTGATGATCTCCTCCAGCGTGTCGCGGGTGGTGCCGGCGATATCACTCACGATCGCCCGTTCAAAACCTAACAGACTATTCAACAGGCTGGATTTCCCCACATTCGGCTCGCCAAAAATCACGGTCCTCACACCCTCTCGCAAAATGCGCCCCTGGTCGGCGGTGGAGAGCAGGGAATCGACGGTTTTCAGCACATTGTGGATTCGCTCGCGAAGCACCGATCCCGTCTGTGGATCAATTCCTTCCTCGGGAAAATCAATCCATGCTTCAAGATGAGCGAGAGTCTCCAACAGATAGTCGCGGGCCTCGGTGGTGCGGCGACCCAGAGTGCCCTCCAGTTGGCTCCTCGCCGCTCGCAGAGAGAGCCGGGTCTGCGCGGAAATCACATCCATGATGCCTTCGGCCTGTGTGAGATCGAGCTTGCCATTGAGAAATGCCCGCTGGCTGAACTCTCCCGGCGCCGCTGGAACAGCTCCGCAGGCAAGCAGGCTTCCCAACACCTCGCGGGTCACCAATATCCCGCCATGCCCGGTGAATTCCACCGTGTCCTCACCGGTGAAGCTGTTAGGACCATGAAAAACGGTGAGCAATCCATCATCGATCGCGTCTCCCTGAGCGTTATACAACTTGCAGTGATGGACCGTGCGCGGCAGCAACCCGGAGGCCCGCCCCCGCGTCGCGCGATCCGCGATCACAATCGCTTCCGGTCCCGAAACCCTAACCACTGAGACGGCCCCCATGCCCATCGGACTGGCGATCGCAGCGATCGTCGTGTGCTGCGGATGAGTGGATGCGGCCATGGTCAGGATTCAACGGACGGCTGCTGGGGCGGCGGAATCCTGGCCACCCAGACCAAGAAACTCCCAGCAAATGAAACGGCTGATTTCAAGTTTTGCGGCGCTCTCATCACCCGCCCATTTGAGTTCAACGGTGGCGTTGCGGGTGATCGGTTTGTTCTCCTTGGTGCCGCGCCAGTTGATGATGGACAAGGCACGGCTGATCTCAGAATTGATTGGCACGTTCACCCGGGCGGTATCGCTTGTGTTCGCGGGATCGGCGAGGCGATAGGTCCGCGTCCCAGAAACCGAGTGCCCTTTCTCAGGCACATCCTCCACCACGAAAATCCGGAAAACCCCACTGTGTCCCACCTCGGGGAGTTCCACGAAATTCTGGAAGGTGCGGTATTTTGTTTGGGCGAAAACCTCCCAATCTAGCTTGAGTCCCTCCGGGGTGCGCTTGAAAAACGCGTGCACCCGCAGTGGCTCCATCGCAAAGTTTCCCACCCGTGCCACGGTGCTGAGCAGCAGATCAGCCTCATCCACCCCATACTGCACCTCCATGCTTGCCAAGGGCCGGAAGAACTCCTTCATCTCAAATTGTGGAGGCTGGTCATAGATGAGCATGAACATTCCTCGTTTGCGATCCTCTTCGTTGAGTTCATAAATCGAAAAGGCATCTGCCGGGGTATCCGAATCAACAATCAGCCCTCCGCCATAGAAATCCTCCACCCGCGTTGCGAGGGCTTTGGAATTGAGAATGAAGGGAAGCTTCGCCTTGCTGGTGGTGGCCGCCATGTAGTTCTTCAAAAGCTCATAAGCATCTTTTTGCCAGCCGATCCGAATATAGTTTGCCTCACTGATCTTCGGATCAGGACCGGGAACCTGCACAGGAGCAGGCTTCTTGAGTGTGTTCATCAGCTCCTTCGAGCCAAAGGAAAACAATAGCACTCCGCATCCGAGCAATAAAAGCAAAGCCAGCAGCGCGGGAATCAACCCGCTGCGTGTCTTCTTCGCACTTTTTTTCACCGGGTGATTGCTTGGGATTTCCGGGCGCTTCGAGGGAATTTCAATCTCTTTCGCCTCGGGACTTTTTTCCTCTATTGGCAAAGCCGCGGAGGGGATCGCTGCCTTGGCAGGAGATGCAAGTGGCGGATAGCTCTCCAGCGTAATCTGAGCAGGCGCAGAGCCTGGAGCAGGCGGAGGCATGATAATCGCCACCACAGGCGGTGCCGCTATTGATGAAATTGCAGGCAGAGGCAAGGGCGCTGGCGGTAGCTCGAACGCACGCGCAGGCTCGGGCTGAGCCAACGCGGGCGATGTGATCGTCCCTTGGCAGGTTGGGCACGGTCCCGTGGTGGGCGGCAGATCCCACGGAATCCGGATCGTGCAATCACAATGGACACACTTGAACTCGCGTTGCGGATGGGGAATTTGTGAATCTAGCATCATCAGAATATATCCTCGGACACAGAAAGTTAAGTAACCGAAATTGATTTGTCAAACCCATGCACGGCTCTCTTCACCGGGATGTAGAACTATTTTTGACCTGCTTCAAATGAAACGGAAACATGCAGCATTCGAGTAGCAGGTCCATTTGCCCAACTCTAGGCCCGGAATCCACCATGGTGGAGCGTAGCGGATTCGAACCGCTGACCCCTTGCATGCCATGCAAGTGCTCTACCAACTGAGCTAACGCCCCTTTCGGGTGGGGCGGAGGTTTATCGATGGGAAGGGACTGCGGCAAGCGGATTTTTGGAAAAAGATCTGCCTTCTGAAAATAGGCGGCTTCTTTACTCCTTATGAGGCAACTCCAAGGTGGCGAGTGTGCCGCCGCCCACTGCGGCGGAGAGGGTGATGCTGCCGCCGTGAAGCTCGGCAGCCTCGCGTACAAGGGTGAGGCCGAGCCCGGTGCCTTTGCGGCCTGCGGTGTGGTGGCGGAGGGAATAAAAGCGCTCGAAAACCCGCTCTTGCGCATACTCGGGGATTCCAGGGCCGTGATCGCGGATGGTGAGTTCCAGATGGCTGGCGGTGCTCTTGAGGCCAATCTCGATGACGGCGTGAGGCGGTGAGAAATCGATCCCATTTTCCAACAAATTTGTCACGGCGGCGCGGAGGATGAAGGCATCGCCGCGCAGCAGGATGGGGGAGGTGGTGCCGTGGGTTTGAAGCTGGATACCGGCCAGCTCGGCGCGTGGGCGGGCTTCATCGATGGCACGGGCGAGGAGTGTTTGGAAATCCAACTCCTCCGCCGCTTCCAAGCTCTTCTTACCTTCGATGGCGGCAAGCTCTAACAGGAAATTGATCAATCGCTCGCTGCGTGAAGTTTCCGCGAGGATGTTTTCGAGAAAGCGCTTGCGGTCGGCGGCGGGCATTTCTTCGCGGAGGAGTTCGGCGGCACCGCGGATGGCAGCGAGCGGGCTTTTCATCTCGTGGGTGAGCGTCTGGATGTAGCGCTCCGCATAACGGCGACCTTCCAACGAATCCCGCATGCTATCGAGGGCGTGAGCGAGGGTGTTGACCTCGCGCCCGATACCGATTTTGGGCTTTGGCGGGCGTTCGCCGCGCTCGATGGCTCTGGCGTAGTCGGTGATTTTCCCGATCGGATGGAAGAGCCAGAGGAAAACGGCGGCGATGAGAAACAAGATGCCGCTGCCGATGAGGCCACAGGCGATGTAAATGATGCGTCGGCGCTCCTGGATGAGCGGGCGCATATCAGCTTGGGGTTTATAGACTGTTAGGACTCCGACGGGCTTGAGCGGCGCGCCGATGGGAGCTGCGACGTAGAGCACGGAGGTGCCGTTGTTGTTCGGATCTTCCCGGCTGCTGCGTGCGCCGTATTGCCCGCCGAGAGTGAGGGATACGTCGCGTTTCATCGAGAAATCCTCGCCCTCGCGGCGGCCGCCACCGGAATCGAAAATCACTTTCCCCTTGGCATCGGTGACATAGACATGGATGCCCACGGCGGTCTTGAGATGCTCGAAAATCTTGGCACGGATTTCCCGACGGTGCGCATTGGCGAAGGCGTTGCCGAGTTCTTCGGTATCGAGCTGACCTTGCGCGAGATCTTTGGTGATAATTTCTGCGAGGACATTGGAAATATCCACCATCACTTCTTCGGTGGCCTGATAGGTCTGTGGCTCGACTTCTGCTAGAAAGTGGCGGGCGAGTTGATAGAAGCCGAGCGCGATGATGAAGGCGATGAAAAACAGGGTGACCCGGGTAAAGCGCATGATGGCGTGAGCAGGAGATTTACAAGGAGAGCAAATAGCCGAGGCCACGGCGGGTCTCGATGAGATCCTCGGCTCCTTCACGAACGTTGCGGAGTTTCGCGCGGATGGATTTGATGTGGGCATCGATGGTCCGATCGGTGACCGCGCCGGGGTCTTGCCAGGCTTTGTCCAACAATTGATCGCGGGTGAAGACGCGGCCGGGTTTCTCCATGAGGACGAGCAGAAGCTTGTATTCATGGGCAGTTAGATAGAGATCCTTGCCGTGGCAGTGGATGCGCATGGCCTCGGCATCGTGCGCGAGAGTGGAGGAAGCCAACAAACTTTTAGCGGCAGCGGGCGGCTCCACCGCAGGCGTGGTGCGACGGAGGATGGCGCGGACGCGGGCGACG
>Ga0105048_10018444_pt1 | contig 10735 bp, 10 predicted proteins | sample MAT05_FD_78382 | JGI IMG/M metagenome (GOLD analysis project Ga0105048, IMG submission 78382) | Freshwater microbial communities from Lake Fryxell liftoff mats and glacier meltwater in Antarctica - MAT-05 | ecosystem: Environmental > Aquatic > Freshwater > Ice > Liftoff microbial mat | place...
TAGCTCGGCGCTCGGGGGTTTCTCGATGCTGGAGTGCGGGATGATTTCGCGTTCTCGGTTGATCCAGCGGGAGAGGGCGTAGACCTGCATTTTGAAAACGTCGCTGATGACGGCGAGGCCGCCACACATGTCGCCGTAGAGCGTGCAGTAGCCGACGGCGAGTTCGCTCTTGTTGCCGGTCGTGAGGAGAAGTGCGCCAAATTTATTGGAGATCGCCATGAGCAACAGGCCGCGGGCGCGGGCCTGGATGTTTTCCTCGGCGATGTCGCGTGGTCGGCCAGCAAAAATGGCGGCGAGCGATTGCTCGGCGGCGGCGACGGTGTCGGCGATGCCGATGGTGTGGTATTCAATCCCGAGATTTTCGGCGAGGATGCGGGCGTCGTCTTTGCTGTGTTGGCTGGAAATTTCCGAGGGCAGGCTGACGCCGATGACGTTTTTCGGTCCGAGTGCTTCAGCGGCGATAACAGCGGTCAGAGCGGAATCAATGCCGCCGGAGAGACCGAGCAGCGCTTTCTTGAAACCGGTTTTTTGCGCGTAGTCGCGGACGCCGAGGACGAGCGCGTCGTAGATATCGCGCATTTCGTCGGGGGCGAAGGTGGGGGCTAAAAGTTGAGAGTCGAGAGTCGAGAGCTGAGAGCCAGAAGTGTTGTGGGCGATGAGCTGAGTGTGGTCTGTTGTGGGCCGGGTGCCCTCACCCGGCGGCGTTTTTTGCGGGGTGGGGGCACCCCGCCCACAAGAAACCTCGACCACGCGCAGCTCTTCGCGGAAGGCGGCGAGGCCGGCGAGGAGTTGGCCGCTGGCGGCGGTGATCATGCTGCGGCCGTCGAAGATGAGTTCGTCGTTTCCGCCGACGACATTGACGTAGACGACGGGGCAGCGGCAGGCGCGGGCGGTGTTGGCGACGAGAGCGAGGCGGACGTTTTCCTTCGTGCTGTGCCAAGGGCTGGCAGAGAGATTCAGGAGGAGATCGAGTTGGCGGGTGCTCAGCGTTTTGACCGGATCGACGTCGTAGAAACGGCGCGTAGTGATCGCGTGGTGCGTCCAGATATCTTCGCAGATGGTGAGACCGATACGCTGGCCGTTGAACTCCACGACGGTGGGTTCCTTGGCGGGTTCGAAATAACGGTCTTCGTCAAAGACGTCGTAGGTCGGGAGGAGGCATTTGCGGGCGGAGGCGGTGATGCGGCCCTGTTCGCAAAACGCGGCGCTATTGAAAGCGGCGCGACCTTGGCCGGAAGTGTTGGCCTCGATGGTGCCGAGTACGGCGGGGACAACGCCGATCTCGGTGGCGATTTCGCGGGTGGTTTGCTCAACATCAGAGACGAAGCGGCTCTTAAAAAGCAGATCGCGGGGTGGGTAGCCGCAGACGACGAGTTCCGGGAAGACGACGAGTTCCGCGCCTTGGGCGACGAGGGCGTGATAGGCGTCGAGAATCCGCCGGCGATTGCCGGGCAGGTCGCCGACCGTGGGGTTGAGTTGGGCTATGCCGAGGCGCATGATTTAGGATTAGGGCGAGTGATTGAAGCCGGTTCAATACAACTTCTGACGGCCTGGTTTTTTGAGGGTTAGCCACGAAAAGGCACAAAGAATATTCCATCGGGCAACGACGGATTTCCGTGCGCCTATAGGCGCATTGCAAGATTCGTCGGCTATCGGTTTCTCGTGCCTCTTTGTGGCCATAAAAGTTTGGTGGAAATTGCTTCCGGGAGTTTTGAAATACGGCCTAGACAAATTGTGGACAAAGGATCGCACTGCAATCTTCAAGCCCACATGTCTTTAAACAACCATACGCCTCAACTTATCCTCGCCTCCGCTTCGCCGCGGCGGCGCGAATTGCTCGGGCAACTTGGCGTGGCGTTCACGGTGCTGCCGGCGGAGGTAGTCGAACATGAGGCCGCTGATGCCGAGCCGCGGGCGATGGTGCTGCACAATGCCGCGCTCAAGGCCGACTGGATCGCTGAGCGACATCCCGAGGCCACGGTGTTGGGCGCGGACACGACGGTGTTCGTCGGGAATACGGTTTTAAACAAACCCCGCGACGCGGCGGAGGCGCGGGCGATGTTGCGGCTGCTCAGCGGAACCACGCATACGGTTTTCACGGGGCTGGCGGTGCGGCGGATTCGCGATGGGCTGCGGCTCGAGCAAGGCGTGGCGAGCGAGGTGACGTTTAAAATCCTGACCGAGGCCGTGATTGAGGAATACCTGAGCAAGGTCCACACGCTTGATAAGGCCGGTGGCTACGCGATTCAGGAGGAGACGGACCTGATTGTGGCTGGTTACAAGGGGCAACTGACAAATATTATCGGACTTCCCCTTGAAGAAACGAAACATCTTTTGACTAGCGCGGGTCTGTTGGGTTGATTTCTTACCAGTGCCGACCTCCCCATTCGATATCCTTACGCAAAAAGCACCGACCCAGACCTCGTTGACCGAGGAGGGACGGAAGAATCCTGTTATAATCGGGGTGGCCTGCACGGTGCTGTTTCACATCCTCTTGTTTATCGTGGCCAAGATGCTGCCGGTGGATGCCCTCAGTGGCACCCATCCCAACCTCGATGCGATTGCGGCGCGCAAGAACAAGGTTTTCGATTTTCAATTGGAACGTTTACCCGAAGCAGAGGTGCAGCCCGATCCCGTGAAATTCGTTGAGACCAACCCGGATGCTCCCACCAATGAGCCGGACAAGACCGCCAATGTCAGCAATCGCAATCAACAGACGGCGCAAGAGGTGGCGGCGACGGAGATTGATCCGGAAAAACGACCAACCGTAAAGGGTCGTGAGGAGATGGAACATAATTCTGCCATTGTGGCCGGCGACCACGTCACCCCGCAGGACGCGGCCGCTGCGGCGAATTTAGCTGAGCTGCAGACCGAAGAACAGCCCGCCAAGCAGGCGCGGGCAGAGCAAATACCTTTGAGTGGAATTGAGAAAAACGAAGGCAAATCCGAGGACGGAACAGCCAGCAATAATTCACAACACGAGGTGCCATCGAACAATGCAACGGAGTATCTCGACGGGACGAAGGATGGCAAGGGTACCGCAGGCGGATCTGCCAACGCGGCGCCAAGCAGCAAACCGCAACCTAAGCCGCGACTAAAGCTGACTCAGGCCCGGCAAAATATTTTGAGCAACCAGATTGCTGGCACGCAAAATATCGGGGTGACCGGTCAAAACGCGCATTGGAGCGAGTACGGCGAATATATGAACGAGTTGATCGAAATTATTCAGGCGCAGTGGTACTCGATTCTTGAGGATAGCAAAATTTACCCAACACCGGGTTCATATGTGCGGATAACTTTCAAATTAAATTCCGAAGGGGAAGTTACCGTGATCAAAGTCGAGGATGGGGCGGGAAAACCGGGCACGTATGCCTGTCTCAACGCTATTCAGGAACGCCAACCGTACCGCAAGTGGTCTGAGCAAATGATCGCAATCCTCGGCAAAGAAGACACGATGACTTACTCTTTTTACTACCGATGAGCGCGCTGCCTACAGATTATTGGGAAACCCTTCCGCTCGGGCGCGAAGTCAAAATCCTCGCTCGCGATGCCCAAGGGCTCGTGGCTTTCGACAAACCGGCGGGCCTGCTCTCGCATCCCAATCAAGGCAACGAAGAGGTGCGTTCGCTGCTGACGTGTCGTTACGATTTGGAAGGCCAGTGCTTCAGTTGGAAAATGGAAAACGGTTCGATCCGTCGGCTGTGGTTGCTGAACCGATTGGATGGCGCGACCTCCGGCGTGATTTTATGCGCGGCGACAGAGCTCCTCGCCAAAGCGATCAAGGAGCAATTCGCGAAAAAACAGGTGCGGAAAAATTACTGCGCGTTGGTTTTCGGCAAACCGATGGAGAAAGCTGTGATGTGGCGCGATCTCATGGCGGTCACGCGGAAAGGCGGCACGATTCGCACGCAGGCGATGGCGGGAAACATTCCGGCGCTGACGAAGTTTCAATTTCTCAAGCACGCCCAGGGCGCGTTCTCGACTTCGCTCATCCGGCTCGAACCACAAACCGGCCGCAGTCATCAGCTCCGCGTGCAATGCGCGAAGCGACACATGCCGATTATCGGCGACCAGACCTACGGCGATTTTGGACTCAATCGCGCCTTTGCAAAGACGTTCGGGACCAAGCGACTTTTTCTGCATTCCTTGGAGACGGAGTTCAGTTATGAATTCGGCGGAGGCACGCATCAGTTCAAGGCGAGTGCGCCAATGCCGGCGGAGTTTCAAGCGAAGTATTAAGACAGGGCTTGCTAAAAGGCCTCATGCGGCCTCTTGTGGCCACATGAAAAAGAAGCCCACCGAAATCACCTACACGCAGCACGAGCCCGAGAGTCCCCAGCAAATCCGCGAGGCGGCGGCGGCTTATGGTTTGCGACGGGATGTGGTGAGCGTTCGCGAAGCCAAGGACCAGTTGTCGGGCCTGCTGCAACGGGCCGCGCGGGGTGAACAGATCGTGATCACGAGCGATGGGCTTCCGAAGGCCATGATCGTGCGGTACCGGCCGGTGTTGCGCGGGAAACCATGGCAGTCGTTGAAGGCATTCCGCGCGACCATGCCTATGACGCCGGATTCCACGGCATTGATCAGCGTTGATCGCGACCGTGAGAATTGAGATGTACCTCGATACTTCGGTCGCGGTTAAACTGTTTATTCCTGAGCCGGACTCGGACGAGTGCGAACTGATCGTGGGTGGCAACGGGTTCTTCTCGTCCGAGCTTTTGATCGGGGAGTTGTGGGCGGCTACGCTGGCCAAAGAGCGGGGCGGTCACATCCGGGAGACGGATCGTGAGCGCATCTGGCAGATTTTTGAATCAATGCTGGAGGACGGCACCATTCAACTCGTCCCACTCAATGGCATGCTCATGCGGGAAGCCACGGAGGTGATGACGGAAGTTCATCCGCAGGTGCCCTTGCGCACGTTGGACGCTTTGCACCTGGCGACATATTTGAGCGTGGATGCCGGTCCATTGTTGACTCGCGATAAACGCATGCTCGAAGCAGCGCGGCGCTTGAATATTCCGTTGGCCGGGACGTGAGTCCGGTGGGTCGAAGGACTTCTCGGGCGCGCCGGACTGATCGCCTGCGAAATCGCAAAAATAGCGGTATTTTTTATGTCGCACGTCGAGCGCAACTTCGTTTCCGGTAGTGTGTCCTAGCCACATCTTTCATGAAGTTGGTTCGCCCAATCCTAATCACTATCGGTGTTTTTTTTCTGCTCGTCGTCATCGCCGGCGGGTTGGCGCGTACACCGGCCATTCAGCGCTGGGTGGTTTTGCGTGTGGCGGCCAAACATCCTGATTTGCAACTCAAGCTCGAGGGCGTTTCCGCTGGTCTTACGTCCCTGGCCCTGCGTGGCGTGCAGGTAGAACACCGGGGCGTGCAGCTCTCTTTCGCGGAGTTGCAGATGGATTATTCTCTTTGGGCTTATTTCTCCAACCAGCGCCTACAGATCGGAAAACTTTCGGCGCAAGGTCTGCTCATCGACGCGAGTCAACTCTCGCCCCGACGAACTCAAGCCGGCTTGGCCGCAGCGCCAGCCCTCGCGCCCGGAGCTTTGGCGCAAATCCGGCTTCCTTGGGAACTTTCGCTCGAGGAAATCGCTCTGCAAGGACGCGTCGTTTTGCCTGGCGCAACGGGTCAGCCCGCCTTGCAAGGCGAGTTCACCCTACAAGGCGGTCAGCTCGCGCCGGGGCGCGACGGGGAGATTCGGTTGCAGACGCGGGTGACCAATTCTGCGCCTGACGCTCTGGTCACGATCTTGGAGGCCCAGTCGACTTTGCAAGTGCGGGAATCGAAAACGCGGACGTTTGAGCGCCTGAGTCTCACGTCACTACTCACCGCCACCGGACCAAGCTTTCCAGGTTCCAATCAGTTGAAACTGGTGGCGACGATGTCGCGAACCGCCACCGGCGAAATCTATCGGGTCACGCTCGACACTTTGCTCCGTGGCCAGGGGGAAAATGGGCTCGCATTGAATGCGGCGCTGCAAGCCGATGGTCGGTCGTACACCGGCGACTGGGCGCTCTCCGTCCGGTCGGCCCAGTTGGAATTATTTTCGCTGGGCCGGACTCTGCCGAAGTTTGTCGCGAAGGGTTCAGGGCAATTTGATTTTTCGCCGGACAAGACCAGTGGAACATTGCAAGGAGAGTTACAACTTGAGGCATCCGAGCTGGAGAAATTCCGATCGGAGTTGAGCGCCATCGGCCCCGTGCGCCTGCAGAGTGAATTTGATTTGGTGGCGGAGGCAGGCGTGATTCATTTTAAGAAATTCTCGCTGGGGCTGGCCTCGACCCAACCGGTCCTTGAGCTCCGCACCATGGGCACTCCCGTTTACCATCTGAAGCATCGCCGACTCGAACCATCACTGTTGGCTGCGGGTGAAATTCTTCGGCTGAAGATTTCCGGTCTGCCGTTGGCTTGGGTGACTCCGCTTTGTTCCGCCGCGACTATTTCTGGTGGTTTGCTGACGGGGGAGATGGTTGCGAGGCAGGGGGAGGGGCCGGAGGTGAAATTCATGACGAGCACACCGCTGCAGGTTGCAGGGATCACCATCGCCCGTGCCGGCCAGACTTGGTTGAAGAATGCCGCCGTGAAAATCGACGCCGAGGCTGGGCTTTCTCCCACCTCGCTGCAGGCGAAGATCCATTCACTCAGTTTGAAAACACCCGCCGGCGATTCGATCAAGGCGACGCTTGTTTTAGCTACGGCCTTAGATCGACGCACGCCGATGACGATCGAGGGAGAGTTCTCCGCTGATTTGGCGACGATACCGTTTCCCCTGCTGCCAGCAGGAGCGTTTAAGGCGAAGAGTTCTTTTGGTTTTAACCGGCTTGGAGACCGACTCGAAATCCTTCGGCTCTCAGCCGAAGCCACGGATCCGAAAGGCGACTTGCTGGGCTCGGTCACGGTATTGCGGCCCTTTGCCTACGATCTGGCCCAAGGAAGGGCTGACACTGGCGCAACTGACGAAGTCCAACTAGCGAGACTGAAGGTCGGCCAACTGCCCATGCTCACCAAGCCCGCGTTATGGTCGGACTATCACGTGAGTGGACGGATCGGCCCAGCCGAAGCGATCGTTTCCGCGAAGGCCGGGGAAATTTTTCTGCGCGCCAGTAGGCCGATATCGATTCAGGATTTTTCCGTTTCGCAGGCGAAGAAGTCTGTGCTGAATCAGATTAAACTACAGATGCAACCCGTCGTGGCATTTACTGATGGCGCGCTGACGCAGCTACAGAGTGGTGTGGTGACCGTGCAGACTGGGGCGGATATTCCACTGGCGGAGTTAACCATGGCGATCACCCATGCTGATTCCGTTTGGCGGGCCGTGAGCACCTATAATTTTGATTTACCGGCATGGTCTTCGCAGCCGGTGATGAAAGGGTGTGATGCATTATCAACGGGTCATGCCAGCGGAGAATTGCGCGCCGCCATCACTGGGGTTGCGACCCAGATCGAAGCCCGGACTACTTTCAATGGCCTGATCGCGAGTGACAGTGGCCAGACGTTGCCTGTGGCTAATGTGAGTTTGCGCGTAGACGTCGAGGCGAACGGGCATTTTACGGTGCAGGCTCCCGTTTTGCTTGATCGCATCGGGCAACGCTCTGATCTTAACTTTGCGGCGGAAGGCGCGGTCGATCACGCTGGGATTTCGTTTACCGCCACGTTGACCTCCGAGCACCTGGAGTTGCGCGATATGCTGCTGTTGATTGCCATCACTGGTTCGCCCCTCGCCGGAGAAGACGCCGCCAGTGAAGCGGCCCAAAGTCGCGCGCTGTCCCCACCGGCCGCTGATCAAGTTCCATTCTGGGGCGGCACTACCGGGCAGTTCACGCTCAACTGCAAGTCGGTCGTCAGTGGTCAGGACTGGACGATGAATGGGCTGAACGGAAAATTGATCGTGGGCGGCGATCACCTGCAGTTGGAGAATTTGGACGCCACCTATGAAGGCGAAAGTCGTTTCGCGGCGAAAGGTGTACTCCGCTTTTCTGGTGGGTTGGATCCGTATCATCTCACGGGTGATTTCTCTCTCACCGAGTTCGACCCCGGTCGGTTTTTCAAGGCGTTGGCACCTGAGCATGCCCCAACGCTCGAAGGACTATGCACGATCAAAGGAAAACTGGAGGGGCAGGGGCTGAACTTCGACGACACCCTCGACCGCACCCGCGGTAGCTTCGATCTTACGGGCCGCAAAGGAATATTTCGTGGTCTAAAGCGACCCACGGATAAACGATCTCTTGGAACCAAGGCGGTAGATTTGCTCGGGGTTTTCTTGAGCGACAAATCGGCGGAAAAAATCGCAGGCGGTATTCCCTATTATATTGATCAGCTGGCTCAGGAACTCGGTGAACTTCCCTTCGATCAGTTCACGATCAGGCTGGTGCGCGATCCGGCGTTGAATCTCCAGCTGGAGAATATTTCCCTGGTCTCGCCTCAGATTCATTTTATCGGATCAGGACTGGTGACGTACGCAGAGGGAAAACCACTGCTGGAACAACCGTTGGAAGCGACGCTCTCCGTGCGGGGTCGCGGGAAAATCGAAGAATTGCTGGGCAAGCTAAAAGCCCTCGACGGTAAGCGTGATGAACTGGGTTATGCGAAAACTAAAGAAGCCCTTTTGCTGGGAGGAACGCTTGGCCGGCCTGATCCCATTCCTTTTTTTGCCAGATTAGCGAAGGAGAAGTTGGAGGAAGGACTCCCCAAGGCTGACAACCATCACTGAGGTGGCCTCAGGGTGACGCAGATAAGCGGCGAACGTTCGCTCATGAATAGCTCAAGTTATTCCGGGGCGGCGATTGGTCTGCTCAGCCTTCGTCCACCGGCGTCTTGACACTGCTGGCCGGCTGACAACGATGTCAGCCATGCAGGCCACCACCCGCAATTTTACCCGTAAGTTTCCGCTTTACCGCAAGGCCGCGCGGGCCGGGCAGACGGTTCGGGTCGAGGATCGCGATGGCGTCGTCTATGTCTTCGCCCGCGACAAGTCCGCGGTACCGAGCTTGGCCGATGTAGCCGGTCATCTCCTCGGTTCCGTCAACAGTGGTGTTCGCAAGAAATCGCTGAAGGGGTATGGCCAGGGCTAGCGCCATCGTGGACACGGGTTTCGTGGTCGGTGCCCTCGATGTGGCCGACCAGTGGCACGCGTGGGCGGCGCAGCAGTTCCCCTTGATTGATTCGCCTGCATTGACCTGCGAGGCGGTCATTTCCGAAGCCTGCTTTCAATTACACCAGTCATCGACTGCCCGCAGCCGTTTGCTCGCCTGGGTGAAATGCGGTGGGTTGCAAGTTCAGCCGCTCCTGCCGGCAGAAATTGAACCGATTGAAAATTTGTTCACCCGCTACGGTAAGCGCATGGATTATGCCGACGCCTGTCTCGTGCGGCTTTCCGAACTTCACCCTGATCATGTGGTCGTGACGACGGACGCCAAAGATTTCCGGGTTTACCGCCGGTTCCGGCGGCAGTCGCTCCCACTGCTCACGCCGTAGTCGAGCATCCAATCGCGGGTGGCTGGCTCACCTTGAATTCCGAAACGGCTGAGCGCTTCGAGAAATTCAAAGGGGGTCTGGCTTAGATATTAGATATTTTTTATTGGCGCGCTGGGAGTGCCTCTTTTTCCGCACGCCCACGCACACGCCCATGTCTAATATCTAGAGCCTGTCAAAAAATCAATGTACAGAGGAGAAATGGTCATAATTCAACAGAGAATATTGGGGCAAAAACAGAGAAAGGTGCGAATTCGACACCCTGTATTTTTCCGCTTACCGGAGTGAAGAGCCGAAATTCCCTCAATTCGAGAGATTTTCAGAGGGAGCACTTCGGTGATTTTCAAAACACCGATTTTTGGGACAGGCTCTATCTAAGCCAGACCCCTTTTTCAGCCATGAGTTCATTGGGTTGTTCCCTTCGGATCGACTCATCAACCGGCTGATCCGGGCGTTTGTCAATATTCAACACGTGACCCCTTCGGATCGACTGATCTGTCATCATGAGAAATAGCAAACAACCAAGCCTTGTATCTTGAACGGTGAGGTTTGGTTGCGGCTGCCGAGAATGGGCCTAAAGCTCGTCGGAGGCAGCCGCAACCAAACCGGGTGAGCGGCTCCTTTCCCGAATGAGACCGACCAAGCCTAGAAACCTGCAAAGTGATTTCGTGGGTCAGCAAGGTCCGTTCGGGAACCATGTTAAAACTCGAACCGTTGGGTGAGCGACGACCGCAAGGCCGCCAGCTCGAATCGCAAGACTGAGTATCCTCATGAAAACTAACCAAACAGAATCCGCGCCGGTTTATGCCGGCATCGACATCAGCAAGGATGGGTTGGACGTGGCTGTGGCCGGACAGAGCCCCAGTCATTATGCAAATACGGCGAAAGGAATCGCCGAGTTAATCCCAGCGCTCGCCCAGTTGCCCGCGCCGGTGCAGGTGATCTGTGAGCCGAGCGGAGGCTACGAGCGCGACTTGTTGGAAGCGCTCTGGGCGAAAAAGATCGCCGTCAGCTTGGTGAATGCCGCACGCGTCCGCGCTTTTGCGCGGGCGCGAGGCCTGCTGGCCAAGACCGATGCCATCGATGCGGTCGTGTTGCGCGAGTATGGCGAACTCCTCCGGCCGGCAGCACTCGCCGCTCCCGCGCCGCAACGCCAGCGCTTGGCGGAATTGGTGCGCCGCCGGGAACAGTTGGTCAACCTCCTCGCGATGGAGGAGCAGCAACTGGCTCAGAGCCGTGCCGCCGAAATCAAAAA
>Ga0105048_10018446_pt1 | contig 10734 bp, 8 predicted proteins | sample MAT05_FD_78382 | JGI IMG/M metagenome (GOLD analysis project Ga0105048, IMG submission 78382) | Freshwater microbial communities from Lake Fryxell liftoff mats and glacier meltwater in Antarctica - MAT-05 | ecosystem: Environmental > Aquatic > Freshwater > Ice > Liftoff microbial mat | place...
CGCGAAGTCTTCGAGCTGACGTTTGCGGATGGCGAGCAGCGCGAAGTCATCTCGGTCACCTCCGATCATCGCTTCCACACCACCGAGCGCGGTTGGGTGGTATCGGCCGAGTTGCAGATCGGCCAAGCCATCGAGAGCCTAGACGGTCGACGACTGGTGTTTGAGACGCGATCAGCGCAAGCGCGGAAGGCGCCGACGTTCAACCTGAGCGTTGCCGAAGACCACAACTACTTTGTGGGCGAAAGCGGGCTGTGGGTGCATAACTGCACGCCGTGTGGTTTGTCCCCCGACGCGTATGTTGCGGGACTTCCACAAAAACGGACTCCAACGGGAGGGCCCGAGGATCAGTTCGAGATTGAACAAACGGGCCCAATGAACTATCGCGTACCGGCAGGCAATGAAACGTTTGATATTGATGGGTACGAAGGCAACACCATCTTAGACGCTAAGTATGTCGGCAATCCAGGTCGAAGTCCGTTTATTCCTGGATCGAAGGCACCAAGCTTTTTGCGCGAGAAGATTCGTCAGGACCAGTTGGACGAGTTCCGCCGCGTCAAAGTAATTCTGAACGATTCAACCAACCCATTTACCGATTTTGAAGTGCAGACCAATGACTCGAGTGCAGCAGCGTATTTCCGCGACCTCTTGAGAGAGCAAGGTCTGCCTGACAGGGTGAAGGTGGTGACTACAGAAGTGGGGGCCAGGAAGTGACAAAGCTCGTGATTTACAAGCCGGATGAACAACTATTTGAAGTCGCCGAGATCGAGAAAGTTCTGTCTGAAATATGTAGCGCTGTGCGGCAAAGTCTCCCAGGATCAATTTTGTGGGGTGAGTGTGGGACAACGCCCGCTGTAGTTGTTCGGCTCAACGAGACGTCGGATGCGATTTGGGTTGACGACCGAAGCGAACTTGGTTTCGCCATAGTTTCACGAATTGTGCGGATTATTGGTCGGTCGCTTATGCTGGGAGATTTGCAAGGAAACGCGGCACAAGTTGAACCTGGTGAGTGCGGAGCAGAGATCAAAGCTAAGTTGGATCAACCTGCGTAAGGTGTATTCTTTTGAATATAACCCGCGTAAGGCATATTAAAACCCGCGTAAGGCGTATTGAGCACGCTCACCTTCCCCGATGGTCTTCGGCGCTCTGGCGATCACATAACTCGCGTAAGGCGTATTGAAGTAGGGTGGAACCCGCAGCCATCCTTCACCGTGCGGATTCCACCGGTTGCCGCGAGGGTACGGTTGACCGGGCGGCGGAATCCACGCAAGAGGCTCGGTGGGGAAACCGGAAACTTCGTTGGCGCGGGTTCCGCCCTACTCGATGAATTTGTGCGCCGTAACCCGAACCCGCGTAAGGCGTCTTAAAGTAGGGTGGAACCCGCAGCCATCCTTCACCGTGCGGATTCCACCGGTTGCCGCGATGGGGAGGGTACGGTTAACCGGGCTGCTGAATCCACGCAACAGGCATGCTTGGCGCGGGTTCCGCCCTGTTCGCGCTGTCGGTTCGATTGGAAGCTTGGCGCTCTTATGAACCCGAGTAAGGCGTATTAAATGTAGGGTGGAACCCGCAGCCATCCTTCACCGAGCGGATTCCACCGCTTGCTGTAGATTGGATTGCGGTGGAATCCGGCTGACTCCGCACAAAATGCGTTTCGCCACGAAACGCATCAATCGCATATTGATTGGCGATGCGGAAATGCGGGTATGCCTAGTCCGAGTATCGGTGGCTTTGTGATCAGTGCGGCTTATTGGTACCTTCCGATCCATTCGCCTTACTCGTTGAAGTTGAATAAGCTTTCCTAGCCAAATGCGCACCACACGATGTCGAACACCAATCGCAATACCATCGAGACGACGTTCACCTTGGATGGCGAAGGTCGCGTGCGGCAATCCGCGCGTGCCGGGCGGGTTGAGCTGCAAAGCTATGATCGGTCTGGGCTGCGCATCACGGCTACCGATGCGCGTGGTGCGGTCAGCACCAATGGATACGACGCGGCCGTCCGGCTGACGTACCGCATGCCTCCAGCGCCGTCCGAACCGAATTCGTCCTCCATCCGGCACTTCCGGGTCGTGTCGCTGCTGGAGCTATCGAGACAGTCAGTCAACCAGCACAAGGCTGCGCCAACGACCACCGCTCCAGCGGCAACCTCGCCCCAAGTGGCGTCAGACGAGCCCGAACCGCTGCGTCGACCCTGCCCGCCAGCCTGTGACGTAGGTTCGGCCATCAGGAATGCCCCAACCCCACAGGAAGTCCCCGTGCACCCTCCTAGCAGCCTGTCGGACTTTCAGCGTGAGATGCGTTGTGTGGCTTCAGCGGATGGATGCAAAGCGCGGCGCGCAGCCAATGGCTCTTCCGTTAGGGCCGCAACGCCGCAGACGCCGTTTAGACGCGCAACCCGCAGGGCCGGACGGCCTTTTGGCATAGCGCAGACTCGAAAGTAGAGCCATAGCCTTCAAAATCAATTCGAAAATGGGTAATGATCGCCAGAAGGACTTCCGGCGCACTCGCGAGGAAAGTCCGACTGGCTGCTAGGCGCACGCCGTAGCGCAACTCGGTCACTCCGTTTGAGTCGATGCGAAGCGTGGCTGACCGGTCAATGCGGACGTCTTTTGCAAACACGTTGCCGTTAGCGTCGTAAGCGAAGATATCCACGTCCGCGCAGGGACCGCCGCAGTCGGCGTGGATCACATAGCTCGTGTTGGGTGATACGGTGGCGGTGAAGGTCCGCGTCTGGCCGCTGGCGAGGATTGCGTAGGCGGGATCATGGCTCTTGACCCTGCCCTGAGCGCGGTAGGTCGCCTGGGCATTCGACCACACATCGCCCAGCGTTGACCAAGATGCCTGCGCAAAGGCCGGAACGCACAGGGCCAAGGCGAGGGACAAGGCAAGGCTACGAGGAGATTTGGCAGACGTGACGCGCTCTCCTGAGTTCGGGTACGGTGGGCGGTCATCGCGCCACCTAAAACCCGGCTATAGAGGGGTACGCGAGATTTTTGCGCCGGCGTGAGCACAGTCCTTTTTCTTTTGTGGGGTCGCTGGCGCGTCTTTGCGGGGACTAGAATCCAGCGAGGGCGCGTGCAACTGATGAAACATCCAGGTTAGCCGCCCCGGCGCGCTAGACTAGGGCGTGGAAGACGCAAGTGGGGATGATCTCAGGTGGCAGGCGTGTCTCACTTCCCATGCCAAGGGCTGCTTTCGATGTTTCTTACCGCATAGAGGCGCACGCATGGGCTGTTGCCGTTTGTTGATCTGCTGGCTTGGCGTTTTCCTGGCAACCGGTGTTCTCGCGCAAGCCGATCCTGGTGAACCCGCTGCGCTGCAGGTCAGTGAGTGTCTCGCCGCGCTGCCGCTGTCGGAGCCGGCGTTGGATCGCTATGCGCGCCAGCTTGCCGGGCTTGCCAACGGCAAGGGTGCCGATGTGCTTGCTGGGCATGCGGCGCAGCTGGAGCGGGCCTTTGTTCGGATTGATGGTGTGCAACTTAGCCGCATTCGCCACTGGTCCGCGCAGGCTCTGCCGCTGGCCGTTCATGCGGCAGAAGTGGTGTATTACCCGTTCAGCGGTCCGGATGTGCTGTATGTCGCGGCGCTGTTTCCTAACGCGCGGCAGATGCTGTTTACCGGGCTGGAGCCGGTGGGTGCGCCACCGAGCGATGCCGATTTCAGCTCGCCAGCGCTTGCCAGCAGCCTCAGCGAATTGCGCCATTCGCTGGCGACTTTGCTCGGGCGCAGTTTTTTTGTCACGGCGCAGATGCAGCAGCAATTCGCGCGTAACCGCTTTCGTGGCGTCACGCCGATTTTAATGCTGCTGCTGGCGCGCAGCGGTTTTGAAATCGACAGCGTGACCGGGCTTAGGCTGAACTTGGACGGACGCCTGTGCGCCCGTGACTTTGGAGCGCTGGTCGACCAGGCCGGTGTGGACATTCGCTATCGCCGCACTGGCGAGTCGGTGCTGCGTTCGCTGATCTATGTGCGCGTGGATCTGTCCGATGACGGCCTGCAGGCGATGCCTGGTTACGCAGCATTCGTGCGTCAAATGGGCGTGCAGGCGAGTTACCTGAAAAGTGCGTCCTATCTGCTGCACACCCCGCAATTTGGCAATATTCGCAGCCTGTTGCTGGAGGTCTCGCCCGCTTTGCTGGAGGACGATTCCGGCATTCCGTTCCGCTACTTCCCGTCGGTCCAGTGGGATCCGCTGTTCTTTGGCCAGTATCAATCCGCGGCCGCAGGCTTCGGTGGCCACACTCAACCCGATCTGCGCCGTGCCTTCGCCGCCGCCGCGCCGGCACGTCTGCCGTTCTGGATCGGCTACCGCCACAGCAAGGCCGATTCCAATTTGCAGCTGTACCTGAGGCGCCCGCTTGCGCGTTAGGGATCGCTGCCGGGGCAACGGCGGGCGCAATTGATGCCCCGGAGGGGCTAAGCGTCGGTAGAAAAGCATCGAGGATATTTGCGTCCCGTAGCCGCTTCGTCAAAAGACAGCACTTCGACTCTGGCGCTGAACGACTCGAAATCGCGCATGTTGGTCTCGACTTGGGATGAGCGTTCGGCGTCATAGACCAGATCTCCGTGGCCCAGTCGGAGCGACGTTAGGCGCGGCGCTGGAGCTGACTCGCACAGAGTGTCACAGCAGATGGGCTGACTAGCAGCCTGTCGGACTTTGCGCGTGAGATGCGTTGGGTGTGCTTAAGCGGATGGATGCAAGGCGCGGCGCGCAGCCAATGGCTCTTCCGTTGGGATCGCAGCGCAGACGCCGTTGCGACGCGCAGCCCGCCGGACGGCCTTTTGGCAGAGCGCAGACTCGAAAGTAGAGCCCAAACCTTCAAAATCAATTCGAAAATGGGTAATGATCGCCAAAAGGACTTCCGGCGCACTCGCGAGGAAAGTCCGACAGGCTGACTAGCAAGTGGGGTTAAGTGGGATGCGTAGGCACGAAACGCATCGATCGTGACTTGGTCTAGCTAGGTGTGCCATCGCACTGACGGCGCTGGGTCGGCAGCCACAGGCTGGCTCTAACCCATTCCCAAGGATCGCCATGAACCTAGTCAACAACGCCCTTGTGCTCGTCGCCGATGGCAAAAAGCTGCTCTTTTTACGCAACCATGGCGATGAAACACGGATGGATCTGCACGTAGAAGCGCATCAGGATCAGCAAAACCCGCCAACTCGCGAACAGGGCACAGACGCGCCTGGACGTATTTTTACAGGCGGCGGTCGCCGTAGCGCGATGGAGGGACCCGACTATCATCAGATTGCGGAGGATCGCTTCGCTGTGCAGGCCGCAGATCTACTGCGTGATCGGGCACTCAAAGGCGACTTCAAGACACTGGTGGTCGTGGCACCGCCGCGCACCCTGGGTGAGCTGCGCCAGCACTATCACAAAGAAGTAGCGAGTCGCATCGCCCACGAGCTGCATAAAGACCTTACCGGCTTTCCGGTTGAAGACATCGGAGCGGCATTGGTTAGAGCTTAGATTCAGCACTGAGGGCATTTTGGGAGCCGTGCGCCGTCGGCCCGCCAAAGGTGCGCTTATCGGAAACAGCGGTCTGAAGGTGACTGACTTGTAACCCGCGCAGGATGCGTTGAAGCACGAAACGTATCAAACGTCACTACCCTCGCGCCTGTTCGGTGCGAGTCCCGGTCGCCCCGGCGCGCTTATTGGCGCATCAAACTGAGTGGGACTTTCGCTCCGATTGGGAGTAAAAAAGTCGTAGGCAGGTCACGCTGCCCGCAGGGCTACGTGACAGTGCTGCGATGTCACGTAGGCCTGCGGCCAACGTAACCTACGAATCAACGCTGAACAAAATGCATTAAAATCATTTGCTTGCGGTATGTTTGGTGCGAGCCAAACTGATGTAGTCACCCTGCTAGAGGTCTACAGCAACCCTCGGAGCATGCATGGAAACCCACCACGCAGGAAAAGCATCAGCGCACAGCGGCCCGGCGCCTAAGCCCTTGCTGGGTTCGATCTGTGATCGAAGGTTTCTCCCCCCACCATGCAGGAACAGCGTCAGCGCACAGCGCTGACCCAGAGCCATGGAGCACCGCATCAGTTTGACTCGTACCCGCGCCTGTTGGCTTCTTTGTGCTGCAACGTAACGCGTGCTATCTTGGCGTTCACTTCACACTAGGCGTTCCCGATGCGCATTGCTCTATTGCTGGCTTCGCTGTTGTTTGCCGGCTGGGTGTCGGCTGGGAAGCTTGAACGCCTGCCGCAACGCCTAATTACTTCGATTTCGGCTGAGGTGACGGTTGGCGCAGACGGGCAATTGCAGTCAATCGGTGAACTCAGTGCCGCTCTTGATCCGCATATGCGCGATCTAGTGCTGGCGGAAATGCGCGCGGTGCAATTTTCGCCGGGCCGGCTCGACGGCCGCCCGGTGTCTGTGCGTACCAATCTCTCACTGACGCTCGGGCTGCGTGACGCTGCAGAGCGGGGCAATTTCGTGCTGGAGCTGGTGGACGTCGGCACCGGCGCGACGATGACTTCGCGCCGCCCTCCCAAGTATCCGGATGCCATGCTGCAGCAGGGTCGTGAGGCAAAGCTCATGATTCATCTGCGTTACGACGCCGACGGCCGGGTGGTCGATGTCGAAATCATCAGCGCCGATCTGCCGGAGCGCCATGTCAAGCGCGAGCTGATGCGCGCCGCGCACAGCTGGCGTTTTGACCCGGAGAAGGTCGACGGAGTCGGCCTAGCCGGCGAAGCCTTCGTGCCGGTCTCATTCACGCTTGATCGCCCGACGCCAAAGTTCATCGTGCGCACTAAGAGCGGCACGCGCCTGGAGTTTGAGGCCGAAAAACCACGCGAGGATCGCGAGGCTTTTGCAAGCGCGCTGGAACCACAGATCGATGAGGGCCGCGTGCTGGATATCGGTGTTGCGCAGGGCGGCGGCTGATAATTCCCGCGCAGCGCGTTGACCCCCGAATCGTTACACTCGTCGCCGGTTACGAAAAGGGGACTGCGATGGATGGCTTTGAGAAGGTCGGCTACGCTTGCCTGGGTTTGCTTGCGCTGTTCTACCTCGGCGCGTTGCTTGTCGGGTCAGTCAGGGCGTTTCCGTTTGGCCTGCTCGGGCTGCTGGGACTCGTCGGTATCGGCGCGCTGTTCATCAAGGTGGTCGGCGAGCGCTTGCGCAATCGCGAGGACGACCACTACTCGAAAAATATCGACCAGTAGCCGGGTGAGCTGACGATGAAGATGACCACGCAGGACGAGTTCACCGAGCACGAGATTGTGGCAACGCTGGGGCTGGTAACTGGCAACACGATTCGGTCGCGGCATATTGGCAAGGACATCCTCGCTGGCCTGCGCTCAATCGTCGGTGGAGAAGTCATCGAATACACCAAGATGCTGGCTGAGGCGCGCGAGCAGTCGCTTGATCGCATGAAGGCCCATGCGCAGCGTTTGCAGGCCGACGGTATCGTCGGCATCCGCTTCACCACCTCGCCGATCATGACTGGCGCGGCTGAACTGCTCGCCTATGGCACCGCAGTGCGCCTGCGCCCGCGTAGCGAAGCGCCGGGTGCGCCGGTGTCCGGCGAGCCAGTCGCCAGGACGGTCCCTAAACCCGGCGGAAACTTCATGCTGGAGCGCGGCGCTTAAGTTCGGCCCAGGTGCGCGGCGTGTGTGGATTCGGCAGCGGCGGGTACGAGTGCGAGTCAAACAGCAGTGGTCACGTTTGACTTGCGCCCATGCTGCCCCAGAGCGCGCTCACAATTTAAAGTAATTTTGGCGTGATCTGTGAGCGCAGCGTCCTACGTACTGATGGTGACAAGCCCACCCCAGAGTACGCGACCATGCGGATACGCTTCCTGCCACTCCTACTGCTGGCGACGCCGGCCTTGGCCGCCAACATTGATGGCATCTTGGACGCCAGTTATGGCAGCGCCGGACGCAGTTTTTTCGAGTTCACCCAGTCCAACACCCCACAACTGCAGGCGCTGGCGAAATCGACTACCGGGCGCATCTGGATGTTCGGTGACAACGCCAATGATCGCGGCGGGTTGTACATGGCGCGCATGCTCGCCAACGGTTTGCCGGATAACGCTTTTGGCAACGCAGACGGTCGCTTGCGCACCGCGGTGCCGGGCACGCTGATTCCACAAACCGAGGCATTGGCAGTCCGTGGTGCGCTGGTGCAGGACGATGGAAAGCCGATCATCTTCGGCGGCTTACGCGCAGTGAATGGTGAGGTCGGCGCATTTCCCGGTGTGGTCTGCCGGTTGGCAGCCGCCGGCAATTTTGACGGCAGTTTCGGCACCAGCGGCTGCCGCACCTTGCGTAGCTTCATCGGCACCGACGAAAGCTGTCTGGTCGAAGATGTTGCACTGGGCACCGGCGGCAGCCTAGTTGCGGTCGGCAATTGCGTGGGCCCGACGTTTGCCGAGCGCCCCTTTATGGCGCGACTGACTTCCACCGGTGCCTTTGACGTCGAGTTTGGCGCCGGCGCTGGCCTGATCACACCGCTGATCGCAGCCGCGCAGGCGATTGGCCAGCACTACAAGGCCGTTGCGCTGCGCCCCGACAGCACCATCGTTGTGCTCGGCAATTTCAGCACACTCAATGGCGGCGAGCGCGACATCGATATTGGCGTGCTGCAGTTCGACAACGGTGGCTCGCTCGATCCGGCCTTCTCCGGCGATGGCGTTGCGCTGCTGCGTTACAGCAGTTCTGGCGGCGATGAAGCCGATTTCGCGCGCGATCTGGTGCTGCGCCCGGATGGTAAGGCTGTGCTGCTCGGGCAAACGCTCGCGCCCAGCCCCGGCAGCCCGCACCGGCGCGCGCTGCTCGGCCAGGTCAATAGCAATGGAACCCTGGATGCCAGTTTCGGCAGCGGCGGCATGGTTAACGATGACTTCGCTTTCGATTTCAGCGCTAGTTCGTCCTTCGATTCAATCGACCTGGATGCCTCCGGCCGCATCGTCGTGGCCGGCGCGCGCAGTGCCACCAGCTCCTATACGCCGTTTCGCGCGGGCACCGGATTTCGCGTGGCCATTGCGCAGACCGTTGTGCCGCAGCAGGCTACCCGCATGCTGATTTCGGCGGCCACCGCCACCTCCGGCTATGTGGAGAACAGCGCGTTCAACGTCGCCATCCCGTTCAGCGTGACCCCCGGAATCGTGACCGCCTTGACCATCCCGGTGGCTGTGCAAGTGGCCGGCAACGGCGACACCATTGAAGAAAAGGCGCTGCGAGTGACCGCCCAGGCGCCCGTCAGCGTGCAGGTCGTGGCCGGTCGTGCCGGCTCACTGGACGGCTATACCGCCATTCCGACGGATTTTCTCGATCGCCTGTATCGCCTAATGGCCTGGGACGAGGGGATCGACAAGGGCAGTGCGCTGACCATTGCCGGCGTGCAGTTCAACACGCAGATCACCATCAATCCGACGGTGAGCACACCAGGCCACCCGGCCGGCGTGCCCTATCAAGTCACCCTCAACGGCAACCAGACCTACCATTTGTACGCGCCACCGCCAGCCGACCTCAGTGGCACCACACTCACGTCCAGCCGGCCCTTCGTCGTCTATGGCGGCCACGCTTGCGGGCAGGTGCCCGATGCCAGCGTAGATTTCTGCGATCTTTTGGTCGAGCAGATGCAGCCGACCCAGGCCTGGGGCTTCGAATTCGTCACGCTACCCTTCGCCGGGCGCACGGCGGGCGATGTGATTCGCGTGTATGCCGGAACCGACGGCACCACCGTCAACGTCAACGGCGCCCTGGTGGCAACGCTCAACCAGGGTGCTTTTTATGAAACCAGCCGCACCACGGCCGCACACATCGTCACCAATTCGTCGACGATGGTCGCCCAGTACGCCAAGGGTTGCAGAGCCGAGGGCGATCCGAACACCTGCTTTGGCGACCCCTTCATGCTGACCGTGCCGCCGACCGAACAGTGGGCTGCGCGTTTCGATGCCGTGGTGCCGCTGTTGGACGCCAGCTACCAGCATTACCTCGGGATCGTCGCGCCGACCAGCGCGGTGGGCCAGATTCGCATCAATGGTCAGTTGCTGCCGGTCGCCAGCTTCTCGGCCATCCCGGGCACCAGCTACTCCGGCGCCAACGTGCTGCGCACGCCCGGTTTGCATCGCGTGACCTCGACCCAGCCGATCGCCGTCAGTGTCTACGGCTTTCGCGGTTCGGAAAGCTACGGTTTCACCGCGCCACTGGCCGCCGACGGCGAAGGCGCCGACTCCAACGATGTCATCGTTCGCTACAACGCCAACGGCAGCCGCGACAGCAGTTTTGGCAATCAGGGCATGGTGCTGATCGACCATGCCGTCGCTTTCGGATCGAGCTTTCCGAGCTTCGACAAGGCCAAACGCGCCATCGTCGACGACGGCGGCATCCTGGTCGGCGGCATGTCGATCAATGCCGGCAGCGAGCAGCGCTTCTTTGCCAGCTATCGCATCGAAGGCGGGCAGCTGTTCAAGAACGGTTTTGAGGACTAGCGCGCTTAGGCGGCAGTTTAGGCCGCCAAAGCCCTCATTGCCATTAGGCATGGTTACCTGAACTAACTGCGGCGGATGGGCATAAATCGGTGATTGCGCAATAGGCCGGCCGAAATTGCCGACACCAGCGCGCCCACCGGAAACATCTCGGCGAAAGTCATTGGCAGGCGAAACAATGGATTGGCGTACTGCAGCTTGAATTGCTCCATTTCGGCGCTGAGCTTGGCCAGGGCCGCGGCGTTGGCGCCTTGCGCCTTTTGCTGCTCAATCACGAAGCGTGCGTAC
>Ga0105048_10018449_pt1 | contig 10734 bp, 7 predicted proteins | sample MAT05_FD_78382 | JGI IMG/M metagenome (GOLD analysis project Ga0105048, IMG submission 78382) | Freshwater microbial communities from Lake Fryxell liftoff mats and glacier meltwater in Antarctica - MAT-05 | ecosystem: Environmental > Aquatic > Freshwater > Ice > Liftoff microbial mat | place...
GGCTTGTCGGTGGTCTCGGGTTCGCTCCGTCGGCCAACTTGGGAACCGATGTCGCGATCTTCGAGGCGGTGCACGGATCCGCGCCGAAGTACGCCGGCCAGGATGCGGCGAACCCAAGTGCCGTCCTTCTGTCGGGCGTCATGCTTCTGCGCCACCTGGGGTTCTTCGACGAGGCTGCCGACGTGGAGCAGGCGATCGCAGTGAGCCTCGAGGAGGGAATCCGCACCAAGGACGTGAGCGGTCCCGACGGAGCAGTTGGCACTCAAGCCTTTGCCGACGCGGTCATTGCGAATCTTGGTAAGCGGAGCTCCTCGTACGTGAGCCGCAACTATGCCCCGATCAAGCTGCCGCAGATTTCGCGTGCCGACGGTCGCAGCGAACCCGGTTCGCGACGGAAGGTGGGCGTCGACATCTTCGTCGAGACCGACCAGTCGCCGGCCGACCTCGGGGCCGCTCTGACCGCCCTCACCGAGGGAACGCCGTACACGCTGAAGATGGTGAGCAATCGCGGAACCGTCGTCTTCCCGCTGACCGGCGCACCCACCGAGTGCATCGACCACTTCCGGTGCCGATTCGTCATCACCGAACCGGCCGGGTGGAATCAGGAATCACTCCTGGGCCTGCTCAAGCGAGTTGGCGAGAAGTACCGCTGGATGCACGTCGAGAAGCTGGAAGAGATCGACGGTGCCCCTGGCTACACCAAGGCGCAGGGCGAGAACTGATCGGAGCCGGCGCCGTCAGCCCATCTGTTGCTGGCGGCGCCGGCCTCCGCCGGTGTATGTGGCGATGTCCATGAACACGCCGAATCCCACGAGCGCCCAGCCGAAGCCGCTGACACCGAAGAACGGCGCGTAGCACACGGCCCACATGAACGTGGTCCACGGCAGGATGAGAAACCCTAGAAACCCGATCAAGAACGAATCGAAGGCTGTCGACATTCGTGGGCTGTCGAAGAGCCACAGCAGGAAGACGGCCAGACGCGGCCCCAGAAATCCCGCGACGAGCACGATGCAGCACATGCTGAAATCGTAGTGCGGCTCAAGCGTCGATGCGGGCCGATTGCAGGCCATCGGCCTGCACGATGAACTCCTTGCGCGGGGCGACATCACTGCCCATCAACAGGTCGAAGACCTTCTCGGCGGCAGAAGCATCGCTGATGGTGACCCGTCGCAAGGTTCGATGCCGCGGATCCATCGTGGTCTCGCGCAGCTGGCTGGAGTCCATTTCGCCCAAACCCTTGTAGCGCTGAATCGGCTCCTTGTAGCGCTTGCCTTGTTTGGCCAGTTCAGCCAGCACCGCACGCATCTGCGTATCTGAGTAGGTGTAGAGGTACTCGTTCTTCTTGGACCCCGCGCCGATGACCTCGATGCGATGCAACGGCGGTACCGCTGCATAAACGCGGCCATCGTCCAGGAGTGGACGCATGTATCGGTGGAACAGGGTCAGCAGGAGGCAGCGGATGTGGGCACCATCCACATCGGCGTCAGACATCAGCACGATCTTGCCGTAGCGCACCTGATCGAGATCAAAGCTGCGGCCTGATCCAGCGCCGATCACCTGGATCATGGCGGCGCACTCACTGTTCTTGAGCATGTCGCCGACTGAGGCCTTCTGGACGTTCAGAATCTTGCCCCGGATCGGCAGCAAGGCTTGGTAGTCGCTCGAGCGGGCCAGCTTGGCGGTGCCGAGTGCCGAGTCGCCCTCAACGATGAAGAGCTCGCTGCGTGCAATGTCGTCGGTGCGGCAGTCGACCAGTTTCGTAGGTAGCGATGAGGATTCAAGTGCGTTCTTGCGGCGCTGCAACTCCTTGTGCTGGCGGGCGGCGATTCGGGTGCGCGAGGCGGCCACGACCTTCTCCAGGATCGTGCGGCCCCTAGCCTTGTCGAGGCGACGTGAGCTCGTGAGGAACGCACCGACCTCATGGGCGACCACAGCAGCGACGATGCGCGAGGCGGCCGAGGTGCCGAGCACCTCCTTGGTCTGGCCCTCGAACTGCGGTTCCGCCAGTCGCACCGTCACCACTGCCGTAAGGCCTTCCTGCACATCGTCCTTGGCCAGATCCTCATCGCCGCTCTTCAATAACCGCGCGGCACGTGCACCCTCGTTCAGCGCCTTGGTGAGGGCACGTTCGAACCCGACGACATGCGTGCCGCCCTTGGGCGTCGCGATGATATTGACGAACGAACGCAGGGTCGTGTCGTAACCGCTCCCCCAGTGCATGGCGATGTCGACGCCGAGCTCGCGCTCTACCTCGGTGGAGATCATGTGCCCCTTGTCGTCGAGCACGGGCACTGTTTCCTTGAAGTGGCCGCTGCCGCTGATCCTGATGACATCGCCGAGCACATGGTCGAGATCCATAGCGTCAGCATCGGCGTCGTTGCGCCCGCCTGCGGCAAGGAAGGAGCAGTACTCGCTGATGCCTCCCTTGTGCTGGAACACCTCGGTGGTGACTGCGTCGGAATCGCGTTCGTCGGACACCGCGATCAGCAGTCCCGGCACCAGGAAGGAAGTCTGACGGGCTCTGTCGTACAGATCGTTCAGCGAGACGGCGGCTTCCTTCAGGAAGATCTGATGATCGATCCACCACCGCACGCGCGTTCCTGTGAGCTTCTTGGGGGCCTTGCCCTCGACCCTGAGCCCGGACTTCTTGGTGAAAGCGGCCTCGGGGCCATCGCCGTCGAAGATCCCGGGGGTACCGCGCCGAAAACTCATCCGATGGATCTTGGCGTCGCGATCCACCTCGACATCGAGCCGGGCGCTCAACGCGTTGACCACCGAGGCGCCGACTCCGTGCAGGCCACCGGATGCTCCGTAGGAGCCGCCACCGAACTTGCCACCGGCATGAAGCTTGGTCAGGACGACCTCGACGCCGGTGAGCTTGGTCCGCGATTCGACATCAACAGGGATGCCGCGGCCGTTGTCGCGCACCTCGATCGAGCCATCGGCGTGCAGCAGCACGTCGATGCGAGTGCAGTGGCCGGCCAGCGCTTCGTCGACAGCGTTGTCGATGATCTCCCACACGCAGTGCATGAGCCCGCGACCGTCGGTCGACCCGATGTACATGCCGGGACGTTTGCGAACGGCGTCGAGGCCTTCAAGGACGGACAGGTTCTTCGCTGTGTAGGTGCCGGGCATCCGGTCACCGTAGCGAAGGCGGGTGAGCCCACTCCCGAGCCACACCGGCCCACCCGCACCTCACCCGCGCCTCACCCGCACACCTGAGGGCGTGATCATCCCTTCGGCTGCGCTTTCAGCGAACGCGGCCGTTTCGGCGCGCCCAGAGGAGGCTTCAAGCGCCTCGCAATGGCAGGATGATGTCACGACTCCTGGAGGTGTCCCGTGAACCAGACGCTAGATGCGACCGGCCTGTTGGCTACCGACCGCTGCGATCGCTGCGGTGCTCAGGCCTACGTACGTGTGCGTCTGGCATCAGGAGGCGAACTGCTCTTCTGTGGGCACCACGCCAAGGAGCACGAGGATGCTCTGCGCCAGGTGGCCGCCGACATCCACGATGAGACCGAGCGACTGGCTCCGGCCTCTGCTTCAGCCCCATCCGACGAGCGCTGACCCCGCTCCTCCCCTGCCCACACTCTGACTGACCCATGCCGTGGTGGGGCGAGGTCCTCGTCGCAGTGTGCTTGGTCGTGGCGATCACCGGCACCGTCATCCCTGTTCTCCCCGGTGCACTGCTCGCCGGCACGGCGGTTTTCGTCTGGGCCGTCGTCGAGGGCGGAACCCTTGCCTGGCTGGTCTTCGTATTGGTTCTGGGGGTGCTGCTCCTAGGCCAGATCGCGCGCTACCTGATCCCTGGACGCACGCTCCGGCAGGACGAATTGCCATGGTGGGTCATCGTGGCGGCGTCGGTCCTCGCCATCATCGGATTCTTCGTGGTTCCCGTCATCGGGCTGCCCCTCTTTTTTGTTCTGGGGATCTGGCTCGGCGTCGTGATCGACAGCGGTGGCGTGGCAGGTTCTGGACCGCGAGCCGTCACGGCGCTGAAAGCTGTGGGCGTCGGCATCCTCATTGAGGCCGGATCGGTGCTGCTCGCCACCGGCCTCTGGCTTACCGGTCTAGTGGTCGCCGCCTTCTAGAGGGAGGCCGATCCGCTGAGCCTGATGACGTACGCCTCAGGCCAGGGTGATGGTCATGACCGCGTTGTAGGTACCGGCCGATTGGAAGGCTGGCACGGTCAGGCCAAGCGCGGCATCAATCGTGTAGACCCCGGAGGTCGTACCCCCGGTACCGGTCTGGGTGTCCTTGTTGCAGAGCTGCACGAGGCTGCCGAAGTTCTGCAGCGCGACGCCGGCATCGGCCCCGGGGGCGCTGCCCGCTCCCACCGCTGTGCAAACAGGCGTGGCTGTCAGCGCACTGGCCGCCATACTCCCCCCGGGACCGGCGAAGCTGGTGAGCGTTGCAGTGAGAGACCACCCGAACACTCCGTTGCGCTGGTCTACCACTTGCACTCGATTCAGGTCGCCATTGATCACAGTCGGGGCCAGCGGCGAGGTGAGCGAACCGAAGTCGATCGAGGTAGGACCGGAGTTCGCACCCGAGGTGTACGACTGCAATGCCAGCGACGTGTTCGGAACTAGGAGGTCGTACGTGGCGGCCGCCCAGTCGAGCGCAGGCTCGGCCTCCGGCGCGGTCTCGACCACGAGGATCGCGACCGTGTCGTTGGCCACGATGGTGAAGGCGGTGGCGGGTAGCACGCCGGCAGCATCGATTGTGGCGCCGATGGGCGCATCAGCGGTGTAGACGGGGCTGGGACCTGAGATGTTCGAGGCCCCACGCACTTGGACGTTGGCTCCGGGGTCGAAGTTGGCGCCGGTGACGGTGACGGGATCGCCCACCGGCCCGATCGAGTTCGACAGCGACACCGTCCGATTGTCGAGAATCGTCAACGGGGTCAACGACTCTGTGGCACCGATCGACACCTTGAGCGCGCGCGATCCGGGAACCGACCCTGAGGGAACGGTCACCGTTCCGGACAGATTTCCCGCCGTATCGGTGGTCAGCGTGGTGCTTGCAGCAGAAGAGCACGAAGATCCATCCGGCAGGCAGAGCCGAGCCGTGATCTGCCCTGAGCTCTGGCTGGCGAGCCAGCCGCTGCCGATGAGGTTCAATCCATCCCCGGGCCGCCCAGTCCCGTTCACACCAGTCCGCTGGCCGGTGATGCTGTCGATGGTGGCCACACCGGGCAACGTGGTGTAGCCAGCCGAAGCCTTGTCGTTAGCCGGATCTCCGCCAGGAGCGTCTTCAGCGACCAGTACGGCGATCGTCAACGGATCGCTCACTGTGTAGTTAGTCGCAGGGAGTAATCCAGTAGATCCGATGCTTGCCGCGACCGGCGCATCGGTGGAGTTCACCGGACCGGTGAGGTTCTGGACACCACGGACGGTGACGGCAGCGGTGGGATCGAAGTTCGTGCCGGTAACGGAGACGATCGTGCCAAGGCCGCCACTCGTTGGAGTGAGCAACACGCTGCGTTCGGCCAGCACAACCACGGGCACGATGACCGTGCGTCCCCCTGATGTGACCTTCAGCGCCCGGTTGCCTGTCGTCGGACTGGCCGGAACGGTCACAGTTCCGGCCAGATCGCCGGTGCCGTTCGACGTGAGCGATGAGCTGGCCACGGGATCGCATCCCAGGCCATCGGCCTGGCACAGTTCGGCGGTGAAGTCGCCGGTGCCCAACGAGGCAGCCCAGTTCGCACCTGTCACGTTGAGCGTGTCGCCGCTGCGGGTGTACGCGCTGACGCCGGCGCGCTGCCCGGTGATCGAGGCGATGATGGCCGTTGGCGCAGGGGCGCTGAACGCCATCCGAGCGTTGTCGGTCGCCGGGTTTCCATCGGGCGCGATCTCGCTGATCTCGATCGACAGCGTCGCCGCATCATTGACCGTGAAGTTGGTCGACGCGATCACTCCGGTGGCCGACGCCGTGACGCCCACCGCCGCATCACCCGAGACGATTGGACCGCTGAGATTCGTCAGGCCTCGGATCTCCGCCGCGGCCGTGGGGTCAAAGTTCGCACCACTCACGCTGACCACCGTGCCGGGGATGCCCGAGGTCGGGGTGATGGAGATGGTGCGGTCTTGAAGGATGGTGACCGGAGTCAGCGAACCGGCAACACCTGCGGTGATCTTGATGGCCCGGGCCCCGGTCGTGGAACTGCCCGGCACCGTGACCGACCCGCTCAGCGCTCCCGAACCGTCGGTACTGAGCGTGGTGGCCGACGGCGAATTGCACGCGCTGCCGTCGGGCAGACAGAGGGTGACGGTGAACTGAACGCTCGTGAGTCCTCCCAGCCACCCAGTGCCAGTGAGCTCGATGTTGTCGGCACCGCGGGCGTAACCTGTCACCCCGGCGCGCTGACCGGCGATGCTACTGATCGTCGCGACGGCCGTCACTGGCGTGAAGTCGGCCGAGGCACGATCGATCACCGGATTGCCAGTAGGCGCGTTCTCGGACACCAGGATCGCCGTGGTGAGGGCGTCATTGACCGTGTAGTTGGTCGAGGCCAGTGAACCGGAGGCGTTGATCGTGGCCGAGACGGGCGGGTCGGTCGAAGTGACCGGGCCCACCAGATTTCGCACGCCCTGAATCGTCACCGCTGCTGCCGGATCGAACTCCGACGCCGAGACGCCGACGACTGTGCCAAGGCCGCCGCTGGCAGGTGAGAGGCTCACCAAGCGGGTTCCAAGAATGGTCACCGGAAACAAGGCGAAGCGAGCACCGTTCGTGACCTTGAGCGCGCGAGTGCCCGTCGTGGCCCCGGCGGGGACGTTGACGGTGCCCACCAGAACACCGCCCGCATTCGTGGTCAACGTCGACGTGGCCGTCGCATCGCAGGCCGCCCCATCGGCCTGACAGAACGCCGCCGCGAGTGCAGGCGAGGCAAGTGATGCCGGCCAGTTGGCACCGGTGGCGGTGATGACATCGGTGCCGCGAGCGAAGTCGGTGACTCCTGCACGTTGCCCGGCGATCGAAGTGGTTGAAACAGTGAGCGCAGGGACCACGAACGGCGCGTTAGCGGTGTCGACCGCCGGGTTGCCTCCAGGTGCGGTTTCCCTGACCTCGATGGCCGCGGTGTCGGGATCGGTGACCGTGAAGCTTGTAGCCGCCAGCGCGCCCACAGTCGTGATGGCGCCCACGACCGGCGTATCGCTGGACGCGACCGGGCCGATGAGGTTGGTAAGTCCACGGATTTCAACTGCAGCCAACGGATCGAAACTCGAAGCTGTGACGCTGACCACGGTGCCAGGGACGCCCGAAGTGGGTAACAGCGTGACGGAACGATTGCCCAGCACGTTGAACGGGCGAGACACCACGTCAGTGCCTTGCGTAATGATGACGGTTCCCAGCCCGGGAGTAGCACCGGCGGGAACGGTGACGGTGCCGCTCATCGTTCCCACGACGTTCGTGGCCAGGGTGTTGGCTGCGGTGGCTCCCCCGACTGTGACCGTGAACCCACCAGCCACGACCGAGGCATTCCACCAGGTGCCCGAAAGCGTGAGCACGTCGGACGAGCGTGCATACGCGGTGACGCCGGCACGCTGACCGCTGATGGAGGTCACGCCGACCAACGGGTCGGTGATGATGGCCGTGGCCAAGAGACGCTGTGTCGTGGTCCCGTCGCCGAGCCGGCCATTGACGTTGAGCCCCCAGCAGACCGAGACGTTGTCGGTCGTCACCGCGCAGGTGAAGGCTGTGCCCGCCGAGGTTCTGGCCACCACCTTGCCGGACAGGGGCGTACCCGCAGTGACGATCGCCGTAGGCACGGTGCGCGTTGTCTCGGAGTTGTCTCCCAGGCGACCGCTCCCGTTGGTGCCCCAACAGGCGGTCGTGCCATCGGTGGCAACGGCACAAGAGTGGGCGCTGCCTGCCGTCACGTTGGCCATAACCTTACCGGCCAGGGGCGTGGCGATCAGGATCGGCGACATCGGGACAAGTCGTTGGGTAACTGTTCCATCACCTAACTGGTTGCTGCTGTTCAAACCCCAGCAACCCACGACGCCGTCGGTAGTGACGGCGCAGGTGTGACTGCCTCCGGCACTGATGCTCGCCACCGTCTTGCCGGCGAAAACCGTTGCCGCGGTGACGACCGCCACGGCGCTTGTCCGTTGCGTCACGCTGTTGTCGCCGAGGCGCCCGTTGGTGTTGAGACCCCAGCACACCGCGACGCCGATCGTGGTGGTGGCGCAGGTGTGGCTGCCGCCCGCCGAGATGCTGTTGATGGTGCGTCCGGTGAGTGCGGCGCTGATGGTGATCGCCACCGGCTGCAAGACGTTCGCGACGGTGGCCGTGTTGTTGCCGAGCCTGCCGTTTGACTGCAGTCCCCAGCACCCGGTGGTTCCATCGGTGGCCACGGCGCAGGTGTGCGAGGTGCCGGCACTGACCGAGGCCATGGTCTTGCCAAGGAACGGCCCGCTGGCGGTGACCACCGCCGTGGGAACCAGCTTGTCGCCGGCCAAGGCCCCGTCACCGATCTGACCGTTGGCGTCATTGCCCCAGCAGGCCACAACACCGTCAGTGGTAACAGCGCACGTGTGGGTGCCGCCCGCACTGACTTGCGCCACCTGCTTGCCGTCCAGCGGAGTTCCCACGGTGACGATCGCCGTGGGCAGGCTGCGTTCGGTGAGCGAGTTGGTGCCGAGCTGGCCGTTGGTGTTAAGACCCCAACAGGCTACGGCTCCATCGCTGGTCAACGCGCACGCGTGGTTGGCGCCGGTGGCGATCGCGGTAACGGTCTTTCCGGAGAGCGCCGAGGCCGCTGCCTCCGCCGGCTGATCAGCGCCCGTCGAAAGAAAAGCTACGACGATGGCCATCGTGAGAGCGACCAGAAGTCCCGCCCGGACGGCGAGGCGCCCGCGGGATCGGGGGGACGTTTCAAAGGCACCGTGAGGGCGCGACGAATGGGAATTTTGCGCGTCCGGGCGTGCGCCATTTTCGCGCGTGCGCTTACCCACGTTCGGTCTCCACCCCCAGAGTCAGCCAGGTGCCCTCACGCACCCCTACGGTCCTGGGTGAGGGCCGAAGGAATGTGTCTGACAGCGCCTATTCAACTCCACCAAACCGGCATACCGCTACAGGCATTCCGCAATCCGGAACACTTTCGCCCGAAGATCCATCGATCGAAGCCTTGCGGATGACGAACCGACCTACCGAATGGTGTTGGCCTACCAAGCAAACGAAAGGGTCAGAGCTTCGAGAGTTTGGTGAAGGGGCTGACGATTCGACGCCGGTGGCTGCCGAAATCCACCGTGACAGCGATACCCGGCTCGACGTTGATCACCGTTCCCAGACCGTGCGAATCGTGCGACACACGGTCGTCCACCAAGTACTCGGCCACCGGCACGGGGATGCGGTTGGCGTTGAAGGGGCTGCCGGGCAGCTGGCGGGGGCTCACGGAGCGGTCAGTTTCATCGCACCCATTATGCGCCCTTGTGTCTAACAACCGTCAACACGCCTGTAAACGGTTGATCGTCAGCGCTTGACGGCGGCCGTTCTAGGCCCAAGGTCATGATCACTGATGACGAAGTGGTGATGGCCAGATCCCCCGAGGTCACCGAGTGGTTCCCACCGTTCCTGCCTCAATGCGTTGGCCGAGGGTCGTGGTGACGACGACGGGGATGCCGTTCGGGATCTGACCGTCAAGATCGGCCAACAGGTCATCGACCGGCGGGATGTCATCGGGCGTCTGCACCTCGATGTAGAGGGTCGATGACTGGAAGTCGACGCCACTGATCGAGGCTCCTTGCACAGCCGACACCCACTGCTCGGCCGCCGATTGGGTGCGGGCCGTCCACTCCGACACCAGGTATGCGCCAACGGTGTTGCCAACAAGTGGAACGCCGATGACGACGAGCAATACCCCGATGGTCAGGTACGCCTTGCGGCGCGACAACGCCGGCGTGCTCGCCTCACCATCCTCGGCCCCGTAACCCAACACCGCGAACACCAACGATCCGGCCAGCACCAGGGCGAGAAGGTTCGACACGAACAGCAGCAATGCGCCCAAGGCCAGAGCCACAGCGCCTTGTCCGAGGCAGACACCAACCACAGCCAATGGCGGTACCAACGAGATGGCGATCGCTACGCCGGGCAACACCGCCGCCACATCACGCCGAGCCATCGCCACCGCGCCAGCGAACCCCGTGGCGATGGCGGCAATCAGGTCGAGGATCCCGGGCGAGGTTCGACCACTGATCTGACTGTTGCCGAGCAGGTCAAAGCTTTCTGGCAGGCCGAGCGAGAAGAGGGCTCCCGTGAGCACAACGATCGCAGCGCCACCGAGAACGAATCGCCCCGATCGGCCTGCGGCGCCGGGCGTCGTCTTGGCTACTCCAAGGGCGATCCCCATGATGGGAGTGGCGAGCGGCGCGATGATCATCGCGCCGATCACCGTCGCGGTGGAGTCGGACAGAACTCCAGCTGTGGCGATGACCCCCGACAGCACGAGCATCGTCCAGAAGGCCGACTTCTTGGAGCGGGTATCGCCCGACGACAGATCGAGATCCTCGGTGAGCTCCTCAAGAGTGCGCCGTTGTACGTCGGGCAGGATTCGCGACTTCAGTCCAGTGACCATGAGGACAGCGTGCCCCAGACGAACGCTCCGGAATCGCAGCAACCCGCCGCCGCACTCACACTAAGAGATGTGCGTTGCAGTTTCTTGGACTGCGAAGATCGGCTGGATGCCCACACAAGAATCAGTGCAAGGGCCGCCTCAGCAGTCCA
>Ga0105048_10018452_pt1 | contig 10732 bp, 9 predicted proteins | sample MAT05_FD_78382 | JGI IMG/M metagenome (GOLD analysis project Ga0105048, IMG submission 78382) | Freshwater microbial communities from Lake Fryxell liftoff mats and glacier meltwater in Antarctica - MAT-05 | ecosystem: Environmental > Aquatic > Freshwater > Ice > Liftoff microbial mat | place...
CCGTTCTCTGAACGGCATGGAAAGCTCCGACTTCGTTTGGATCAAAGATATCACGCCGATTTTGTCGAGCCATAAGAAATTCTCCAGCCAAGGACAGTGAAAACAGAAAGCGGTGTAAACAAGTCGTTAATTCTACAACCATCGCATGAAGGGTGCAATTGCTAAATGGATGGCCCCTATAATCCCCTACTAAATGGATGGCCCCTATAATCCCCTAGAATCCTAGCCTAGAATCGCCCGCCCCTAGAATCGCCCCACCGCCCCTCCGGAACTGAACGAAATACTAACCAAAGCTCAAACAATGGCATTTAATAGAATGATGTCATTTTTGTTCCTCGAGGGTGTAACTGGCGTGTTTTGCCGGTCAATCTACTCGGCATTTTCCTTGGTCAAATTCGTTCAAAGATGCCGGAGCTGGATACTTGCCACCGGCCAAGGGTTAATGAAGGATTTCCGCTACGTCGGAGATCCCATTGTTCGCAAATCGATTCGAATGACCTAGCGAATTGCTTCCCTTTTTAACGATTCTCCGAATCGACTTCATCGGTGCGCCATGGGGGTCCGCCACCGCGATCCGAATAGCGGATTACTCAGATTCCGATTCGAACTCTTCTGTTCTGAAAGATTCGCGACAGTGACCACAGTTCACCTCCCGCGGGCTTGTTAGGAATTCGCCTTTCTCCCAACTCTCAACTCCGTGATCATCGCGAAGCTCCTGCACTTCCACTTCGCTCAATTCAACGACGATAGTTCTTTCAAAGTTGTCCAGTCCACAACTCGGGCAAATCCAAAGGAAAGCCGGCAATAACTCGGCTTTCACCTTCGAAGGCATTGGTTTGGGCATTTCAGATATCTCCTTTTTTCTACAAGTTATTCACGTTGAGGCCTACAGTTTTCAACCCACTATGGGGTAAAATGCCGCAGCCGAACCAGCCGTCACCTAATGTTCAATTCAATTTGCGGTTGGTAGGTGCTCGCCGAGCACTGATCGGCAGATGGTTTTTTCAAAGGACGTTACTCAAATGGGTAAGGCACCTAAGGGAAACGGTTACTACATCTACAGAGCATACATCACATTGCGTAATGGCAAGCGATTGTACGCATGGCAGAAAGGTCTAAAAGCCTTTCCGATATGGATTAGTACCGAAAAAAAACCTAAGAAAGATGGACGTCTTTCTTAGGCATCGTTAACCAAAACTAGCTGAGGTGGCTGGGATTGGATCCGACCCTGCGAGTAATCGCGGGGTCTTTTCATTTAATTACAGTCCAGCTATTCCGCCGGCAAGATCAATTCTAGTCACATTGGAGTTCGAGTGGAATCACCTATGTTCAACATTTTTTAAATGGTATCCACTGCAATTTGCAATTTGGCTTAGGGCAATTCGTCAATTAATCGGGCAGCGAAACACCAACCGGCCAACACTGGCACTGCATCGCGTCGTTCAAACCGCACAAAGAATTCTGCCGAGTCCAGTTTCTTCAAAGGCTGGCCGCCCAACCGAATCCACCTGCGTTGCTCGATGTGCCACAGCCACACATCGTATTTCGCTTCGCGCCGGCACTGTCGCACGATTACCCGTGAGCCAATTGCCGTCGCCAGATGGCGGGCGATCTCACGTGCTAGGGCAAACGAGGTCACCCGTCGAGATACCATGACTTGCTTTGAAACCTCGGAGACAGACATCAACTAAGAAACAGGGGCAACAGGTGCCTTGCACCTTTCGGCAACACTCCTAAATCTGCGTCGGTCGCCCAAACCGACACGCCGAACCGGCCACGGAAAATGCTTCGGTGGGTTCCGTCTGGCCGACTTTTGATCGACCAGAATCTGTGGGTAACCGAGGGAAGGTGCAGGGCGACATGAAGCTTTTGGCAGTCGAGCCAGCACGACCGAAACAAACGGATTCAGGATGAAGACGGAGCCTGTCGGACAATCAAGCCCCGAAATCGAATGGGGACGGCGTCAGGAGACGTGATTCACCCCAGACACCTACCCCATTCGCAGAAAATGCCCGAAGGCCACTAGTTGGGCTTCCGATTCAGTTTTCGGCCATCGTTCGTCGCAACTCCATGCCTGTTTTTCTGTATTCGAGTGCAATTCGATCACCCATCGTTGACAAGTCTATCATCTGCGGATAGACAAAGAGAGCCGACCACGGAGACCCGAACTATGCGGTACCAGCAAACCCTTGAAATCCACGAACGTCTGGAGACTGTGCTCCAGCTCATCCGAACCGGTCGGTATTCAACGCCCGCGCTGGCCGTCGAAGTCGGAGTGTCGATCCCGACGATTTCCCGCATTGTGGCAGCGTTGCGGGAGATGGGGCACGAAATCCGCGCCGAGAGAACCAGCAACGGCTGGAGATATGTGCTGGTCAGTCCGTAAGGGCTATGCGGCCCGACTCATCGTGAAGCACATGCCCAAGTTTCGAACCCGGAAGGGTGATTGCCAAATGATCAAACTAGAAGACCTAAAACCGGGACTACCGCTTGTCGGACTGGAGCCATCGTCTGTGGCAACCGTCGCTGCTGTCGTGCCTATTGGGGACGGTGCGGTACAGGTCTTCTATCGTGCGCCCGATGGCACAACTAAGGAGCGACTACTCGGTCGCGACGACGAAGTGAACCTCAGTGTAGCCACCGTCGAACGCCCATGGTCGTTTGATGGCGATGGAGCAGCGTTTCAATTGACCTGCGAAGCCAAACGTATCGACCTTGCGTTCCTGTTCGACCCTATGATGGCGGTCCACACATCGAACGTTGACCCGCTGCCGCATCAAATCACTGCCGTCTACGAATCGATGCTTCCCCGACAGCCGCTCCGGTTTGTTCTGGCCGATGATCCGGGCGCTGGCAAGACGATTATGGCAGGCCTCTATATTCGCGAGCTCGTCATGCGTGCCGACGCTCATCGAATTTTGATCGTCGCCCCCGGTAGTTTGGTGGAGCAATGGCGGGACGAGTTGTACGAGAAGTTTGGCCTGGAGTTCCGTATCTTTTCGTCGGAACTAGAGCAGGCCTCGCCAAGTGGCAACCCATTCGAAGAGCATAACCAACTGATTATCCGACTAGATCAGTTATCCAGATCAGAAGAGCAAACACCGACTGGACGAGCGCCTGGAACCTTGCAGATAAAGATGTTAGAAGCGGGTTGGGACTTGGTCGTATTCGACGAAGCCCACAAATTGTCCGCCCATTACTTCGGATCGAAACTGGAGAAGACCGCACGTTTTCGACTTGCTGAGCGCGTTGGTGAACGAACTCGCCACTTGCTTTTGATGACAGCCACTCCACACAACGGCAAGGAGGAGGACTTCCAACTATTCCTGTCCCTTCTCGATTCAGACAGGTTCTACGGCAAATTCCGTGGCGATGCTGCACACCAAGTCGACGTGTCTGACCTGATGCGGCGGATGGTCAAGGAAGAACTCGTCAAGTTCGACAACACACCGCTCTTCCCAGAACGCAAAGCCTACACTGTCAACTACAAGCTTTCGGATATCGAAGCCGCGTTGTACGAGTCCGTCACGGATTACGTGAAGACAGAAATGGGTAAGGCCGATCAACTGGCCGGTTCACGCAAGGGATCGGTTGGCTTCGCACTCACCGCCCTTCAGCGTCGCCTCGCTTCTAGCCCAGAAGCCATCTACCAATCGCTTCGCCGCCGCAAAGAACGTCTCGAAAACCGACTACGTGAACAGAAGCTCGGCATCCGAGGTCGCCAAGTACTCGCCGATGTATTAGCAGATGTTCCCGAAGATGACGATGACCTGAATGCCGAAGAGCAAGAAAACCTGGAACAGACGCTTGTCGATGATGCCACGGCAGCCAGCAGCATCAACGAGCTCGAGGCTGAGATCGTCATCCTCAAAAGTCTCGAAGCCAAAGCCAAGACCGTGGTTGCGTCGGGCCAGGATCGCAAGTGGGACGAACTCTCCAAGATTCTGCAAAACGCACCTGAGATGCGCGACGTTTCCGGTCGACAACGCAAGTTGATTATATTTTCCGAGCATCGCGACACACTCAATTACCTTCATGAAAAGATTGCCGGCGTCATCGGCAATCAGGAAGCAGTCGTCACCATTCATGGCGGAACCCATCGCGATGAACGACGCAAGATTCAGGCACTGTTCCGATCCGAACCCGATGTACGAGTACTGATCGCTACCGATGCAGCGGGCGAAGGTGTGAACTTGCAATGCGCTAACCTGATGGTCAACTACGATCTCCCATGGAACCCTAATCGGCTTGAACAACGATTCGGGCGTATTCACCGTATTGGGCAAGTTGAGGTTTGCCACCTCTGGAACCTTGTGGCAAAAGAGACACGCGAAGGCGACGTTTACCATCGGCTGCTGGAAAAGCTGGAAGTCGAAAGCGACGCTTTAAAAGGTCGTGTGTTCGATATCTTGGGCGAAGTCTTTGAAGAAAGCAGTTTGAAGGATTTGCTGATTCAAGCCATTCGCTACGGCGATCAACCCGAGGTACGCTCGCGGCTCTCTCGCAAGATCGATCAAGCACTCGATCACGACCATTTGAAATCCTTACTCAACCGAAATGCACTCGCACAAGAGACCATGAGTGCCGATCGACTGTATGCAGTGAAGGGAGAAATGGAGAAGGCCGAAGCTCGCCGTCTTCAACCCTATTTCGTGCGATCGTTTTTCATGAAGGCATTCGAACAAATCGGCGGTTCGATTTATCCTCGCGAGCTTGGACGATTCGAGGTCACCCACGTCCCAACATCCATTCGCGAGCGTGATCGACGGATCACAGGCCGCAATCGTCGCGAGCAAGAACCGGTGCTCAAACGCTACGATCGCATCTGCTTTGAAAAGGATGCATTGCAACCTTCGGACAAACCAGGGATCGCCCGCGCCGTCCTGATGCATCCAGGTCACCCGTTGATGCTCGCCGTCAGTGACTTGCTTTTGGAACAGCGTGCCAACCTCCTGCGTCAAGGAACGGTGTTGGTTGATCCTGCCGATGATGGCAAGGAATCATGGCTCATGTTCCTCGTCACGCACGAAGTGAAATCCGGCGATGGGCAAGCTCTATCCAAGCGATTGCAATTTGTCCGAGTGAATCCCGATGGCTCAACTTCATTCGCAGGCTGGGCACCGCATCTGGACCTAGAGCCGCTCGCCAATTCAGAACGGTCGCTCATTAAAGATGTTCTCGATGCTTCATGGATTCGGGCTGATCAAGAGCAACGTGCTGTGGCTCTAGCTGCCACATCGATCGTTCCAGAACACTTCCGCGAAGTGAACGACCGTCGCGTCGCACATGTTGATAAAACGCTGGCAGCGGTTCACGAGCGATTAAGTCGAGAGATTGAATTCTGGTCAGATCGATGGATGAAACTGAAAGAAGACCAGGAAGCTGGCAAGGATGTGCGACTGAACGTAGAAAACGCACGACGAACTGTCACCGATCTTGAAGGCCGTTTAGAGAATCGCAAGAAAGAACTTCAGTCGATGCGTCACGTCGTCAACTGCACGCCGATTGTTCTCGGCGGTGCTCTAGTCGTTCCGGCTGGATTGATGCGTCAAGTTCGTGGCGACAAGCCCGACTCGCAAGCGAGTGGTTTCTTCTCAGCCGATCCAATCGCCCGCAGCCGTATCGAACGCATCGCGATGGACGCCGTGCGGCTCGCTGAAGAATCCCAGGGTTGTCATGTCGTCGATGTTTCCGCAGACAAGTGCGGTTGGGATCTGACATCGCACCCGCCAGTCCCCCAATACCAGCCCGACGCGCCAGTGAGGGAAACCATCGCCCAAGTCCGCCACATCGAAGTCAAAGGTAGATTCAAGGGTGCCGCAACAATCACTGTCACTCGAAATGAAATGCTCTACGCGTTCAATCAAGGCGACAAGTTCATCTTAGCGATCGTCCTTGTCAATGAAGACAACAGCTTCGATGGTCCATATTATGTTCGACGCCCTTTCGATCGCGAACCGGGCTGGGGCGTTGCTTCGATCAATTACAAGTTAAGCGACTTGCTATCGCGAGCGGAGGTTCAGTATGGCTAAAGAATACGAAGTCGCTGGGTTCAACCATTACGACAACGCGCCCATTGTTGAGGCGATATTAGAGGCGTCCATCACTCGGGAGACACCCGTAACGATGGAGGAGCTGGCGGATATTGTTATTGACCGTGAGAAATATCAACACCGGGTCGAACTGATGTCCGCTTCAGGCCAGATGACTGTCGGGCCAACCGTTTCAGCTTCTGCGACAACGGAGCGACTGGGTTACCAATTCGTCAATCGTGAAAAGACGCTGGTCATTCATTGCAAAGTCGATGGCCTAGCGGTTAGTCGCCTCGCTCCTTACACAAGCTGGGAAGATGTGTACTCGGAGTTCGAATCGCACTGGCTTCGATACGTCCAACAAATCTCTCCGCAAAAAGTAACCAGCTTAGCTGTCCGCTACGTCAATCGATTTGATCTGCCCGGAGATCGCATCGAACTACACGACTATTTCCGAACCTATCCGGAAGTTTCCGAAGATATCAAGTTCGATGTCGTGGGGTTTTTGAATCAGTTGCAAATAACCATGCCGGACATCGGGGGTCACGCAACAATTACACAAGCTAGAGTGCCTCCACCCAGGGAAAGGGTCATTTCAGTGTTGCTGGACATCGTCATTTCGAAGGTTATCAAGAAGCCACCGCATGAATTAGATTTGAAAGGTGCCATGGATACGCTCCGTGCAAGGAAGAATGAATTATTTGAAGCTTGTATGAAGTCACAAGCTCGTGATCTTATCAGGGAGACCCCAAATTGATTACCGCAAAACCTCCAGCCTACTACCAGGAAATCGACAGTCGAGAGATAAAACATTGCCCACGCGGAGCGAGCGACGAAAGCGGTTTGCTGGAAGAATTTTCGTCAATTGCTTTTCGATCGTTGATCTCGACGCCTGGGCATACGTCAGACATGTCGGAAGAATATTTTCTCGCTGGGGATCTGGACGACTACATTTCACCTGGACTCAAACGTATCGGCACGAAGCGAGTAAAGGTAATTTATCGTGGGTCGCTTAAGCCGATGCCATTCGAAGAGGAATCTGATTGGTAATGAATTCTATCTGGACTTTCTGTAGCGGAAGTGAACTTCGCCAAGCCGACATTTTAGAACAATGCCTCATCGCATCGGTCGCGGATTCTTTCACAGAAAATGAATCGAATCCGTCTGTCCATGTCGATAACGCTCGACTCATTATAGTAACTCAGTCATGTGACTTGGCCAACGATAAGACGCTTTACGTCGCGTTGTGTCCCGTTTTTACTCTTGATGAATTCGAACTAAGTAACAGTCGTTTTAAAGTCAAAGGACGCTGGGAAGAAGTTCGTCGTGGCAAAGTAGAAGGTCTGCATCTGTTAGCTGGAATTGCCGATCCGCATAACAATCGAGACGCGTTAGTTGTAGACTTTCGTCTGATCGTTTCGCTCCCCATTGGTTACTTGACGCGGCACGCGGAAAAATTTTCGCCGCGGCCTCGTCTTCTGTCACCTTATGTCGAGCATTTCTCCCAATCCTTTGCACGCTTTTTCATGCGAGTCGGATTACCCTCTCAAATTCCAGCGTTTAAGTAATCCATGCAAAACAAGAAAATGCAAGACACACCCATCATTTCTCCTAAGAAGCTTATCGAAGTCGCGTTGCCATTGGATGCGATCAATGTGGCTTGCGCGAGGGAGAAGTCGATTCGGCATGGGCATCCTTCGACTTTGCACCTGTGGTGGGCGCGGCGGCCATTGGCGGCTGCACGTGCGGTTATCTTTTCGCAGTTGGTCAACGATCCAGAAGACTTGTGGCGATGTCAGAATCCAGGAGTGGAACCGAACAAGCAAATCAAGGGACATTGGACCAAGGCGCGGGCGCGGTTGTTTAAGATAATCGAGGACTTGGTGCTGTGGGAAAACACGACGAACGAAGAAGTGCTTCGACCGGCACGCGAAGAGATTCGCAAGAGCTGGCGCGAAGTCTGCGAGCTTAATAAAGATCATCCGCAAGCTGCCGAGTTGTTCAATCCCGACAAGATGCCAGGCTTACACGATCCATTCGCTGGCGGCGGGACGATTCCTCTCGAAGCTCAGCGATTGGGATTGGAAGCCTACGCCAGCGATTTAAACCCAGTCGCAGTCTTGATCAACAAAGCCATGATCGAGATTCCGCCGAAGTTCGCCGGTATGCCGCCAGTTAATCCTGAGTCTCGCGAGAAGTACGGGATGGGGACGAAGCAATGGCACGGAGCAGAAGGCTTAGCGGAAGACATTCGCTACTACGGCAAATGGATGCGAGACGAAGCAGAGAAACGCATTGGGCATCTCTATCCCAAAGTCGAAATCAGGAAAGAGATGGCGGCAGAACGGCCCGACTTGGAGCCCTATGTCGGACAGAGACTCACGGTCATCGCGTGGCTTTGGGCAAGGACGGTGAAGAGTCCGAATCCAGCTTTTTCTAGTGCCGACATTCCACTTGTGAGCACGTTTGTTTTAAGCGCTAAAAAGGATAAGGAGGTATGGGTAAAACCAATCGTTGAGAACAATAGTTATCGTTTTGCCGTGCAGATTGGTAAGCCACCAATCGAAGCAAAGCAAGGGACATCCGCTGGCCCGCGTAAGGCATTTCGCTGTATCTTCTCCGATTCACCAGTTGATTTCGAGTATCTACGAGATCAAGGTTGCGCTGGACGAATGAACCAAAGGTTGCTTGCGATCGTTGTCCAAGGCCGGAATGAGCGACTCTATTTATCTCCAACGATTGAGCAAGAGACCACTGCGAAATCAGCGATTCCAGATTGGCAGCCGGAAACACCAATACCAGAAAAAGCACTAAGTATACGTGTTCAGCTTTATGGAATGAAGACGCATGGTAGTCTTTTCACTGATCGGCAGCTTGCATTACTATCAACAATAAGTTGCTTGATAAATGAAGTGGTCGGAGTTATTCGGCACGACGCAATCGCCGCCGGTTTGAGCGATGATCACATACCACTTTGCCATGGTGGCAGCGCGGCCCGTGCTTTCGCCGAAGCGCTTTCGGTGTTCTTAGCGTTCGCTGCCAACAAAGTTGCTGATCGAGGGTCTACGCTGACACGTTGGGACCCTACACCGACACAGAGCGGTGTCATCGCTACGTTCAGCCGTCAGGCATTGCCGATGACGTGGGATTTTGCCGAATCCAATCCACTTGGAGAGGCATCGGGAAACTATGTGAGTAGCCTTGAACTAGTAATCAAAGCGTTACTTAACATGCCTTGCAAGGGTATTGGCTACGCTTTAGCGGATAACGCGACGTCACAGCGTTTGAGTGCACAACGGTTTGTTTCTACAGACCCTCCTTATTACGACAACATTGGGTACGCCGATTTGTCAGATTACTTTTACGTTTGGCTCCGTCAATCGCTGCGTTTAATTTTCCCAGACCTGTTGGCTACTATCACTGTGCCGAAAGCCGAAGAGTTAGTCGCCACCCCATACCGACATGGCACTAAAGAAAATGCCGAAGCGTTCTTCCTTGAAGGAATGACTTCTGCCATGCAGAATCTTTCGTCGTTATCTCACCGGGCAGCTCCGTTAACAATCTATTACGCCTTTAAGCAATCCGAGACCAGCGACGACGGAGCAAGTAGTTCTGGATGGGTGACTTTCTTGGATGCCATTATTAAGTCTGGATTAATGCTTTGCGGAACTTGGCCGATGAGAACCGAACTCGCGAATCGTATGGTTGGAGCTGGAACCAATGCCCTTGCATCATCAATTGTTCTTGTGTGCCGTCCTCGCTTAAATGCTGCGAGTTCAGTTTCGCGTCGAGAGTTTATTCGCGAACTTAACGCCACACTTCCACTCTCCCTCGACGCGATGACGCGTGAGAGTGAAGGACTACATTCGCCCGTCGCGCCAGTGGACTTGTCGCAAGCAATCATAGGTCCTGGTATGGCTGTATTTTCCAAGTACTCGGCGGTACTGGAAGCGGATGGCACTCCAATGACGGTTCGCACTGCCTTACAACTTATCAACCGCTTCTTGGCCGAGGACGACTTCGACGGTGACACGCAGTTCTGCTTACACTGGTTTGAGCAATACGGCTGGGAGACGGGAAAGTTTGGTGAAGCGGATACATTAGCCCGTGCCAAAGGAACCAGCGTCGATGGAATCAAACAATCCGGTGTCCTCCATTCTGCTGGTGGCAATGTGCGACTTCTGAAATGGGCCGAGTACCCAACTGATTGGGACCCGAAAACCGACCATCGATTACCCGTCTGGGAAGTGTTGCACCAACTGATCCGGGTCTTCAACACCGATGGCGAAACGGGAGCGGCAGCGGTCTTTGCTGCTGTGCAGTCCAAAGCCGAAGCCGCCCGGCAACTCGCCTATCGGCTTTACACGCTCTGCGAACGCAAGAACTGGGCAGAAGATGCCCGAGCTTACAACGAAGTCGTCACCTCCTGGTCCGGCATCGAATCCGCCGCCGCGAAAGAACCAACCGCCACCCAACGCACATTATTTGAATAACCCGGAGCCATTTCATGCTTGAAACACTATCCCTCAAAAACTTCACGGCCTTTAAGGAGGCGAAATTGACGTTCGCGTCTGATTTGAACGTTATTGTAGGTGAAAATGGAACCGGCAAAACGCACATATTGAAGGTTTCCTATTCTGCACTCTACGTCAGCGCGAAAGGGATCAAGGAACAAGGATCGCCCAATCCAACCAAATCGC
>Ga0105048_10018454_pt1 | contig 10732 bp, 13 predicted proteins | sample MAT05_FD_78382 | JGI IMG/M metagenome (GOLD analysis project Ga0105048, IMG submission 78382) | Freshwater microbial communities from Lake Fryxell liftoff mats and glacier meltwater in Antarctica - MAT-05 | ecosystem: Environmental > Aquatic > Freshwater > Ice > Liftoff microbial mat | place...
ACTTGTTTGATCTGCGCCGGGCCTCTGCAATTCAGAATCTCGAAGAGGTGCACCGCACGTTCAGGGCTGCGGCGTAAGTAGCTGAAATCAATGATAGTTCAACCCGTTCGGCGCTCTAGTCCCGCCCCTCCATGAGAGCGAGAGACAGCCCCTGCTTCAAAGTTCCACAGGTGACCATGCCGCCGAGGTCCGTCCCTCCCTGCACGAGCGTCCTTGCCGAGGCCGGGCTCATCCCCACCACGATGGAGCGGCAGCCCAGGAGCCGAATGGCACGAATGGTACGTACGAGAGCTCGGCCACCTCGGTGTCGAGGGTGCCAGCGCCGGTCACGTCGATGATCACCGTCTTCGTCGCCCGTTGGCTCACGGCCAGGAGGGCGCTCTCGACGACGTGAGCGGCCCTTCCGTGGGTGAGGCCGCCGACGAGCGGGAGCAGCAGAATGCCTTCCCCTACCTCGAGCACGGGGACGACGAGATCGTCGATGAGCCGCTCTTGCGCCTCGATGATCGCGCGCTGCCGCGCCGCCTCCGCCTCGAGGGCCGCGGTCTTGCGGGTGTAATCCTTGTGATCACTGACATCCATGATGATCCCGGAGAGGGCCACGATCTCCCCCTCTGCGTCGCGGACCGCAGTCTTGCGCGTCCAGAGCACGCTCTGCTCGCCGTCAGCCCGCGTGACGAGCTCTTCATTGAGATCGCTCTTCTCGGTGTCGAACACCAGGTCATCGTGCTTCCAGAACACGTCGACTTGCTCGGGCGGAAAGAAGTCGGGATCACTCCGGCAAAAGAGCTCTTCGCGGGAGCGTCCGAGCATGGCGCAAAAGGCGCGATTGAAGGCGACCCACCGGTGCTGTCGGTCCTTGAAGAACAGGGGATCCGGGATCCCGTCGACGAGCTGCTGGAGCGCGAGGACATCCCTCTCCGGCTGGGTGGAAAGCTGCGCGAGCGCAAGCATCGCAACATCCATGGGCTCTTCTTCCCCTTTTCCCGTGCTCATTGACTCACGTTCTCCATCTCTGGACTCTGGACGCAGGTGGTCAAACGGCCCACTGCGCTCGCCTGTTTACAAGTACAGGCGATGGCCACGCGAGATCAACAGGCGAAGCGCCCTCTCGAGCACCGGGAAAGTGCTCAGTGCGCCGGCCGCGAGAGCGCTTCGGCGGCGAGGCTGGCCTGGGCCGCGAATTCTCCCGGCGTGGAGGGGGTCTCGAGGATCAGCGGCACGTGCTCCGGCACCCAGGGGGCGACCTTGCGGAAGGCATCGACGGCGTCGCGGCTCAGCGGATCGTGGCGGCTCTCGGCGTCGACCTCGCTCACGTGGAGCTGAGCGAGGCGCGGGCCGAGCTCTTGCACGAGAAAGTACGCCTCGCCCATGGTGCGATCGATCTGCCGCGCGTGACCGATGTCGAAGCAGAACCGGGCCTCGGGGAGCTTCTTGAAGATGCCATCGAGCTCGCGCGCGGTGCGACCGATGGGCTTGCGCTTGTCCATGTTCTCGATCGCCACGAGCGCGCCGAGGCCGCGCCAGGCGCCGAAATCGTGGATGGTGTCGGGGTGGACGACGATGGGCCAGCCGAAGGGGACGACCGCGGCGAGGGCGTCGACGATCCGCTTCTCCTCGGCGGCGTCGTAGCGGCTCGGCGCGTGGACCGAGACGTACTCGAAGGCCGAGAGATCCAGCGTCGGCAAGAGCGCGAGGAGCGGCGCGAGCTCGGGCAGGCGCAGCGCCGAGAGCTCGACGGCGGTAGTGCGCGAGCCCGCGAGCATCTCGAGCGCGCGCGCGGCGTCGCCGAGGGCGAGGGCTCCTGTGGAGAAGCCGATCGGTCGCATGCTCAGAAGACTCCGTAGTCGCGGATGAGCTTCTTCAGGACCTCGTCCTCCTCGAAGAACATCTTGTCGAGGCCGTCCTGAAATTTCCCGGTGATGCGCTGGACGTCCTTGAAGAGCTGATCAGTACCGAACTCGTCGAAGGTCAGCTTCTGCAGGCGATTGCGCTTCTCGTCGTCGGCGAGGACGCCGATGAAGTCGTCGTAGGCGTCGAAGACCTTGCGCGCCGTTTCCAGCGAAATCGCCGGGCGGAGCGCCACTTCGGCGAGCTGTTGCAGCGGAGCAACCCGCGTGCGCTCGAGGAGAAACTGCACGATGCGCGGGGTGTCGGCGAAGCCGTCTGCGCCGGTCCAGGTCTCGCCGGGATCCGCGAACAGCTCGGGCCCGAAGCACGTGAGCAGGCCGCTCACGAAGATGAGCTTGCGCGACATCCGGAGCTTGGCGTTGCGGAGCGCCCACCCATCGGAGCGCTCGCGCTGCTTGTAGACGAAATCGACAGTGACCGTGCGCCAGTAGCGGACGATGTCGTTGAGCAAGAAGCGCGGAATCCGCTTGGCTTTGCGGCTGAAACGGAGGCCGCGATCGTCCTCGACGTAGCGCGAGAGCACGAGCCGGAGGACGCGCTCGTGGACGTCTTCGCGGCCGAGCGCGACCGATTCGAGCAGGAGGAGGATACGCTGCGTCGTGTTCTTGTTGGTGTCTTCTTGCCCGCCGATCTGGTGCACGATCGGGTGGCTGAAGGCGAAGTTTCCGAAGACGCCCGTCGGGCCCGGCTTCTTCACGTTCTCTTCATCGAAAATGCGAGCGATCGCGTGCGCGCCGGTGTGGTGCGCCTCGTGCGCTCGGCCGTCGACGAGGAGCGTCCAGTCGAGGTCGCTGCCCGCCGTCAGCTCGCCGCGCGCGAGCGATCCGAAGACGACGAGGCTGGTGTCGTCAGGCACGCGATTGACGAGGCGCGTCGTGAGGTGAGCCCGGGTTTTGTCCGAGGTAATTTGCGCGGCAGCGAGGTGGGGCCAGGTTCGATCGAGCCGTTGCGCAAGGCGTTGAAGAGGCGTCACGATGGGCCGGAGATTCTACACGTTCCGCGCTACGCCGCGTGAGGCTTCCGACCGCTGATGGACTAGGCTCCGCGCCTATCATGGTCGTCATCCCCGAGTTCTTGCCGCCCGATGTCCTCGACGCCGGCCTGTCCGCGCTGGCCCGTGGCGTCGTCGGCTCCGAGATCCTGAAGATCGCTTCGGAGATCCGGGCGCTCAAGGCCAAGGGCGAGCAGATCTGCAACCTCACCGTCGGCGATTTCGATCCCGCGTACTTTCCGATCCCGAACGAGCTGCTCGAAGGCACGCGGGCAGCGCTCGCCGAGGGGCACACCAACTACCCGCCGTCGGACGGCGTGCCCGTGCTGCGCGAGGCCTTGGTGCGCTTCTACGAGCGCGAGCTCGGGCTGAAATACCCGGTCGAATCGGTGCTCGTCGCCGGCGGCGCGCGGCCGCTGCTCTACGGCGCGTACCGCACGCTGATCGATCCGGGCGACGCGGCCGTGTACCCGGTGCCGTCGTGGAACAACAACCACTACGCGTACCTCTCGGGCGCGAAGCCGATCGAGATCCTGGTGTCCGCGGCGTCGAATTTCTTCCCCACCGCCGAGCAGATCGCGCCGCACCTCAGCGTGGCGCGCACCCTCTTCATCAACTCGCCGCTCAACCCGACGGGCACGGTGATCGATCGCGAAGAGCTCCGGAAGATCGCGACGCTCGTGGTCGAAGAGAACGCGCGCCGCAGCCGCAGCCGCTCGCGACCGCTCTTCCTGATCTACGATCAGGTCTACTGGAAGCTCACCTTCGGCGGCGCGGTCCATCACACGCCGATCGAGCTCGTGCCCGAGGTGGCGCCGTACACGCTGCTCCTCGACGCGCTCTCGAAGTCGTTCTGCGCGACGGGCCTGCGCGTCGGCTGGGGCTTCATGCCGCCGGCCATCCGCAAGCGCATGGCGGACATCATTGGGCACGTCGGCGCCTGGGCGCCCAAGGCCGAGCAGGTGGCCTCCGCCGCGCTGCTCGACGCGCCGATCGAGGCGCTCGCCTTCCAGACCTCGATGAAGGCCAAGATCAAGGCCCGGCTCGACGCCGCGCACGCGGGCTTCGCGGCCATGAAGAGCGACGGCCTCCCCATCGACGCCATCGCCCCGCAGGGCGCGATCTACCTCTCGGCGCGCTTCGATCTGATCGGCAAGACAGTCGCCGGCAGAGCGCTCACGACCAACGAGCAGATCCGGCGCTTGCTGCTCGAAGAAGCGGGCCTCGGGATCGTGCCGTTCCAGGCCTTCGGCCTCAAGGAAGAGAGCGGCTGGTTCCGCCTCTCCGTCGGCGCCGTGTCGCTGGACGACATCAACGCCGTGTTCCCGCGCCTGCGCGCGCTCATGAGCGGCGACGCCGCGCGCTGAGCTACGCCGGCGTCTCGCACTCTCTCTTCGTCACCGCGTGGCGGTACTCGAACATCTTCGCGAGCTTCCGCCGCACGAACCAGCCACCGCCGAGCTGACCGAGCGCGCCCAGCGGCAGCTCGTACTCGATGTGATCGATGAGCCACGCGCCGCCCGCGTCGTCGGGCTCGATCAGGTGCGTGTGCTCCCATTGGGCGAACGGGCCGCTCTCCATCCTGTCCTGGAACATCCGCCCCGCTTCGTACTTCGTGTGCACTGCCACGATGCGCTGCGTGAACGGGCCGACCTTGGTCTCGGCGACGACGCGCCCGCCGACCTGGATCCCGCCGGACTTCTCGATCACCCTCGTCTGATCGCCGGGCGGCTGCAGGCGCTCGAACGCGTCCGGCCGCTCGTGGAAGGCGAAGACGCGCGACGGCGGCGCGGCGATGCGGGTGCGCTTTTCGAATATGGGCATGAGGTCCGCTCTAAGGCCGGGACAGCGCGGCGGCGAGGGCCCACGCGCGGCTCCGGGTTGCGGCGCGCGCGGGCCGAGCGCATAGCGAAATCACCATGAGCGACGAACGAGACGACGAGAAGGCCAAAGAAGCCGCCAAAGAAGCCAAAGAAGCCAAAGAAGCCAAAGAGGCCAAAGAGGCCGAAGAGCAAGACGAGCCGGTCAAGCAGCTCGCCGAAGGCATCGGCATGCTGCTCAAGGCGGCGAAGGGCGCAGCGAAGGGCCTCAAGAAAGAGCTCGACAAGTCCAGTGTCGGCAAGGTCTTCGAGGACGCTGGGCGCGAGCTCGCCCGGGCCGCGACGAACGTGGTCGAGCAGGTATCGGCCGAGATCAGCGGCAAGAAGCGGCCCGGCAGCCACGCGCCGCCGCCCCACGAGCCCGAAGGTGCAGAGTCCGCGGCGCCTCACCACGACGACGAGTCCGACGAGTTCGACGGCGTGAAGCCGAAGACCCAGGCCGGCTCCACGCCGGGGGATCAGGGCGTCCGCATCGTGGTTGACGAGGACGACAAGAAGCCGCGCTGACACCGGAGCGGAGCGGACGCGCGGTGCGCCGCCGGGGCGCCTTCCCCGGGCGCCCGCGCGCCGCGCTGCCAGACACCGGCGGATCGCTTACGGTCGCTCGGTGCCTGTGCGCCGCCTCCGCTCCAGCCCTGTGGCGTGAGCGCCTGCGCACGGCGTGAGGGGAACGAAGACCATGCTCGATCTGCCGGGCTATGTGTATCGGGAGACGGTCTTTCAGGGGACACGCCCTACGGCCCTCCGGTGCGTGCGGGAGCGCGACGGGCGGTCGGTAGTCGTGAAGATCCCCCGCGCGGATCACCCCAGCCTGGACGTGAACGCCGCCCTCAAGCACGAGTTCGAGATCGCGCGCCGCTTGCAGGACGAGCGCATCCTCGCCGCGCTCGCGCTCGAGCCCATCCGCAACGGGTACGCGCTGGTCACCGAAGACTTTGGCGGGCTATCGCTTTCGCAGTGGCTCCCTGACAACCCCCTGAGCATCGAGGCCTTCCTCAACCTCGCGATCCATCTGACCGACATCGTGTCCTTCGTGCACGGCGCCGGCGTCATTCACAAGGACATCAAGGTCTCGAATTTCATCGTCAGTCCGGACACCACGCGGGTGAAGCTCATCTCGAGCGCTGCCTTGCTCTCCTGAAGACCACCAGCTTCATCGTAGAGGACTTTCCCCTCGGAACCCGCGACATCTCGGGGCGCCTGCGCGTCCCCCAGAAGCTCTACGGCCGAGACGACGAAGTCCGGGGCCTGATGGCAGCCTTCGCGCGCGTCGCCGAGGGCGCACCCGATCCTCGTGCTGCTGACTCCCCACTTCCGCTTCACCATCGCCATCAACGACGCGGCGCTGGGCAGCCTGGTAGTGCCGGGCGGCATGGTGGCCTCGGTCCTCTCCACCACTCTCGATGGCAGCATGTCGATGGTGCGGAACGCCCACCTGGCCTGGCGTTTCGATGAGCAGGAGCCAAGGCGCCTGTTCCGGAGCCGGGGTGTGAGCTCCGACGAGCTCCCGGGCTTCCCGTTCCGGGATGACACGCTGCTCCTGTGGGATGCCCTGTTCACCTTCGTCGGGAAATACCTGGCGCTTTACTATCCCTCCGACTCCGCCGTGATCGCCGATCAGGAGCTCCAGGCGTGGGTCAATGAATAAGCTGGGGGTCTACAGCTCGGATCCTCGTATCCCCTACTTCGCCGATCCGCGGGCCGATCAGCTCAATATCGAGCTCCAGGGAGATCGGATGGCCGCCGAGCTGGAGATCCGCAAGCGCAACCACTCGCGGCCCATGCCCTACCTGTTGCAGCTCCCCTCGATGATCCCCAACAGCATCAGTATCTAGATCACCGCCGCGACTCCGCGAGCGCCGCGCCGGCGGCCTCGCGGAGCGCCTCGCGCGTGGCGGGCTGCTTGAACGCGTCGGCTTGCACTGAGCAGCTCGTGAGCGATCGCCCGAGCTCGACGTGGCCGGTGACACCGCCGGTGCGCGCGTCGAGGAACGTCACCACGCCCTTGGCGTCGCAGAGCGCGAAGCCGCCCTCGTAGGCCGCTCCGCCGAGAAATTCGGTCTCGTGCGCGTGGGTCCATGCGACGGCACCCGAGGTGGCGTCGAGCCCCACTGCGGCGCGCAAATGGGTGGCCACGTAGCGCCCGCCGCTGATGCCGGGCGCGCCCGCCGCAGTGGGGCGCGCGTAGAGGCACGCCCGATCGAACGCCGCGGTCGCGAGCGGCGGCGTCTCGGTTCCGGACTGCATCCAGCGCGGCGCGCCCGGCAGCTCGCGCACCGGGAGTTGCACGAACGAGGCCTTGTTTTGCGGGGCCAGGCCGATGCGCTCGTCGAAGCGCGTGACGCCGTTCTCGCCGAAGAAGAGCGCGCCCCCCGTGACGAAAGCGCGGCTCGTCGCCGAGCGGAACAGCGCGCGCGCCCGCTCCTCGCCGGTGTGGAGATCGTAGGCCGTAACGTACTGCCCTTGCCACGGCAGGAACGCGTAGCTGTCGATCACCGCGGGCACGCCGATCGTGGCCGTATCCTCGATCTGGCGCACCACCTGGCCGTCATGATTGATCGCCAGCACCACGCTGCCTGTAGCCGTCGTTGGCTCGATCGAAACCACCGTGGTGACGCCGTCGTCCCCCGCGCCGCGGAGGCGCCCGCCCGCGTTGCGCTTCCACAAAAGCTTGCCAGTGCGCGCCTCGAGCGCGAAGAGCTCGCCCGCGCCGAGGCCCACCACCACCGTGCCGGCGACCGCGGGGCGGCCCTCGAGCGCGTGCTCGAAAACCCATGATTTCCCGCCGGAAAGCGCGATCCCGCAGAGCTCCCGCAGGCCGCTGACGCCGACCGCGACGTCGACGCCGATCGGAACGGGCGTGCTCTTGAACGACGCCTGGAACGCGCTCACCCCGGCGCCGTCGTCGTTGCGCCAGCCCGGATCGAAGGCGTGTCCGCGGGTCTGCCCGCCCCCGCACGCGACGAGGGTGAGCGTGACGAGGGCGACAGAAGAAAGGCGCATGGCTCGTTGGCGCCTGCTCTAGCGTGGCCCCTCTCGAAAAGCGACTCTCTACCGCTTGACGAGGATCGCGCGGGCCCCGAGACTCGCGCCCGCCTTGCCTGCGCTCCCGCTCTCACTCCTGCGCTCCGATCTCGAGGGCGTGCTCACCTCGATCGAGCGCGCCTCGCAGCTCCCGGCGCGCGTCCATTTCGATCCGGCGATCTTCGCGTTCGAGCGCGAGGCGATCTTCGCGCGAGAGTGGCTGTGCGTCGGCCGAGAAGACGAGATCGCCCTGCCCGGCGCGTGGATCCGCGCCGACGTCGGCGGCGAAGACGTGATCATCGTGCGCGGCGTCGATCTCGCGCTACGCGCCTTCCACAACGTCTGCTCGCACCGCGGCGCGCCGCTCTGCCAGGCTCCGAGCGGCCGCCACGCCGCCTTTCAGTGCCCCTACCACGGGTGGACCTACGAGCTCTCAGGCACGCTGCGCGAGGCCCCCCACACCGCCACGCTCGAAGGGTTCAACCCCGAGGAACAGGGCCTCTCCCCGGTCCGGGTGGAGGCCTGGCAAGGGTTCCTCTTTGCCACTCTCGACGGCGACAACGCAGCGCCGCCGCTCGCCACGGCCCTCGGCACACCGCCGGATCGCGTCGCCCACACCGGGCTTCGTCAGGTTCGCCTCGGCCGCCGCGCGGTGCACGTCGTCGCCGCCAACTGGAAGCTCCTGGCCGAGAGCTTCCAGGAGTCACTGCACTTTGCCGCCATCCATCCCGGCCTCGAGCGACTCACCCCCTCGGCACGCGCCGACAGCGTACTGGGCGACGGACCCTGGCTCGGAGGCATCATGGATATCGCCTCCGGAGCCGAGACGGTGTCCCTCGACGGGGACCGCCGCCATCGCCCCTGGCTCCCCGGGACACTGCCCGAAGACCGCCGCCGCGTCTTCGACGCCCTGCTCTTTCCCAGCCTGCTCTTGAGCCTCCAGCCCGATTACCTGCTCACTTACCGCCTCGTCCCCCTCGCGCCCACCGAGACCCAGGTCATCGCCGACATCTATTTTCACCCCGCGGCCTTCACCGCCGATTTCGACCCGGAGAACGTCTATGCCTTCTGGGACGGCATCAACGCCGAAGACCGCGCGATCTGCGAGCGCCAGCAGCTCGGGATCCGCTCGCGCGGCTACCGGCCCGGGCGCTACACCAGCGTGGAAGACGGCGTCCACGCCTTCGATCGTCTCGTCGCCCGCCGCTACGCCGCCGCGCTGAAGGAACAAGAATGAGCCGACTCTGTGGTATCTGGGGCCGCCCGTACATCGATCTCGACGCCGTCCTCGACCTCTCGTCCTTTGACGAGCTCGATCGCGAGATCAGCTACGGGTTGCCCGATCTCGAGGTCTCGTATACTGGCGGCAGCCTCAAATGGATGAACGTCGTCGCGCCCTGGGTGCAGGGCGATCCCTACGCCGATCTCGGCCACGTCATCCGCGGGTTCGATCAGGCCGAGTTCGCCCGCTTCGTCTCTTTTGCCGAGGATCCTGCGGTCTTCAACCTCGACCGCTTCCACGAGTACACCTTCGGTGACGAGACCGACCACCCGCTGACGCGGCGGCAGATGCTCTACCTGAAGTACCAGCACGGCGTCTATTTCCCGTGGAAGGTCTGCTATCACCTGCTCGAGAACGATCGCTGGGAAGACAAGCACTCCGGCGAGGGGAAGCGCTTCTCCGAGAGCGCGGAGAGCTTGCTCCCGAAGACAGTAGCCTTTGTTAAGAGCTTGCCATTTACTGAGATCGGCCGCTGTGTGCTCTTCGGGATCGAGGCCAACGATCATGCGCCGATGCACCGCGACAGCGAGCCCGGGAAGGCGTTGACGATTCCTCATTCCATCTCGATCGATCCGCGGGGGACGAAGCGGTTCGTGCTTACTGATAGCGAGCAGGAGCGCCGGGTGGAGGTGGCCTCGCGGGCGTACTGGTTCAACGATATGGATTACCACGGGGTCGAGGAGGATCCGTTCTTCCGCTATTCGATCCGGGTGGATGGGGTGTTCGATGCAAAATGGTTGGCAGGGCTACGGCGGCGGATCGGCGGTTGAGCGGGCTGGGACCGCGGTTGCCACCGGGGCCCCGATCCTCGAGCCGCGTCGCGGGCGTGCCATGGGTCACCGCGGCGAGGGCAAACAGACGGTCGCGAGCGCTTCGAGCAGGGCTTCTTCGCGGACCTCGTACCCTTCGACCCGAAGTGATTGCTGGACGCTGCGCACCAGTCGAGCTGACTGATCCGCCCCGCGTTCTTCGGCCGCACGGACGCGAGCTTTCAGCTCGGCGAGGGGGGTTCTGGCGGTTATGGGAGTCATGAGGATGCGTGGGATCGTAGCCCCCGCGCGGGGCGTTGTCTGCTGGCTGCGGCGGGTTTCAGGCGGCGGGCTGCGGTGGAGGCGTTTCGCCCTTCGCCCTGAGCTTTGCGGATTTCCACGCTGACGCGTCAGGCCTCGGGGTTGTCGCTGATCTCCTCGACCAGCCGCGCTGAGGCGAGCTGGGGATCCGCCGTTTGCAGCGTCTCGCGCAGGAGCGGGATTGCCCAAGTTCTGGCCAACGTCTTGGGCTTCGGCTGCGGGTGGGTGCGCGAAGCGCGCCTGCCCGTCAGGCCGCAAGCCCTTGTTAGCCAGCTCGTGGGAATGCCGTGTCGATCGCAGTGAGTGCGGCGCGCAGGCTCCGAAGACGCTCAATGGCGAAACCCGGATCGGCTGGAACTGGAGCCCTATTCACGAAGTACCGCCCATGAGCGAGCCAATGTCGATGGGAGAGCAATTGTTTGAATTCGGATATCGATCCAACCGGAGCATCCGGCACCGTCTTCCATGCATCTAGAGCACCGAACGGGTTGAAATGGACCGAAAAGAGCCGGATTTTAACGCAGAGACGCAGGGACGCAGGGACGCAAAAAAAGAAATCCGATTTTTTGCGCCT